>Ga0210043_1000825_pt1 | contig 30976 bp, 45 predicted proteins | sample CryGeymet201501t_FD_183990 | JGI IMG/M metagenome (GOLD analysis project Ga0210043, IMG submission 183990) | Groundwater microbial communities from Crystal Geyser aquifers in Utah, USA - Crystal Geyser metaG 2015-01t (SPAdes) (version 2) | ecosystem: Environmental > Aquatic > Deep subsurface >... | reverse complement strand
AGTTGCAGGTGAGACTTGAACAAGAAATTTCAGATGCGGCTGTCATAATAAATAAGGTTGATAGTTGGTATTCAGACTCCCCAACAATCCGAAAAATACTAGAACAATCGGTATTGTATAACGTTCCTATCAGAAAGAATATTATTGGTAATTATAAAATATATGAATCATTACGTACAAACTACTTCAGTGAATACAGTATTCCAGCAGGAACGAATATCCGCACATCTTTAATCCCACAATACAACATTATTGATGGCACACACATACGTAACGGTTTATTTGCATCTTACTCCCTGCAAAATATGGGTACGGCTACACTGCAATCCATTGAAACAGTTGTGACTCTCGGTGATGATGAATTTGATACAATTATTTGGGATGATAATATTGATTTCACAGGATTAAATATCACTGCTGATATTGGCCAATTCATTATATCATGCTATTTGAGTGGTGTGACCGAATCCAGTTACTATAAGTGTGTTATATTGCGGCCTTGTAAGATTGTACATGATGGGGTTGAATTTGTGTTTGTGGTTCGTAACAGAACAAAATCCTATGCACATGGTGTGGCTGAGTTCAATATTGAATTGGGCTCACCAACTGTAAAACTCGATGTACCATACTCAAGAACCTTATCAGCAACAGATACCATAGAAACAGAGATGTATGCAAAAGATATAGTTGAATTGATGGCAGCTAAGTCTGGTATTATAGTAGATTACCAGATATTAAATTGGTTAGTGAAATCTAGTGCCATATCTGTTGTAGGGGAATCGCCTCTTGCAGTAATACGTAAGATTGTTAATGCTGTTGGTGGCGTAGTTCAGACTAAGCCTAATGGTGAATTATTGATCATTAGCATGTACCCTGTATCGCCTGTTGAATGGGATGCCCTTACACCAACTATAGCATTGACTGAAGATGATTATATTGCTGATATAGAGGTTTCATTTGATGAGAGGGATGGCTTTAATGCCTTTATTATATCGGAACAAAATTCCACAATGAACAGTATTAATCTGGAAGTCATTGAAGTAAACGCCACGACAAAGATAATCAAAGGGTACCGTGTACCATTCGAGGCAGGACCGTTCCCGTTACTATCTTCAGGCGGACCAACTGTATCAATAAATAAGACAACTGATCCAGTTACCGAACAGGTTCCTGCATTAGATGATTCTAATGAGTGGGAAATCGTTGAATTCATTAATTGGCAAGGCAGTACCACTAAACCAATATACAGCATAATTGATATTGACTGGATAGAAGATGAATTGACCGATGACACAGGCATTCCATCATCTGCAATTCTCGATGTCAATGAATCTGGTGTTTTGACTGTCCTTAATACAGATTCTGTACCATCTGAATCACTGCTGCGTATTAAGTATACCACTAAATACTGGAAGTGGACTGTAACTGGTGAAGTTGGTAAGTACGTTCAATTCTATGTACCAGAGATAGAGGCATAACATGTCTGTTGAAACAAGTATTGTTGTTGAATTTATTGATGGTACTACCGATACTGGACAGGTAATCATTGAACTGGATGATGTACATGTTAATAATTTGCAGACTGATTCAGATGGTAAGAAATCAGTCAAGGGGACATTCTTACCAACAGACTCCCCCGTATTCCTAATCTCTTATCCAGATAACATCCGAATAGTCGATGTTAAATGCTCTACTGGTACTGTTACCCAGATCGATGCAGACATTACACGGAACAGAGAATTACAAGGAGAGATTGTTGCTATTAATGGTACAGATATTGAACTTTCTTATCTGGATGTTAATACTTTTTCAGCTAAATGGTATGGTAATACTGCTTCTGGTTCGATTAATAACTCAAAGATAACCATTGATTCAGGTACATTCCCCTGTATAGGCAACATAACCTTTCCTGTAAATTTTAAGGAACAGTGGCAATTAACGCCCAACTTACCACCATTAAGTTTGAATGAAACGTATTTGATTGTTATAGTAGTTTATGCGGAGGCTATATGATTGAAGTACATGTGTGCCGTGGTGGGTCTATTTATGATCCACCTGAATGCCGATTAGATGATGCTGCTTTAAATTGGGGTAATCCTATATCTGATCCATTGCTTTGCACCAACGATGCAGCGATAGAAAGGGGCAGGGTAGAGGTGGATAAAAATTACTCTAACCGAGGAAGTGCAAGTATTAATTCTCCTTCACAAACATTTATTCAACCTGGTTCAATGGTGAAGGTTGTATCTGGATCTATCGAGAAAAATGGTATGCTTACATCCATATCCATAAACTACAACAGATCTTCTACATCTGTAAGTGCATCATCATCAATCGAGGTAGAACTGAATGATAACTCTGTTTAGGCAAAATGAAAGCAATGGTGCTACTGTAGCGTGTCAAATTATTGATAAGCTAGGGATTACCCTCTTTTCTGTAAAAGACAGCACAGGACGCAAATTTAACGCTGAATCAAGCGGTTCGTATAAGGTGGGTGACTGGGTTGTTGTACGTAGTGGGATCATTGTCGGGAAGTCCAAGAAACCAACAAATATAATTCATGCCAACGTGTGAGGAATCATGTTCAGTCCAGAAGCTATAACCAATATAATCAGAATATCCCTACAACCAATAACAACAACAAAACATCAACTGTATACTGAATCTGCAGAGACGGCTTTGTTGATGGTTGCTGCTCATGAATCGAAACTTGGTGAGTATAATACTCAGATAGGTGGTGGAACTGCCCGGGGACTATACCAAGTAGAAATAGCTACCATGCATGATAACTATACCAACTTTATTAATTATAAAAATGGGCTTAACAAGGAAATTGAGGGGATATCTGGTGTGAAAGGACCAGATGAATACCAACTACAGTACAATCCTATTTATTGTACAATCCATGCAAGATTGAAACTGTATCGATCACCAGGACCATTGCCTAAATCATACGATACAGTAGCCATGTCTGAATATCTCAAGAAGTATTTCAATACAAGTGGTGGTAAGGCCCGAGCAGAAGATTACTTTCTCGCTTACCACCACTTAGTATTAGTTTAACTGTTTTGCCGTCTTCTCAACTACAGCACGGCTGACCCCATCCATCTTTGTCACCCTATAGATTTTACCAGCATTAGCCTTTAATGCTTCTTTGTGGGTGACAACAACCATCTGTATACCAAGTTCCTCACTCAGAGTAGACAGTAGCAATGCTGCCTGTACCATTTGATCATCGTCAAGGTTCCTGAATGGCTCATCGAATACCATAAAGTTTTCTGTTCTATTCATCGACCACATCGCCACCCGCAGTGCAAAACTTGCAACATCTGCAGCACCAAACCCACACGAACCAAGAGGATCGTACTCTCCACCATCTTCAGTGATGAACATATCACATTCCGTAGAATTCCTCCGAGTAACAAACTGCACAGAGAATCCGAGGTTCATGTAATCGAATACCAACCCAAGTGCCTGAGATACAATCTCTGATAAGCGGGTGCCTAGTGCTTCCTGGGTCATTGCTGCCGCCCGCTGAATGATCTCCCGTGCTTCTACATGGGCAAGCAGATCATCATTCAGACCATCAAGTTCCCTGTTTACTGTTTCAATCTGCTCCTCAATCATTTCTAAAGAGGTGACTTTTCTTTGTAGTACCTTGGCAATATTTTTCATTTTACTTCCACGAGTTCAGGGTACTTTTCTGTAAATGCTGTTATAGCCTCTTCCAGCTCCTTCGCAGCTTTATCTGCTTCCTTAACAGTTACAGCAAGTGCCTTTGTTGCTTCTGCGACTGATTTATAACCAAGTTTACGTAACTCATCTATTGCTGCCTCCTGCCGACCAGCAAGTTTGTCCCGTTCTTGTTGTGCTTTGATCAATCTCTGCTGAATCTTTTCTAGCTTCTTAATTTCATCGCTCATTGGTAGTCTCCAGGATACTGTCGAGTATCTCTAATGTTTTGTCTTTTGGTTTCATGCAGGAAATCACCAACTGTACATTTTCCCTGAAGTTCTGTTTTACACCAACATCAATGTTATTGGCAAACTCCCTGATTCTGTCTTTGTAATCTTTTCGATCATCTGCATCCAGTTTATCAATGTCAAAGATATTCTGTTTAATGGGGATTTCTATCCATTCCCATTCATTATTGGTATCATCATGCAGAATCACTTTCGGTTGCATCTGCATCTTGCCTTTGTCTGCCCGCATAATGGGGCCAGGATTGAATAATATCCGCCCTTCTACTTCTGTAACATGCTGTTCATGAAAATCACCAGATACGACATATTGCCATTCAGGATTCTCCTGCAAAAAGTCTGCTGCTGATACTGCATCTTCCATGAAGAAAGGTGGCTCGTACTGGGTTATCGGTGCATGGATACAGAGATGTGTGTGGTGCTGTTCCGGCAGTACTTCACCAAAATTACACACATCCATTATCTGTCCTGCATGTTTCACTGCACCAGCTGCAAGCAATATCCCAATAGGCGTTCTCCCCAGATTAGGATTGTGAAAATGCAGATCATGTTGTCCGTATACAACATATACGCCATTCTTTACAGACTGAAACAAAACCATATATGCATACAGCCAAGGAATAGGACAATACGGTTTATCAAAGATATCTCCAGCAACAATAAGTCGGGCATTATGTTTATTAGCCAGCTCACAGATAAATTTGATCTTATCATACTGCACATAGGTATAGTCATCTGTTCGGATTCTTGGCTTCTTAAAAGTAATATGCCAATCCGCAGAGTAAATTTTTTTCATATATCACCCATTCTTTGTGACATTTTCCCAAATCCTCTCCAGAACATCAATCTGTTTCATAGAAAGTGAATAGTCATTATCCAGTAGAATGTTCAGGGAATCAATAAAAGAAAATTCCCATTCAGACAGTTTGCTTTCCCTGTCCATACAATCATCTACCATCTGCCGCCATTCGTCTCGCATAACCCCTCCGAAAGTTACATTGGTTTAGCACAGAAAGGACAGACAGAAAAACTTGCCAAGAAGTCTGTCTCCTCCTGCTGTACTGCCAAGATTTCCTTATCCTTAACCACACACTCCTGTTCAATAGCAGCAGCAATTTGTATAGCGCTCTTGATATCTGTGATATCCTGCTTCAACCTTCCAAATTCCGCACTCTTTGCGTTTAAATTAAGCAATTCAGAATCATCAGGTAGTCTGATATCATTTAATGCGTTTTTGCAGTCCGTGTACGTTTTTATGCGTTTTTCAATTTCCTCCTCTTCTAGCTCAAGATTGTACAGGTGGTCATCTATTTTGAAGATCTCTTCAATCTCATCTTTTATCTTTGGATCTGGTAGTTTCTGTAACTGTTCATCGATACTCTGTAAGGTGCTTAGAAAGCTGGTCAGTTGTTCAATCTCCTCGTACCGCTTTGCATTCTCCGCATCGATTTCTTGCAATACATCGAATTCTTTCTCTGCATCCAGTACCCATTTAAGGTTACTGTGCTTCTCTTCCAACTCACCAAGCAATAAAGTTTTCGCATCAAAGATGGACTTTACCTTAGTATGCCGACTATTTACTGCTGACATTGCAATATCCATCTCAGCCAACCCAGCAATATCATTCAAGCGTTTCGCCCGTTGCCCAGCAGTATCAGTGAGCATGAAATGTACATCTTTCTGTAACTGGGTATTTATTTCTGTCATACCAAGAAACGATTTCACTTCATCAGGAACACCAGACCGCAAAGCGGTAAATTCCCCATCCTCCATTTCATAGTAATTCTTCGTCTTATTCCGAACACGAGAAACAAAACTGTCATCCTTGCTTATACTTACTGTGGTGTTCGGTTTCTTCTTTCCCCTTGGAAAGTATACGGTACTTACTGGATCATTATTCTGTACCCAGTTAATTGCCCGAATGATCCCACTCTTACCATTGTGAGACTGCCCGAGTATGACTGTAACCGTATCACACAATTCAATAAGTGTGTGTTCATGGGATTCCCAATCTGTAAGTTCGATAGCATCAATCATTGTTCACCCACTTAGTTATGTACTCCGACAGAAGTTGCAAAGATTTCTCATTCCTGCATTTCATAGTACCAGTAAACATTATATCTCTAAAAACATGCTGGATATCAACCAGCATGTTTGTTTTGTTACCAGAGTTAGTAACAACTGAGTTCTCCTGCAACTTATATTTCTCTGATTTATGGTTGGACTGTTCGTGTGGATTATTTGGCCTTATGACCCTAATCAACGTTCCACCAACAGCACGTATGAATTCTACTTCATCTGGATGCCGTACATCATCGTAGACAACATCGTATTTATCACGGGATAGCAGATTCATAGTATCTAGTGCCACCATCTTAGTATGAAAAATGGGATCGATCTGTTCACGAATATAACCAGTGGCAAATTCCTGCATCAATACACGGCGAACCTTACCTGTAACAGGATCTATGCCCTGCTTATATGCCATGTCATGCATTCGACTCTCATCCCAATTGAACAGAACACACATAGCCATCTTAAATCTCCGAGCAAATGACAACACTTCAAAGTTATGATGACTACACAGGAAATTTGCCAAGGTAGTCTTTCCTGCTCCCATCTCACCACAAATACCAATTATCATTTCTCCTCCTTAAACTTATAACCATTACCATGGATGAGATCAACCACATCCTGCCAGTTCACTATACACCTAGGCCAACTGTTTACTGTTCCACCGCATATACAGAAATCATCCCCTCGTAGTGGTTCTTCCAATATATCTTCGAGATAATACGATTCAAAACCAGTAGGCCCACCAGTGAACACTAAAAGAGGTTTACCATCTCTTGCAATTATAGCAACCTCTATCTCTCGTGTCTCATCCCGACTTTTTCTACCAACGAAATTGTTCAGGGAACTATCCCAACGAGCCGTTTCAAATGTGAATACACTATTAATTTTCATGTCCTTTTACCAGTAGATATTTCCAAGCAGTATTCCAATGTATCTGCTTCAATTTTATCATTTCGGATCTCATCAAACTGCGGTGAGTAGAGTTTGTATGTCTCTCTGGTGGTTTTGTCTTCAATCACCGACTCAAACTTTATACCAGCAATCTTACCGATCTGTTCTTTCCACCAGTCAACACCCAGTTTACGTTCCTTGTCACTGAACCCACCACCACAGTTACTGACTATTTTACCACAGGCAGAACGTATAGTTATACCACCAAGAAGATCAGCAAACCTACCATTCTTTTCACCGTAATAGGCATCAATAATTTCGAACTCCGCCACAGATTGATTCTTCAATTTGATCTGCATAGGGCTGGTATTAAATTTCCAATGATCATTAAAGTTTTTCAGAATAGCCCCTTCATACCCCATACTCCGCATCTTAGCGTAGAAATCTCTTGCCTCCTGTTCACTGCTGACATATTCATAAGGGATCACCTGTACCGCGTCACCACGTATTCTCTTCTCCCTTTCCTGTAAAGTGTTAAATCGATGTACAATATTCACCTTGTATGACTGTTCCAGAAAAGCATCATATGGTATAATATCCCATACATCATAGATCACCCGCTCCATCTGTTCCTGGGTAGCTGTACCTTGGATGATGGAATTCAATATACCGTTACCAGCTTTACGTGGCAATACGTTGATATACTGTTCATCCAGCACTTGACATTCACCGACAAGTACCTCTTTACCATCGATCAGCGTTTTCAACTCCTTCTGCAGGGTAGCCGACAACACATCATAGAACTGTCCACCACGTGTCAGAAACACATCCTTCTCTTTGAATGGAAGGGCGTAACTGAACATGGAATCAGCTTTCTTCTGAATCAATGCAGGGTACTGGACATTCCCTATCTTCTCCTCACTACTGCACCGTTGATATGGCACAAGATGGCATGTTTTCGGCTTTATTTTATTGATCGTCTTTACACCAACACCACATTTTATATCTTTCTGGGTAATACAGTTGACAACATACAGGGTGGCTAATGATGCAGATGATAACCTGGAGAGCTGGTTTTTATCGGTCTCGTTAGCAGACCCTTTCTCCCGTAGGTACTCAAGGAACTCGAACAATTCATCAGCAGACTCTAATTCTAACGGTACCTTATGGTAAGGCACTTCACGAATACTGTAAGTCCACCCCTGACTAAGTGCATACTTCATAGTTTTCTGGAATGTTTTGTTCTTCAAGCATTCCAAAACCAATTCTTCCTTGTCATTAGTAGATGGTAATCCTGCAAGTTTCAACAGATTTTGATACACATATTCAAATGGCATTACTTTTGCTCCAATCGTTTAGGTTGCTCCGCAACAGGGAAATTAATATGACCCATCAACCGCATAAAGGCATTTGCATCCATTACAATAACTGGATCTATGTCTTTACGATTCATAACCAGTAACCAATCAGTGCCAAGCATCACGTTCTGTTTCGCCTGTTTAACATAGGCAGGAACAGACCAGTTTTCCTGGTTCTTTGTTTCTACACTGAAGGGAAACTTTATCCGAGCTTCCCCTATCAGCTTTATATCCACACCAGCCTGTCCCATCTCTCTGGATTCAATCAACTCATCCTTCCCACAAGGGATGCCCGTCAGATCAGATATCTTCTGTGCCATCCACTTCTGTAATCGTGCGCCCTTGTTCTTTGCTGACCGAGATTTCATTACCATCCTACTTCCCCATTAATAATTTATTCACCTGTACTTCCCAATCAGTAACGCTAAAGATAGGAACTAAATTACCTGTCATGCCCTGCAACCCAATCTGTGCGCGTTCTGCATCATCTGGGTGACATCGGGTAAAGCGTAATTTCTTATATGGATAAACTCCAATACTCTTCGATCTTTTACAGGTTGTATCGGCTACTATGAAGTGGATCATTATACTCTCCCCCGGAAGAAATTTTCCCAATCCATACTCAGGTTCTCCAAGAAACTATTGAACCAGTATTTTTTACACATCTTTTCAAAGGCATCGTAATTCAGGGTATCAGGGATAATCTTCTGATATTTTGTACCATCCATAGGTAGCCGCACAAGTTTGTAATTCCGTTCAATAATATCTTTACCATTCTTGATAGCTGTAAATGTCTTGTGATGCACAGGCAAATTACCAAGCAAATATTTGATAGCCGTCTTTTCTGCCACCCCAGGAATACCAGGTATGTCATCGGAAGAACAACCACCCAACGCTTTGACATCAACCCATTGTATAGGAGTGATACCATATTCCTTGATGAAAGAACGTTCACTCCACATCCGCTGTTTGCCATTGTTCCAGATATCACACAAATCTAACATCTGAAACATGTCCTCATCGTTAGATACCATCAACACTCCATCATGGTAAGTAACAATATTGGCTAACAGATCATCAGCCTCTTTTCCTTCCTGGGCAAAGTGATTATTGAATCCACATTGTGGCAGTATTTCATTCTTCAGTTGCCTAGATTGTACCAGTACTGCTTGATAAATATCTTCCAACTGTTTATCTTCCTTGCGACTTTTACCGCGCTTGTTCTTGTATTCAGGAAAGATCTTTTTCCGATCAGATCCTTTACCATCCCAACAGAACAAGAATTTGTTACAGTGAAAGTACTGGGCAAGAAATAGCAGATTACGCAGGAAACCGAATATAGCCCCTGTCTTAACCTCGTTCGCTTTCAACTGTTTCATCTTAAATGCATTACCAAATAGCAGGGAAGAACAATCCACGGCAATGTATCTGTACATTAATCTTTTATCCCCAGGAACTCCATAATTTCCACTTCGAGTTGAACGCACATATCACCAAATTCCTTATATGCGTCTTCGTCTTTAACCACCTTACGAAAAGTACCAGACACCGACAATGGTTCATATTCATGTATCTGGACAGTTCTTTTTACAGATGCAGTTACTTCAGTGTATCCTTCTTTTGGTAAGTCTGGCATATTAAAACCTCACTTTTGTTTTCCTTGGCATCTCGAACAGGTTCTGGTTTTTCTCCCATATCTCTATGGTCCATTCCCTCAACTCTGCTTCCAGATTGTTTTCCTCAATATACGGTAACGCATCCCATATACTGCGATAGGTTTTGTCCAAGACATCAAATACCGTTGATTTAGTCATATCCTTGATGTAGTACAGATTCCCCATGACATCACTTATACCATGACCGAACAACAGGTACATATTACATTTCCTGTAAGGGTCATCCAATGAATTCTTTATCAGGCTGAGACTGGTTATTATACCTACGTCCCTGGTAATCTCTACCCCGTATTCATTCTTTTTCTTCCGAGTAATTTTTGCCACCTGTCGAGAATTAACCCGTAACGAACTGTAAAACGGTATTGCCTCTCCACCAGTAGTAGTCTTTGTTGCAATCCCCTGTGGGGTAGGATTACCAACACGTAACTGGTTTGTGAAAACCAACAACTTATGATCCTCAGCAATAATTCTTGCCATTTTCCTGCAAAATTCAGACAACTCTTTGGCTTTTCTTTGTCCTCGGGCATCCCCCTTTTCCATTTCCATAGCAGTAGACAGTGCTGCAATAGAATCTGCCCCAAACATATTCATTATATCAGGATTAGTAGGTTCCCAATCCATAAACAAACCTTCAATGCCCTGCTCAATAACCTTGCCCTTCTCGTTCTTGTGATCAAGAACGAGATTAGGACGGTGATAATTCTCCTTCGGAATCTCACATCCGAATGTTGCTGCATACTCTTTGTCCAGCCTCCCTTCAGGATCAGCAATAAGTGATTCACCACCTTTTAATTGCACCGAGGCAGCAATGTCCATCATCATAGCTGTCTTACCAGATCCAGAACCACCTGCAAACTCTGCCATTATGCCACCAGGAATACCACCACCTTTAATACGACCGCCTAAAATAGACAAGTCGAGCAATGTGCAACCAGTAGAGACTACATTCTTTTTATCTATTGGTATTTTCTTATTCACCGAAGTAAGTTCAGCCTGTTCTTCCAACTGTTCTTCAAACTGCTCAGTGAGTGTTTCTTCTTGTCTATTTAGGCGGCTCATTATTTATTCCTCTCTTCTAATTCTTGTTCTGCGTGGTGGTGCATCCCCATCATCTTTCTGAGTAGATCTGCGACGAGGAGGTGGTGTATCTTCTTCTGGCTCTTTTGCAGCCCGTCTACGAGGCGGCTCGTCCTCTTCCTCTTTCGTTATCCTTTTACGTGTGGGTGGTGTATCTTCTTCTTCCTGCTGATCGCCGTCATCTTCCTGCTGATCGCCGTCCTCTTCCTGCTGGGCAGCCCGTCTACGAGGCGGCTCGTCCTCTTCCTGCTGGGCAGCCCGTCTACGAGGAGGTGGTGTATCTTCTTCTGGCTCTTTTGCAGCCCGTCTACGAGGCGGCTCGTCATCCTGTGTACTGCGCCCACGCCGAGATGGTGGATCTGGCAAATCATCATCATCGAGGTTGCCACTGCCCACGATTATCTCAGCAATCTTCTGAAGATCTGATTTCTTCGGAATAATAATACATTCTTCCAGAGTAAAAGCTGCATCCAATATATCATCAGAAATGGGCTCAGGCCGTTCTTCTAATGTGATACCAGCAAATGCCTTAGTCAGTTTACTCCCTTCAACTGTAAACCAAATAGTACGACCAGTATCAGGACAAGAAAAAGGAATCTTTTCCCCAGTCTTACGATTTTTCGCTGTTGACTGGAAATGTTGTTCTGCCAAATATGTACTTGCCGTCCAAATCTGTACACCTTTTGCTTCTTCCTTCTCATTCGTGACAACAACAACATTGTATATTGCACGGTGGCTTCCTTTCAGATCATCTGCGATTTTCTTTCTAGGATTGGCACTTGCCAGTTCATCATAACGTGCTTGGCAAAGTGGGCACTCCTGTCCAAAGTTCCGAAGGCATACATAGTCACCTTTCTCTGGACCTACACGAGTATGTACCCAAAGCTCCAGTTTGTATACTGGTGCACATTCCTTCGCCTGTGGGTGATTTGCTGAAGCAATATACGGAATGATATCAATACCAACATCCCCCTCCTTCGGCTCCTTCCAGATAGGAAGATTAAGATCATCGCGGAAGATAGTGATAAAACCACCACCTGTGCTCTGCTCTGTCCGTTTCTTCAACTCCTCAGTGTATCCACCAGTTTTTCTGAATCTACTCTTCGCCATATTCGTCACTCCCTTTGTTTGCCCGATTTTGTAAACGGGTGTTTTCGCTTAGTACATCCCCTTGGTCATACTTGTCGTTTTCTTTGTACTTATCCCTGTCCTCCTTGGATATATACGGTGTTGCCCAGTACCCAGATAGAAATAATCGGGTAAGTTCCTCCAATGCTGCTTTCTTGTGCTCCAAAGCCCTCCTTACACCATTAGCAGCAACGAGTTCCGCTTCCCATTCGTGCAAGGTCTGTTCAAGCTCATAAATCTTGTAGTCCGTCGTAACTATCTCCCGAACCTTTCCATCAGTAACAGTACCTTTGATATTATATTCATCAGGTTCTGACCGAATATAATTTGCCAACTTTGCACTTTCATACGCCAACTTTGCTTTTGCTCTGTCCCGCTTAAATGTAATATCTGCCAATAAATTAGTGGCCTGATTGACTAAATACGTCTGCCGTAACCACTCATAATCAAGTGCCAATTTATCCAGAGATAATGCATCAGCAACATCAAATTCTTTGCTCATTGTGTTCTCTCATAAGTATACTCATAAGTAAATTAATGTCAAGTTTATTCTTTGATTCTCTGTGTATCTCTACACAGAGAATCAATATTTACTTGTTAGAATGGTACATCCTTACCAGTACCACTTGCCTCATTAATCTCGAACACAGCATTATAACATGCTAAGGTAAATTCCGCTTTATCTGCATCATATTTACTGACCTTTGTTATCTGCTCAAGGATCATGGCGGCGTGCATATTGTTAGCACCAAGTAGCACTGTATTAAAGTACCCTAGTACCGTCCTGCGCATATCCTCTACACTGTTGTCTTTATACAGATCAGCAAGAATAACCCGTATCCGTTCCCATCTACAATTGTTCATGAACTCCTGGCACAGTTCAATAGTGTTTGATTCGTTGCCTATGGTCTTTTCTACTGCACTGATCGCTGCTTCCTCATCCTCAATATCAATAACTTGATCAAGAATCTTCAGAGCTTCACGTGGCGAACCACCAGATGAATTACCAATAGCCTTAGCAATTTTCGGGGATAACGTTATGCCCTCCTCAAGTGCTATATCGGTACAGAGTTTTGCTAATTCTCTTGTGGAACATTCCTTCATCGTTATTGTTGTGCATCTGGTTTTTACCGCTTTCTTTATCTTTTCCGGATTTGTTGTTGCCAGAAAGAAGAAGGTATTTTTCGGCGTATCCTCCAGCACTTTCAACAGGGCGTTCTGCGCTGCCGATGTTGCAGCATGAAATTCATCGAGGAGGAATACCTTACATCCACCACCCATAGCAGACATTCTGGAGTTAGCCGTTATCTCCCTTATGGTATCGATACCATTTGTATTCGCTGAATTGAACTCATGGAAATTAGCATCAGAGCACCCTAATTTTTCCTTTATGATCCGCACCATCGTAGTTTTTCCACAGCCTGAACCACCAGTAAACAACCATGATTTAGGGATACTATTTATATCCCGTTTCAAAATAGATTGCACCTGATCAACGGCATGTTTATTGCCGTAGACAAATTCAAAATCATCTGGCCTGTATTTCAATGGTAAACTTCCCGACATAATAATCCCCTTCTAAATGTTTAATCTCCGATGTTACTAAAATTTCCACCTTCCTCATACAGTTTTGATACCTCAATATCAATACCCATAGGAACATTGATCCATTCAAATTCATTAGCAAGATCAACCGTGCATACCTGTACCATTTTCTCTTTTACGTATTCTAATTCTTCAGGGTGCCAACAAAATACAATACTGTCATGAATCTGACCACATATGTATGTCCAAAGTTTCTCAGACACCATCCATTTGTCAAGTTTGTTCAGACACCATAACAGTAAATGAAATGCTGTGCCTTGGATCGGGTAATTACTGGTCTGTTTTGTATCTAATAAACCAGTAAATCTAAATCCCATAAAAGTCTCAACATACCCATACTTCAAATAGAAGTCGTTCACTTCTTTCTTCCAAGCCGTATACACCTTGAATCGTTCATTCCACATCTTATCCTCTACATCCTGACAGTGTTTAAGGAAATCATCGAGATTGTGGATATTATTATCATGTAGCCTTTCAACGATTGTCTCACCAGTCTCCAGAGCCATATTGTTCTTCGTGATAACCTGCTTCCACAGTTCAGGGGCACAAGAACCATACCAATCACCATAGAATTGAGGGAATGTCCAACAGTTCTTTGTATGATACCGTAAATTCTTGTGTACTTCCTGTGGTGAAACACACCACAGATCGCAGGTATTATCCCGATGCATATCAGTACCAGGAGTTACCAGATAATTTATGAAATTAGGATCTTTATGGTATGCGGCTGAAGTACCAACCTCCATACCTGTAAAGTCCATCTCCCCCATACCCATCCCCTTCTTAGGATGTAGTCCCGTCCTGCACACTTTATTGGCATACTTATCATGCTTTGGCACGTTCTGTATGTTAGGATTCAAACAACTTCCACGATAGCTCCTTGGTATTACCAGATTAAAGTTAGGGTGTATTATCCCATCTACCTCCTCAAAAAGAAACTGTGCCATGTACGTATTATACAGTTTATATAATTTACGGTAGTTAAGGATTGAAGCACATAATGGATCGTCAATATCCTTCAACGCCTTCTCATCCACCGACACATTACCCTTATACGTCTTATTCACTGTACTCGCATCATAACCCTTGATGTTGAACAGAACTTCTTTTAGGTCTATTGGTGAGGTTTGTTTAAAATTCTTACTGTACCGACTATTAAACTCAATAACACCAGGATCAATATCAATTGCTTTCTGTTCCTTTGCCATCTTGTCAAGCAGTTCAATTTCCATCTGCTTATAATATTTGCTATCTGATGGTATTCCACGCTTTTCAATCCTCTTCAGAGTATCAGTTGATTCATGAAACAATAAACGAGGTCGATGCTTCAAAGGATTATCACTCTCTGCATACTCTCCGTCCTGCTCATCACTCAGTTTCAAGGTAAGGTAGGCATCAGCACCTACATACAAAAGTTGCTCTCTCAGGGGCATTTTCTGCATCCTGTTCTTACCTTTAGCACCGCGCTGTTCTGCTTCAATATATGGCTTTGCCCGTTTATCATATTCAACAACTCCCCATCTACAGAAAGCCTGCCACTTTAATCCCTTGGTATTTGCTCGGTGATCAAGTAAGTGCTGATTTGTGGCTGTGCATTGAATACCACCATTTACAATGCAGTCTGCTGTGACCTCTAACCATTGTTCATCAAACTTTCTGTTGTGAGCAATCTTCTTAAACCTACTATCCTGCATCACATCGACTAAGGCATTTTCTACATCTTTAGATAAACTGTAATCCCCACCGTATGCCTCATCATGGTATAATGGAAAAGAGAAAACCCGATCACGAGCAGCAATACCAACAGAGGTAATAAAGTGCTCTTCCCAATGTGGTTTTAACCCCGTAGTTTCTGTATCCCATGCAAATAATGGATCATCGATAGTGTATAACCATTCAATAGCATCAAGTACGTCATCGTAATCTGTCAGTACCTCTACTTTTTCGAATGGATTAACTTCAACCATCTTCCTATTCAGCTTGATATCCTGCATGATTGACTTATACGACCTGTCCATATAAGCCATCTCATTACGTGTCTTCATATTCGCTGGGTTCATAATAGGATGAACCCAAGCACCATACTCATGTACAGGAATATGATGAAAAGGTAAAGAGTCTGCTCTTTTTGGTAGCTCACACATATGCCCAATAGCTGTCTTTGTTGCTGTGTACCCTACGGTTATTATATGTTTTGGTTTATACTTATGGATTATTTTTATTAGATTATTTCTGCACAGTTCTGGCTCAGCATCTGTCACCTTCTTTGTATAACACTGAATGGCATTACACTTCCAGAACTCATGCTGAATATCAATTCCAAAATCAGCAAACCCATCAGTAACCTTTGCCATTGTTGATCCGCTAAATGCAGACCTGCCCCGTTCTTCCTGCTCTGAAGGTTTCTCCATTACTAACAGGGTGCGTAAATTACCATCACCATGTACTTTCGTGAATGGTGTGGCACATTTACTGTGTAGCCCACAAACAGCACATTTTTCAGAAACAGCCGTCCCATTTCCCCAGAAAGAAGCGATTCTCATTCCTCCTCCTGTAACATTTCTGCTATTGCATCTTCAGTAATTGCAATAGACAATTTATTCAGCATATTTATTTTGTTCTGGTATGCCACCATTGTTGCCTGTATTTGCTGTTGTGCTGCAATAAACTTCTCCTTATGCAGAAACTCCCGCAACAACCCGTCCTCAATCCGATGTGTATTGAGAAATTGCACATATTTATTTGGTGCCATATCAGTCCTCTGGTAGTGTTACTACATGGGTAAAGTTAGAGACAGAAAACAATGCCATATGATTCTCCCTATTGATACTAATCGTATCCGTCTTCTCCATTATCGATGAGAGGAATACTGGCGAGATAAAGAACTCCACCTCCACATCATTAGCAGGAAAATCAATGGTCTTCTTGATATTGCAGGTTTCTTTCTTGGTGCTGCACAGTAGCTTACCATCTTTGATATTGATCTGCACAAACTTGTACACATCCAATGTACCATCAGAAATATTCGTAAACTTACCAAGAATATTACGTAGAGATAGTGGCAACTGTACTTTCTCTGTACCAACCATAGCTACCTCAATCACTCTGCCTATATCCGGAAAATCGCCTTCACCAACCCGTACAGAGAAAATAACTTCGTCTGCATCAATAAAGTGAATCCATCCACCAGTAAGTACATAACGTTGTGGTTTCTGTTTAGCCAGAACAATTGATGATGATGATGGAATAAGTACCTCATCCATTTTACCATCCATAATGTATTCAGAACAGCGAAAACCATCACCAGATTCAATAACATTCTCAAACACATGGATATTGAACAGGTTCTGTACGTTGCTGGCATCCTTTGATACACTAAACTGGCAATATTCTATTCCAGTTATGAAGTCCGCTGGAACAGCCTGTGCCGTATCCCAATCAACCGAGTCAAGGTTCATTGAAGTGATCGCCTGTACTACTGAATCCTCATGTACCTCGGTAGATAAATTTGCCTCCACATCTGCTGATAGGACATTCAATGTCTTACCAGTTAAGACCATCTCCATATCAGGACTGTCGATAGTTTTCAACACCTCCAGCATATCCGATGCAACAACAGAACATTCGATATCTGTTTCTACTGGATGGGAGAAAAACAATTTACCATTATATGTACTGACATTGCCTTTATTAAAGACAAAATGATCGTACTGGGATATGACTGTTTTTCTCTCTACTGCTGGTAATACCATGTTAAGGGCATGTAGCAATTTCTTTGTATTCATCTTTGTATTCATCTTTCTCCTTTTCATCTAATTGTCTTTTCACAGTGAGTATATTACCTGCATCCTTACGGTAATAAAAGGTGCACAACCGATTGTACCTGCCATATCTTTCAAGTAAATGCTCAGCCAACTTCATCTCAGATTCCACCTTGTTGCTGAAGTGGAATCCACCAGCTAAATAAATTAACATACTGCTCCTTAAAATAGTGGGCGTACAGATGGTCGATATGGCCATGGCCATGCAGGTATTACTTTTTCCATCTGCATAAAAAAGTCGATGTTAAAGTAATCCCGTATAGTACCATCACTGAATACACCAACACTGATTAACCGTTCAATAGCTGTATGTGACTTGTCGGTAAACTTTTCATTCTCCTGCAGTACATAGTCAGGCCCAACTGTCTCCACAACTGTCTCACCCACCTCGAACCCACGACTTGCAATGTATCTGTATATCCACCCACGTAAATCAGGGGAAACAGACTTGATATGTTTCCCCTCTATTTTCTGTGCCGTCGATCTCTCTGTAACATATATCGTGTATGGAGGTTCCGTATAATTAGGATTACCCCGTCTACACATACGAGGAATAATAATGATACCATAACGACCGTAATGAATACCGCTAGCAGTGTCAATGGAATAGAATGGATACCTGGCGACAAGCAGAGGAGAAGCCAGACCAAGCCCATGTACTTTGCATTTGGGAAGACGGTCAGGAGTATCACAGATAATATCCCAACAAACATCAAGAAATCTTTGTCGTGTCTGCTCAGATGCTCCACCAGCCAACCCACCTAATGCAAAGTATTCATAGTTGTCAATACAGCGATACAGATATTTTATATCATCCTCTATATGGAATACTGGCAACGGATTCAATCCTGCATCTTCCATTACAGCCTGATTCTTCCATGAACCAACATCATCACCTATAACATCAAGATTGAAATAAATATCTGGTTTATGCTCTTTTATGTATGCTATGTACTGATGTACATCTATTACGGTGTTTTGTTGATCAGCTGAGTAAGCACCGGAATCGAGCAAAACGTTTAATTTCAATAGGTTATCTCTTGTGTTCAATTGGACCACCTATATTTTGTGAGTTATACCATATATTATTCTCTCTATGGTAGATACGTGCCTATTGTACTTTATACATATTGGTAATATATTTTTTGTTTGGTTATATTCTTCCCGTATTGCAATTGTAAAGAGTTATTCCATTACATTATTAAACGTTAAGATACATGGTCTACCTCAACATTGTTATCTACTATTGGTACATTGGTTAGGCTCAACTGGTTATATTTACCAGTTACTTCTAGTGCATACTTCCTATTCTTTGCAGCATATTGGCTTATAAAGCCCTCATTCGTTATCTGGTTTTCTTTATTGGTAAACGAGAGTACATAAATCTGTTTCAGTCTTTTCTTAGCCATTGTCTTCCTTATAATAACCCTTTTGACTTGCGTAATTGTTGCATGTATTCGGCGTTCTGTTCCTTGCGTTTCCTCACCAAAGCCGATACCTCCTGCTGTGCACATTCAAAACATTGTACCATTTTGTGTACATAAATGAAATTATCTGTTTTCTTTTTGCACCATGCACACATAGGTCTATTTGGTGTTCTGCCCATTAGCCAACCACTCCTCAACATTGAAGGATTTATCGCAGATATAGACATCCCAGAACGGTTTTCCCATGATAATATAGGCATATGGTACATTATGCTTCTTCAACCATTGGACAGTAACTTCACGATCACAATCTAATCGTGCCGTCCATAGAACAATAGTTCCAGTTACTGCAATCTGGTACATCTTGTCGATGACATCTATTCTTGGTGTACGGTTTGCATAGTCCCAACCAGCAGTCTCATGGGTAATCGTACCATCAATATCAAAAAAGTAGACAGGTTTATTCATCCGTACTATCCTCAAAATGAATTTTAACCCAAATAGTCTGATCAATAGGGATAATCAGCAGGTCACTACCATCCCAGAAACATACAGTATTTGTGTTATGCGAGAGTAGGTCACCAGGAAAGTCCCTCTTAATGAACTCTTCACCATTCTTACACTGTACACTCATAGTTGCCCTTCTCATTGTCCCAACTTCTACTTCACGCAGCATATTGTCTCCAAAAAGTGAAATTTAATCATCCCCTGCAGTAGGCATTACCAACGGGGACCAACCCGTCCCTACTCCTTACGGTCATAGGTGGCCCTGCAGGGGATAAACTTTAAGATGGTATGTACATATTGGTAAACTTAATTATATCCAAATTACGTGACATTACGTATTTATTCTGCAGTGCCTTTACTCGGTACTCTTTTATCATGGCAAAATTATCAAACTTATACGACAGACCAGCGTTGAACATGGCACATGCCTTGCGAAAACATGATTCACACTGATAGCATGGTTTATCACCACCACCATAACAGGAAATTGACATCTCGTTCAGCAGCCTGTCTACATCCATAGAATCACTGTATTTATGTTTAAACCACATTACAATATCTGTCTTTGTCTTCTGCCAGAAAGGGGATTCAACAAAGACAGTCTCCTTACCAACAGTAGACAAACAGAGAGACATCATAGAAAAGGCATCCTCATTCTTGTCTTCTACCATATCATCTTTCAAACCAGCAATCCATACTTTCTTTGCATAGACACTTGCCCGTGAAGCAAAGAGTAAGTTTCTATGTGGTATGTAGATCTCCTTCTCAGAAGAGAAGTCCAGAGATTTATCGATAATCGTATCCATACCAGTCAATCTCTGCACACAATGCAATTCCTTGTCACAGTGTGGTAGATTGGTATGAAAGTAAACTGTCGGTGGCTTGCCTAAATAGTACCAGGCGATAACTGAATCAAGACCACCAGACAAGCAAAGTATTTCCTTCTGTCTGCTCATTTTCTCCTCATATATAAAACCGCTTAAATTGTGCGTCACAGTAATTTTAAGGCAACACATCCTATTCTATGCATATCTGATTATTTTATCGTCCGTAAGCATCTCCGCTCATTTTCAGCAACAGCAGGACTACACAGTTGCTGAATTATGAAACAACGTATTTACCATGTACATAATCACTGAGCTGCACTGTTTCGTTCATTATGCCATGTGCGTCAATGTGTGTGTTCCAAGCACACCGACAATCAGCCTGCTGCACAGCTAACGTACAGGCAGAGGAAAACACATCCCATTTGTTATAAATATCCAACATATCTGTAGGTGTATGTGTACCAGTAAAGTCATCACAAGGGTAAACCATACCATCGCAATCAATAGTCACCCATGAGGGTTCTTGATTAGCACATGTCCAACTATATAGATTACCGGTATCCATACGTTCATTCATAACATCAACAAAGTATTGTGAGGTATGACAAAGAAATCCACGTCCTTTAAGAAACAAAACTTCTCTCAGCATATCCTTTATGGCTGGATAGTGCTCTTTTGTCAGCATCATTTCTTGTGGTACATTGGAACATTTCGTACCAACCTGCCCACGATCTGTATGAATGAAATCAAAGAATGACCATATGCCACGTCTGGTCATTCTACGTACCATATTAGGGAACTCCATGAAGTTGTGGGCATTTAGTGTGGCGATAGCTGCCACATCTCGTATACCTTTCAATTCCCTGAACCGTATAAGAGATTCAAGTGCATTATCAGATTTGTTCTTTGTTGATATATCTGATGGTGACGGATCAAAGGACATCGATAAACTTTTAGCCCCGTATTCATAAAGCTCCAGTAACTTATGTTCAAAGTCAGGTACAGCACCAGAAGTAATAATTGTTGTATCCATACCAATATCGTCTTCACAATACCCAACTACATGCTTCAGCTTGTCGAACTCCATCAACGGTTCTGCCCCGTAGAATGCCACCAGTTTACACCCAAGTCTTTTCAATTCTACCATACCACGTTTCCATTGATCAATAGAACGAGTATTCTGTTTGCTGTTCTTCATTGCACAGTAGGAGCAATGTAATGGGCATTGGCGACTGAACAGTATTTCGGCCTTAACAATCTTTTTATCCATCATGTTGTCCTTTAATAAAAAGAGCCAGCCAGAAATGCTTCAACATTTTAGAGACTCCCGGCGAGTATTTAAAATATGGATACGATTCTCTGGCTGGCTCAGTTATTATACTTCTAGTGTGGCTTTCCGCCAATCCTTCATCAGTTTTGCTACCTCTGTGCTGTACTTCCTTGACCGCTTACCAGCAGTCTTGTTGCCTTTCTCTATGCACAGTTGGGCATCTACAAGAAATTCCCGATATGTGTCCTTGATCTTCTGCAATGTCTCTTCCATACGTACATCTCCTTTTTTGTTTATGATTATTGATTCGCTGGTACCACCTGTACATCTTTACCGTCAACAGAAATACTGAAATTAATAAATACCGGAGGCCCAATAGGTTCCGGTGCATAAGTCCATACATAAGCAGGACTGTGTTGGGTTTCTACATTATCAACAACTGCAGTCATGGTAAACATATGCACACCGAAAGGTATCTCAATATTGGTACAGTTCATGACGTTCGGTTCATTGGTATTGCAGACCTTCTTACCATCCATATACAGATTGAAAGCCTGAGCTGGTGTGTTGTACTCAAACTCTACTTGAATAGTTGCTGGTTTTGCTTGAACTATTGCTGCAAGCGACAAAACCAATAAAGTGAAGATGATCTTTTTCACGTTGAATCCCCAGTTAAATTTAAAATGATAAGAGGCTGGATTCGAACCAGCATGATTGCTCGATTGTATGTTCTGCCATTATTTCAGGCAACCTCGCTTTCAGCTCACTTACGAGGATCTTAGCGTCTTCCAATTCCGCCACTCTTATCATATCAGTTCCACTCTGGTAATAAATCACCAAATATATTTGGTGCAATGTCATTCAATATACTGTGAATACTAATTGCTAACGGCCTGATTTGCGGATGAGCTGCTTTACTTGCCCGCAGGGCAATGAAGTGCCGCCATTCACGAAAATTACAGGTCATAACAAGTTCAGTCTTCAGACAGTTTGGTAATACTGATCGAGCAATCTGAGGAGGACATCCTGTATCAAGTGCGTCCATATATGCTGCTTCAGCATAACCACACGCGCCACACCACAGTTTATACTGTTTTTTAGTCATACCAGGAGGTAGAATAAATGAGCACTCATTACCAAACTTTTCCCCACCATAATTGCAGTATCTAGTACTCTCCTGAGCATAGCTGGCTAAACGATGTCTCACGATCTCATGACTTATACCTCTATCTGTAATGATCTTAAACGATGCACAGGCATGTTCAATCATGGCATGATGCCCTGATTTAACCATCCGCTTGCAGAACTCAGCAGATGACTCAGGAGTAATTTTATCTTCCGACTTGTAACAGGTACGTCCGGCTAGTTCGATTTGCTTTTCTGGTTCAGGTGTAATCCAGAGTAATTCCACTGAAGGTTTAATTATTTTCATGTTATAGATTCCTTACAGTAGTCAGAAAGCGCCTCCAGAATCATGCTTTCTAATTCAGTCAAGAAAAAACCTGCACTTTCTAATTTTCCAATGAGAGTGAACAAACCACGTAGCTCATCCTCGTTCTCGATAGTTATCACTAATGGATTAAACCGTTCTATTGTGTTGATTTTCATGATACTCCTAGGTAAAGGGAATTACTTTGCCATAAGATGGAAGAATTCATTTCTGGTTTTTTCGTTATCAGCAAATGCCCCACGCATTTCCGACATATCAAAGGTAGCTGACTGTTGTTTTATGCCCCGTATCTTCATACAATCGTGGATGCCCTCCAGGACAACTGCTATCCCTATTGGGTTTATTTTCTTTTCTAACACATCAGCAATGTCCATTATGTAATCTTCCTGCAAAACCATTCTCCTGCTGAGAATATCAGCCACCCGTGCTAATTTAGAGGCCCCAATAACCACTGCCTTTTTCTTCGCAGGAATGTATCCGATATGCACATTGTATTGTATTGGCAGTATATGATGTGGGCACCAAGAATATACCCGAATATTTTTAGAAAAAATCATTCCCTGATATTTAGTAGGGAACTCCACAGCAATAACTTTTTCCAGTTCTTTCTTGATCCTTTTTTTAGTCCATAAAAACTCAGACATTGATCGGGCAAAACGATCCGGTGTTCCTGCAAAATTAGGATCTTTCAATGAGTAACCAGACGCCTCAATAATCAGTTCTGCAGCTATCTGTAGTTGCTTCTCTCTGGAAAGTTGCATTATCTCGTCAAGTATAAATGGGTTCTGCTTCTTTTTTCTCATTCCTTACCACCCTTTAATAAAAAGGTGGTGTATACGAGATACACCACCTTCTATAATATTACCAATATATCCTAAAATTACGCTGCTTCAGTTGTGGTAACCGTCTCTTCTTTAACCTTGTATATGGTGTCAAGTGGGTTCGCTTCATCTTTGGTGATGATCAGGGTAAGACCAAGATCATTCTTCAGATGATTTGCATGACCGACGAAACGTGCCCGAGGAATATCCAGAGCCGCCATGATATCCGACATTTTACCACCTTCCCAGAGCAGGTCATCCAGTTTACCAGATTTTGCAGACTGGATGTGGCCATATCGTGATTTGGTAATGGGCTCTTTCAGAGCCTTTGGTTCACGCGGTGCTCGTGGTGCTTTTTCCTTTTTCGGTGCTTTTTCTTTCTTGGCCTTTGCTTCAGAAACTACTGCACCAGCTTCTGCCAATTCCTTTTTTGACGGCAGGTTGTTATATACATCCACTACAGAATCAGAAAGCAATGCTTCATCTACCTGAGAAATTGCTGCACAGGCGTCGATAAACAGCAAGGCCATAACTGCAGCCTTGATTCCGACAGTACGAATTTTAGTAACACCTTCCACGTTAAGGGAATTGATTTCTTCCACAGCCGCCTTGAGCTGTTTGTTGTCAATGTTCAGTTCACCCATTTTTTTTCTCCTTAGATTTTTGGGTTTGTTTTTTCGGTAAATCCCAGTACGCTGATTTACACTTTGGACAAATTCGTACATCTGTTTTCCTCGGAGTCCATTTCCAGCCACACCGAAGACATTCTAATTTGGCAATCTTCACTTTTATAATCCACCACCTCCTACGAGCCTAACGAACTCCGATAAATTTATGTATTTGAGTATTAACCAATACCCTCCTATTTCTGCTCTTAATTTCTTCTATTATTTCTGGGTACAATGCTTTATCCGTAGACGATATTGCAATCGTTGGCTTAAAATCAGCATTAAACATATTGATGATACTCATGGTTAAGTTTAATTCTGCTGCGCTACTCACCACGAATTTCAAATAGTCATTGCTTTGTAACAGCATAAGGTTGTCAGTGTCTGGTGGATTATCCAGTTTATAATCCATAACCACACAGACATTTGATGGTATTCCAAATACAGGCATAGTACCATTTGTTTCAACCTGAACCGGTAGATGCTCGGACAATCTACGTACCAGTATCTCTACTATTTCAATTTGTAGCAGTGGTTCTCCACCAGTTATTAACAGTGGTAGATCATTATCGTTCACCCACTCAACCAGGCTGTCTAAATTTTCCCCATTTTCCAAAGACAAACCCTGACTGTCCATTGCATCACAATAAGAACAGCGTAAATTACAGCCCTGTAGTCGGATGACCGATACCAGCTGCCCTTGAGGAATAATACCAACCTCACCGCTTATCGTGACAAACTTTTCATTGAGAAAGACTTTCATTTTGTGTATTCCGCCCATGCGCTGTTTGTTTCAGATACCCGTACAGCCCTCAACCGAAGAATACGAGGATAACCGGCCGAGGATCGTTCACGAGTGTCCGAATTACCACCGAAGTTGCAAAGTATTTGTTCCTCGATCTTCAGGTAAAGTATCCGAGCCATGTTCTCCGCAGTAGGATTAACAGGCAGAAACACTTTACTGTGGTCTTTCTCCGCCGCAGTACCTTCCAACAGAATCATCTTATGATCCCAATCATCAATAATGGGATTGATAATATCCTTGATCTTACCAAAGTCAACAACCATGCCATCCTGATTCAACTCCGAAGATTCGAACACCACATCCACAGAATAGTTATGCCCATGTACTTTCTGCGCCTGTTCTGTGTATGAAGTAACCAACATGTGTGCAGCACAAAAACTAAATGTTTTACTGACTAGATACATGTTTTCCCCTGTGCATATTATTTAACTTTTAATCTATCAATTTTCACCTTACCATTGTCAGTAATAGCAAATACACAACCATCATATATACCATTGAGGTAGTGAAAAGCATCATCCATTCCTATCTCAACATAAGAGCCATCGCCCTCCCATACTTTAATTGAATGTATTCCTTTTAATCCCGAATACATTAATTTGAACCAAATGAGCATAGCTATATTTTCGGCAGTTGGATTATTTAGGTGTTCATTCATATTCGAATGATCAAACTCATCTATAACCGCCATGTTCACAAGTTCTTTTAAGTAGGAAAAATCAACAACCATCCCTGTATCTGGATTTACCCTCTTTTTAATAGCTATATCCAGTTTCCATTCATGACCATGTTGAAAATTACAAAGTCCTTTGTGTAGCGGAAGATTGTGTGCACCAGCAAAAGAGAATGACTTAACGATTATTGTAAACGGTTGTTTGTGCCTTGTGTAATGATATTTCGTATGACAGTTAACACATAATGGTTCAAGATTAGATGGCAAATAATTTTTATTATTCTCATCTATATGATGGACATTCATTCTTTTATCCATTGAACCGCATTGTGCACAGGTATCCACATTATGGAAAAGTGAGAGAAATTTTACATAATTTATTTCACCGAATATAGGCAGTGTATGTGTATTAATTTTATACACTGGACTAGCCAATTTTCTCTTTCCTTTCATACCATTTATTCTATTTGAATAATCACCCGATTTCCATCGCTCTTTTACCGAATTCTTTATTCTGTCTATAACACCATGATTATATACTGGATTATCTTTTCCTGTTCTGTTTTCAGCCATTATTTTCCACGAATTAACACCAGTGTGTGTTCTTCTTTCTCTGATTAGTCTTCCACCAGAAGCCATGGTCAGAAATGGATATGCTTTTATTAATAGAACTGCCACATCTTTTAGCATAATATCGTTATGGGCATCGATAATGCAATTAACACCATCCATTATCTTGTTCTTTTGCTTATCACACTTCCCTTTAAAGAAATGCACCATGGAGTGAATTTCACCATTACATTCGTTACATTTCATAATATCCCCATTAATTTAATTCTAGCTTCTGTGTATGAAGTAACCAACATGTGTGCAGCACAAAAACTAAATGTTTTACTGACTAGATGCATTCCTTTCTCCTTTCCTTATAAGTTATGATTGTAAGTAAACTTACAATCATTGTCAAGTATATTTTTCATCTAAATACTGCACAGTCCAAACAAGCAATGTATCTTGAAAAATCGTGAATAACTTTCAGATCGAATGATGGTAATTTCTGGCCCCTGAAGTATGCTGCCCGTAACCTCTGGGTGTTCCAGTAGTATTCATCAACTGTATCAGATTTCCATTGATTGATCAACACAACACCATCACAAATCATTAATTTTCCGGCATCCTCTCCAATCATATCTGTAGTAATCCATTCTTTATTCCAACCTGCTCTGTTCGTCTGTGAAGCAGTCCAGATAAGATAACCGTGTTTTGAGAGGGTAGATAATTCAGACCAGATATTATTCAGTTCATGCCGCTTATCTTTATACTTTGAGCTTGACTGGATATTATCTGCATGATCAATGATTATTGCGTCTGGTACAAATCCTTCCGATATCCGTAATCTTTCTAACTCATTCTTTAAATCCTTTACTGTCTGGGTACTTGGATCTCTATTGAAGATCCGTACATTATCCCCATACTGTCTACTCCATTTAACCTGTTCCGCCTTCAAAGAAACAACATTGTTGATCACCTGTTTCTTAAAAGGCTCCTTCCACACACAGGGATTGAATAATTCTGTACCACGACAAGCGGTACAAGGTATCCAAACATCCTCCTCATACAGATCATAGGAATCAATACCGTCTTGTACTGGTCTATTTGGATTTTCACAGGAACCATCACGATTCTTTGTACAGTCAAAGACGGATAGCTCCGTGGTGACTTCGGTGTCTGTTGAGTTACCATCGATATCTTTGCCAGTAATAGCACAAAGCGACCTGTGCAGAAATTCTATCTGGGTTAACTCGTATTCCCATATAACCACTTTTAAACCATGCGCCAAGAATTCTGACCCCAACCAACCCAACCATTGTGACTTACCTGATTTTGTACCACCAACAAAGGTGTAGAACTTATTCTTTGCCTGTATCGGTAAAACTCTATCCAGATCATTACTGAATCGAAACAAAGGTTTCTGTGAGGAAAGTATTGCTTCTGCAAAGGTGGTGTCAAAAGGGGAAATAGCCCCAATGACACTGCTCATAGGGTTTTCAACCCATCTGTGCACCTCCTCTATCGCCTCATCCGTTTTACCGCGCTTTGCTAATCCACTTAACTTTTCTACCAATACCTCAATGGAGCGTGTTTCAAAATAATCCAGGGTAGTATCGGACAGGACATCAAAAGAAACCTCCCTGTCACCATAACTCTCAGATATTTTACGCAACAGATTCTTTGCTATTGTGGCATCTTCTACCGTTATATGATCAACGATTGATGCCAATAATTCCCTGATACTTGAATTCGGTGCCTCCCCATGCATTTCAAAGTATTCCAGTATAAGTTCAGCCAGTAAACCGACTTGCTCATTGCGCATGTACTGCGGTTTAAATCTGTCTTTCAACCAGGACAAGTAAGGAGTACTGGTTATCATCCCTGCTAACATCAATTCTTCGGTTGTGTTGCTGATCTCTTCAATTCTTAGTGATGACATTCTCTTTCCTTACGTAAAATAGTGCGGGAATTGCCTCGGCATTGAACGGAACGTACCCTCCCTATATGATTGTATACCCTGCTATGAAAAATCGCTTACAGCTCAATTTAAGCGGTCTGTTTTAAATTACCATGTCTCCTGTGCGTTTGTTGTAATCGTATTTCCGAATTATATTTGTAAAAAAACTACCACCCATTATTTCTGGTGACTTCTTCTCCTTTTTAAACCATTCTGCTTTGTTCAAAATTATCTGCTTTGCTATTCCTGCTGGTTGATAATCGTTCATTGCTGGAATCCAACCATCTTCTTCTTTTCTTTTCTCTGTATATCGTAAATGGCAAATATTACTCGCGGTAACAAAAGCCCGCTCAGTAGATGGTGTGTCGTTATATTTGCCAATATATTTTTCCCATATAGTTTTGATCAAGGCTGTTGTCTTTGGATGTTTATCTACAACCAGTGTTTTGTACTCACCAAAACAATACGTCAGCATCAATGATGGTATACCTTCTTCACCAACAAAGTTATTGCCGCGTAAAAATTCCAAAATGTTATATCGTTTACCGTTCATAACAGGTTTAACGTCGGGCGAGCGGAGACAAAAGACGAAATCATCAACAATCTCGTAAAACTGGTCTTCTGTTGGCTTGCTGTTAAACCAACTGTGATCCTTAAAACCTCGCGGTATCTGGACAACATCAAGAAAATTACCAGCAAAGAATGATCCGAGCAATTTTACAGTCTGCAGCAAGGTTTTAGATGGTGATGTTAAATTGATCCTATGTTCCATCAATTCGGAAAAACTATTCCAGTATTTTATGCAACGAATTGTTCTGTCTGGTATGTCAATAGCTGGTTGTTTCTGTGCAACAGTGTTATTGGTTCGTGCTGCAAGGTTATCGGATGTTGCAACAGTTGGTTCGTCTTTACTTTGCAATCTTGATTTTTTAATCTTTTCGTCGTGGACTTTGGAAAAGTCCATTACAGATAATTTATTATCTGTATCTTTATCTATTCTGTTCTTATCTAGTTTTAGAGGTGACAAATTGTCACTACCCCCTAGTAACGGATTGTCACTACCCCCTGAAGCACCATCGCTGTTAATGGTTGCATATGCTTTTTCAACATAGGATAACCGCTCCTGATATGGTAAGTTGATAAAATCGTTTACTAAATCTGTGTTTACTGTGTAATAATTGTAAGAGGATTTCGGTTTTCTTTCCACTACTAAGAAACCAAGTGCAATAAGTTTACACTCAATAGGACGTTGTATTCGTAAACTCAAACGAAATTCCAGTTCAATTTTTTTACGTGTGCCGTGGTATTTATCCCCCTTGACAGATTGGAAATAGACATGCTGTTGTAATACCATAGCTTCAACTAATCCAATAGATTCTGTTAGTTTTATATGTCCTGGATAGAAATTACTAACAACCATTAACTCCTTCAGAAGTACCACAGCTTGCGCCTTTTTATTCCTATCCATTTACTTTCCCTCAATTATGGCATTAATTATCTCATGGTTTAATTTATAAGTATTAACCATATCATCATCGGTTTTTTCAACTGTAATTAAACCAAGACCAATAAGATTATATTCAGCCATTTCCTGAGTCTGCTGATTGAAAGACGTATATTTTTCTAAATCCATACGACTGATTGTATTGCGATTATGTCCCTCTAATTCTCCCAATTCCAGCAATAGGATTATTTCATTTGCTCCTATCCTACGTACCATATATTTTGATATTGTCCATACAGCAGTCCTATCATATGGTACACTCATGGCACTTTCTAAATCGAATATATTCCGTTTTGTGGTTATATCTTCATCTTCATCATATTTCATGTTATTTCCCATTTCTGCACCATTAAGAATTGTTTATAGGGGCACCGAATGACCATGAACTCAACTTTTCCTGAACCAGATCACTATTGAGAACAGCCACCTTTTCTTTAACGCTTAGTTTATCTACATCCATTATTGTTCTCCCAAAATAAAAACACCCCCGCTGAACTAGATTCAAAAGGGTCGGAGTACCTTTTGAACCATCATCCAGCAGGGGTTCGGTGGAAATTATATAAATATACCAGGCTCCGACCTGTGTACAGTAAAGTTAGTTTTCCTGTCTTCCTTTACAAGCGATTGATTCGTTATGTTATCGCACTGCACAGAAAGAGTCAAGGAATAACCCCTAATAATTACAATTACTTTTTAACCCATTTACAAACATCCTCACGCATAAATTGCCGAAAGTATCCAGCTGCTTCCGCCTGTTCCTTCTTTTTTCTTTTCTTGTCCCGCTCCTCAAAAGAAACACAAATCATATACACCATAGCACCAACAAAAAACACAGACATTATCATATCTGACAGTAGTGCGGAAATTGCACTACTCCCTCCGTAGTACATATCATACTTCACCTAT
>Ga0210043_1000824_pt1 | contig 30986 bp, 29 predicted proteins | sample CryGeymet201501t_FD_183990 | JGI IMG/M metagenome (GOLD analysis project Ga0210043, IMG submission 183990) | Groundwater microbial communities from Crystal Geyser aquifers in Utah, USA - Crystal Geyser metaG 2015-01t (SPAdes) (version 2) | ecosystem: Environmental > Aquatic > Deep subsurface >... | reverse complement strand
TTGGAGGCAATACAAAAAGTAGGTGGAGAATTAATTGCAGCAATTGATGTTAGAGACTCGGTTGGAATATTAGATAATTATTTCCCTGATTGTAAGTTTTTCAGAGATATGCCTGAATTTGAAAATTATTTAGAAGAAGACCGAGTAGATTATTTAACAATATGTACTCCTAATCATTGCCATTTATACTATTTGACTATGGCAGATAGAGTATCAGCAGAAGCTATTTGTGAAAAACCAATGGTGCAAAGTTTGGAGTGGTTACATATGGCAACTAATAATGCTAATGTAATATTGCAGATGAGAGAAGATGCGCCTGTAGTAAATGCTATTAAATCTATTCAATCAGATGTATATATATACTACTCTACTCCAAGAGGGGATTGGTATAGTAAGTCCTGGAAAGGCAATGATGAGCTAAGCGGTGGATTGCTGACTAACATTGGCATCCATTTATTTGATTTGGCTATTTATTGTTTTGGTAAGCCTTCTAAACCAAAAATATACGAATATACCGATACTCATTCAGCGGGTGAATTTTATGCAGGCAAGAAAAGAGTTGAATGGTATTTGGCAATTGACAGAAAAACTAAAGAAAGAAGTTTTAATAATATGGAAATAGGATTAAGAAAAGATCTGCATATAGAATCTTACAATAAGATTTTGATGGGTAAAGGGTGGCATAAAAAAGATATTAAACCAGCTATGGAGTTAATAAATGATTATCGGGAAATTATCAAAAATTTATAATCACTGTGAGATTAAAGATACCAAAGATGGTGAGGTAGAAATAGGTGAGAACTGTGTAATTGGTTCTCACTCAGTTATACTTGGTAATGTTTATATTGGCAATAATGTAAGAATACAATCGTTTGCATTTATTCCTTCTGGAGTAGCAATAATGGATAATGTATTCTTATCGCCTCGCACAACATTTTGCAATGATAAAAAACCGCCTTCAAAAGGTAAGTATTGGATGAAAACATATGTTAGTGAAGGTGTAGTAATAGGAGCAGGTGCAATAATATTACCTGGTATAACCATAGGTAAGAATTCAATAATAGGAGCTGGTGCTGTTGTTACTAAAGATGTACCTGATGGTATGACAGTAGTAGGCAACCCGGCTAAAAAAATAGAAAGGAGAAAATAAAAAATGGCAATAGAAACATATTTAATTGAAGATTCTGAAAAAATGATTTTAGAACCAGAACACTTGGAAGAGTGGACTAAGACAGTATTAGAACTTGGACTTGAAGGACAACAGCAATTACAGAAATCTGATAAAAGTCCTGTACCATTCCTAATGATGAATACTATAATGCAGAGAGTATATGAAACTCATTGCCCTACAAAAGGATGTGTAAAAGCATATTCTAATTCTACAATTCCTTTGAGAGTATTATCATTGATAGCGCTTTCAGAGAGAGAAAAGTATTTTGCTAAAATAGAAATATGGAATGACAATGTTAATCCTGATCCAATAGCAGTGGGTTATCTTACTGATGAATATAATTCTCCTAAATATCTTATAGCAAGATGGGGTGATGAATTAAAAGATTTTGCTTCGTTAAAAAAAGAGGCTATTGTAAGATGGAGAGAACAGAAGCAAATTGAATGTAAAAAAAGAATAAATGAATACGCTAGAAGATTAAAAGAAATAGATGATTTAGCAGAACAATATTTCAATGGAGAATGGGTGAGTATATGAACCAGAAACAAAGAGATTATTTAATCAAAAGGCTTGAACAAATAAAAACCAGTAAAATAGCGGAGATTTCAGGCGAAAAAGATTATGAGATAATATATGAAAAAGCTAAAAAGAAAATAGAAGTTATTCCTAATAGTAAATTGCTTAAAGAAATTCAGACTGGAATTAAAGCATTTATAGATAATAGAATAAGTGTTATAGATGGATATAATGGTTCTTATGATTATGATTTTGCAGATGCAATTGTCAATAAAAGTGAAATAGCTAAATTTGTTAAAGAAGAATCCGCTAAAGTTAAAGAAGAACTTTATAAACAAACGCTTAAAATCGAAAATAAATGTAAAGAACTTCAGGATAAAGTTATGTTTGCAGAATCTTATGATGATGCGATAAAAATCATATCAGAGTTTGAAGCAAATTAGGGTATATATCAGAATAGGTTGCAGTCAAGGTACAATTAACTGTTAAATCCTAAAAAGGTTTCTTCTATCAATCATAGGTTGATGTCAGGACAAAAGAACAATCAAGAAATCAAAATGGCTGGTTAAAATTATTTGGGTATATACCTGTTATAAATTAGAGAGATGAGAAGAAATTCTTGTCTCTCTTTTTTTTCTAAAAGTAGGGATTATAATGTCTCTACTCTACGAAACTCTTGGAAATAACAAAATTCCCAAAGCAGATAAGAGAGAAAAATAAAATAAGCTATTGATTCTATAACATACATTAGTTATCATTGCACTCATATATCCGGAGAGAAGTATTATGATAATGTATGAAGATGTCCCTGCCAAGTTAGAACAAAAATTAAGTAGTTGGGTAAATGCAAAAGCAAAATGGTTAGCCAGAGCTGAAGAAGCCTTTGGCTATTTTTTTAATGATATTGAAGAAACAGCTACTACTTACACTCAGGATCAGGTATCTAAAATCCAATCCACTACAAATATTCCGGTTTCAATAAATCTTTTATATCCGGTACTATCACAAAAACACGCTATATTATGTCAGGGTAAACCTTCGCATAAAGTAGTATCACTGTCAGGCACCGAACAAGCCAAAGCAATTGCTTCAGTATTGGATAAAGCCAAACATGCTATAATGTATAATTCAGAAGCCCTCATTCATAATGAAGAAGCTATTAAATCATTTTTAATATGTGGATTGGCTCATATCGGAATAATGCCTAAAGATTTTACTTCAAATGGCGAATTTGGATTATCATATCAAAACCTACCTATTTGGAATGTTACTGTAGATCCAAATTCAAGGCTTAAGACGAACGAAGATATGGAAGGGTGGATCTATAGCAAGGAACTCAATGAAGATGTCATACAGAAGCTCTATGGCCCTATGATAGAGACTATTAAAAGCTATTACGGTATAGAAGTCAAGATAGACGACTTAGTATCTTCTCCGGTGGCTACTGGTATTCCAAGACAAGCACAATTAGAATCATTAATTAACCAAAGAAAAGGACTAGTAAGAAAGTACTATGACAGATCAGTAGCCACTATGTATTATGTTAAGAATCCTGAAACCGGTGAGATTGACAGGCTATTTAAAGAAAATCTATTTCCAGAACAACAGGAATTGCTTATTGATAATGGTAAAGTAGTTAAAACAGATGTTAATTATTTTGTAAGAGAAACTACTATAATCGGTAAAAAGATAATGGCAGTTGAAATAATGCCTACCACTTTGTTTGGGATGAAATCAATGTACTTTGAATGGGGTGGGAAACCTTATCGAAGCTATGGAATGATACACTTCACAAAGGGTATGCAGGAGGCTATGGATAAGATCATTCAGCAGTTGATACTGAATGCTATGCTGTCAAATAATGCTGGCTGGACGACTCCTGTAGGCTCTATGACAGAGGAACAGAAAGCCAAATGGAAAATTGATGGTGCTAATCCAATGGCAGTTAAAGAATATACTCCGAGAGTATACGAAGGTGGAGTGGTATTAGGACCGGTGAGGGATAAGATACAGCCATTGAGCCAGGATTTTCCTATGATTATGGATATGATGAAACAGGGTATTGAATATTCTACTGGCATTAATCCTATGATCCAGGGTGATCCCAGAGGGGCTAAAATAGATGTATTTAGTTCATTACAGCAATATCAATCAGCAGCTATGCAAAGGATCAACCTGGCAGCTATACATATCAATCAGACTCAGGAATATATGGGCAGAGTATTGGTTCAGTGGCTTCCTTCAGTACTTAAAACAGACCAGTATTATACTTTCTTTGACCAATCAGGTAAACAGGATGAAATTAAACTTACCAAAGAGCAAATACAGTTATTGGGAGTTGAGAATTTTACAGTTGCAGCTGTACCTGCGGAATCAATACCTACCTATAGGATGGCTATGGCTACTGAATTAATGAAAATAAGCCAAACTACGCCTGACCCGCAGGAAAAGAATGTATATATTAAAAAAGCATTTGGGCTATCTGATATTCGTGGATTTGATGATATGCAGGAAGAGTTGGATGAAGTACATAAATTGAATCAGAGAGTACAGCAACAGGAAGAACAACTTAAAGAAGATCAGGAAGTATTGAAACAAATGCGTAATAGAGTTATTAATGCAGAGTTGGAAAAGGATATAGCAGAAGCTAAGGCCGGGGCTATTGATGCAGTTAATTCAGCTCAGGTAGCTACTGAAAAGCAATTGGAAATAGATGCTTTGAAACAACAATTAAAATTATCTAATAAATAAATATGTCAGACCTATTGACAAATATAATTCTGTAACATATATTAAGGAGTAAGTGATGGAAAATATTGTTAGTGCTGAAACTACACCGCAGACATCTTTTGAAGTTCCAAACTTGGATACTTTGTCAGACAGTCAGGCAGTAGCCCCGGCAGAAAACAGTCAAGATCCCAATGTTCATACAAATAATGCAAACGACTCTCAGATAGAAATTGATGAGAGATACAAAGACCTCCCGGTAGGAGAAGCTACTATTCGGACTCTTCAATCTCAGCGTGATAAGCAAGCTGCTGAATATACAAAGTTGATGAAGGATTATGAAGAGAAGAGTAAGATAACTGGGGTGTTCGATCAGATGCTTGAAGATGAAGGCTTATTAATGGCTTTTATCAGAGAGGTTAAACCGGATTTAGTTAAGTCGGTTGATCTGGGCACACAGTTGAAACAGCAACTTCAGAAGGAGTTCGGAGAAGATTTTAAACCTACAATGTCCAGAGATGAGGCAGAAAGGGAAGATCCGTTTGGAAATGACGCTAAATATTATATGCGTGTTGATAGCTTAAAGACGAAGCTTTTAGAAGGCGGTAGTCAGGAGAATCTAACAATTAAAGAATATTTAGCTAAGAAAAAGCAGGCTGAACAAGTTGAAGCCTCTAAGTATGAAGCAGAAAGGGAATCAGTTAAGACTCAGTTCAAAATGCAGGACGAAGAAGTTAAGGCTGTTTCTGATTGGGCAATGAAATTACAGTTTAAGAATTTAGTCCAATTACATCGCTTCTTACGAAAGTTCCCAACGCAAAATCCTAATCTAAACCAAGCCACTGGCAGCCCGGAAGGTATGAAATCTGATAGACAAAAATTCTTAAAGAATGTTTTTTAACAGATATATAACGGAGTTTAGAAATGGATTACAATGCAACACCAGGGACCACAGGTGGTTTTACACCGGTAAGATCGACTTCTGATGGTTATATAAATTTATCACAAGGCTTACCTTTTTTTCAGGGTAGAAGTAAAATTGCTTCAATACCTGAATATCTAAGAGATCCTTCATTATTAGGGCAGGACCTTTTAATGAAAATAGAAGAAGGCAAATCTCAATTTGCTAAAGTACTATTTGAATACGCTCAAAAAAATGGTAGAATTACCAAGCCAGATGTGAAATACAGATGGCGTGTAGAGGTAGTCCCTCATCCAAGGTTCTACTTAAAAGTGGGAACTTCACTTGCTGCTTCTGCTGCAGCTTCAAGCTGGCAGTCAACCTTCAAGCTAACAGATTATACCAGACCTACACAAGGTTATCCATTATCAACAGGCAATCCCGCAGTTACGGGTAATATTGCTCGATTGCAAGCTGGTGATTTCCTACTTTGTATGTGGAGTTGGTTGGCTCCTGGCAGAACAGGTGCTTCTGTAAATATTGAAGATTATACCCATACGATTCCTGAAATTGCAAAAGTGATTTCAGTGGATTATGCTGCTAACCAGCTTGTTGTAGAAAGAAACTGGGCAGGTGCTCAGAGAACAGCTACAAGGACTGCTACTCCGGCTACTACGATTGTAGCTTCAAGTTCTGCTGCAACAGCCACTAATGTACCTCTAAAGAACGCTTTCTTTATGTTGCTGCCTAATGCTATGCGTGAAGATGAGATAGACCAGAAGGTCTATAATCTAACACAGACCTGGCAGGAAGGTTTAATGCAAAGAAGTCTAAGAGCTTGGGGTGGTGGACACTTTGCAGATGTAATTAACAAGAATCTGGGACTTGGTTCTCCAATGGCTAAAAATAGAGAACAGGCAATTAAAGATTTCTACAGTCAGATGGAATTAAACTCAATCTTTGGTGAAAAGGCTGAAGGCTGGGATGCTGAAACTAATGACTGGTGGGGGATGACAGATGGATTATTGGCTAATATACCTGCTTCTCATCATATCGGCCTTGTTCCAATGCAGTATGGTAAAATCAGAAGTTCCAGTCAGTATGCCTGGGGTTCATTTGACATACCTGTATTTAATAAAATAATGGAAGATAAAGGTTATTTTGGCAGTCCAAATAAGATAATGCTTTGTGGTAATGAAGCTTATACAGCATTTGCTACAATGATCAACTATATGACACAGAACGTTCAGGATATTAAATCTGAATGGAGAGTTGAAGGCAAACGCTTCAAAACTTCAGGCGGATTAACCCTTGATTTCATACAGTCAGATGTTATGAGCTTAAACGGCCTGAATAACAAAATGCTTATGATTGATCCTTCTGCATTCAGATTAGTTGATCTTATGAATTATCCTATTGATATAGTTGAAATCCAGAATGAAAATCCATTAAAGAGTAATGGCTTTATTCACGGAGTTTATAGCTTTATGGATCTAAATCCTGATGCTCACTGGGTATTCACTTTGGATAATAATTTAGCTTCTGTTACCGGAGCTACATTTGCTACAAACGTAATGGGATTACCTGCTGCATAAGCGGGTATCCTTAATTAAAATTTAATGGAGAACTAAAATGCCTATATACAAAAAACATCGAGCCCTGAGTGAAAAAACCACTTCTATTGAAGATCCGATTGAAGTGATGCAAAGAGGTGTGATCACTTTTGCTCCAAGCAAAGGGACTGCATTTCTTATCCCTACACAAATACAGAATGTAGTTCATTTAAATATTACAGCTATGAACTTAGACGCTGCTAGATCTTTAGGTGGATCAGCAGCAGCAGCAAAAGTTGAACCTCTTTTCTATTCTGATTATAAATTGTACCACGCTACTAATGCTGCTTCAAGTGGATTTGGTTCACTTGCTTCAGCAGTAAATGAAGTTGAAGTTGGTAAACGTTTAAGGCTTGTAGATAGTAAATTATATGTTGCTATTGCTTCTATGGCTGCAGATTATGCCTCTGATACAGTAGTCCTAGCCTCTACAGCTTACTGGCGACAATTAGAAGAGTTTGCTTCTAATGCTCAAAAGTATTTGGTAGTAAATGTACCAAATGGTGCTTCTGCTTATTTCAAGCTGAAAAGACAAAAGATCAGTTATGAAGTAGTCGGCTACGAATACTAATTAATTAAAAGGGGGCAGAAATGCCCTCTCTTTTTACATAGGAGATAGAAAAAATGAAGAAGTTCTTTTTTATATTTATGCTATTTACTTCTGTTATATTAGCTCAAAACGTTGGCGATCTTGCTTCAAGATTAAGCGTTCTACAAAACCAGGCGCTTACCGGTTGGAGAGTTAATAACGGGACTGCAACTGTTCCAACCTATTCTTTTGCTAATTCAACAGGATTAGGCTTCTATAGAAACGGAAGTAATGTACTTGGATTTGTTACTGCCGGTAGTGATAGAGCTTTCCTTGATGCCAGTGGCCGGTTTACAGTTGGCAGTACAACGCAAACTACATCTATATTTGGAGTAAGGAATTCTACCAACCAGGCAAATATTGCGATATTTTCAAATGTAAGCGGGACTACAAGGGCAACTTTGGATAGTGCCGGTACATTTACGCCAATTAAATATGGTGCTGCGACACTAGCAGGTTCATTTACAGCCAGTGATTCCACTACTTCAATAATTATTAAAGATAGTGGTGGAAAGAAGTGGAAATTGAGAGTTTATACAAATGGCGGAGTAGTAGCTGATTCAGTAGGATTAAACTAAACAAGAGGGGTAAATTGTGCCTTCTAGCAGATATAACGTGATACCATTTGTTTTGGATAAAGTAATTGCTATACAACCAAAGTCAATCCTGGACATAGGTATTGGATTTGGCAAGTATGGCGTTTTATTTAGAGAATATCTTGATGTTTGGAAAGTAGACCAGCCTTATCATAACCGATCAGTTCAAATAGACGGCGTAGAAGCCTTTGAAGAGTATAGAAATCCCATATGGGATATTTATGATAAGGTCTATGTTAATGATGTAATGGGGATACTTGATGAGCTTGCTAAGACTACTTATGACCTGGTATTCTTAGGAGATGTTATTGAACACTTTAGCTTGGAAGATGCTATGAAGCTTTTAAGTACTTTAAGATTCAAAAAGATTATTATAGTTACCCCTTATAAGGTGTATAGACAGGATGCTGTTTATGGGAATAAATATGAAATTCATAAATCAGCACTTACCGGAAAAGAATTAAAAGATATGCAACTGCATATCATAGGCAATCAGCAGATTTTCTTTAATCAATAAGGAATTTATGGATAAGATTTCAATTTGCATAACTACTCTACCTGATCGTACTAAAGCATTAGAACAAACAATTGCTTCTCTTATTAACCAGGTTGATAGGATATTCTTATTTTGTCACGGTTATGATCCTACTTCGCTTCCAGACTTTTTAGAAGATAATCCTAAAGTAGAAATAGCTTATGATATTGAGTGGGGGGATAAAGGCGATTTAGATAAGTTCCATTCAGTTAGTGGTTTGGCTGGATATATACTCACTTGTGATGATGATTTAATTTATCCTCCCGATTATGTTCAGAAGATGATCGAAGCTATTGACAGGCACGAAAGGAAAGCTTTAATATCAGCTCACGGTTCCATTGTACTGCCTTTACCAATAGCTAATTATTATACTGATAGATATGCATTCCCTTGCTTAGGAGATGTATTAAATGAAGCTGAAGTACAGATCGGTGGTACCGGGGTTATGGGTTTCCATACTGATATAGGATGGGATTTTAATTATAAAGGGATGTTAGCTAACATGGCTGATATTCATTTAGCTATTTGGGCCAGAGAAAAAGGAATACAGACTTTTGTTTTACCGCATATGGCCGGCTGGATTAAACATAGTGAGTTTGTAACTTCTGATATGACAATTGCAGGCAAAGCAATTAATAATAATTTCCCAATGGTTCAGGCAATTAATCAACGGCCTGATCTATTCAATAGCAAATTACAGTCTAAGAAAAGAAAATCGCCTAAAGTTACAATAGCTGTTGTTAATAGTAGATTGAAGTCCCAGCCTTTATTCGTTAAAGAATGTTATGATAGTTTAAGAAATCAGACCTATCCAAATATTCAGATAGTAATAATTGAGAATTACGATAAGCTTATAACAATAGGCAAGTGTTTTAATAATGCTGTTAAAAGAGCTAAGGGCAAGTATATACTCTTTGTTGGAGATGATGATTTTATAACTCCTGATTATGTCACTACGCTTGTAGATATAGCAGAAAACAGCAATATAGCACAGCTTGTAGGTATAAGCAGCTATTTAACATTGTTCAGTCAGAAAGAAGATGGGACTATTAGAAGGGAAGCCAGAGAGTTGATACCTACTGGAATGTGGGTCACAAAGTTTTTAAGGAAATATCCATTTAAGGAATACTTAACGAGATACATAGATACTGAGTTGATGGACAGGGCTAAAGAATTAGGATTTAATCAGGTAGTAGCGCAGCATTCATACGGCTATTTTTATCGAAGTCATAATACGCAAGTAAGCGGATTTAAATCATTTATTGGACAACACGGTAAAGAAGCACTTACTGAAGCTACCCAGAGAATAAAACAAAGAATTAAAGAAGTTGAGGCATAGAGATGAAAGCAAGTGATATAAGCTATGAATTATCAATAAGGCTTGGAGACCCGATTGGTACTGCTGGAACTCCCGATGCTCAGGGGTTAGTATTTAGTGGTGATCAAAGGTTAAGGTATATATCAAGGGCATATTCAAAATTAACCAGATTATTGAAAATCTTAATGAGAGATTATCAGCCTGAATTCAACAAACGAAGAGGAATAAAAACTATAGAATTTGTTACTCCTGCCGGCATTAATAAAGCAAGTTCAATTGTAATATCAGATAATGTTAAAATTGATGAGTTGTATGTTACTTTCAAAGCTAAAGATAAAGATGCCAAGACTGTAGTGGCCACTTATATGGAGCCCAGCACTTATTTAACGAACAAATATAATCCTAATGATGTCAAAGATGTTTCTTTTGAAACTAATAAGATTAAATATACTACAATGATTACGGGATCTAAAAAGGTTTTAGTGCTTCTTCCAATAGTTGATAGTGAAAATTATTATACAAAAGTCGAATATTTAGAAATACCTGATTTCAAGATAAGCAGTTGGAATGATGAGATACCGATTACAGGAGACTATATTGACCTGTTGATTGATCTTGCTGCAATACAGGGTATGCAGGATATAAACAGGGGTGACAAGGCTTCATTGATTGAAAGGTCTTTAGGTATGGACTGGCAGATATTAGGGCAGTATGGGACTTATATGAAGCAAACAGAGGGGGTTGAAGAGTAATGACGGAGAAACAATTATTAGGTGAGGTTTCTTTACGATGCGGAGATGCTGATTTCAAAGATTTTGAAAAGAGCATATATCAAAGAGGCATATATCGTTCAAACAGAGAGATTGCTAAATTTTATGGTATTCTGCAGAAAATTTATACTTTCACTTTAAGAGATATGACTAGTAATATTGATGGGGATATTATCTTGGATTTGCCTGATATGAAAGCTGAATATCTTGTTTCTGTTAATGGCAATCAGTTAATCAAAGTTGCTAATCAATTAGAGCCTGATTTCAGATATGCTTACTATTTAGAGCTTAGAGAAGGGCAGTGGCATTTTAATTATACTCTTGGAGATAATGGTATTGTTTCCGGTATTGATGTAACCGGTCAGGATATTACCACTACTATGTCACAAAGCCTATTTGAAAGAATTGAAAGCAGCGATGTACAGACTACAATCAAAGGTTTCACAGATGAAGTTACTATCTGCTATACTGTTATTCCTGATTTAGAAAATGAGATTGGTGAATATGATATTCCTACTAAATATGAAGAAGAACAAATTGACAGATGCGTAAATTATATATCAAAACTTGGGATAGCGAAATACCCTAATTCAGAAAGTGAGAAAGGACAAAAGTATATAGGATTATATAAAATGTATAAAATGGATCATAGAGGAGACTATGATAAAGACTTAGCCAGAGATACTGAATTCATAAAGATTAAACCCTGGAGTGTTGTATGAGCATTATAGCGGGTTCAAATAGTTCAGAGCAAATATTTGATGGGCAGAGAAAAGACTTTGTAGTATATAGAAAAGATACTTTTAATTACAGCCATAACTACAAATATAAAGATGCCGATGGTAATGATGCTGAATATGATTTTACTGATTGTATCGGTAAGATGAGCATTAAGAAAAGAAAGAATGATAAGAAGGCTGTGAGACATGTTAGTGTTATTTTTGATACAACCGATACTTCATTGTATACTTTGTTTGTGGAAGCCAAGTATATGGATATGGATGCCGGCAAGTACTATTATGATATGTCTATTTATGATGCCAATGGTTATATAGTTACGAAACTTTATGGTACCTTTACGGTCTTACAGGATGTAACTGATTTTGAAGGTATAAAAGAAGAAAAGTTTTATATTACATTTTTTAATTCAATTAAAAAAAGATTTGCAGAAACTTATAAAACAGCAACAGTATTCAAAAGTATAATTACTTATGCTTTTATCCCGGCTTATAATTATATAACTTATTTTAGTTCAAAAGTTGCCTGGACAATAATGTCTGATTTTCTTTTGAAGAAATACTATACGAGTTATTTCCAGAGTACTATTAAATGGACGCAAATGGATGTAAGATATTATACATCTTATTTTAATACAGTAATTACATATACAATAACAGGACCATAATAATTAAAAAGGAATATATATTATGAAACGACTACAACCGCACGGTTTGAATTTAGGCTTTCAAACAGAAGTGTTAAATGCTGGTAAGAAATCCAAATTTCTTAAAAGCAAACTTGAAGCCTATGTGAGGATAACCAACTCAGTTAATGGCAAAGTGGTTGTACTCCCTATGAGAAGTTTTGTCAATACTTTTATAGTTTCGCTTAGAGGTTTTCTTTACGGTGGGACCAATCCAAAAGCCAGTACAGCAATTAGATCGGTTAGTGCTAATGGAGCCGGTACATTTGGAATGTTCATAGGCACAGGAACGACAGGAGTCCAATTAAGTCAAACTGCTTTGGTAATAAAAGCTTCAAGCGCTTCTATAGCCTATGGAGCTACCAGTTTTATACCTCCTGGCGTTGATCTGCCTATAGCACCTTCAGGAGCTGCACCTTCAGGCGAAGATCCTGTATTTCTGGGCGATGGAAGTGATCCTACAGGTGGTAGGCTTCCTTCAGGTAATACTTTAAGTTATCCGGGTATTACCAGAACAAAGATTAGCAGAATATTTACCAATACTCTTGGCGTAACATTTACAGTAAAAGAGCTTGGATTAATAGCGCAAGCTAGTAGAGCTAGTGATGGTGCTCCTATTGTAGCAACAATGTTAAGCAGAGATATAGTGGATGCAGGCCAGCCTGGTGCTCCTGCCGGGGTAGGCGTACCTGCCGGAGCTGCTATAACATTTGATTTTGAATTTATACTACAACAGTCTCCAAATGGTTATGGAGGAGCAGTACTGAATTTATCGAGATTAGTATATAACTTTTTAATTAAAGGCAATCAAAACGATCAGCCTTTGATTGATATTAATAGCAATGGTATAACACTTACACAATCAAGTCTTGGTGCTACTCTTGGTGCAAGTGCTGGAGACATTACTGCAAGTACGGCTTTACAGGTAAGAGATCAGCTTGGTGTTGATGGTTTCATTGGCATTGTAGTGGGAAGATATAATACTGCAGATCAAAGTGGTAAAAATGCTATAATATCTCCCGGTGATACCACCTTCAATGTAACTCATACAGGATTGACAGTAGGGACTTGTTTGGTAAGCGCTATTACAAATCCTTACAGTAATGCGTCCCAATTTACTGTTATAAGAGATTTTACCAATACGACTACTACTGCAATTTATTTGGATAGAATAGGACTTGTTAATAAAGGTACAAGCAGTAATCCTGGTACCAGTATGGTATCCGGGCAGGCATTCTATGCAATCAATAAGCCTTCTGGTGGATACATTGAATTGCAGCCATCACAAACATTGAGAGTAACTTATACGTTCGGGATCAAAGTTTAATGAGAGGTTATAATGAATTTAGGTGATATGGAATCTATGTTAGATCAGTTAAGAAGGAACCTGACTCCTTCAAGGCAGATTATATTCACTATAACTTCTGCCGGAGTAGTTACTATTCATAAACAATATGGATGGAGGGTACCAATTGATTCCAATGATATTGGATTGCTTGTAGATACAGTGGTGGTATTATCAAGAGGGAATGAGTTCCTATCCCCTGGATTATTCGTACAAGTTAATACTAATGCTGATTATGAATGGATCGATGCAGGTAGACTTGAACTTGAAGGAGTATTTGGAATTGAAAATGTTATGTCCGTTAAAATACAAGGAGAATTAGGATGAGAAGGATATTTTTAGGTTTATTTTTATTAATGTCAATAAGTCTATTTGCACAACCAACTACAAGCACTCTTATCAGACGAGCTGAATTAGGTGATTCAACTGCAGCATTAAGAGCATTGATAGTAAGTGGAATTTTATATTCTGACACTACATCTTTAATTGCTATGCAGTGGGAATTAAATAGAAAGTTATGGATAACCGATACTACTAATTTCAGGACGTTTTCTGATTTGAAATATCCGTCTATTGATGGAGCAAATACATTCACAAATAATAATACATTTCAGGATACAACCTTATTTCAGGATAGGGTAAATATAGATACATATCTTAGAGTGGGTACAGCAGATCCAACAGCAGGTAGTAATCAATTTTTTGACAATTGGGAAACATATACTACTACGCTGGCGTTATACAAAACTACAAATAATTGGCACGGCGCTCTTAATTTACAAACACAAATTGATTCAGCAAATTACGGTTTTGCAAAAACAGCGCACTTACTTGGAGGTTATTTATCCACAAAATTAAGAGTAGGTTCAACCGATACTGTTTATAATTCTGCCGCAGGATCATCATCCTCCATAGCCCTTGATTTTGTTGATGGTTCAAGGTTTGTTGGAAATTCTGATACAACAATGGGAAGTTATCCAACAACTTATATAGCTGGTAATAAATCGGAAGTAAATTACAGAAGGTGGAATAGGAGAGCAATAAATACAGGGCTAAACCCTGATGTTATTACTGCATATTTAGCAACAAATGATTATGATAATGTGGATAGCATACATATTGTTAAACACGTTGGGTTTACAAATATAATGGAATATATGCCCCCACACGTTGTTGTAGATACTGCAATTGCTTTTTTATCGAAAGCGCCAGCCAATATAAACGGCACTTTAAGTAATTTTTATCATTTTTATGGGGAAGGGGACTACCCAAGTTATTTTGATGGCAATGTTAAAATTGGAGCACAACCGGATTCAGTTTTGTGGGATGATTATCATTATGAACAAACACCTACAACTCAATCTTCAAGATTATTAGTAATCGATACAACAGCAGCTACAAGTATTTTTAAAGGGGTAATCGAAGCAATATACCAGCCTGAATCAGCTGTTCCTTTATATTCTAAAGCAGTATTCAAAGGCTCTATGGGTGGTAAATTGCTTACTGACCCGAACCAATATCAATATGGATATTATTTGGATTTAACATATAAAAATACAACCGGTGACACTATCAATATGGGTAAAATATATGGTTATAGTTTTTTAACAGATCTTGGTTCTACTCATTATTTAGATATAGATACAATTATAGCATATCGTGTAGAAAATACAGGAGCTTGGTATGATTCACACGTTGGTCACACAATATCTTTTTTTGCTTCGTATGATTTTTCAACTGGGGGTGCTGGTAATATTCAAGATGGAAGAAATGACTCTGTATATAGTTTTTATTCAGGGAATAAGCCAAGTGGATTATCTGATAGTAGAATGTTCCATTATTATGGCGGCACTGGTGGAATATCACAGTTTGATCATCCTGTAAAAATAGGATACAGATCAGTTACTACTGATTCAGTAGTTATCAATGGCGATTCTGTAAGAACATATTATAACAGCACAGGAAAGTGGACAGCTAAATATTTGCACAATTCACTTGATAATAACATATTTATAATATTACTGCAAATAGGCGTATTTGTAACATTTATAATAAAAAGGAAAAGATGGTTAAAAAATATGAAAAGATCATTTTTATTATTTGTTTTATTTATCTGTTTGTCTGGTTTATCCTATTCACAAGTTAAAGATAGTGTTACTGTAAAGACAATAGAAATAGTAAAAGAATTAGCAAGTATCAAAGATGCCAAAGGGAAACTAATTAAACAGTTGGAACAGATCAATACATTAGAGAATTATTTAATGCTATTACAGAAAGAAGGTTATGGATTTATAGTAGCCGACACAACTAAGATTAAAAAGTAAATGGAGAATAAAGATGAGAAAATTTATATTTGCATTCTTACTGATAGTATTAACTACAGTATCATTTAGCCAGGGCAATCCAGATAAGATTGCTTATCCAAGAAATACTGATGAGCTTATGAATTTTATGTTCCAGGCTACATTACAGGGCCTGAGAGTCATTATTATTGCCGATAGTGCTGGCACTATGGTAACCAAAGATGCTCTTGACTCAGCGTATGCAACATGGGCTAAACAGGATACTCTTATGGATAAGGTTGATTCTCTTAAAAACAGAATTATAGAATTGATGGCTTATCAGAATTCATTGAAAGCTAAATCAGATTCTCTTTTTGCTTACACAAAATCAAGTGTATGGGATATTGGGCACAGCGACACAGTTACACATCTTGCTGATAGTGTTACAATCTCAGGATATACCTATTATGTCTCTATAAGCGTTTGGGGGGATTCTGCTTTTGAAATATCGAGCACTTTAGCATTTACAAACTCTAATTTTGTTCCTGCCGGCGGTTCAATTACTATTGAGCATATTCCCGTTGCAAGTGCGGGCAAAATATATATAAGAAAAACAAGTGCTTATGCAGGTGTAATGAATTGGAAAATGAGCAAGTGGGGTAACTAATGAAACAGTTGATCTTATCAATATTATTATTCACAGTTAGCATACTGCCTCAATCTATGGGCGGTAAATCAGGAATTAGAACTACTGGTGTAAACTTAGGCAGAGCTGGGATAAGTGTGGCGGGTGTGACGGCTACTGGTATAACAGCTACCGGCGGTACTATCACATATTCTGGTGGATATACTATCCATACTTTTACAACAAGCGGAACGTTTACGGTAACTTCTGGAAGTGGGGATGTTGATGTATTCTTGGTGGGTGGTGGTGCAAGTGGAACTTTTGCTTCTACTGGAGGTGGAGGGGGTTATACTAAAACATTTAAAACTGCAAGTGATGGTTGGAAAGATGGCGAGGCTATATCTATATCTATTGGGGAATATTCTGTGGTTGTTGGCAGCGGTGGATATACTTCTGGAGGATATAGCGAATTTATTAATGCAACATATAGAGCCAATGGTGCAAGTAACGCAAATGGTGGAAGTGCTGGTGGAGGTAACGGAAATCCACCCTCAGCAGGTGCATCAGATGGTGCAAATTCTGCTGGGACTGGACAAGGTCATACTACAAGATCTTTTGGAGAAAATGATGGTGTTTTGTATGCAGCAGGTGGAGGTGGAGCTCATACTAGTACTGGGTATGGCGCAAGTGGTGGAAGTATTGGTGGTGGTACTGGGGAATCCACATATTGGGGCATTCATCCTACCAGTGGGCAAGCAAATACAGGGAGCGGCGGTGGTGCTTCTCAAAATTATAGTAGTTCAATTGGTGGCTCAGGTATAGTAATAATAAGATATTTAACACAGTAATAATGGTGAGATAATATGATATTAATATATTTAATTCTTTCGATTCTCTTTTCTGTCTTTGCGGGAATAACAGAAGCCTTTCAGATTGCAGAAAGGTATGGAGATTATCCAATGGATGAAATAACTGAAAAGAGATTCGGATACTGGTGGCATATTACGCAACTTATGGAGAGAATATCTGTTCTTGCACTTGGTTATTTCCTTTTTATTGTTGCAGGATATGATTTAATAAATATTATAATTCTTATACTTCTGACTGCCTCAATATTCTGGACAGTTTATGATGGGCTTATAAACACCTTAAGAAATCAACCGAGATGGTGGTTTTATCAAAGTATGCAAACCACATCAGCCTTAGAATCATTTAGCGGTCAAGTAATTAAGCTGATTTTTTTTACAATTATGTTATCTGTTTTTATTGTTAGAATATTATTAGGACTATTTTAGGAGATAGAAATGATACAGTGGTTTAACACGCCGGTTAAGGTAATCTTAGCTGTGCTGCTTTTCAGTTTATTAGTAATTCTTTTTTTCATTTAACGTTTATTGGAGATACTTATGCAGGCTAAAACCGATAACCTAAAAAAATACTTCAGTGATATGAACGAAAAAGAGTTTGGTCGTCTGATTACCGACAGGTTTGATAAACTTGAATCTAAAATAGAAAGTGACAGATGGATAGAGCTGAATAATGGTACAAAAAGAAAATTATTAACCAAAGAAGCAGTGTGTGAGATTTATGGCGATACTAAAAAGATAAAACAAAAAATGGAATACATAGAGCAAGACACAACCATTTTAAGGGATTTTTCATCACTCCATAAATTAGCAAAAAAATATAATCTATACTGGATTACTTTATTCTTAATTTCAAGTGCATTTATACGAGAGATAATTCTAATGGTCATAGGAAAGTAAATGTCTGATGCAAATGGTATTTCATTGAAGGAATTTATCGAAAGAGTATTAGATGAGAGAGAAAAGCATACACAAACAAAGTTTGACAATGCACAAAAGTATATCAACAAAAACAAGTTAAAGTAATAATGACGAAGTTAGATTCTATAATAGTAAAGTTAGACAGCATAAAAGCTGTGAAGGATTCACTTAATAAAAGGAATAAATAAATGGAAGAGTTATTATTCACATTACCTGCTTTTTTAATTATATCAATTTTAGGTATGCTTACACATTTTTTTAAGAAGCAAATTAAGGGTGAGACTATTACTGAGATACGGGATTATTTCAAAGATCATTTTAAAAGCACATTTACTGCTATTGTAATAACAATATTGGCGTGTTGCGCTTATTATATTGAATTTAAGACAGGTAAGCCAACTGATATAATAACAGTGTTTGGGCTCGGATATACTTTCGATTCAATGTTCAACAAATGGGATAAGTAATGGACAACATCAGCGCACATATTGGTTATGCAGAGGCTACTAAATCTCAAACTGCTGTTCGCCAGCAGATTGGAAATGTACCTAATCCAGGGCAACTATTTAATATGGTTTATGTGGCAAATGAATTATTTGAACCTTTAAGGGACTGGTGGGGTAAACCTATCGGGATAAGCAGTTTCTTTAGAAGTTTAGAATTAAATCACGCAATTGGTGGGAGTTCTACCTCACAACATTGTTTGGGATTAGCTATTGATATAGATGCTGATATATTTAATAATGGACTAACAAATAAAATGATTTTTGATTTCTTTAATAACAGAAAAGAAGTTATGCAGTACGATCAGTTGATATGGGAATTTGGTAACGATTATAATCCTGCTTGGGTACATGTATCTAAAATGCCGGATAATCAAAAAAACAGAGTAATGGACCTGAAGGCAATTAGAGAAAATGGGAAAATAATTTATGCTGGAATTGTATGAAAGATTTTTTTAGCAATAATTTCTTTGCAATTGTAGTATTAGCATTTTTAGCATATTGGTTTTTAATAAAATCTAAAGATGTAAAAGAAGCGAATGAATTAAAACAACAGAATATAATATTACAACAGAATATTGATACTTTGAAAGTGCTAATATTAAACAGAAGACTTGAAAGAGATACTCTTAAAATAGTTCATAATTACAATACAGTGAAGTATATAAATGAAAGTAAAAAAGTTGATTCAGTTTATAGTCCTGATAGCCTTATTTGGATTATTAAATCCCAGCGTGATTATTTACGCCCAGCAAAGTTCAAATAGTGGATTTACAATATATGAACTTCGGGACATCAGTAAATTGCTCTCAGAACTTCAATACAGACGTTCAGAGACACTTTATTATCAAGAGACTATAAGTAGCTACGAACTCTCCTTAATTGACTATGACAGTCAGGTACAGCTTTATGAGCAGAAACAGAAAAACTATGAGAAAATCATAGAATCACTTACCCCTAATTGGTGGGATAATGTAAAACCTTATTTAATTGCAGGCCTAAGCGCTATAATTGGTTTCTTCTTAGGGGGATTATAGTGCCTAATCAGAGAATACCAATAAGAGATTTCAAAGGATTGCTGACAAATATCGACCCAGCCGATAAACCAGCGGAATACTTTAGTGAGTTTAAAGATGTAAGAGTATATCCAGGCTATTTGAAAGCTGAAGGATTGGACTTTGAGAATGCAGATTATAAACTTGCAAGCGGAGAGGTATTTGTAAAGCAACAGTATGTATTTATGGATGGGGATAAATTCCAGAACGAAGTAAAGAATAATAAATTAATAAATACCTATGTACAAAATCTTCAGAAATATTTATTTAGAATTATATATTTTAATGGGGTATATAAATTTAAATTAAATGATAGTTATTTGAATTATGAATTAGCCTCTGCTGATAGTAAACAGTACCCGCAAATAGCTAATGAGAAAGGGAATCTTAAAGTATTCTTTAAAGAAAAAGCTTTATGGATAGGCAGAATAAATAGAAATGCCTGGAATGGTTATAAGACTTATAATATAGCTGATAATTTTTATGTTGAAGATATGATCCTTGCTAATAATGCAGTAGCTAACCCTTTTATTATACAGACTACTAAGCAGGCGAATGCCAGTTATATTGCTGTCAAAGGCAAGGTAGAAAGTAAAACAGCTACCTGGCTATATGAAGGAGAGTCTTATAAAGCAATAAGAATTGGTTTTTATAGTAAAAATCTTAGTACAAGTAATTATACTGATTTTGTAAGAGTCCCTGATTTTGGCGGGGAGATTAGCGGGGCTAATGGTTATATGATAGGGTTAGTATTTTTTAATCCTGTCCTTAATGCGAATGTTTATGGCTTCCATAAAAAGACATATGATAAGTATTTTGATAAAGGCGGTTCCTCTCCATTTACAGGAGCGGATGTTTATAAAGTTATTGACAGAGGAGGAGATGGTTTCACTTTAAAGAATGACAGTCGCAGTAATAGCCTTATCCACGAAGATTTCTATTTCTTTAATGACAATACTTTGGATTCAAGATTTTCGCTTACAGGCAGTTATGTTTATAATATTGACAGAGTTGCTGTTTCAATAGATAATGATAGTTACTTCAGCGGTGTTAATATGGATGTAGTAGTAACTGAAATAGTAGAAGGGAATGAATACCCAAGATGGTACGAAAAGATAGATACTGATGTTGGCGAACCTTTTGTATTATCAATTAGTCTTTCAGGTAGTATCAGCAAAATAAAACGGAGCCAGGGGTATAGAATTTATTTAAGATATGCAGATACTTCCAATCTTTTAACTTCAAGAGATTTTGAACAGTTGCTTACCTACAATATACTTAGTGCAATTCCTAAAGATTTTCCAGTCTTTGCTGATAAGCTTACTCCTAATGGTATTTTCCTGGTCCAAACGATAGGCAAGGCGTATGATCCTGAAACTTATAACATTATCACCAATCCAGATAGGTATGCTAATGTTGGCGGTATTCCTTATATAACCTATAATGGTAATGTAATATACCCGGCAGTTGGTAATGGCAGTATACTTAATAACTTTTATCCTGAAAATGTTATACCGGGCATTGAAGGAGATTTAATAGTATCATTTGGAAATTTATTAGGAGTATTTTCAGCTCAAAAAGAGCTAATGACTTTAATAGATTTCCAGCCGGTAGAATCTCAGATGATATTTTATATTAAAGATACGCTTGGATACAAAGTTAGAGATAAGAAAGATTTTATAGAGACTACCGAAGGTACATTCATCCATTTGAGAGAGGGTATTTATGTTACTAATGGAAGAGAGAGAACATTATTAAGCAAACCTATAAATGATATTATTAGAAAATATTATGATACCGGTAATATATTCTATAATTCATATTTGAAAGAGCTTTATTATGTAAGTGATGCTGGTTTCTTCTGTTTTAATTTTGAATCAAAAGCCTGGATTGAATATACTTCTACCAGATTTATACCTTCTAAGGGAATATTATATATTGCTCCAACCAGTATTACTAAAGTGCCTGAAGATATATTTGTTTCACTTAATGAGATACTGGATGTTATTGAAGATTTTAAAGGTAATATATATGCGCTTACTCAAAGAAGAGCTTATAAGATAAGTTACAAACCAAGTGAAGGTAAACTGAAATTGGATTATTATGATTTAAAAGACTATAATTACAGTAAAGCAGTCAGTAGTATAGGATTAGATTATAATGGTAAGGTGACTGCTTTAGATGGCAGTATAACGAGCATACAGAGGGCTACAGGACGTGTTTATAATAAATTGGATAGTAGACTACCCTATAAGGCAATCAGTGTGAATTTAAGCTTTACAGGGCTATTGTATGGATTGGAATTGGATTTGGAAGCATTCAATACGGAGCAATTGTGATAGATAAGCAAACAGATTTTGAATTAAGTAAATTGCAGAAGCAGATTGGCAGGTCAAGAGCTAAAAGTAGCTCTACTACTATAATTAATCAGATTACAAATACTCAGGATACAAATGAACAGAGTACAAACATTGATAATAGTCAGCCGGTGGATAAACCTGACACTCAGTTAATTAAAGTGGTTACTATTAATAAAGATCATACTATTTCAGATGAAGATATGGTAATTAGCAATAGCGTCTACCGATGTACAGTTATACTGCCGATAGCAGTTATAGGTAAAAGAATTATAATAGCTAATATCAATACCAGCACTGTTATTATAAACGCATATCAAAATGATTTTATAGATAAACAGGCTACTATAAATTTAACTCAATGGCAAACTATGGAATTGATATGTTATGCTGAAAATTCCTGGAAAATAATAAGTAAATATTCTGGATAAGGAGATAAGATAATGGATCCATTAAGTATAGGAATTGGCTTGGCTTCAGGCATAGGCTCATTGATAGGAGATCTATCAGAAGCTTCAGCAGCAAGAAAAGCTAAGCAGGATGCTATTGCAGCATTTAAAAAGCTTTTAATACCCTCTACAGAGATCGAGGCAAGAGCTGACAGAGCAGGTGATAATATATATACCAAAACTATGTCAGAGCTTAACAGTGGTGCTTTTTCGACTCGTGGAGCTTTGAACCCAGAGACTCTTAAAACAATAGCTTACAGTAAGATGGGAGTGGCAAGAGCTGAAGGTGAGAATACTATCGCCAATCAGGATTATGCTTATAATAAAGGTATTCAACAGAAGATCGCAGGTATAGAATCTCAGCCAATACCTGGAATCAATCCATTCAATGCTATTAGTGAAGGTATAGGTGGGTATTTGGCAGGTGAGCAATTGGGTATGCAACAGGACCTGATTAAAAGTCAAAAGAATTATTACGACAACTTGAAGAATTATGGTATGGATAAGACTGGTGATTTTGGGATGACAATTTCAAATGACAAATTTAATCTGTTAGATTATAATCCTAATTTAAAAAAGAAAAAGAATCCATTTTTTGGTAACGTAGCATTTAAATAATAGGCAAGTGAAATGGCTAAACAGAATTCATTTATACCAGCAATACAGCAGTTCTCCAATTTCCTTGGGCAGTATATGCAACAACAGGGACAGTTAGCTGAAAAGACATATGACTTGAATAAGAAGAGAGAAGGAGAACAATTCATAAGTATATATGGACAGAAGCTAAGAGAAGCAAAGACTCCGGAAGAAGTCAATAGGATCATAGGAGAAGCTACCCAATATGCCGGTGAGAGAGGATTAACCCCACATTTGTCTGTTGTAGGTGCACTTGCTCAGTCTCAAGGCAATATAATTAAATTAGGCCAGGATAAACAGAGAGCTGATTTGTTTGTCAATACGCTCAAGAGCACTTATGGAGATGCTACAGCTCCATTTGAAGGTAATAAGCAAGCTAAAGTATCAGATATAGTAACTGCTATCCAAACTAAGTATGCTAATGATCCTACAATGCAGGCAGAAGCTTTGGACCAGGTTGCCAAGAGTATTAATAAAATTGAATCTGGAATTATACAGAATAAGAAAGGCGGATTTGATATAATCAATAGCACTAAATCTACTACTGGAGAGACAATTGCTTCTGGCAGTCCTATAGCAGTAGGATTTGATGAGCAAGGCAGGCCATTTGAAGATGCTAATGCTAATAATAAAATTGATGCCGGGGAAGCATATGTTAATGCTCGGGATGCAGAGAAGCTTAATCAGATACAACAGCAAGATAAAAGATGGAGATCACAATTTGGGCAAATGACAAGAAGGAATTATCTGAATCCTGAAACTAAACAATGGGAATCAGTATTAGAGAATAACTATTCAGGCAATCTGTATAAAGTTAAGGGTGGAAAACAAGGTGATTTGATTACAGATGAAGGATGGGTAAGTGAGCAGGCATACAAGGCCGGTGGGACATTGAGCGCTGCAAAAGTTAAATTAGTTGCAGGTAATGCTCGTGTCATACGTAATAATTTATTTAATAAGCTTGGGAATACTGACGTAGGATTTTTCAAAACATATAAGCAATTTAATTCTTCAACTGGTTATATTGATGAAATAGGGGTGGTAGAAAAATTAAACGAAATACAATTAGAGGGTGGAAGTGAATACCAGAAATTAAAAGATAAAGGTATTTATGATCTATTAGATAAATACTTAGAATCTTCTGTAGAACACGAACAGATCTATAATAACTATAAAAAAGTATTTGGGCAGGATCCTACTAACGAAGATGGTACTCCTATAGAAGCTCCAGCCAAAGATACAAGTCTACCCTCTCAGCAGGGAAGGGCATGGGTAGTCCCTGATAAAAGTGCTAAAAATGGGTTCAAATCATTCTTAACAAAAGATGCTGCTGATAACTACTATCGAAAATTAAAGGGACAGTAAATGCCTCAACAAGATGATAAAAAGTATGACTTATATAAAGTCTTAGAAACTACAGGTTGGAATGAATTACCTGATAATTATGCTGACTTTAGCAAGTTAATGAATAATCGGGATTACTTTGATAAAGCTCGTACAATGGTGATTTCTTTCTACCCGGATGCTGAAGAATCCAAATTAGATAAGAATGAGTTTTATCATTTTTTTAATAGTAATGATACTCTTAAGGAAAAAGAAAACAAACCTAACCCTAATGTAAATCCTGATCCCGCATTAATTACAACAGCTCAGTGGTTGAGCAAATTTTTGCCTGGAATAGCGAAAGATATTTATAATTTATCCCCTCAGAAAATAGCTTACAATGATCTTACCGGTAATATGGGTACCATTGATGCAACCCAGAATGTAGCTGAATTTGGTTTTAACTTATTGACTATTGCTAATAGTATCCCTGGTTGGATGGAAAATACCGCAGTTCAATTGTCTAACCCTAAAGATATGTTCCCCATAAGTATTGGTATGTCTGATAAGCAAATAGCTGAAAGGCAGAAGTTACAAGAAGATTTTGGTAAAGCTGGCGGGGTAAAAGATCAGATTATAATTAAGAATGTAAAAGGTTATGTAGATTATAGAGCTAAGTTAAGAAAGGATTGGAGTGAGGCAGGTATAGTAAAAGATGAACCAACTGAATCAGGTAGTTTCTGGGGTGGTTTAGGCTTTACTATACCAATTATGGTTGCTTCAATGGTGCCTGTTGTAGGACCAGGCATAGGGTTAGGGTTAGGTATGAGTGGAGAGGCAATGGATCTAGCGGGTGATGTATACGAAAGTACTGGTGGAAATATAGAAGCTACTAAGTATGCCTGGAATCTGGGAAACTTTTTGGGTATATCAGAAATATTCACTCCTCTTCAAGCAGCCCAATTTGCCAAGAAAGGTATAACCAATATGCTTAAGAAAGATATTGCAAATGGATTTAAGAAAGAAGCTATTGGAAGTTATTTAAAAGTACTTGGTAAAGAAGCAGGGAAAAATTTTGTTGGAGAAGGCACTCAAGAATGGCTACAAACTTTAGGAGAGCAAGGTGTAAAAATACACGTTGGTATGCAGGATAGAGTTAATTGGGATGAAGTTAATCAAGCCGGCATTATAGGAGGGTTCACTGGTTTAGTAATGGCTGGGGGCTCTACAAGTTATAATGTACTTAAAGAATCAGAGAAACTACAATCCTATGTAAGAAGAGAATTACCTAAGAAATTAGATGACTATGTGAAATATGGACTGATTACTCCAGAAGAGAAAGATAAAGCGCTTGCACAATACAAAGATTTAGCTGGTCCTGAATTAAGAGTGGCAATTGAGAATGCAGAACCAATTGAACAGACTGATAAATTTGTTAATAATTTAAAAGAGATTAATAATAGACAGAAGTTAGCTGCTAATCTTACAACTGCCTTTGATAATCCTGGCAATGCAGATGGTTTAAGTAAAGCAATGGCGCTTGCTGATAAAGCTATTAAAGAAGGTATACCGGTTAATACTTTAGATGCTTTCCTGCTTAACCGTATTCAATCTTCTAATGTTAAGATACCTGAATTTGAGAATATAGAAGCTATGAATGCTTATACTAATATTATACTCAATTCAGTAGAGAAAGAGAAAGACTTCTTGGATGTAAAAGCTTTTATAAAGAAAGAGACTGGTACCACCAATGAACAGGAACTTATCAGACAGACTCACGAAGAGATATTAAATGGAGATAAGTTTGCTAAGTTGAGAAATGGCTATTTGAATAAGTTTGTAGGTGCTTCTCATATACTCCCTGAAATTGAATCTTTTGTTAATAGCAAGAATGCCGGTGATGAAGCTATTCTGAGTGAGAATGAAACATTCAATATGGCTGCAATATCAATGAGTGATGATGAATTCAATAAACTTGAGAGTCGTATTATAAGAATGGGTGATAAGCCTCTTCATGCTACCCGCAAAGCTGCTGTACAATTTGCATATGACGTTAAGAAATTTAATATCGAAGCATTAAGAAGAGGAGTTAATAAGAAGTATTCATATGATCCGGTTATGCAAGGCGAAAGACAGGTTTATAAGATCAATAATCTTTCCAGAACTACTCAAGTAGACCCTAATCAAGAGACATTCTTACAGCAAGGTAAGCCAGAAGAACTATCACCATTAAAAAAAGAATTATCTAAAATAGCTCCTCAGAATCTTATTGATGCAATCCCAAATGATACTAAGTTAGTAGAAGGAATAATCACAGATAATAAAAGGATTATTGCAAGTCTTTTGGGGTTAGCGGGTAATTTTAATATAAAAGAAAATACTATAAGGATAGGAAAATTCTATTCTACTATTTTTGGTAAAAATAAGACTTTATTACACGAAGCTGTACATGCTGCTACAATGACTACTTTCTCAGAAGCAATGAAAGAGAATCCCTTACTAACAAAAGAGCAAATAGAAGCTGCAAAAATTTTAAATGACATAGCTTATGAGTATATACTGAATACTACGACAATGGCTAAAATGTCATTCCCTACTTTGTATGGTACTATGAATCAATTTGAGTTTATAGCAGAATTTGTTGCTAATTCTAAATTCCGAGAATTTATTGGCAGTAATAATATAACAGAAGAAATTAATGTTGTTTCCTATCTATGGGCTAAGATTTTAGAAATGTTAGGAATATCTAAAAAAAGCATAAATAATGAATTGATTAGTAAAATAGAAACTAATCTTAATTTACTTTATGAAGGTTCAAAAACTCTTTTATCTGGGGAGATATTCCCTCAGCAGGGTAAAACTACTGGCTCTACAGAGAATATTAAATTCCAAGAAGAACCTACTTCTGGATACAGAAACAGGACTATTAAAAATGCTTCTGCTGATGCTACAATAGCTTTAGCTGTTGATTTTAATAGTGCAGGAGAAAGGCTTACCAAAGAATCTGTACTGGCTCAAAAGAAACAATATATTCCTGTTAATGCCAATAGTTTAGAAGTTACTCCAGAAAGAGTAAAAAAGATAGTAGACAAACTGAATGCTGTTAATGCTAAAACATTAAATATAGCAGGTAATGGTATATACACTATAAAGGGCAAATATACTCAAGAACAGATCGATGACTTCACTTATAAATTAATTAAAGCAGTTAATGAAAGTTCTGATTTAAAGAATAAGATAGAGTCTATCCGTACAGGTGGGCAAACAGGTTTTGATGAAGCAGGCGCTAAAGCTGGCCAGAGATTAGGAATCCCAACAGAGATATTAGCCCCTAAAAGATGGAAGTACAGAGATGCTTCTGGAACCGATATTTCTAATGAGCAAGCATTCAAGGATAGATTTAGCCAGAAAGTGTCACCACAGGCTTCTAATGAAGCCATAGGTGCTAAATTAACTGCTGCCAGTGAGATAAAAAGGCTTACAGATGAAGGATTTGCTAATCCTGTATTAAAACCACTTGTAGACTGGCTATCTGCTAAATATGGAGATATTGAATTAAGATATGATCCTAATCAGGGGAATATTGGATCTTATAATGTATTAGGCAATCAAAAGCATATAACTGTTAATCCAGAACATAATGATATTAAATCTAATATTGACTTATATGATACAATAGCTCACGAAATGCTTCACGATCCTACTCATCAATTGTATAAGAATGATATGATATTCAGAAAGCAGATGAATGACTTCTATAAGCAGTTAGAGAAGGATATTATTGGCACTACTTTCTATGAAGAGAATAAGGATGATTTGGATAGAATATTCAATGATCCTAATAATCACAATACTGAAGAGATGATCAGTTATGCTATGACCGGTACGAGTGTATTGAGACAATGGATGAATGATAATGAATTCAAACCCGGTACTAAATACTTGAAACAATTTTATCAATATATTATGGATAGGCTGGCAAGATTCTTTGATAAATTCCCAAACAGGATTACTTACCTGCAAGCCTTAGAGACTTTAATGCATTCATCATTAGGCACTCCTAATACAGTTATAGAAGAGCTGGATATTCCATTCTATGAGCAGTTGTTTGAAGAGAGTAATAATGTAACTGATATAGTAGACAAATCACTTGCTTTATCAGATGAAGCTTTAGGTGATGTAAGATCAATGTCCAGTTTTATTGCTTCATTGGATTTGGATTTGGGCCAGAGTTCATATGAATATATACAATCGCTAAGTAAAGAAGAATTCTATAGTCTGGTAAATAGAAGTAAGAATATGGATCAGAAAATGCAATTGTACTATGATAAGCACTTCAAAGAGAATATGACTTTTGATGAGTATAAACAGAAAGTGTCTACTTATGTATACAATAATATTAATAGTGTTGTAAAGAGAAAGACTGCTGCAGTGAATATTGATTCTGGTGGAGTTGCTACTGTTAAGTATTATGATACTACATTTAAGACTAAGGATGGGAGTTTGATTTCTCCTTATCATAACCTGACTATGCTTGATGATATGATACCTGCTTTGAATGAATTATTCGGTACTAAGTTTGAAATAACTTACTTAGAAGAAATTGCTGATCAGTCTGGTTTCAAGCCAATATCAGGTAAAGCTCATAAGTTATACTTTGAATTAAAGAATAATGAATTACAGGACCTATATGCTAAGGTAGGAATTATATTCCCTGGTACCTTTGCAGATAAGGACACATTAGTAGGATTAGTTGAAGTTGATGATAAAGGTAATATTCTAAGTGAGATGGATTACAGTAATATAGAACCTACTGATATGAACCAGGTTGCAGATGCTTTGCTCACTATGTATCAAAACAAAATAGCTGAGCTTGTAAAGTCTGGTAAAGTTACTGAAGAATATGCGCAAGAGATTGACGATCCTACAGTTGCTTCAATAATGAGGTTAGTGATAGAGGATATTAAGCTTGGCGGTAAAGTTGTAAATGGACAATTGCAATCTGCTTTATTCAATCCTGAATATGCTGATACTTATGATGCTATTAAGATATTCAAACGACCTTATGCAGTAGCTCCTAAATATATTATCAGCCAGGTAGCGAGTGAAGTAAGACAGATAGTAGACCAGGTTGTCAGGGATACTTACAATAATGATATTAATAAGTCTGGTATAGTAATTAAGAATGATAAAGTATATTACCGATCAGTAATATTCAATGATGAAGCTGCTGAAATTACAGTTGGCGATAAGACTTTTAGTTTATTAAATGAATATAGCATTCCAATATTTGATGGCGGTACTGTATATGGATTAGGTGGTTTTGATGTAGTCCACAGATATTTAACTGGGGCTGTTAAACAGGGAGCTTTGAAGTTCTGGGGTGGTAATAGTTTGAATGGTGAATTCTCTAATCCATTCTTCTTAAAAACTGCCGGCCATGGATATAGCCAACAGGACAATATTATCCAATGGGCAAGAGATAATAATATTAGTTTGATCATACCTGCTTCTGCTGTTAAAGTAAATAGGTTTAATGTTGAGAATCTTTTGAATCTGCAGGATGCTGGTAACATTATTGAAATACCTGCAGAGAATCTATACAGGCTTCAGGAGAAAGATGAAGCTTCTGATTTGGCCAGAGGTATGCAGCAGACTCTTACCACTAATTTTATGGTATATGCTAATAAAACTTTTGCCAGTGCTGATGAGAAGAAAGAGTTTTGGGGATTAGCAAAACAGTTTACTGATAATTTAATAAACAGATTTATTGAAAAGACTACCACATTGGATAAACAGGGACTGCTGGATTACATTAAAGATATTATTCAGAATCCTACTAATGAATACCACAAAGGTTTGTCACAGGTATTAAGTAATATGCTTATAACTTATGCTGATGAAAGAGTAGCTGAATTGTCAAATGAAGATAAGGCTAATAAGCAATTGGTAGAAGAGCTATTGAGAGATCAGAGATTATCTAATGCACAGTTGGCAGAGAAAGTATCTGGACTATTCTATCATCCATACTTCAGCAAGCTATTTGAAGATTATATGCATAGAACATTAAAGGAATTATTATTCTATGAATTGCCTTCAAGTTACAGCGTACTTGCACCTGATTTAGGCTGGTTAGCTCAAACAAGAATTGGATTGGCTTCTGATTATGCTTTAACACTTGCCAAACAATCTAAAGAGCAGGAAGTATCCAATACTTATTTTGGACAACAGGTACCGAAAGAAAATCAGATCAAGGGATTAGAAAATGATATTAAGGAATTAGAGAAGCAGTCAGTAACACTTGATAAAGAGAGAGAAGGTATCACTTCAGCTCAAGAATCTGCAGTAAAAGAAGGCAAGGCTGATAATGCAGTTGAACTAAAGAAAAGACAGGATGAGATAATAGCTGAATTAGAAACAATTGCTGATAAAATAGATATTGCTGATAATCAGATTAAAGAATTA
>Ga0210043_1000823_pt1 | contig 30997 bp, 40 predicted proteins | sample CryGeymet201501t_FD_183990 | JGI IMG/M metagenome (GOLD analysis project Ga0210043, IMG submission 183990) | Groundwater microbial communities from Crystal Geyser aquifers in Utah, USA - Crystal Geyser metaG 2015-01t (SPAdes) (version 2) | ecosystem: Environmental > Aquatic > Deep subsurface >... | reverse complement strand
ACGCCGTTGATCTTCTCGATGTCCATGTTTTCTCCGTTACACTCTCGAAACGAGGTCTTGGAACCGCGCGACCCGCTTAGCTACCGACGATGATACAACCTCGCCGCCCGAAGCCGCACCAATATACGCCATGTTTTTGGGATCCGAAATCCAAGACGACATTGCAATGAATTTCTGTCGCATCCCACCGTGATACACCCTGGACAGGGTTGGTTTCCAATGGGGATGACTCCCTTGTACCACGCCAAACTCATGGCGCAGCACTTCAAATGCCATGTCGCGATCTACATCGCGATCCATCAGAATCTTGCCGGGCCGCCTTAGACCATGCGCACCGGCCAACAACAGCATGCTGCGCGTGTCGTCCATTTCTTCCATGCGCTTGTGCTCGATGGCCTTCACCTCTCCACGAGACACCATGCGCACGACCGTCTTGGCCTCCTGGACGGTAGGCTCGTATGGCAGCGTCTTCATGGTCCACGGGCCGCGCATCTCAAGCACCGACGCTAGTTCGCTGACCGGCTTGCCGCCCCTCACCACGGCCTTCACGTAGATGACGGCCACCTTCACGTCCGAACCCTTCAGCCTGTATCCCATGGCCCACTTCGGCGGCAAAATGCCGAACGTCGTCCACCCGTCCACGCTTACCGCCTTCACGCGCATGAACTTCGGGTAGTCCTCGATTGGCTTTGCGGCGGACTGTATTCCGCCCAAGATCTCATCAGCGATGGACCGTGGCAGCGCCGCGATGAGGGCTTCCATGCGATCTCGCCATGAATCCATCAGGTCGAATGCCCGATCCACATCACCGTACTCTTCAAACCGAAACGCCATCGGCCTCGGCTTCGCTTGCTGGCGTCAGCGTCTCGATCGGCTCTGACTTGGCTTGCGACAGCGACACCCAGCGCAGGTGCTCGTTGCACGAGCCCACGAATCCGTCCGGCGTCAGCAAGATCTTGTTGGCTTCCTTCCCGCACGCAAAGCACGACCGCGCGATGGCATCACGAGACATGGGACCGACGTACTTGGGGAACGACCCGCCACCAATCGGACCCGCGCAATTTTCCTGACCGCACAAGCCTCGACCCTCTGCCAGCGCCTTGTGCATGTGCTCACACATGGAGCACACATGTGAGTACCCGCCTCCCCTGAGCTTGCTCACTCCCGCGTTGCCAACTGTCACGCGCCTATCCTTCCTGGCCCATTCACCAACGACTTCTGCATCGGAACATCTTCCGGCGCTACAACCCAGAGATCGTACTTCTCGACATCCACGTCGAGATTCTGGTCAGCCTGCCAGCCGATGGACGACACCCGAACCGTGTGCATGGCTTCGTCCACATACACGATGGTGCCCGTAGCCACACGCTCGCCGCCCTTCGTGCGGACGATGACATACTGCCCCGGATAGAGGGCTACGCCCTTCTCAGCCCCAGCAGCATCTCGCAACTCTTCAGATAGAGTCATTGTCCACCTTCCGGAACGAGAGAAACTTCGTCTTGCGACGCAACTCCAGCCGCCACAACACAAAGACCTCGCTGCTGAACATGTTCCCGTCCTTACTCGCCTTGACCACATCCCACTGCGCCTTGCGATGAGTCTCGGAAAACTGGCTCCCGTCGAGGTTCCAGAACCCCACCACGTCTCCCAACTTGGGATCCGGCGCGCCCTTCAGCTCCATCTCCGACCGAGAGATCCAAAGCACGGCATCGGATGTCTTGTGCTGCCCTGTCTCGCTGGAATCCGTGGACGTGTTGTCGTTCTGCGCGAATTCGATGCTGCCCATCATCTCGTACGGGCCATGGAATGACCACTCCCCACCCCCGGCAGATGGCTCGCGATACAGAGGATGGCGATTCTTCGCTCTCCGCAGAGAGAAGAACTCGAACTTCGTGCCCGAGAGATTCGACGACTCGGACGCGATGGAGTCCCAAAGCTCTCGCTCGTCCGTACACCCGGCTTCGTCGGGGAATATCCTGCCGTTCTCACCCACCGAACAAGCTGCTGACTGGAATCATCCCGGCAGGAATCTCCACGAACGACGGGCGCCTGAACTTCGACTCGGCCATGTCTTCGTCTGGCTCGAGCACCCTAGTGACGCGAAAGCGCTTGCCACCCTTGCTCACCTTGTGAGCCTCGTGTGAAGCACAGAACTTCCCAGTTTTTGAATGGTAGGTAGCCATGCCGGCGATTCTACCACGACCGCTCTACTTCGTTGACCTCAAAGCGTTCTCGATCAGCGACCGGATGAACTTCGACACACCAGGGCGAGCCGTCGGGTTGCCGCCCATGGCACGCACATGCCGCTCCAGAGCTTCCTTCTGGTCGACGGGAAGCCTAATCAACAGCTTCCCGTTCATTCTCGTTCCGTATTCCGTGGGCCTTGCCATACATTTTATCCTTGCAACTGTTGCACCTTCGCATAGTACCACAAAACGGTTTAGTGTCAACGTAATGTCTTGGGGTCCATCTTCGCAGCCGCCCTCTGGAACTCCTTGAACTTGCGTGGCGCGTCCTTCTCCATGGCGTGCTTCATGGAGCGCTGCGACCCCTTGATCGTCTGCTTCACGGACTTGAACGGAGCATTCGCCCGTTGAGGATCCTTCAAGTATCCATGCCGAGACAGGTTGCCACGCACGATATTCCACGCAGCCTTGGCGCTCTTGCCCTTCTTCATCACAGCCAAAACGCCGTGAGACACGACTGCCGGTACGCTCTTCGCGTCCTCATCGAACAGGTCGAACAGCAATGCAATGGGGATGAACATGATCAGCCAGTGAGGAACGGGACCACTTCGCTCAGGCCGATCAGCTCGTCCTCAAGGCGCTCCTTCTCCTGCTGCGATTCCGACAGCAACACGTCTCCGTCCATGGACTTCGCCCCACCAGCCGATGGCCACTCGTTGTACTTGCCACGGATTCGACCAAGTATTTCCTTTGCCTCGGCCTTGGCATAGCGGAGGATGACATCCCGATCGCGGAACGCGAGGTTCCGAAAGTCGTTCTTTGGCGTAGTGGCCGGTGCTACCGGATCCATCATTTCCATCGTGGACGACGCATATCGGACGACGATGGAACCACTGCGCTGATTCGTCGGCGAGATCCGTAGCAAGTTTTCGTCCTTGACGTACCACCAGTCATGTTCAGATCCCAGCAGCCTGCGCGCCGTCTCAGCGTGCTGGATGATCTGGTGGTAACTCCCGTAAAACTGGCTGCCAGGCACACCGCTAAGCGCCTGGTACGCGATCGGTAGTTGATCGATATCCGCAAACGCATACGGATCCACAGATGCAATGACATCGATTTGGCTTGAAGGGAACCACACCTCGATGACTTCGTCCGTGTCGGGCGGCATCAGATATTCCGTTGTGCCAGAATAGATGTTGGCCGCGACCACGCGCTTCACGCCCTTGCGTGACACCCACCATCTCCTGGAGTTGTAAAGGGCGTCGAGCACATGATCGTTCGACAACTCGACATTGACCTTGCCGCAGCCAAGCTGACGCTTGAGCCACGCCATGGCCTCCGTTTCGTTCATCGGATCAGAACCCGACATCCCGTTACTTCTTCAAAGCCCCGACCGCCGCCATCTCTGCATCCACGTTGGACTTCGTGACCGCTTCGGTCTTGGCCGCCTTCGCCTCAGCTTCGGCCTCAGCCTTGGCCTGCGCCTTGGCTTCGGCTTTGGCCTGCGCCTTGGCTTCGGCTTCGGCTTTGGCCTGCGCCTTGGCTTCGGCTTCGGCTTTGGCCTGCGCCTTGGCTTCGGCTTCGGCTTTGGCCTGCGCCTTGACCGCCTTCTTCGCGGTCGCTGCAACAACAAGGTGATTCGCGTCCGGGATCCGCTTGAGTAGACCCAAGCTCACGAACCGGTTGTACTGGTCTCCGACCAGTATTTCGTTGTCTTGCACAGTGTGATCCGAGTTGCCAAGGAACAAGGAAAGGTGCTTCCCCTTGTACGCGTCCGCCTTCGTGTACCTACTCATCATGTCCTCCTGGACCAGGGATTCAACTTCACTCGCATACTACAGCATCAACCACGGCCATACGAACACAAAACGCAAAAAGCTCCGTGGCGTTACCCACGGAGCCCTTGCTGTTTTGCTGCATCAGCAGCAGTCGATCACAGACCGCCCGTGATCGTGACCCGGCCATACCACTCGCTGCGGAGCAGCTTGGTGGCGTAGCGAGTGCTCAGTCCCTTCCGGCTCGTGTCGTCCTCGGGATCCTGAAGGGTCGCCGAGACACGGAGCGGAACGTACGGGCTGTAGACGAAGCCAGCATCCAGGTAGCCGTTTCCACGTAGGCCCAGCATGATCTGGTTGAAACGGAAGTAGGGATCCTGGTAGCCGAGCCACTTGTTCGCCATCGGGCCGAGCCGCTGGATGCCGTAGTGGCTGGTGATCGGGCCGTAGCTCTGGGGCACGACCGTGTTGTCCGCCGGTCCAAGAGGGTTCTCTGGGTTGGAAACGAACACCGGACGGAAGTCCTGGTGGGTCTGGAGCTGTACCAGGCGCGCCGACACCTCGGGCGAGGTGATGTACCAGTTCGCGGGAGCACGACGGCTCTGCTTGCTGATCTGAAAGCTCACGTTGCTCATGCGCGTGAGCACGGCACGGATGTGGTCGGTCTCGTTGAGACCAGCCGGAACCGTGAAGTCGAACGTGTTGGTGATGCCAGCGGAAGCCGTATACAACTCCTCGATGATGCCACGGTCGAGTTCCAGGCTGATCTCCTGACTCAGGCCGCTGACGATCTCGGTGTCTGCGTCGATGCCATGCATCGAACGGAGGTCATCGGCCGCCTCGCTCGACCAGCGGGCCTTGAGCTTTCGGCTCTTGGCCTTGATCGCCTCGAAGCCGATGTCCAGGTAGACATCCGGGATCTGCTTGTTGGCTTCCATCTCGTAGGAGTACGTCACCTTGATGGTGCGACCTGCGCCTGCGGCGGGAGCTGCCGTGAACAGGAAACCGGTGAGTTGGCCGGTCGCGTAGTTCATCGTGCCTGCGGTCGTGTCCCCGGTGAATCCACCGGACCCGTCGTCCGTGGCCGACTGAATCACCGTGCCGTCCGCATCCGTGTCCTCGATCAGGACGCTGACACCGTTGGCCGTGTCGAGCGGACGAACCGGCGAGTACTGGAAGATGGCAGTGAGCGCGGCACCAGCGCCGCCGAATGCCACCCCGTCGGGAACCGCAACGGTCTCTCCAGTGATCTTCTCCGAGCTGTACTCATGGTCGAAGTTCTGGATGAGGTTCGAGCCAGCCACAGTCTGTCCCTTGGACTTGCCGTGCTTGTACTCGAAGTAGAAGATCGCTCCGACCACGCCCGTGATCGGCTGCACCGAAACGATTTCGTTCGCGATCAGGTTGGGGAACACCCGTCGGAGCACCGGGAAGATGTACTTGGTGTATTCTCCGGCGTTCTGGCTGAGCGTGTCCTCCGTCAGACCCTTGCCGCGCAAGTGCGCGGGCATGTGCCTGTGCATGTCGTCGAGCTGGTTCTCCAGCATGACGGAGAACGCCTTCTTCGTGTAGTCATCGCCGATGCCCTTGAGCATTCCGGCCGAAGACCACTTCTCCACGAGCTGGCCGACCAAGGACTCATCACGAATGGTCCCGTGTGCCTTGGCTTCCATGATGTCCCTGGCTTCCATGTTTCCTCTTCTCTCGCAGATTGCGAGCTTAGATACCTGCGAGTCGCGTGAACTCTTCGTCACTGATGCCAATGCTCTCCATGAGCGATGACGTAGACTTTGTGCGTGCCGGAGCGCGAGTCTCCAGGCTTGCGTCGTGATCCTGGCCGCGAGCGATACGCTCCCGGATCTTGCGGGCCATGCTCTCGTCAAGACTCCCGGCAAACCGGCTCATCTTGCCGTGCCTGGCGATGATCGCATCGGCCTTCTCGACCGAGTTGACGCTCTCGCAGAGCGAGACGAGTTCACTCGCGTTCGCGAACCGCGCGGACTCGGTCGCGACGTGAGCTTTGACCTTGTTCTTCTCCGCTACGGAGATGGCTCGCTCAGTGCGGGAGTTGGCCGCGACGACGTCTGCCTCGGCCTTGGCAGCACGCTCTTCGGACGATGCCAGGCGCGATTCCAACTCCACGAACCGCTTGTCCATGGCATCACGCTCGGACGTGTCCACGGTCTGCTCTTCCTTGGCGTTTGCCAGCTCGGAACGGATTGCGTCCACTCGCTCGTCCATCTCTTCCGTGTTCTCGTACTGAGACACGTCTCCAACGAGCTTGGCGATGGTGTCCCGCGACTCATCATCGCGCAGACTGCGCTCCAGATGCAGACTGTAGGCAGCCTTGCGGGCCATGGCCCCCATCTCTTCGAGCTTGTGGGTGTACGCTTGGATCTCCAGCTCACGCTCCGCGAGCTTGCCCTTCAGGTCATCCAGCTCTCCAGCCATGTGATCGAGCTTCTCCTGCACATCGTGCGGAGCAGAGAACGACGTGACCAGGGATGCGATCTTCTCGACGATCTGACGGGAGGCTGCCACTTCCGGGTCGCTCAACAGGTCGCTGCGCGCGCGATCGTAGGCCGCCTCGTCGAGACGTTCCACATGCCGTCGCAGCTCTCGGCTGAAGCGTTCCTTGAGACGACTCTCGGCACGAGACTCCGCGAGGGTGACAGCCTTGCCGACCTCCTCGTTCAGCGACTCTCGGGTCACGAGATCCTCGGAGAGGCTCTGGCGAGTCTCTTCCTGGATCTCCTCGACCAGACCAGCGTAGTCCTTCTTGAGAGTGTTCATGTCCAGATCCACGTTGGCCTCCTCGAACCGAGCGATCTTCTCGCGCTCTTCACGGAACAACTCCGGGTAGGCCGAGCGTTGTGCCGGATCCGCCACGAAGTCGAATGTCTGCAACCGGAAGTCCTCTTGGACTTCCTCCGTTCCGTCGGCCAGCTTCTTGGTCGATCCGAATCCACGACTCGATACACCGACCTTTCCACCGTCATCCAGAATGGTCTTCAGGATGCGCCCGTTGGGCGTGTCCATGATCTTCGCCTCGCCCACCACGGAGCCATCCACGAGTTTCAAGCCGGTCAGACGATGGCTCGCGCGTGTCAGCTTGGTCTTGCCATCAGCCGGGTGGTCAAGCTCCCCATAGCACCGGTTGTCCCGCATCGACTCGTTCAGTCGACCGATCTCACGCTTCCACAGAGACTCGTTGTACAACCGCCCATTGGCCGTCGGACGATCCGAACGAGCGAACTCGCCACGGGCTACAAGACGACTCTTGTCCCCGTCCTTGGATTCCTCCAAGGAGAACACGAGATCCATGGTGTCGATGAGAAGTTGTGCCATTTACCACATCCGCGATTTGCTGGTCTTGGACCGAAAGGGAGACCGGTCGAGAATCCGGTCTTTGTGCGTGGGCCTTGCCCTGCTCGGAACGATTTTCTTCGCTCCCCGCTTTTCAAAGCCGATCATGTCTCTCGCTGTCCCAATACCCAGCTTCTCTAGCCTTCCGCTTCGATAGGCAGTCCGTCGGAGGCGTGCTTTTTCCAGCAGCACCTCCAACAGAATCCATTTCACTGCCCCGCCATGTCCCAGATGGATGGAGATTCCATCCCCTCGTACGCCTGCATGGCCTTGCTGACTCCAGCCAGGATGCGGCCGAACTCTTCCGTGTCCTTCTCGGACACTTCATCTTGCTCCAGGCCCATCACGGACTCCGACAGGTCGCACGCCATGTCGCTCAGTCGGTACAGGATCTCGGCACTATCAGTGTCACCGGACATCTCGAAAACCTCGCCAAGGCGCATGCTGAGCAGGCCAGCGCGAATCACGGCCTCCTCATACAGCCTCATGTCTGCCGAGGCAGACTGAATGCCTGTGGCCTGAGCCAACTCCTCGCGGAGGTTGCTCAGCTCGTCGACGCCCGCCATCTGAAGCCGCTTGTGGCCCTGCGACAACGCCGCCTGCTTGGCCGCCAATCCAGCAGATCCACCGAACTTCTGGCGCAGACGCTTCAACTTCTTCGCGATCTTGCGACGGTTGCGCTTGTAGTACATCTTCGCGGCACGCTTGATCGAGCCGCGATGCTTCTTGCGCTCGCGCTTCTCCTGGTTCCGCTCGGACGCAGTCTTGCGCTTGAGCTTGACGATGCGGAGAGCCTCGCCCATCATCGCCCCGTCCTCGTCCACATCCGCCATGTCGACCAGGAACGAAATGTCAGCCTCCGACAGACCGTCGGATTCCTTGAGGATGGCGAGCACGTCGAGCACGTCGAAGCCCTCGGCCTTGCCCTTGGCATCCCACTTGGCCAACTCTTGCCGAGCCACCCAAGCAGCCAAAGCCTCTGGATCCTTGGCTTCCTTCTTGGAAAGCTCGACCTTCTTCGCGTAGGCAGACTTGCCCTTCTTGCTGGGCACCTTGGCGCTCTCTTCGTCGTCGTCGCAGGCGTCATCGTCAGCCATCTCGTCCTTCATCGGACTTCTGACCTTGCCAACATTCGGCGTCGATCCGCGCTCCAGCAACGCGACATTCCGGTTGATCTCGCCGAAGAACGAGTCGGAGTCGATGCCAGAAGCGGCGAGATCTTCCTTGAGCGAGATGATCTTCTTGGTGAACATGGCAGACATGGCGTGACTCCTACGCAACCTTCGATGGTGCGAACTTCAGGGCGACCCCCTCGACGAACGCCGAGGATAGGTTCAATTCGTAGACCTTGGCCGCCACCGCGTCATGAACGCGGGCCAGCCCGATGCAATCCGTGCCCTCGGAGATTGCCAGGCCATCGCTCAGGCATCCCAGAATCTCGGACAGACTCTCGGACAGAGATGCAACCAGTTGCACGTACTCAGACAACGCTGCGGTGTCGAGATCGATGCCGCCGTCGATTGATGCCTGGGCAACGGCGATGCGGTTAGACACCTCCTCGCAGAACCCGGCCAACTTCTTGGCCGACGACATGATCACGCGGTCCACCGTCTCGTTGGACTCCTCGATGCTCTCGAAGCGCGGAGCAATGAGGTTGGCATGGGCAGCGGATCCCGCGAGCTTGCGCATGTCAGACTCGTTCGCCGAGCACTCGCGGACCCAAGCGTTGTCATCCGATGTCGCCCTGACAACGCCCTCCATCACGGAGTCCATGGTCAGCTTCACGCCGCGAGATACAAGCGAGTGCAACTCTTCGATGCCCTGTATGGCGACACCGTCTTCGCCAGAGAACATCGCGTCCACAACGGCCTCGCTCACGCGACGCGCATCCTGCGAAAGCTCCGACGCCTCCTTGACGGGGACGTCGATGCGCTTGACCTGGCCCAACTTCATCTCGTCGCCCTCGACCGAGTACTCAGCCTTGAAGAACTCGCCCGCGCTGTTCGCGACGATGAGATGGTTTGGGTACGTTCCCAACACGCGGACGTCCTCTTCACCTTCGCTACGGAACAAATCCGCGCTCTCGGTGGCAACCTGGTCCACGTTGGAAATCATGGCCTCGAAGCTGCCCGCAAGCAGACTCCGCAGGAAATCTCCATCCACATACTTGTTGGTCACGCACGAACGCTCGCACGCCGTGGCGAAAACGTCAAGTCATAAGTGCATTGCGTGACACATATGGCCACTAAGAGACCATTGCTGCTCGAATGTCCTTCATCAAGGATCCTAGCTCGACGAGCTTGTTGCGCATGGCCCTATCGTTCTTGAGTGTCGCCTCGATCTTCGAGTCGAGACGAGCGTCGTGCTTTCGGATCCCCTCAAATTCCTTGTCCCACGGCTCCCTTGGCGTAGCATGGACGAACTCTGACAGACGTGGTTCCACGTCCTCGTTGGCAAACCCCTGCGCCTGGGCTTCCGCCTTGGCCTTCACCATTTTCTCGTCCGCCTTCTCCTTCATCACCTGCTCTGCCTCGCGTTCTGAGAACCCGTAGAGCCTGGTCATGACCCATCGCGAAGACACGTCCTCACCCATGCGGCCCGCCAAGTCGGCCTTGGCACTCAACACCTCGACGCGAGCCAACTCCAAAATCTGCGATGGCACAGACATGGCCACGTCAAACCGGTTGTCCGATGGATCCTTGCCTATGGCCAGCATGTGGACACGCAGCACCTTGCGCCATCCGGCGCGTTCAGCCGCCTGAACACGCATGACCGTTTGCGCAAAACGGATATCGCTACTCGACAAGGCCGTGTTGGCGTCGCCTTCTCCCATGCCGAGATAGGACTTTGGGATCTTGAGAGCCGCCGCCATCTTCGACCGATGGTACTCTAGCGTATCCGTCTCGCTGTAGTCGGGCCCCTGAAGGGTTTCGATGTCCGTGAGATGCTTGCCGTCTCTCGACGCAACGAAGATATCTTCGTCCATGCCGAGCGGGTTGAACCTCATGTCGAGCTTGCCCGTCTTCGGATTCACGAATCGCTTGCGCTTGAACTGGCTCTTGACCCTGTTGATCCGAGCCATTCCACGCTCGGCGTCCATCTTGCCAATGTCCACATGAAACAGGAACCGGCTCGGAGCCCGCTGTAGCTTGTAGATGAGTAGCGCGTCTTCGAGGAGCTGCAACCGTTTCCACGTGTACCTCGCGGCCTCAATCACTCCGTGACCATACGTCGAGCGCATGTGCTTCCCGCGAAGCCTCCAGTGGACGACTTCCCAGTCCTCAAACGGTGTCATCTCGCCGGGAGCACGTGAGTACGGGCCATCGCTCCTGGACTTGGCGAGCTTGTAGTAGTCGTCCACGGTGATGTTGAACTCGCCCCGCGTGTCCTGAACGAACCCAATCAGATTTCCACGAGGGTCTTCTACTCGGCGAACCGTGGGTGGAGGCATGAACTGGATGCCAAGGACGCCAGGTTCGCCCACTAGGATCTCGCCGAAGTTCGATCCGTACTTCGCGAGCGTCCGCGTGCTGCCCCATGCCTCCTCGTCTACCAAGAGACGGTCGTACAAAACGCCGTTCAGTTCCTTCTGAATCGCATCGTTGTCGCTCGAAACCCACATGGAGTGGTGGTGGTCCAAGCTCGGCATGGTCGCCGAATCCGCGTACAGGTCCAGGGCGACGCTCACCTCGACCGTCTCATCCATGTCCTCGTAGTCCGCGTACCGTGTCATCAGGTCGCGATCGATACGCAGATGGTCCGACATGTTGTCGTACCCGAATTGCGTCGCCGCCGTGTACGGGAGCCCAGCGCGCTCCACGTTCGGGAGGCCGCCACGCCTCAGCGCCGATGACTGCCTGGCCGGTGCATGCGCAAAATACCTGCGCACGCCATCCACGGTGCCCCGGACGAAGCCTTCAAGCAGGTTGTCTTTTTTGTTGCTCATCTCACCCACGCACGAATGGCAGCGGCCCTCGGTGTTCCGGCTTCGGTCTTACCACACGAGTGCCCCCAGAAACCCATCCATCGGCATCCTTGTCATCGTGTGTTCCGATTTTCATCGGATCGATCGGCTGCCCCGGAGGATCCTGGGATAGCGAAAACACCAGTCCAGCCACGGCATCCGCCAAGTCTTTGGTGCCCGCCTTCGGGTGGTCGACCTTGAACTTGCTTGCGTTCTTGACCCTGGGGATGCGCTGCAACTGTTGCATCTCCTTGATCAGAACAGGATTGCGCAGCAGTCGTAGCCGCCCTTCGTAAAGTGCCGACTTCATCACATCGTACGGCTCCGTAGTTCGGTCCACCGACAGCACCTCGGACTCAATGCCACGCTGACGGAACTGCTGGATACTGTCCGCCGACTGGTAGCTGTCCAACGTCACCTTGTGGACCGGGAATCCGTGGGCCTCAAACTGATAGACGATGGCGCGCAAGTCTCCAAGGAAGATCTCGTCTCCCGGAGGAGGGTGAATCGAGAGCAGCAAGTCCGTCTCGATGACGGGCGCCAGCTCGGAGTACGAGACGCCGAGCGAGTCTCGGCGGATTACCTCAACGTCTCCAGCGATGTGGCCAATCGCGAACCCGACCGAGTCTCCGGTTAGTGACGGGTCGATGTGGATGTGACGGAACACACCTGGGTGCCTCTTGGCCCTCCACCGCATCTCCTCGAACCCGCCGGGGAGCTTCACCTTGTAGGTGTCTGACACGCGACCCCAATGGAACGCCAACGGGTTTCCGGCGATCCACTCGGTGACGTCCAACGGATTCGGCAGGTCGTCCTGGATAGCGTCTCCGATTTTCTCAACGCGATGAATGAACGGACTGACGGCCTCGGTTGCAACACCAGCCACATCGCGCAGAGCACCTTCCAGATCCAGCTCGAAGTCCAGACGATAATTGTCCGGGATCTCGATGACGCGCATGCCATGTGCTTCGTAGTGAGCCGCTAGCTCGTCGGAAGGATCGATGACGGATCGCGTCATGCCGTCGCCCACCGCAATCCGGAACGACGTGGGCGCGAACTGATCCCTTGGCTTCACATCCCACGTGGCGTACTCGCGTACGAAGACTGTGCGGTCCTGATTCTCGCGGGCATCCTTGATGCGCTCCTCCACGAACGCTACCGGCCGCTCTTTCGATGACGCCAGGAACAGAACCCCAGGGAGCTTTCCAACCTTCTGGAACCGAGACTTCATGCGTCGCATGATGCCAGTGTGGATCTGCTTGCCCCTATCTACGGACACCACCTTGCCATTCGGGTCCAAGATCCGGCTGTCACCCATGAACGACGACTCGTCGATGAACGCCGAGAATACGTTGCCGCCGATCACGGTCGACGTGGTGGAACCACCGACGACCGTAATGTGCTTCGGGAACCGGATCTCGTACATGGTGGAGGCGTACTTGAACGGGAAAACCTCCTTGAAGTAGGTGCTCTGCTCGATCTTGGCATGCAACTCGGCCAACAAGACTCGGCGCGCGACCTCCTTGGTCATGGACAACAACGCAATCAGAATCGATGACCCCGGTGCCAACCCGTAGGCCGACTGGGGATCTCTCAGGCAGCTCATCAGGTAGATGACATACGCCAGCGCGCAGGATGAGAAGAACGACTTGCCGTACCCGATGGATCCACCCAGGCAGCACTCCGAGTACCCGCCCGAGAAAAGCTCCTCGAAATCGTCCATCAGCTTCGGCCACATGTTCGATCCCGTGGCGCCGATGTAGTATTCGTCGGTCAAAAACGTGCGCGGATCGACTGGCTCACGCTCGAAGTCCATGCTCCAGATCGAATCGAATGCGGAACTGTCTCCGGACCGCAACTGGCTGATCAGCGCGATCGCTACATGACGCTCGTCGTCGGACAGCGAACCCATGCGCTCTTCGAGATCTGCCAGTTCCTCCTCGAACGTTCGGATCGACTTCGGCCGCCCGTTGACGCTAACGACTGCCATCGTGCTCCACGGATTCCACACCGTCCGCGTCGATCACGTCCACGGCTCCCAATTCCCTCATCTTGGACACCAGCAACAACACCTTGTGCCTGGATTCAGGATCTTCGATCACCCTGCGCGTGGCGCCGCCGCCCACGTTCACACTCACACTCACGCCATTCCCCTCGCTAGGATCTTGGCCAGCCAACTTTGCGTACTCCTTCAAGACGTCCTTGATGGCCATGAACTCCTTGACCAGATCCGGGTTGTGCGCGTCCGCTTCCCGTTCCTTGTCCATGATCCACCCGAGTCTCTCCCGCATGACCAAGTACGAGCTTTCAAGCTCGATGCGCGCGTCGATTCCTCCATTCGAGCGCCGGTAGTTGATCTGCGCCACCTGCGCTGGGCTGATCTTGCGCATGACCGAGGCCGAGCACAGAGACGGGTCACCAGGCTCTACAACGCCCTTCCGGAGATCCCGCCTGTGCTGCTCGCACGCGGATTCGACGACCGGCATGTCGTACCCGGCCATCTCGTGCATCTCGCGTACGACGAAATGCGCCACGTCCACGACGGAATATTCTGCCGGGTTCAGCAGCATCACGTCTACATCCCCGATGCAATCGCACTCCCGAAGGGCACGAAGCTCAGGGCTGTCGTTCACCTGTAGTAGTTCGTCAGACACACGGTCATTATGCGTCAACACGAACCGACAATCAATGTTAGATCAGAGAGACGCGCCAGCAAACTCCGGGTCGTTGGCCCACGGCAGAGCCGACTCCAGATCCCTGCCGCTGCTCTCGACAAGCGCGAACACCCCGCTGTCGTCGTCGAACTCCAGCATGTTCACCGTGTTGCGACGCTTGATCGCCTCGGACAGCTTCATCTTGGTTCGTTTCGTGGTCACAGATTCACCTCGCGAGCGTCGCGCGTTGACCGAGAGCACAACGTACTCCGCATCCGTGGTGTCGACCGTGATTCCGACTCGACGCGCACCGTCGAATAGGCGATCATCGCCCCAGTCATATGACACGTGAACAGGTCCGTGTTGCTTGAGCAACGCATGCGCGACGCTGTACGAGCCACGCTCAAGTGCGTCCATGACCTTGTTCTTGTTCGCCGCTGACATGCGTTTCACAGATTCACCTGGCCCTTGATCCATTCCATGATCGACGCCTTGCGACCTTCGCGCGACGCCACCAACGCCTTCGTTCCACTTCCGAGCGCCGTGCGCTGACGCATGCGCTTGGCAATGCCGTTGAACGCAGCGAACATGTTGAGCCCGACCTCGTCACGCAGCTCGACGAACTTCTTGACCATGTCCGAGAGCACGTTGACGTCCGCAGATCCAAACTTCGTGATGCCCTCCGCAAAGTGCAACAGGGTTGCAGCGTCCTCGGCCATGATCTTGATTCGCGGGATCATGCGCTTGGCGATCTGGTCCATCCCCGCTTCAAGTTGCTGGGCCGACATGCCTTTGGTGTCACGAGATGACTTGGCTCTCTTCGGCGCCTTGGTCGAGATGCCGTAGTCCTTGGCGATCTCGTACATGGCTTTGCGCGTCTCCGCGAACGCTGCATAGTTCTTCCCCAGTGGGCCCTTCCAGTGCTGAAGGGCGTTGTACACCTCGATGATGTCGAAGTTGCTCCGCTGACCGGCCACGATGATGCCGCTTGCGGCGTCGATGACCGAATCGAGCGAACGAACGAACGTTCGGAGATTCGGGATCATCAGACCCATGGTGTCCTTCAGCTCTCGAACCTCTGCCTCGTTCAACACTCTCATTCTCATGTTCGCCTCCGTGAGCCCGCCGATGGTATCACGCGATCCCCATTACCGCATCCAGCTTTGAGATGACCAGGGTCATCTCCCCCTTGACGACCGCCATGACGTCGTCTGGGATGCCGCTCGTGGTCTCGGCATTGGCGTCGTCGGCATACGAAGCGATGATGCCACGATGGTTGGACAATATTTCCACGACCGACTCCAACTCGTCCAGCATGACACTGGCCCGGATCACTGGGCGCCTCCGATCTGGTTCACGGTTTCCATGCCGTAAATCACTGTGCCCTGTTCAAGAGCCACGATCTTCACGCCGCACGTCTCTTGGATACGATCCAGCATCTCTTCGAGGATCAGCCTGGAGTTTTTCTCGTACCCGGCCAGGTACTTGGTGCAGATCAGCGTCAGCAGGTGACCCTTGTGTCGGCTCTTGGCCAGCTCTCCAGCCGCCTCGAAAGCCAGATCGACCGTGTGCCGCATGTCCTGCGTCAGGTCGAACGCGATGCGCTTCCAGTCGTCCTCCTCGCGATCCTTCTCCACCATCTGGATTGCTTCGATGGACGGGGGCGCGATCCCGATGGGCCCGGACTGGATCTCTCCACCATCCGCGTCCACCACGTCTTGCCGCCTTGCCGACCGAGACTCGCCGCCACGAGCCGCCTTCACGGCTGCTGTGAGCTTTTCTCGTGGACCACGAGCGATCTCTCCCCACTCGTCCACGTTCTCGGAGTCCACGACCTCGACCAGCTCCTTGGCCTTGGCCCAACCGATGTCCGCCGCCAGGGACATAACCTTCGGGTGCGCTTCGTTCTTGACGGCAAACCACCACCAAACGGCGCTAAGGTATTTTGCCTTGCGTGCGCTGAACAGAAGCGCCTTCTCGGCGTACTCGTCGAAGCTGCTAAATCCAGGCCCGATGGCTCTGTACAGCTTCTTCTCGCCCACCTCGTAGAGCACCTTCGCAATCTCCAGGTACGTCCTCTCCTGGCTCCTCTTCAGGTCCAAGAGCTTCGCGTGAGCCGACTCGGCTTCATCACGAATAGATTCGATGGAGACCTCTTCTCCTCCGTCCAACACCACCAGATTGCTCTCAGACACGCTACACCTCCAACTGTCGACGCCTACGCGCCGCTTCTTTGAATTTCCACCATGCCACAACCCAAGCATCCGCAGAATGCTCGCTGTCCGGGGCCTTACCGTATGGCTCCAGCAGCTTGGTTACAACGGCTATCGTCTCTGCCTTGATCGGAGTGGGGCTGCATGGACCGAAGATCGCCTTCCTGGCCATCGTCGGTCCTACGACGCTAGGAGTCTTCCGCAGCGCAAGCCAGAACTGAGACTTGGCCACGCCCACCGACTCGCCCACCCTGTGAGCCTGGTTCACCTGCGCGTACGCATAGTCCTCGATGGCCGCCTCCAAGATCCTCCACGTCTTCGAGATCCCGATGATCTCGTTGGCCATGTTCACATTTCTCTCGGCCCGCTGCGCCTCCGTTACACGAGACGCCTTCTTCCCGTCGACCACGATCTGCTTGCCCTTGAGTGGCATGTCGATCGTGCGCAGCAGCAACGGTAGGCCATGTTCGTTCAACACGCACACCCCACAGTGCGCAGGAGAAAGATCAAGTCCCAAAATGCGCCCAGGCACGCTCCATGTCCTTGCATTCGCAATCACCCCACGGGAGTGATCCAGCATGCGGGCAACAAGGAATGGGTCGATTCCCGTCCGCCGCCGCCTGCCTGAAGCCATCTACCATCTCCAACGTGTCTTCATACATCTGTCTGTTGAACACAACCGGGTGCTCGATGATCCCAGGCCGTGGCTTGGCTCCATTGCGCGCCGATTCTGTCCCGGACGGAGAGTCTGCTCCACGATCTACGTAGATGAGCCGACCGTACTCCATACCGGCCAGCCCGAGGTAGACGTTGAGCTGGATCACGTTCGATCGGTACGGCCGCTGCTGCAATCCCGTCCTCGACGCCATCGCCGTGGACTTCGAGGTCTTGAAATCGACAATCTCACGATGCCTGCCTGGGAGTTCCAAAATACCATCAAGGTGCCCACGGATCCGAAGCGATTCGCTCTGCACCGTCGGCTCCACGTACTCCCAATCCGTCCTCCACCCTGGCTCGTGTCGGCAGTGAGGGCAGCGCTCTGGCATCGACACCGCCGAATCGATCGTGACGCCTCCTCCTGACACGTCACCAGTCGTCGCGTGACACACGTGGCACTTCCACCCGCCCAATAGGACGCCAGCGCGCCCGGCGCTTATCTGAAGGAAGCTGTGGATCGCCGTGCCCATGCCCATGATCCACGACGACTTCGCGTCGTTGTGCGACACGAGATCTCCTCCCATCCTACACGCAAGAACCATCGCCTTGGGGCACATGTCCGCGATCGAAGACGGTCCAAGCCACATGTCAGGCTCGATCTTCTTCTCTCCCATTCTCGCCAGGGCCAGAGATAGCACCTCCACAAACGTCGGGTGCTCTGCCCTGTACGCCTCTTCCTTGGCCTTCGCCTTCGCATCCTTGGCACTCTTCGCGCCCAACACATCAGCCAAGCCCATTAGCCTGCCTTCCGCTTCTTCAAGAGTCCGCGCCGCGTCAGAGTCCGACCGAGATTTTTGAGAGCCACGTCCGGATGAACGCCCAGAAAAACCCGTAGATATTCAGGCATGTCCTCGTTGTCCTTCACCAGCCTCGCCATCAACGACAACGCTGCAACTTGATCCACGTCTTCGAGCATCCTCGACCCCAAAAGGAACGCTCCAGACTCTACACCACCGCCCATCTCAATGCAACTGTTGCACACGTCATTCGCAAGCGTCTGTAGCGGATGTGCGAATTTGTCGTCCTTGAGCGTCTTGAGCGTCTGCAGAATGAGCTTGTCGACCTTCTCCCATGCCGGGTCTTCCTTCACCGTGATCAGGAACATCCCGTCGGAATACGTGCCAGGCACCTGATGCCATTGCCCCCATACCGATACCGGCTTCGGCTTCATGCGTGATACGTGATCGATCATGGCCATGATGAGCTTTTCAGGCACCTTCGTCGGTCTCACGACGCAACTCCTTCAGCATCTTGGCGAAGACGCTGCGCGGCACGGCGACCCATGTGGACTCGCAATCCAACGCGCGCCCGATTTCGATGTCCAGAGCAGGCTCTCTCCCGATCACCACACGCGCCTCTCGCGTGATCTTCTCAAGCCAACTCGCCTTGATGCTCAGAGACTTGTTGATGGTGCGCTTGCACTCGACCAGGAAATCGAACTGCGGCGTGCTGACGCCGGTCACGTCCCCCTTCTTCATGAAAAGCTGCGATGAGCCAGACCCGCTCACCCTGCGCCCACCCAGAGCCTTGGCTGCCGCTTCCTCCTGCGCGCGCGGCTTGTGGTGATGCGCATCGTCTCCCTTCGCGGATCCGATCGCGTACGGTTTCGGCCTCGGCCTCATCCGAAGTTCTTTTCTAGCAGCACCGTCATGAGTTCGCGCTTGAGCTGCTCCACGAATTCCACGTCCCCTCGGATAGCCTCAAGAACCGCCTTCTGCGTCTTGAACGACCTTCCGATCACATCGTACGTCTTCGCTTCGGAGTCGATCAGGTAGTACATCGTCAGCTTGAACAGGTACTCGTCTTCGATGACCTGTCCCTTGACGTGGGCGCCGTGAGTTCGCAGCGCCTGCGTGTAGGCGCCTGTTGCTGACTTCGTGGCACCAGACCGGTTCTTGGTATTCCTGAACCTAAGCGTCTCCTCGATCGGAATCGAGACGATCTCCTTCTTGGTGCCGTACTGGCTATCAATGCTCTCCACCTTGGAGTTCATGAACCGAACCTCGGCCGAAATGGCGAAATCCTGTCCTCTGCCAGCAGGCTTCACGCTCGGATCGCCGAACATGACGCCGATGGTCGTCCTCATCTGGTTGATCCAGATCTGTGTCACATCGTGGCCGTCTCGTTTTGCGTACACCCCGCATGCGATCCACTTCCTCGTCGCCTTGTTGACGATGCGAGCTTGCAACCCTTGCTGCCACTTCTCCGCGCTCGCCTCGAACTCGGCCTGTGGAATGAAATTGGCCAGCGAGTCGACCACCACGAGATCCAGCTGGCCGCTTGACAGGATATCCGTCACCAGGTCGACCCCCTCCTCGCCTGTCGCGGGCGCGATGAACAGTATCCTGCGAGGGTCGCATCCAAGACATCGGCCCCATTCAGGGTCGTAGGCATCCTCCGGATCGACCCACGCGCAGATGTACTCGTCGTACGAGTTCTCCTTGTTGCGCTCCTTCCACTCGGCCACGCGCTTCTTGTACGCTTCCGCAGCCTCGCCCTCGTACTGCTTTGGAGGCGACGGCTTGCAGTACCCAGACCGCACGCAGTCACACTCGCCCTCCGCGTGCCATCGGGCATACTGGTTCTTCTTCAGCACATCTTCGCTCGGTGGCACCGACACGACGTTCTTGGCCGGTCGCAAGCAATTGCGACAAAGCTCTTGCGCTTTCCCGATCGTCCGCGACGCATTCGTGCTTTTGCCGCCCGATTTCTCCCCGTAGAACATGGTCACGCGACCGACAGGCACGCCTCCACCGAGCACTCGGTTCAGGTCGAACGATCCCGTATTCAAGTACCGCGTTTTCTTTACGATCGCGTCAGCAGACCCGGCCACGTTCTTGCCCATGGACTTCTGAACATTGGAAGCCCATCTGCTCAATCGGTCGGTCAAAAATCACCCCCATGGCCTTGCGGCTTGTTGTCCGGCTTCATCGACCTAACGTCTTCGGCCTCCTTCGCGATGCGTTTCTCCACCCACGAGGCAGCCCACGCATCCGCCTTGTTGACGTCTGCGAGGTAGCACGGCACCTCGATGGACACGTCGATTCTGGCCGACGAATAGTTGCCCAGGTTCAACGTCAGCCCGTACCCGCGCCTCACCATCGCTGGCTGGGTCGTGAAATTCACGATTCCGACCACCTCTTCCGTGGACCGTTCATCCACGAAACGATTGTCGACGATGGTGATGTTGGCCATGATTGACTTGTCCATATGCTCTACTCCTTGTTGCACTGCATCTTGGCAGCGACTTCTTCCAGCTCTCCGATAGCGTCCACCGGGACGCCTTGATTCTGCCACTCGGCCAGAATCTGAGCGTAGATCTGCGCTCCATTTTGGAGCCGACGGCCATCGCCCACCGCGCCAATGACCGAGCGAATCATGTCTCCCGTGTACAAGCGCACACGGTGAGCACCCCTCCGGAACGGCGTGGCCGGGATGATGCCTGATTTCTCCCACTTGGACACGCATTGCGTGGTCCTGCCGACGGCTGCCGCCAACACACCCACGTGGTGCAGCGACATCGGATTCCCGTCGCCATCCGTCGCTAGCACCGACTTGCGTCGACTCCGCGTAGCCCTCGGCGCGCTCAGCCCTCCCTCCTTGCGTCGCTGACGATAGACACGCGACGCAGCGAGCGTACGCTCGCGGTACTCCGCGTCTTCGCGGTACCGCTTCTTGCGCCGCTCCGACAGCGCCTCCTTGTTGGCACTATACCAGTCGCTGTAGTATCCCATATCAACACCCTATCACCTATATGTTGCTTGTCAACCGGGTTGTCGGCTGACCTTGAATCCGTTTTTCTCGTACCACCGAAGCCGATACCCGAGCCGCTTGGCGGCCATCGGCACGCCTGTGTCCGCGATATCGGACACGACCAAATCCTTCTTCCCCTGGCATTCGCCCGCCCGCCACGAGCACATGCGCTCGCACTTACCGGGTTCCGGCTCGCAGAATCTCCTGATTCTCCCCACGGCCTGCTCCACGTCCGAAATCGGCGTGGCCAGGATCAGCGTGTCCAGCGCCGGGACGTCTACACCCTCGGCCACCATCTGATAGGTTGCGAAGATGCACTGCGCTCTCTCGGCGAGGTCAAGTTCCTCCTCGGTCAGCGTGCGCTTCTTGCGCACCACTTTCTGACGGATGGCCTCCACCTTGGCTAACGCGAACAAGCTGGTGATCGACAGCGACTCCAGCGACACCAACACCTGCGCCGCGCCAAAGCGACCGAGCCCCAAGCCCTCCACCACGTCGCCCTCTAGCGACACCACATGCGCATCGCTCGCTGGCTTCTTGTCCTGCAACAACCACGAACCAGGCTGCTCCTCCCACAACCCATGACCCTGAATGCTCTCCTGGCCTCCCGGCGTGTCCGTAATCATGCACACCCTGCCCCTACGCCTCGCGCGCCTCCTGAGCGCAAGGTAAAGCTCCTCGACGAACTCGCCGAACTGCTCCACGTCAGACAGCTTCCAGTGACGCCTAGTCAGCGGCTTCTTGTCGCCACCGGCGAACCACTCCCCTACGTAAAACGACGTAGTAACGTCAGGACACCGGACGCGAACCTCGGATTCCAAGTGCTCCAGGTGTTCCAATCGCTCCGACAAAACGAACAGCTTGCGCTTCAGCGGAGACGAGAGCGCCTTTTCGATCTCCCGCAGAATCAGTTCGTTGCGAGACTTCACCTTCGCGAGCATGTTGACGATGGTCGACGGAGACGCGGATTCCTGCTTGAGAAACATCGGATCGCTAGATCCGGACTCTCTACGAAGCACGCGAATCCCCGGCGCAGGCATCTTGGTCTTGGCCTTGTGCAACACATTCCCGATGTGCCACCAGAACACGGACTCGGCTCCGTCCTTTCGTCGCGGCGTAGCCGTCAGCGCGATCCGGTACTGAGCGTCGAACTTCCGTGGAACGATCGAAAACGTAGCAGCTCCGATACGATGCGCCTCGTCCACGATCACTAGACCAGGCCACTTCCACAGCTCGTCCGGGTAGCGACCGCTCTCGATGGCCTGCGACAACGACTGGATCATTCCCACGACGATGTCGCTTCCATCGATCTCACATGCATCACCACGAACCGTCCCCACCCTGGATTCAGGCAAGAAATCTTGGATGCGTTTCACCCACTGGCGTGCGAGAAAGTCCTTGTGGACGATGACCAGCGTCTTCTTCCCGAGCGCGCTCGCGATGGCCAACGCGCTCGCCGTCTTGCCGAACCCAGTCCCCGCCTCCAGCATCGCCCCCATGCGAATCCCCGTGGATCGCGGGTCGGCATGGTCGAAACCGCTGAACCAGTCCACGAATTTCCGAACCACCTCGCCCTGCTCGGCATGCTTCCCGTCCTGCTTCAGGATGGTTGGAAGATGGGCGCCGTCTCCCGTGGCCACATCGATGATGTAGTCGTGCTCCATGTTCGTGTTCTGAAACCACCATGCCCTCGGCACGCCAATTTCTACCGCATTCTCCACGTAACAGCAGATGGGCTTCGGCGGTCCATCATCATCCCCATACCCCTTGGCTTGGCGCGGCATGATGGTCAGTTCCTTGCGCGCACGCGCGACGAATTCCGGCGTCGCTGTGCTCTTAAGAACCCAAACCATCCCTGCTAATCTGACCTTCAAAATTCACCTTCAACGGAATGACCCCACGCCCGAACGACGCCGAACGTGGGGCCATGCAACTGTTGCATCTCTCTCAGAACGGGATGTCGTCGTCGGCGTAGTCGCTCGACGATTCTCCATCTCCCCCCCCGTGGTCGCGGTCGTTGCCGCCACTCAGCAACTTGCGCAACTGCGCGTTGGTGCGTGGCACGATCTCCTCCTCGAAGTCGATCGGCTCCCACGGGTTGTACTTCAACAACGTCTCGACCTTGACCTGCTTGCTCGCAGGCAGGTTCGCGTTGACCTCGCCAACGAACTTCGCCATGGCCTTGTCGCGGGCCGCGTCGATTGCGTCCGGGTCCAACTCGTGGACCAGGATGAAATCGTCTCCGCAGCCTTCTGACTGCTCGCCGCTACGCTCCACATCGAAGACGAGACCACGCAGACGCCCGTGCTGCTTCTTGAGCCGGGCCAGCTTGCGCAAGACACCGCCGCGCTTCTCGGTCCCCATCAGGGCCGGGAAGATCTCGCGCGCATAGTTGTAGACGTTCCCCTTCTTCGACGTCCACGGCGTCATGTTGATGATGGTGTGCAGGCCCGTGAACTTCGGGTACGACTTCTTGGTCGTACTCTCGTTGTGGTCGCACACCGCGCATTCCTCCTCCATCTTGTTGCGCACCTTGCAGGGCTCGAAGTTTTTCCACGAGCCGTTGATGCACATCTTGTGCTCGAAGAAGACGAACGGGTCGTCGTCCAAGAACAGCAGCCGGTTGGTCGTGTTGGGCGGCTGCCAATGCCGCCGCGTCTCCCGCTTCGTGAATGCGGCGTCGTCTCCACCAGCAGATTCATACGCATCCGTGGCGGATTCATACCCTGTCTGAAACCACTTTGCCATTTTGCTTCTCCCGTGTGCCCTGACATTCAAGGCAACTTACAGACACACAATAAACACTACGCGACAGAAGTCAAGCACCTTGTGGGCTCACCGAGAGCTTTCGCGATGTCCTCTTCCGATGCCGACCCTGGATCCTCTCCGTCCGGCATCTTCTTGACAGACACCTCGGAGCGATCTCCGACCCGCTGCTTCATCAGCCGCCCCATGTCTTCTCCGGCGCGGTCGCCGTCCGACACGACGATGATGCGATCGTAGTACCGGATCAACTTCTCCACTTGGACCTTCGACGGGTCGGATCCAAGGATCGCTACCACGGGAGCGTACCCCAGTTGCCACAGCCTGATAGCGTCGAGTTGGCCTTCGACTACGTACACCCTGCCATCGGGCGCCTTGTCCCATGTTCGGTTCTCGCCGAACAAGATCAGGTTCCGCTTGAAGCCCTTGGAATGCATGTACTTTGGCGGCGTCTCGCGATGGCACTGGCCGCAATACTCTCGCCCCTTGCTCGTCTGCTCTCCGCAGCAATCGCGTCCCCCCGGCCCTCGACTGCCACACATCTGGCATTTTGAGATCCGCTTGAACAGATCTATGGAAGCACCGCAGCGCGGACAGGCATACAACCGGCCGCTGGTGGCCACGAGTCTGCCCTTGCGGTCGTACTTCGGGATCATGAGACGGCTGTGGCGCTTGTCGTGTCCCAGGTTCCACGCCTGACACGTCTCCAACGTGAGCCCCCTGTCCATGGCGTATCTTGGGACATCTCCCTCGAACACGGAGTAGGCCGAGCTTGGAAGCTCAGGCATCTCCGTGCCTTGTAGGCTCACCATCATCTCCTTGCCCTTCTGGAACCTGGAGATGATACCGGCCACGTCGATTTTATCGATCTTGCGACGGAGAGCACTCTTCTTGTTTTCCTCTGCCTCTTCCTCCGGTGTCATCTGGATCGATGTGCCCTCCATCATCTCGATCCATCCGAGCGTGTCGATCTTCGTACGCATCCAGAGGAGTTGCAGCAGCTCCACCACCGAACCGCTCTCGTGGCATCCGAGGCACTTGTAGATCGGATCCCCACGCGTGCCATGCGGAAACAGAACCATGGAAGGGTGCTCGTCCTGGCCTCCCGAGTGATTCCAGTGCGCCAGCAGGCACGTGGTCCGTACGCGGTCGCCTCCGACTGTTACCCGTCTACCGCCCATCGCACGAGCCATGGACGCTAACTCGTGTACGTCCGTCAACCGGACATCATTCCGGCCGGGTTGAGCTGGCACTCCTCCACGGCCCACCACGGGTTGAAGTCTTCCATGACGGCCACGCACTTGTCCGTGTCCAGAACTCTCAACAGCAATCCGTCCTTGGCTCCCTTGAAGTTGGGATGCGCAAACCTCATGTCCCCTGGGATGCGCGTCCCGTGCTTTCGGGAGAACATGATCACGTCTCCGATCTCCACGTCCGGAGTCTGCACCAAGACTTTCTTCTTCCTGGTGAGCCTCCCTGGGCCGATGGCTAGCACCTCTCCATATCTCCACATCCCGAATCGGTAGCGCCAGAACTCCTGCGCGTTGTCGCCGAGGATCATGCCACCTTCCGTTCGATCCGGCTGGCCAAAATCCGCCACCACAACAAAATCATTCTGCGGCCAGAACGGGAACCCGACCACCCTCTTGGCCCCATCGCGCTGCTCAACCTTCATCTTCGTCATCCTCTTCGTCTTCCGACAACCATTGCTTGATCTCAAACAGCACCTGCGCATGCGCCTCGGTCGCCTGTGGGGCGTCCCGCTTCGAGTCACCCAAGAGCACGAGCAGCGCTTTCAGGATCGTGTCCGTCCTACTCTTCGGCTTCATCGTCGTCCTCATCGTCGACCGGAGCATCTTCCACTAGTTCACTGGGGACGTGAATACCGCGCGACTCCAGAAGTTGGCGCAGCGCCTGTGCTCGTTGATCCGGGTTCGGGATGAGCACCACGGCAGACATGAGGGCGTCCTGCAACACGTCGATCGTGGTGGCCGACAGGCTCACGAGACCGCCATACGCGAAGACGTCTGGCCATGGCTGGTGAGTGCAGATGCCCCACATCATGCCTACCCACGCTCCCGCGCACATCGGGCACGCCAGAAGCTCCCCAAGCCAACGCAACACGTTGGCCGGATGCGTGAAACCAGCCAGCCAGCCTCGCAATCCGTCGAAGATCGATCCGCCCGTCAACACCAGCGTCACGCCGGTCAGCCCCATCAATATCCACCACGTCATGTCTCTGCCTATCCTCAAAACACGCTGTCGTGCTCATCGTCCGAGTATTCGTTGCTCGACTCAACCTTGGTCCCGATCTGGCCGAAATTCATTCCGTCCATGTCCCATTGCGCAACCACCGCAGACCACTTCGCCATCCTGCGCGCCTTGAGGGGCACATACAGCATCTGCCTGTCCAGCTTCATGTCGTCGTCTTGGAACATGGCGAATAGGTTATTGCAATACCAAAAAAACTGGTCGCTCATGGCCATCGTGTCTTCGAGACCACCCGTACCTCGGCCCTTCTTTAGCTCGGCCTCGTCGCTCTTGGTCATCCTCGCATTGCGCGAGAGTTGCGAGATCCCCAACACGGGTATCCCCGTCTTCCGGGTGAGCCCGCGTAGCCACTCGATGGTGGCGATGATACGATCCATGCGGTTCTTGATCTGGCTTCCGGCCTTACCCTCGGCGACACGTAGCATGTAGACCGAGTCGGCCACGATGAGGTCTGGCTCCTCGGCCGCCACCGCGTCCTCGATGGCCTCCTGGCCCATGCGCGCATCGTCTTCGATCAGCGTGAACCCACGCATGCCCCTGACATCAGCAATGGCTTGGTCTAGCGCCTGCTCCCCGCCCATGTTCCCGAGTTGCCCAGAGATCAGGTCGCCGTAACTCAGCTTCGCATGCTTGGAGATCACGCGCTCCGCAAGCTCCGTGGCGCCCATCTCCGGAGAAATCACCAGCACCTTCTTTCGGTGTTGGACAAAGGCGTTCCACGCGATGATGATCGCTGTCCAGGTCTTCCCGATGCCGGGTCGAGCCGTGAAAAAGTTCATGGTCCCCGGCCAAATGCCGAGTGTCATGTCGTTCATGGCTTCCCACGGGAATGGGATGCCGATCTCCCCGCGCTTCACCCGGTCGTACATCTCCCGCACGCCGCCTACGGCATCCGCGATCTCCATGACCCCCAACTCAGCGGACCGCTGTTGCCGTAAATTTTGCGAGAGCGCATGTGCCGACGCAATGCAGCTATCAATGTCCCCGTCGTCCAGCTTCTCGGCCGCGTCGCTCAGGCCGGCCTTCAACATCCTGCGAATACTACGCTCGTACATCTTGCCGACCATGTACTTCAGCGCCGGGATCTCCTCTGGCTCCTCCACCATGGCACCGAAGCGCTCGAACAGCAGCTTGGCGCCCGGCGTAACCGAGTGGTCTGCGGTGTACGATCGAATGAAGCTCCAGACCTCGGACCAGCCTCCGATGAACAGATCGGGCGTAATTCCTGCCTCGATCGCCTTCGACAAGTCTTCCGGCCCACGCGTGGCAAGCCACACGACGGTTGCGTCAAGATCCACGATCTCACCTTTCGCGACTATCCAGTCGCAAGCCTCTTCGCCAGATCGTCGAGCGCGTGCTCTCGCTGACTCGGGCCATCCACCTTCAGCGGATAGACCGTCTCTTTCATCACCTCGATCATCGACGGCTTGTACCGTTCGCTGAGTTGAGCGATGCCCATGTTCGACGTGATCAACGTGAGCAGCCTCCTGCTCGAACGCTGTCGCAGCAAGTCCTCGTAGAAGCGCTCCGTGTACCCGGAGCCGCCTGAGTGCTCCTTGCCAAAGTCGTCGAGTAGCAGGACGTCGACCGTCCGCGCGCGATCAATGAGCGGGACATCTCCCTTGAACATCCTGTTCTCGATCACGCCCTGACGCAGCCCTTCAGCCGTCACGAACAGCACCGGAGCCCCGCGTCTCCTGGCCTCCTTGGCGATGAATACCGCCACCGAAGTCTTGCCGGTCCCATTCGGCCCCCACAACAGCAGTCCCGTCCCATCGTTCAGCGACGTCTCGATGTCGCGAACGTACGCGATCGCCTTGGCCATCACGGACTCGGGGATCTTGTCCGCAGACGCCTCCCAGAAGCGACGTGGAATCCTCATCAGATCCATGTGCTCTCCCGTGAGCTTGATTCTGTGTCCGGCGACTCTCATGGTGATCATCATTGTAATGCAACATCGTTGCACTTACCAACCCTCTGTCGGGTCCTCGGGCCGACCCTGGAACTCGTCCGTCATCAGTCCGTCTCTTTTGCTCTTGGAGACTCCAGCGATCTCGGCCTTCAGCCGATCGCGCACGGCGTAGCAAAGCGCGATGGATGGCGTGCCATCGAATGAACGCTTGTCCCAGTCCGCGATGAACACGGTGATCAGGCCGATGGACTCGTCCACTCCGTCCTCGTCGCACATCTGCTCGGCGTAGTAGTGCTCCTTGAAGCCCCACTTCGACGGAACCAGCCCGAATTTGCGCTGGTACTCGGCGAACCACGCCGATCTCAACTCCACGGCCTGCTTGTTGGGATTCTTGCTGAGCCGACGCTTGTTGGCGTTGCTCATCCGAGCTTTCGTCGTCTTCGACCTGGAACGACGGATGACGTCGTCGATGGCGCTGTCGGTGCTCACAACGTCATACTATCACAAAACACTAGACTGTCAAGCTATAGCCACCGCTGAAGGACGCGAGCCACGCCGTTGGCTTCCACCTTCTTGGTCTTCCCGTCGACGGACACGTCGATCTCGTAGAATCGTTCGGCCCACAAGCACCCGTACGCAGATCTCTTCGCGGACACGAACACCACCGCGTCGGGCTCGGACATGTTCGACAGGATGTCCGACGGACGACGAACGCTCAGCACGTGCCCAACCGTACCTCCGACCAGCTCTACAAACTGGCCGATGCTCGGCGTGAGATCTCGTCCTCGATACTCGTTCCTGTTCGCTCTCTCCATCGCATCTCCGTTGCTACAGCCACGTCATCGAACGATCTCGACCTTGCCCAAAACCGATTTTGAGTATTTCCGCATGACTCAACCGGCACAAGCCCCCTCCGTCTCGCGATCTGATCATCGCATGCACCGGTAGCCACGTCACACCTGCCTCCCCAGGCAATGACATGCACAGGGCATTGCACCACACGGTCTCTGCCCTCCACCAACGCGCGTGCGCGCGTGAGCACCGTGTGCCACTTGGCCTTGTAGGTGCGGTCCCATCCGTCTTGTTCTTCTGGAAATTCGATCGGCATGGTTTCGTCCAGGCTCAATCCGACCAACCATCGCTCGCGTCGGTTGACAGGTCGCCACAACTCGGACACGACACGGCTATTCCTGCGCATGGATGCGATCAGCGTCTCGTTTCCTCGCCGCGTGGTCCGGAGCACCTGATAGATCGCTCGCAGATCTCCCTCTCCATCCCACCCGGACTCCGACACGCCAATGCGACCCAGCACGAGCACGGTCAGATCGATGATGCGTTCCGGATCCTCGATCTGGCCATCGGCGCGAATGATGGATGCCTCCGACAAGAGCCGATTCACGGGAGCCGAATGCCACGTGGTCACGTGTTGGATCTCCGTGGTCGCCGTTCCGATCATCCGGTCGGAATCAACCGTTCTACGGCTCAACCCCATCTCTGCCACAGACACCGTCTTGGCGTGATGCCTCCATGACGCCAGGTCCGGAGCAGCATCGACATGGATGTCCTCGGGTTGCTCTACCGACGGAGCTTGCTCTTCCGCATCCACCGAACCAGCTTCTTCAGTCGAGAGGCTGTCTTGGGTAGGCTCTACCGCGACCTCTTGTGCGGCGCACGAGCACCACATCAAGCACGCGATCACACTCAGTGTTTTCGTTTGCATCCGCCCCGTATACCACGGGGTGCCGCAAAGTGCTCAAAGTTGTTGACCGAGAATCCAGAGTTGTGGCAACGACACATTGGCGAGTTGGCTCGCGATCACCACCGCGAACTGGATCGTGGTCACGCTGTCCAGCACGGTGTTGCGCGTGAACGCGGACCATGCCCCGCTCGTGCTCAACCGGTACTGGAAGGTCATATCGTCTGTGGCGACTGCGGCAACGGACGCCTCACCCGTGTGCCCAACGACCATTCCGGATGCGCCATCCGAGCCCACGATGCGAGACGGAGTGGCCAGCGTCCGGAGCTTGAATTCCACCCTGTTGGGGGTCGCCGGAACACCCAGCGCGATGAGCACCGCGTTGTTGGCCAGATCGATGGAAGTGTTTCCGGCAGCGGACTCAACGTCTGCTGCCCCGAACACCAGCTTCTCCGTTCTCGACATCGCCGAGATACGCATCTTCATGGCCGCCTTCAGCGTGGACGTGAGAGAAGTGCTCGCGTCGACCGCGTCGGTCATGAGCTGCTGGAAAATCTCGAACGTAGTGGTGCCTGACATGCGTGCATCCTAGCACCCGCCGGATCTGCTACGTGCCAGATTCCACTTCGTCCTGCGACTTCAGCCGAATCCCGCCGATGATCCCACAATCCGTCAACTCGCTGACAGGCGTGTCCTGGTGAACCGCAATCAGTACCTTGCTCCCCATGGCCACCGCGAGGTTCCGCTCCAGCCGTTCGATCTTGCGCTGTAGATCCAGGCGCTCATGCTCCAGGTTCCTGATCCTGGCTTCCAGCACATGCTCACGATCACTCATGCCCCGGCCTTCGCCTTCGCCGCGTCCACCGCCTCCTGGCCATGGAATGCCACCGCCGTGTTCTCGATGTGGCGAACCGTGTCCTTTTCGTACTTGCGCATGGCCTTGAGCTTTGACCTTGCCAGGTCGATCTCGGCCTCTGCTTCGCGTTGGCCCTGCTGAGCAAGGCCAAGAGACGTCAACAACGGATCCACCCACGCGTCGGAACCCGGTAGATCCAGCACCCAACTCACTTCGCTCGACATATTCGACTCCTTCCGCGACAACAACTTCGGGTTTCTCAGCAAACGGTAGTGTACCATCCCATTCGAGACTTGAACGATGCTAACCGAAGGTAACAACGCTGCTCGATTCCTGCCCAATAGGGAGTTTCACGCCAGTCTTACGACCGGTGCCAGAGCTTCCTTGACGACAGGCTATCCCCGCCAGGGCGGCGGTTCTGAGATTGATCGCGGCGTTGATGTCCCGGTCGTGGACGACGCCGCAGGATTCACAACTCCATTCACGGATCGACAGGGCGAGCGGACCGGCCCGCTTTGTCCCGCAGTCCGAGCACAACTTGCTGCTCGGGAACCAGCGGTCAGCCACAGTGACCTGGCTTCCAGCGAGTGGGGCCTTGTAGGCAAGTTGCCGACTGACCTCCGTCATGGCCGCGTCCATGACGGACTTGGCAAGCCGCCTGTTCTTCGTCATGCCGGTGACGTTCAAGTCCTCGATCCCGATGACGCGAAACCTCTCGACAAGGCTCGCCGTGAGCTTGTGCGTCACGTCCTTGCGGATGTTGCTGATCCGCTCGTGCAGGCGACCAAGTTTTGCCTTTGTCTTCCTCCAGTTCACCCCGCCCTTCGTGCGGCGGGACAGTTCCTTGTTGAGCCTCCTGAGTCGCTTCTCG
>Ga0210043_1000819_pt1 | contig 31099 bp, 46 predicted proteins | sample CryGeymet201501t_FD_183990 | JGI IMG/M metagenome (GOLD analysis project Ga0210043, IMG submission 183990) | Groundwater microbial communities from Crystal Geyser aquifers in Utah, USA - Crystal Geyser metaG 2015-01t (SPAdes) (version 2) | ecosystem: Environmental > Aquatic > Deep subsurface >... | reverse complement strand
AGCACACAGAAGCACACAGAAGCGCAAAGGCGCAGAGAAGCTCACTCAAAACGGTATCCAATCAGCCTCAGCCTCAGCCTCAGCCTCAGCCTCAGCCCCAACTTCATTTACCCGCCGGGTGGACCGCCTACCCAGCTCCGTGAAGAAGCTGACAATCAATTCGTCTAGCGTGTCCGCCAAACTAATCTCATACTCCTCTCCATCACCGGGGTCCCAGTAGGTCGGAGGGATGTAAGTATAAGAGTTCAGGAACCATTTCCTGTCCTCATCCCGCTGAGGCTCATAATCAGGCAACGGCGGATAGATGACAAAGCTACCCAGCGGGCAATCAATCGTGATCATCCCGATAATCTCTTCTACCTCTATCTTTGCCCACCCGAACGAAACGGCATCACAAGCCGCTTGGATCTTATCTGCTACCTCAGGAAGTCGTCGGCGAATATCCATTCTAGGCTCCATTTCTGGCTCCATTTCTGGCTCCATTTCTAGCTCCTTATCGTTGAACAATGCTAAAGAATCCAGTGCTGTGATTCCTCCAACCAGAAGGAATCTGACTCAGGCACTCATCAAGAGTGCGAAAGCCTGACCAATCTCCGTAATCACATACAATCAGGAAATTAGGCAACTCTTCCGAAGAAGAAGCCTCCTGGTCTGTAGCTTCCCATTTTCCCTCAATCAATATGTACAGCGTCAAATCAGACTTACGTCTACTCATTTCCCACTCCTCCCCTTATTTCTATCTATCTATCCACCAACCATTTTCCATCCGGCTTGCCATCTGATTCACTATCTCTGCCCGCATCTCGTCAAGCTCTCTCCAGCGTGCCATCTTATCCGAATCAACGGGCAAATATTCGCCCGTCACTTCGCAGGCTATCATATAGCTAACAAGATCACCATACTCCTCATCCATCCCGTGCAGCTCATCTCTAAGCTGCTCCATACTCATTGCCGCATACTTAGCCGCTCTTTCCTCTTCAGTCATTCTCTCCTCTTCAGTCGTTCTCTCATCCTTATTCATTCTCTTCTCCTTTTGCCTATGGCTGCCAATCACGGTCCAGCACTTCAACCAAATAGCCTTCTGAATCTACAACTACCTTCTCGATTCGGTAATTCCAACCTATCCCATTACGATTCGCCAACGCCTGCAAGCGATCACGAGCAATACTAGCACTCTTCGGTCTAGTGTAGCCCTGTATACATACGTGAACATACCCGCTTTTGGTCTCCTCGATAACCTCATATCGTATCCTGTAATTCGCATCCATTTTACTACCTAACCTTTCTGTGAACTACTGATCTACGCCCAAGTTGGCGTATTTACAGTATAGCACTTCTTAGGTTCTAGAAGTATACGCCATTATGCGCATTTTGCAGCGCATAATGGCCTATCAAGCCTATCAAGCCTATCAAGCCTATCAAGCCTACATATCGTTTTCAAGTGCGATGCAAGGGTCCTCATCAGTCCCACTATCATCAGGATATTCGTACACTCGGCGATTGGCATAGTCCTCTGGGTCAGGTTGAACGTCTTTGTATTCCAGGAAACACTCAGAGCAGAGCTTACCTATCTTCCACCCATCATCCGGGTCCCACCACTGGATGGGAGCATAGTTAAGCTCATCCTCATTACTCTGAGGAGAGTAATCACAAATCCCACAGTAGTTATAACTACTGCGATATTTATTCAGATCACTACGGCTCGCCATCTCTGTCTCCTTGTGTCAGGGAGTGAACCGCCTGAAGCGGCCCACCCCCTGGATTTTATTTGAACAATCCCAGAAATCCCTTGCGAATTTCCGGGTTGCTTGCATCCCGGAGCTTCGCCGCTAACTCTAGGTCCTCTAGGCTGATGTCACTAGGAACGAAATTCTCACCCCGATTCCTGCTATCAGCATTCACCAACTCTTCTATCCCCAGGTCTAGCTTGTGGTGCATCTCATCCAAGTCCAGCGGCTGGTCAGCTGGATCTTCGCTCTTTCGCCCCCACCCGAAAATAGCCAGAACTGGGACGATCACCTCAGCTTCTTCGCTCATAAATTGAGCGATCTTTTCAAGAAAGCTCATCGTATCCATTCTCTCAATCCTTTCATAAATTGTTGTGCCAGGGAGTGGACCGCCCAGCCGCTCTGGACGGTCACACCCCCCGGCTTTGATTAGTAGCCCATCAGGGCTTCGATCATGCTGGCGAGCTCGAATCTCAACTCATCTGCTTCAGGGTTATTGTGCTTCTCCAGAAGCAAAATACATTGTTCGGTCATACCCCACATATTCCGGAGCTTTTCGATTTCAGTAGCCTCTGGGCTACTGAAGCTCACGGCTGGGTCCTGCAGAAAATCCAGGATTGTTACCCCGGATTCTAGGGAGAGAGAATCTCCGAAGGTCGTGGTTTTGTAATCAAAGATATTTCTGCGTTTAGCCTCACTGACAATCTCGTCCATCTTTAAATTACGCTTCTCCATCTCGTTACCTTACCTTTCTTTTCGCGGATACGTCGGTCTACGCCCAAATTGGCGTACATACAGCATAACACATCTGCGGGTCTTGAAATATGCGCCATTATGCGTATATTTTGGCGTGAAGCCTGTTTCTAATTTTCTGAAGTTTCTCGCTCCTTTTGGGCAACCTTCTCTAAGGCTCTGTTTGCTTATGCGGGCACTTTAGCTTGTTATAATGCCCAAAGCACACAATAAAGGCCACAAAGCGGCTTATAGAGGTCTATGACAGCTATAGGCGGCTGTATAACCTGCCTATGCCCTATACCCAACCTAAATTTTCCAAGTATTCTATAAGGCTTTCCACGGTATCTCCGGATTTATGGATCCCAAAGACACTCCAGCTTCCTGTAGAAGGCCAGAAATCTATTCTGGCTTTCTTATTATCCGTAATCTTTATACGTCTTTCTCTATCCACAAATTCATAGGATACCCCTACTGCATCTAAGGCTTCTATATTTGATTTCCGTAAAGTCTCACGAGCAGCCAACTTCTCTTCTTTACTAGACATCTCGCAGTCCTTTCTGAGGTACTTCTAGGATCACCTTCCCTATACGCAAGCTCCGAGAATTTTTTTAGAGAAATTTCTTCCTGAGCAAAAGATCGTAAAGCTAGGATTTTCTCGAAGCAGACCCTAATGACCTATATTTTCACCTACGCCTTCGAAAATATAGCAAGAAAAAGGGGAGCCGAAGCTCCCCTCTCCTTTTATCTACTTTACTGTCTCTACTGACCGAGGAGGTTATCCACGATGGCCTTATCACTCTCGGCAGTGTCAATCAGCTCTTGAGCCTTAGCTGCTTTCTCGGCTGCCTTCGCTGCTTTCGCAGCTTCCCGAAGCGCAGCCTTCTCGGCTTTGGCTGCTTCACGAAGAGCAGCCTTTTCAGCTTTAGCAGCTTCACGCTCCGCTGCTTTCGCAGCCTTCGTTGCCTCTCGCTCTTCAGCTGTGATAGAGCTCTTGGTAGCTTTCTTTGCAGCCTTCTCAGCAGCAGCTTGCTCGGCAGCCAGAGCCTCCGCCTCAATCTGTTCCGGAGTACGAGGATAAATCGCAGATTCGCGAGCAGCCTGGATCGCTTCCTCACTCCAAATCACAGGCTCAGTATCCTTGAGTTGCATTACATCCAGGTTATCCAAGACAGACAGATTCATCCAGCGGGTGCGACCGCTATAGAAAATGGAATAGGCTGGATGGAGCGGGGGATTCACACACCGATCCCCGCCAAAAGCTCGGACCAATCGGCCGACCTTACCGTGAGGGCTGGCTTTCACCAGCTTGTCAATCATCGACAGCTTCACAACAGGAAAGCCCATTTCATCTGCAATTTCCTGCCCGCTCGCGAAGATTCGAAGCTCCCCGGTACTTCGCTCAACCTCTACAACTTCCACAACCTCTTCATCCTCGCCAACTTCAATCACTTCACGCTCGAAAGTTCCTCCCTGTGCCTCAGCAATCACCTTAGCTTCAGCGAAGAAAGCCTCATCACTTTCGTCTTCCTCCGCATCCATCCACTCGTCTTCTGCAACCGGAACTTCAAATGTTTGTTCCACTGATCTTGTCCTTTCTGGACTAAGGGTTTGAAAAATTAGCCATCGGCTATACCTGAATTTTACCACATTTCGGGAAAAAATGCTAGTCAGTCCGTGAAGCCGACCGCATTCTGGGGAGCGGCTGAGCCGCATACCAAATAAAGAAATTGTTGAGAACCTCTTCTGTATCCACAACTTCCCCAGTTTCGGCAGACCACTCCTCAATAACGAGCCGTAGCTCATCACTAAATTTCCCATCTGAGATGAGCGGATCTTTGATAATCTTCTCCGCCTGAACCTGCAATCGCTTTCGCAAACTAATTTCCATTCTGTTCCTCCAACTGTTCTAATAGAGATTTGGCAGTGGGTAGCAAATCGCTCCAACCGGGATACGCTTCAAAAGCCCTCCGCAACTCGATTGTATCTTCCCGCTGTACTCGCTCTAACGACGCTACACGTTTGCGCAAGTCTGACAGAACGTACATTGTAAATTTCAGCGTATTGATTGCCGTTCGTAGCGATTCTTCGCTTTGTGCAGTAGTAACTTCGGGTATCATTCCTCCTCCTTTGTCTCTGCTACTGCGTACAATAGCTCATTCTCAGTAAAGACTACGGTAGCCTCAGCGTGTAAAATCACCATCATATCGCCTTCAGCTCTGCTCTGGGCAGCCCACTCAGCCCGATTCCTCGCCTCTTCTGGCGTATAGAATTTTTCTATACGAAGAAAAGAAGAATCAGCTGGAAGTACAATCCAATACTCTGGAAACATTTTGACTCCTGACATCTACTCGCTCACCTCCTTCCAGTGACTAAATAGAGATTTGAAAGTTGCTCGAGTTTCTTTCGTGAAACTCGGCAACGGATTCTTCGGGTCCAGGACTGGAGTCTCATTCCAGTCCTTGTCTGCTTCTCGTCTGGCTTCTCGAAGAGCAGCCCACATCTCTTCGTTTATCGGTTCTCGGTTTATAAACCATTTCATAGATTACCCTTCCTTAGGTTTCCATCCCGGAATACGGGACTTGATAATCGGGCCACCCCTGGAACGTCCAGGGTCTTTGCCCGCAGGTGATTTACGATTTCCTGGCGTGCGGCCTTTGGCTTCTAAAGCCGCTGTACCCCCGACCAACCTTCGCATCGCAGCAATATCCGGGGAAGGACCGCCCCCGGCGGCAAATTCTAGAGTTGGATCTAACTGAATGGCATACTGTGCATAACGCCATTTCTCCAGATCTCCAGCCTTGCTATCTGCCATAGCCAGAGCTTCTAAAATCTTTTCCTTGACCCATAAATCTGATTTTTGCCGAAACGGTTTTTCTGGGTCCATTGCCCGGATTTCGTCGGAAGTTTCGAACTTCCGAACTTTCCGTTCTGTTCGTGCTACATATTTTCCGCTAATCATTTGAGCCTCCTAGATGTGATACATTACAGCCAAAACACGCACTTATAGTGTACCACATCTAGGGTTCTGGAAATATACGCCATTATGCCTATATTTTGGCTTTACTTCTGATTTCCTTGGGAGATTACGTAGAAAAACAACTGAATTCCTACGATCAGTAGATATAGGATACCTATGAGCAAAATATCCATTAAGATATCCACCTCACGAAGTCATACTCCTCTTTTCTCAGGAGCATAGAGGCAATTCTTCTAGCTCTTCTTCGAATTATCTTTGTCCCTCTTCGAAGAGAAGTATGTTTTCTACGTCTTCCCCATTTTCGGAAATTTTCCCAAGCTCTTTGGTCTCTTGGTAATCCGTATGGGTGCATTATGAATCTCCCTCCCAGGAAGTCATAATGCTTATTTCTACGATCCTTCCGTCGGTAAGCACGAAGTACTGCTCACCGTTCATCGCATCACTCGGTAGTGACGAGTGAATCAGACTGCAACTGTCGAAGGCTTCAAAGGTAATTCTGGCGACCTCTACAACCTCATCGCGGGTCTCATAGAAATGGCTCGTGTTCGTAAGTTCACCATCTACTTTTGTTTCGCAGAAATATCTGACATTCTCGGCTTTCATAGTGAGCTCCTTTGAAAAGATGGGGTGGGGAATTTCTCCCCCACCCCACCTTGGAAATTACTTGCGAGGATGGGTGGCCGTGTCTGCAATCGCCTTTGCTGTCGCAGCACTCAGCTTGATGGTTGGGGCGTCAGGCCCTAAAAGTTCGTGCAAGTGATGAGCTACCTCCGCTCGCAAATAGCGACCTCGGCCTTTCACATAGTAAGGCGTCCAACGGGGATTGACGGCTGGCTCCAGCCCTCGATCGCCTCCAAAGCCCTTCTTGAATTTGGAGATAGGAATAGCGTTCGCCTTGCACAGCTTATCTATCTTGCTCAGCGGCACTACATCAGCCTCCAACTCATCGGCAAGCTCTTGAGCTGACGCGTACACTTTGTCCGCCTGACCCGGATAATGCTCGATCAGGTAGGCTTTCGTGTCAGCGATAATTCCCGGCAACACATCCAAGGTGAAGAGGTCATCGTTCACGTCAGCTCCGGTTGCTTCCAAAATCCGCTCGGCGCACAGTGAGCCGATACCGAATTTCCCCACGCTCATTTTCCCGCACAGCGGGCAAGGCATCTTTAGAGCACCCCCAGCCTCTGCCTTTGTTTTCTTGCCCACTACCTCAGCTTCTTTCTTATGCTCCGCGGCCATTTCGGCCTCTTCCAGAGCAGTCTGAGCATCTAGGGCAAGCTGAGCATCTACCGCAGCTTGAGCTTTGGCGATAGCTTCCTGAAGAGCTATCGCAGCTTTGTCGTCTTCTGCTGACGTATCTACAATCTCAACGACTTGCCCTTCCGTTTCCCACTCGTCAATTTCTCTAACAGGCTCAGGCTCCGCCACCTCAATCACCGATTCGACCGCTTCTTCTACCTCAACCACTTCTGCGATCCCCACCCCGGCGAGCTTGAGAGCTTCTGCTCTCTGAGCCGGACTAGAATTGTCAGCGGGAATATTCGCCAACGTCGGGGTCTCAATCCACTTGCCATCCGTGACTTGAGCGTGACGGCAAAAATCTTGGTCGTCCAGAATTCTCAGGTAAACGTCGTTGTCTTTCGCATAAGCCAATGCGAAAGTTTTCGCTCTGGTAAGTGTAGTAAAACTTACCTCACCCACCTGATCGCCCTCTGACCCTTCGTGGAAAACTACATACTTCTTTCGAGTAGACATTTTACGTCTCCTATGGTAAGGTGCTCGTGAGAAAATCCCCTCTCACTAGGGGTGCTTCGTGGCTGCCGCTACGCCCGTATAATATAGCGGGCAAAGCAACGTGCAATCAGTATAACATACCCCCGGCTCCAGAAGTATACGCCATTATACTTATATTTTTGTTTGAAACGCAGCTCAATATTCAATGAAGCTCTGCCTGTAGTTCTATAAGATCCAAAGGAAGGAAGGAAGGAAGAAAGGAAGAAAGGAAGAGCAGAGAGCCGGATCTTTAGGATCTTCGAAATTCATTGATCAACATAAGATCGATTGATTTCCCTATAAGGGAACTCCGAGAATTTTTTTAGAAAAATTCTTCCTACGGGAGAGCCTCAGCTTTGGAGCAAAAAAATTTGGTAATCTGTATGATGTGTAAATTATACACTCGCCTTCGGAAATATAAGCATTTTTACATTTTGTTCAGTTAGGCAGTTAGGCAGTTAGGCAGTTGGGCAGTTAGGCAGTTAGGCAGTGGCTAACTTTCTCCAAGCCTCTTGTAGCCTCATAGCAACGCCCAAAAGAATAATAGGGCATAACCTATGGCTGTACTTATTTTATAAGCATACAGAAGGTTACAGAAGGGGGCGGGAAAAGGCTGAGCGGAGAAGTAGTATAAGATATCCCAAAATAAGCCAAAAATTGTTCCAAAAAAAATTTTCCCAAATACAAAACAAAAGAAGGGGGCACTCTTCCCTTTTGAGTACCCCCAACTAGCTATTCTTGGCGTAAAAGTTATTCAATTACCCCCTCCGGGGGAGTAGGGGTGGCTGTAACTCACCCCACCCCCACCCCCCACTCCCCGCCACCCCTTTGAAAGTGAAGGAATTAGCATAAATTAAGAAAAGGATGTGAAAATTATCTGATCCTTATACTGAACCATCCTTTGCCGCGAGCCATATTACACTCTGTAACTACTGTCTCTCTCTCAGAAGTGGAGTTATTTGCGTGAAGTAAAACTTCGCTAACATCCCTTTCGTATTTTTCAGATTGTAAGACAACGTCAGATGCTTAATCCCTTCTTTCCCCAAATAAATAGGTCCAAAGTAGCGAGTGCTTTTATAATCTGTTACGTATCCACTAACCGTTGTATCTAAGTTAGACATAATACTAATGTCTAATTTAGTCTCGCTGAAAGTACCCCGCATTACCGGACAAGAAAGCCCTATGGCATAAGTATTCTCTGGGAATACTGTAAAAAGAATTGTCACCATCAGCAGCACGGAAATAATCTTCTTCATCACTTCATTCCTTTCGTTAGAATAAGTTATTTGTTCGGATTCGCACATTCAGAGCAAATTTCTATCTCTTCTCCCAGGGCTTCGGTATTCCAGCTGGAGCATTTGAATAATTCAAAGGATCTACTATAGAGGCTATAAAAGGAACATCAGCCTCGACAAGAACTTTCTCAGCCCAACGTGCTTGACATTTCAACACGTGAAACCAAATAAACTCACTATCAAAGCCATAAGCATAAGTATAAATCTTATACTCTTCTAGAAGCCTTTTAGTATCACCTGCATTCCAGAAAAGAACTTCCGGATGCTCGTCCCACCAAGAACTTGTAGGATAATGGAGGGATATACGATGCCCAAAGGCATCGCCCTTCAAAATTCCTCGAATTAAGCCTTCTATCTTATCCAGATAATTGAAAGCTCCAGCAATCTCCAAATAAAGATCAGACATTATTCATTCTCCTGAAGAAAAGAATTTCCATTTGTTATTTATATTCTTCTTCCTTTCGTATCAGAATAACCAAGAGAATTTTGACCCCAGCGCTCATTGACCTTAGCCACCATAGCTTCCCAATTATAACGCACCATTTGAGCTTTAGCTCCACTCTTTAGGGTCCTCACGGTGACACCTTTTAGCATCCCAGTGCCGGGGAGGGGACCGTGAAGAGCGAAAAGTTTTTCGGCTCCAGCATCCATAATAGAATCACGGTAGGAAGTTAGCTCACCTCCTTTTTCAGGAGCTTTATTGTAGCGTTGTCTCACTGATCGATGAAATATTCCCGGCTCGTTACACCACATTGTCGCCCATCCGTGCGACCAAGCATTGCATCCTAGTTCAATATCTTCCAAAACATCTAGCCGCATACCTCCAGTCTCTAGTATCATCTCAGGGCGAGCTCCCCAGAGTTGCGTTGGAGACGCAGAGATTAGCATTGCCGGATCCTCAGGAAGGGATAAAATATCAGCATTCCAATTTGTGTATACGTCTGGCTGTGAAGAAATGAAGCCTACCTGCGGAAATGTAGTCATTTTTCTACACCACTCTAGAAATTTCACCATATCTGGAAGCCTCAAATCATCATCTACCTGGAAAATCCAATCAATGTCTGAGAATGAGAGACCCCACTCAAAGATACGATTACGTGCAGGTCTCATATTACGGTCAGGAGAAACTGTTACAAATTCAGTTCCGGGAATGAACATAGACTGCCTCAACATTCCACTTTCAGCAGTCTTCGGATTAGTGACAACCAAAATATGTTCGAAGAATGGTGACAAATCCTTTACTATTTGTATTGACAACTTACTTCCTACAGTTGGAATACCTAAAACTGCTTTCATATATCTCTCCTTTAGTTTGGTTGCATTCCTAACACACGATAAATCTTGTGTATAGACGGATAAGCCTCAGCATTTAATCTCCAGTAAATCGAAGTTCCTTCAACCTTTTGAATAAAGGGAGGATTTTGTCCTAATCCTTCAGTGAGTATCTGCTTCGCTCTGATTGCTGTAGCTTGAGCTGTTCCCTCAGGCCACTGTCCCCGCTTCGCCCACGGAACAGATATACGAATTCTATAGGGATCTGGAGCAGTCACTGGATGCACAGCTTTCAAGTTAGGGCTACCAGAACTGTCAAACAACTCACGCAAAATACGAATAGCCAACGTCTTAGCCTCCATTTCTGGAAGCTTCGCATCAATATAGGTATTTCTCACACCAGAAGTAGAAACTACTTCTAACCCCGGAGGAAGCGGTCCCTCCCCGACTGGGGAGGGTAATTGACTTTGAGTTGTATTTCCTATTCCTGACTGCGGCAAGGGTCCTGCAACTATTTGATTTCTACTAATGTTAGCAAGTTTCCACTCTAATAGCTCTAACACTTCCTTATGATTTCTTTGCATCTCTAGGCGTAGCTTCGCCATTTCTATCTGGTGATCTTGCTCAGAGTCCTGCATAGAAAGTTCATGCTCATTTTTCGAGAACTGATCCCACCAATTTGCTGTACGATAAGTTCCATACTCCCCCATCACCAGCAGCATCCACTTTTTTAGGATATCTTTTGATACGAAAAGTAGTACCGGGATTACAAGTGCCGGAGTGATCCCAGTATAATCGGATATAGCCCAGACTAAAACACCTATGACCATTACACCGAAAATGATCATAAGGAGAATAGCAGCTATAGGATTAGCTTCTCCAGACTTTGGATTCGGAGGCCCAAATTGAGCAGGAGGAAGCTCTGAGGGAAGCATAGGTCTTCCGGCAAGGCCAGCCTGTGAATTTATCGTATTTTTCCCCACTCCTCCTTTCCTTCTCCCGAACATTGATCACCCCCTGGATGATTCAGTCTGACCAAAATCCTGTATCTGTGTACACTTTAGAAGGAGCGTCAGAATACTCCGCTAATTTCAATCTTCGGTGAAACTCTGCTGCTATATCTTCCAGCAAACGGATTTTCGTTTCCTGTTCCTGGATAATTCTATCCTTCTCTTTCAAGATCTCGTAAATATCATCATCGTCAGTCATTTGCCATCTTTCCTCTTTCTGTAATTACGGACATCCTCCTCTTTATACCATCTTTTATATCCGGTTCCAGCAAGTGGACCCTGAACAGAAGGTATTCTATTTTCCGCAGTTATTACACAAAGTCTAGATTTTGTAATTCCAAGAATCTCGGCAACCTTCCCAGAAGAGATAAATCCTTCTGGAGGCCCTTTACGATTCTCGAGATCCTGACGCCACTGAATAATTCTATCTGTCTCCTCTGGAGTAAAGGAAAATAGCCCTCCTTCACCTGCATAAGATTGAACTTTCCCGGCATTAATCCACTGATAAACAGAAACTTTAGTAACACCTAGGAGGTCGGCAAGCTCGATAACCGTGCAACCGGATCCTCTTCCATTGCTCTCATCTGTCTTTTCCACCAAAGATTTACTCCTTCCAACTGGTCTAAATGATTTAAAGTATCTTTGCTTACGTATCTATCAAGTCTTCGATAACTTCCCTGCATACAATAATATACTTGCCATCTCGGATTTAGGGGTAATATAACAGTTTTCCCCTCTCCACCACATGCTTTGATAACCTGACGTCTAGTATATCCAGCCGCCTCTGCCGCTTCAATCAATTGCTTGAAAGGTATAAGACCTGGAAACAATTCCTTAATCTTAAGTCTTCCGTCTGCTAACTTTACGTCGCGAGCTAAGCGAAAGGCTTCCATCTCGGGGAGGAACCGTGCATCGCGCTTCGTCCATCTATAAATCGTAGTATAGCAGTCTTGGCTAAGGCCACTTTTATTTCCCTTCATAGCTCCTGCTGAATAAGGATCTATTTTTTTCTTGCAGAGGATACAATAACCTTGCATCTTCAGATATGGAGCTTGGCAAGCATTTTCCAGACGATAAGTGAATAAACTCTTTTCCTTGGAAGTATGATTAGGATTTTCTTGCAACCATTGATGATATTTTTCCAAATAAAGTTGCTGCGCCTGCTCTTCAACAATCCGCAGGCGCATCTTTCTTTTATACTCCTCAAGGGATGTTTTTACAAATTGAAGACCTGAGGTATCCATTAGTGAGACTCTTCTTTACTTTTCGTCATTCGCCGTAAAGAGATCTCACCCTCCTCTAAAATCAGGAGATTACTACCGACGTGAGTAGTTCTTCCTAAGGCTGTTCTCAACAAAACAAAAGCCCAATTCCACTCATAGTTCACATTTCGTATAGCAGCCTCTAGAAGATAAGGTTGAAGATAACCAATGTGACCAGTAATGTGAAAAGCAATTTCCTTAGCGTCCAGCACATCACCTCCATACATAGCAGTATAGATAGGGCCTGCTTTTTCGATGTCTAGCTCAATTCCCCGACTTAGTACATCATCTATAGCTCTGAAGCCCATTCGGATAATGTTTGCCAAATGGTCGTCAGGAAGATGGAAAATGGAAATACGTGTACCATCCGCCGTTCGGTGCTCCGAGAACACAGAGCGAGTACGATAATCTGTAAGTTGTCTTTCATTGTAGCTCATTCAAATTCTCCTTGAATTTATCTGATAGTCTCGCAGAATTCCAGCGTAATACCTCAGTGAACGGATCGTATTCCGTCTTTCGATTTTCATTGAACCAATTTACCTGATCCCGTAGTATCTGGTAATATGCTCCGTCTGGCTCATTTGAAATAGTTTGAGCTGTAGCTGTAAGAAAGCTCCACAAGGCTTCCCTAGATCGGGAAGAGGGGTCTATACGAACTCTCTTCTCCGGAAGTTTAGAGGAATTCTTACTCTTTGGTTTGTTCTTTGGTCTTCGATACTGATGACTCATTCTTGAGCATCACCTCCTGGTGAGGGATTAGGTCCCCAGTCATAATCACCATCACTATCCCAATCCTGAGGTTCAGGAGGCTGAGGGCCGAAAGACGGTCCATTCCCTGGCTTTGACTTGGGTCGTTTTGGAGCGCCGCAAACAGGGCACTCGCTGTAATGTTCTGGGATGCTCTTTGCCCCGCAGCTACAAATCCACTTCATGCTATCCTCCTAGTTGTGTGAATGCAGCGCCCTCAAGTGGGCGTTGCAAGTTGACGCTATTTCCAGCTTCTTTGCCCTTTAGATATGCTTCATCTAGATTTATCTTAGTTGTAGGGCCGAAGCGCAAATTCGGATGATATCTTTGTAGGGCTTCCTTAGCTTTGTTGTCTCTAAGAACCATTAAGGCTGATCCAGTCCCTTCTACTGCTTTTTCTCGCTCTACACGAAGAGCACGTAATCGCTGTGATACGGTCATAGTTGCCGCTTTCAGCCAAGTATTTGCGAAGGGAGTTTTCTTTATCGCTCCGAAGTAGTTATCCCAATCCCTATTGAGAAGGATTTCAAATTGGGTGGTGAGGTAAGCAAAAAGAAATTTCGAGAATTCTATATTCTGCTCTTCGCCCACTAACCACATTCCATCCCCATTTCGTTTATACACTCCCTCACAATGGAGGGAAAGACCAATTTGGTGCATCAGCATTCTGCGCCATCCATAAAGTGAGCGAAGCTCAATCGGTGTTAGCGGATCTAGGTGGAAATAATCATTCTTCCACACTTCGGAATTTTCAGGTGTATAGTCCTCTACATCACTCAAACTGATGTTATATTCGTCCATCAATTCTTGAGCTTTGCCTAGAGCAGAGAGGCTTTCTTCTATCGTTGTGTTACCTTCTGCCAGAGCCATTAATTTCTTAATCTTGCTGATTACCTTACTTACATCCTGCATTGGAATTTTTCTCCTGTGTAGGTGATGGCTTACGTTTGCCATTACTTATAGTATAGCAGCATTTTGCTCATAGAGCAAGCACACTGTGAAATTATTCAACTGTCACCTTAGCTTTAGTAAAGCTGTATACGTTAGCCTTCCTTCCACTGCTAACGGTCACTTGCTCGATCACCAAACCGAAATGAGCAATTAGCTGAGGCTCTAACATTTTCACGTGACGAGCCAGACCTGTAGCACTTGACCACTGCCAAGCGACCCGTCTAAGTTGCGAGCGCGCGCCCAAAATACTATTTAGCTCACCTATTTGGTGAGGACGTGAGGCAATGTCTGGATGCTCTGACATCCAACTTTCTAGAGCCACCACAAAGGGAGAATTTTCCCGCAGAGCTTTCTGTTGGCTCATTGCCATAGCTTGAAGCCCCTTAAGGAGGAGGTCCCCCTTCACTGCTTTACAAGTGCTGATGCGGCTACAAAATATAGAAAAATCTGCTAAACGCATAGAAGTAGGAGCATCCATTACTTTAGAGGATTTCAGAGCCGAGATAACTTCTTGCAAATATCTGAACATTCCCTTCCAAATGCGACTATAATTGTCAGAAAGTCTTCTCTGTAGCGCATATTCTGGAGTAGGTCTTACTAACTGTGCCATCTCTAACGGAAGAAGTCTGCTGTAGATGGACTCCTCAGAAAATGGTAGATCAATAGCGGTAATAATAACGAAAACATCTGGTTTCATACGAACTAGATCTGAGGTAGTGTATAACTTTCTAACCTCAATCGTAGCTCCGGTACTAACACGATTCAATAAGTCTGGAATCCAGGGAGCTTTAGTTTTCTCCATGTTATCCAAAACAACAATTTTATGTTGCATCAACGAAGTTCTTAGGGCATCAGGTTTGTCCATAAGAACACCGAGAACATTCTCGTCGGGACCTTCAAAAAACCGTAGTACCCGGCGAGCACTGGTAGTCTTCCCGCTACCAGCTCCGCCCATCAGAGAAAGGATGGGTCTTGTGGGCATTGTTTGAGCGAAAAAGACCGACAAAATCCAAGCCTTTAAGAGCTCACGCTGCTCGTCACCACTAGCGGCAGAAGTCTCATTATTAGCGAAACTCAAATCATCCACCAGTACAGACCACGGATCCATTGGCTTTACTTTATCTGACATTACATCACTGATAAGTATAGTATCTTCAGAGTTTCTAAAGATTACGTCACCTTCACCATTCATCTGAATGGTAATATTCTTTCCATCCAATACATATACCTCTGCTCCTCCCAGATTAATGTATAATTTATCGCCATTCCAGAATGATCTTCGATGCACATCTACAAGAGCGGCTGAGTCTTGCATAAAAAGACGAAGACTTTCCTCAGTTTGCTGGGAAAAAGAATCCTTCAAATTTAGGCCAAATCTGGAATGAAGAAATAAAGTCCATCCTGGAGTATTTTCTTGATAGAGTTGATGAGTCTCTCTATCCAACCAAAGAAGATAAGAACCGTCAAAAACTATACGACCCAGCTCTTGCATCCGAGTATGGATAAACTTTGCCGCTTGCCTCACCTTCAGAAATGCAGCCGATTCTCCAAGTCGTATGTTATCAATCACCAAAACCGTAGATTCTACGGTTATCTCCCCGGCTATGGCTACTAGCTCTTGAATCACTTTTTGAGGTAGAAGTTCAGATAAGCCTTGAAGACCGACTACAGCATCACCTCTGGCATATCTCTTATAGGTATCCTCAACAGCTTGTATACGATTAACATAATCGTCATCTCCGGTAAGACGCATAACTTCTTCAACTACGTCGGTTGTCTGCTCTAAAGTCCAATCGTTACTCGCGAGAAACCCGGCAAGACTCAGAATCATATTATGACCCTGACCAGGAGCTCTATGTCTGGCTATAATTTGAGCAATACGTTCTTCAGGACTACCCTCTTCATAGCAATTCTTCAATTCTTCCAGCGTGCAGGTCTTAGCTAACTCCTCCAGAGGATCCAGGGAGGGACCGTTTTCCCAGTCTTTTTCGGGATCTACGAACATAGAAAAATTATCCGACACTGGATGCTTCCCCAGTGGGACTTTTATTAGATTCCCTACTTCTAAATTAGCAGATAGGGAAGCCTGTTTTGGATAAACTTCTACGTGAGGATCACCAGCCCGCGGAGCTCCTACGGAGTCTCGTATACCCAAAAGGACTCTTTGAACTTCTGCGGCTGGATATAGTTTATCCAACCACAAAAATATATGATAACCTTTTCGCCCAGAGTATTCTATAGAGTGTGGTACATTTCCTAGAATTTCTACAATCTGTTTCGCTAGAACTTTTGCCACACTTAATTTCGTGGAATCTACGTCAAAAGCACCCCACGAAACTAAATTATCTGGAAGAAGGTTATAAGCTCCGAGAACAGTCTCGCCTCGAATATGAGCCAGAATTTGTGACGGAGCTGGCTTACCTGGAATCGGGTTATATTTTACAGTTTCATCTATAACTGCGATTGCATAATTATCAGTCTTCGAGAAAAAGCGATTATACAGTATCTTCAGAAGCGCCTTCTGGGGATCCTTCTGGCTGGGCATAAGTTTTCCAATCTATAGAGCTTAGGTCATTTGGTAAGTTGAAGTCTTCCCATTTCCCGAGGCTGTATCCGGTCTTTGCATCCACGGAAAAAGGATAACCGAAGAGATCCTGTACCTCCATTGCTCGAGCAAGCACAGGAACAGCTTTCTCGACAAATTCTTCTTTTACTTCAACGACTATCTCATCGTGAATTATCAGAAGAACGTGTCCCCAGTCTTGAGCTTGCAAGATGTCCTGCACTCGCATAGCTGCAATAGACATAAGGTCGGCAGCTCCTCCTTGAATCAGAGCATTTCCACCTTTATAGAAGTGAATTGTATCCCCCTCGCGCCATATCCGTCCTGCCCAATTACGAACGTATCCTTTTCGATACATCGAAACGATAACTTCACGAAGCCAGGGTTCAATTCGAGGAAATCTCGATCTATAATCCCCGGCAATACGCTCTGCTTCTTCTGGTGTATTTCCCAATCTATGTTGAAGGCTACCTGTAGTCATTCCGTAGATAAGGCCGAAACCTAGAGTTTTACTCCACTCTCTATGGATTTTATTTATCTCTGGCCCACAGTCACCCCACACAGCGATAGCAATCATCTTATGAATATCAAGACGATCGGTCAAAGCCTGAAGCATAATAGGTTCTTTAGCTTCTATAGCAAACATTCTCATCTCTTGTTGACGATGATCGATAGATACAAATTTATATCCAGGTCGTGAAACAAAACTATTTCGAAGATTATACTCTTGACTACGAATACCTCCACCAGAGTAAACCGACTGAGTTTCACGCACACGATATTGACTTGGAACATTCTGCATATTCGGTTCAGAGGAAGAAAGCCTTCCAGTCCTAGTACCAGTCAATTTGAAATTCGTGTGAATAAGTCCCTCACCATCCTCTAAATCTAGCCAGCCCTCCAGAACTTTTATCAACTTACTAGTCTCGCGAAGATCCATTACAAGACGCCCAAGCGGATGCTTTACTTTCTCCATAAGCAAGAAAGTAGATGTACAAGGCCCTCCGTACAAACCTTTCATAGCGAACTTACTGTTATCCTCACCCTTTGAGTTTAAATAGGGATTAACAGGCTTAGAAATTCCCATATTATCATACAGAGCTTTACTTAGTTGAATATTAGATCTCCAATTCAACTCATACTCTGATGCTTCTTTAGCTTCCTTCTTAGCAAGAATATTCAAGCGTCTTTCTTCGGTCGCCGAAAGCGGTTTCCCCTCCCGGAGGGCCTTTTGCTTCATAATCTCTATACCGGCTTGAAGCTCAGCAAGTCGTGTACCTTCTCTCTGCATACCAGTCTTTTCGAATAATTCTTCTTCCATCAGAGAAAGGTTTTCTTTCAGAGCTTCGATAGCATTACGCACAAATCCGAAGTCTAAGCGAATGCCCTTTCTTTCCATTCGATGCAAATATCGGATATATTTCATATCCTTATTCAACATCTTCTTGAGCTTCATCTCTTCTATTTTAGGTTTCATTACTTCTAGGAGCTGATAAGTAACTATCGCATCATTCTGCGCATAGAAGACAGTTGCATCCAAAGGCCAGAGCCATACTTTGTTCTTGGCTCCTTTGGGAATTTTAGCCGCCGCCGCTTCAGAAAATTCTCGCTTACTGTTTCCTTTGAGGAAGACCGCCTCGCATTCTGCCAGACCTTTTCGTAGTCTGCTATCCCACAGATGCACCAGAACAGAAGTATCCAGAATTTTGCAGGGAGCAGATAGCATATCCAAATTCAGGAAATGACAGTCAAACTTTGAGTTATGGAAAACTAGAGTAGTTCCTGGGAAGTGGGCTAGAACTCGCACGGCTTCTCTAACTTCAGCGATTAGTTCCTCATCAGGTTGAGCGCCATATTCAGGTAGATTTTTCATAGAGATATAATCCGGGCGCTCAGGATAGTGGGCCGTAGGAATATATCCATACGACTCATTCCCCGCAACATCTTCCGGGCAATAGAACGAAAGGCCGATAAGTTTATCTGAGTACCAGCGAAGACCTGTAGTCTCTGTGTCCAAAACTACAGTCTTCCCAGCGCACATTAGCAGGTCATCAATTGTTACAATTCCAGACATTGCTCAACTCCTAACTTAGCTGGACAGGCATCACATTGTTCGCAATACGCCGCGCATTCGCGTTGAAAGCCTCCTGATTTTTGCAGGGTCGATCGAAAGAAGCTCCGAATCCGCAGCTTGCATTTCTAGGATCTTCCCAAGGACCTACCATCAACTCAGCGACCTTCGGTGCTACCTCCCCGATCAGAGTCTTCATCTGCTGCATAACCGGAGTCCACTCCTCACTTTGAGCTTGGCAGCACATCCGTTGAGTATAGATGTGAACTAGAGCCGCATAGCTAACGTGGAAATACAGGCGAGTGCAAGTATTCGTGGGTAAGATGCCTCGAGCATCTTCGACATTCACACCGGGAGAATCAACGACCAGCACTCTATAGACATTGAACGCTTCTTCAGCCGCTGACATAAATTCTTCACTCGCTTGTGAGTTGTTCCAGATGTTAGCGGGAACCCGAACTACAGGCTGATTCCCGCCCTCTCCCTGGAATGAAAATCGCAGGCTCTCCTGGACGAAGGCAGTCCCCAGACGGTAGCGCACGATCTGGTGAGTGAAAGCTCTAGTTACATTCTCCAGCAGGAAAGTCGCGCTGCCGAATTCTAGTGGTGCTTTCAGCTTCGTAGCTCCTAGCTCCTCCCAAAAGACTTTGCATTCCTCTTCACTCACCGAGGGTAAGAATATACCCGCATAGCCTCTAGTCACAGTAGCGATTAGATCCTGGTTTGTAAAATCCAGGAGATGAACCGTCGCCGGCTCCGATGGCCCGATAAAGCGAATGTCATTAGTACTCATTTCCCCTCCTCCAATTTTTCAAAATAGTGGTCTTCTGCCCTGGACAAGACTTAGGTATATCAGTATCCGAATACTTTCTCGGTTTCTCTAATCTCCACCGCATTTCTAACCCTCCTCTATAAGGTCTAAAAATTTATCTGCCTCGATGCGGTCGCTGTTTTGCTCCGCCTCAGACAAATCTTTATAATCCGTCTTCATTTGCCTGAACCATCTGTCTACGAATTCTACGGGTATCGTAGCAGAGCCATCTGCGTTTATACGACACTTCCCGAACAGATAATTCATCCATCCAGACCATTGCTCATGACATAGATTAGCTAACTTCTCTCTGAGTTTTTGCCCTTCCTCACTCATTTCCCTTCCCAGTTCTCTTCTGCAAGAAACATCACCGAAAACAGACTGTAGTTTACCAAGTCCTTAAGAATCTCTTGTAGCTTCTCCTTCTGACTTCTTCCATGATCAGAAGAGCGCAATACTAGATTCTTTAGGCGGCTTGTAATTCCAACGAATTCGACAACCGCACCCAAGACACCAGTTTCGCCAATGGCATTTCCATATTGCAAATTCTTTCGCATAAAGTGCGCACGAGCAGCGAAAAAAGTTTCATCATAGGCTCTGAGTCTATCTTCTAAAATTTTATGCTCCTCTTTAGAAAAATTGACCTCATCTAATTCGTAGCCCGGAAACTTGAAGATTGCTCCACCCTCTTCTGCGGTTTGGTAAATAACTTTATACTTCTCGTTTAACATTCTTTCCCCTTTCTGGATCAATGAAATCAAGAACAATATAAAGATCTTTATTGGTTTTCACCGGATAAACTCCAGACATATTCGCTAAATCTGAATTATATCCCGTTACAGGCATAATAACCGGAATATTATTCCCGGCAAATCTTATAACCATTTCCGGATTATCGTCTACAGCAATTACTTTATTCTTTTCAGACATCTTTACTGCATAATGAATTCGCTCCTCGCCCCCTAAATAAAGTTCGTCCGGAGCTAAATTATTCTGAATCAACCAACGCCAACTATCTTGCCATACACGGCTAAACTTTTGAAAAGGTCTAGCCGTGTAGACAGCTAAATGATAATATCTTCGTACATCTTGCACAAAATTTACAACCCAATCTATAGGGGGAAGCAGAGCATATCCTCCCTCTCTCTCAAATAGAGCTTTCGCCTCACGATAATCTGCAATAGACCATTTATAATCTACATCAAGATGTAAAGTACGATCAACTCCAGAAGTCTTGAGAATTTGACGCCAATAAGGATGTTCCTCTACAAAGCTAAGGAAACCTCCGCGAAAATCAGCCACACAACCATCCAAATCCAGAAGAAGAATAGTCTTATTTTCTACCGGGTCTGTGAATTCTTGCTGCCAGCGATGACGAAGAATTTCATTCTTTTGACCTAGAAAATCTAGCATCGTATTAGCATCGGCTCCCGCTACTTGCCACATACTAATCACATATTTAGTGATGTCTGCTAACTCAAACATCACGTTAGGGCCGAATATAGAACTACCTCTAGGTCTATGAAGTTTCCAGGCCATCTCCTCTAAAAGCTCACCTAATTCGCTAGTGATGCCTAGAATAAAAACCTGCATCCACTCAGCCTCAGTACGACTTTGCCGTGACTGAACTGTAAAATTATACTCAGCTTGCTTTTCCCATTCTTCTGAGAGCCTATTACCTGTTTCGCTATACATGATTATTCTCTTTCAGAATCTGAGTAACATAATTATAAGCATCGTGAGAAAGTGCTTTTCGCTCATAAGTAGAAAACCTCCCCAGCAGATGGAAATGTGCTCCAAATTCTTCACCAGCTATTCGGCGAAACATAGTAGGCGCAATTTCTGGACAATTGGGATGAATGTCCGGAACATTGTGTATAGCTCCATCTACTTGCCAAATTTCTTTCAAATTTCTCAAATCTTCTTCAATAACGAGCCGTGGAAACTCTACACTGACAACTCCCTGATAAACAGTAGTACGAACCCAGGGAAAAGTTGTAGAGCCATCGTAAGCACATACCGGAAGTCGTTCCTCACCATCTAAAGGTAACTTCGCAACCCAAGTAGGATTACTCCTACTAAAAGCCTTATAAAATTCAAGGTTTCTAATAACCTGCGGAGGGAAAGTACAAAATACCTCACGATGACCGTGACGCATAATCTCACCAATAGTGTCATCAGTCATTATACCCTGATCAATGAACTCAGCCCCGATAAACATCTTACGCATAGCCTCTTCAGGGGAAAACACAACCTCGTATCGGGAATTAACTGGAAAGCTCGTAGGCACGATTTCTTCCCACATCTTCTTTGAATAAATCTCAGCTTTGCCAATCCCCATAATAAGCATCTTCTCGCTCAAAACATTGATAGAATCAGGAATCCAATGAAACCAGAAAGCTCCCGGAGGAGGTAAAGTTGGTCTTCCGTACACAACTATATCCTCTCCATAAAAACCAGCATCCAGAAGAGCTTGGAAGGCAAAGGCGGCAGACGGTCCACCCCCCAGAATTGCAAATTTGCTGCTCATTTTATAAGTTTCCTCCAATGCCAGATCGCCATTTTAGCGGCGTCTTTTGCGTGACTACCCGATATATTATCGACATCAACTGATTTTGTTGAGGGCTTCCAATGGCCCGGAAGAGCTTCATACAGCATAGCATTCGGAAAGCTCTTTAGAAGTTTCTCAATTCTTTCTTTCATCTTGGTAAAAAGAACCATCTGATCAGCCTCACCTCTAGCTGGTGGGCGCTCTATAACTAGCTCAATTGAATATTTACCTTTATAGTATAGCGCAATTATGCTCCCAAGTACAGCAGCAAACAGAGCTAAATCTTTAGCTCCAGGTGTCATTACAATCCATCCGGCAACTATAAAATCTTCTTCTAAGACTGCTAATCCAGTAGCTTTTCCAGGATCTATGCCGATAGTAATTTTCTTAATGTCACTCAATTTATATTTTCCCCTATAACTCAAATCCGGGAGAAGCATCTATAGCTTCCCCCGGATTAGAATTCTAACAACTACGCGGCTTCTTCGACGCTCTCTTCGAAATCATCGTCGCCGAATTCATCAGGAAGACCGCCCTCATCGTCGTCGTCCTCATCTAGCTCTGTCCAGAAATCAGACACACCTCCCAGGCTCTCGCTGTTCAGCTCTTCAAAGCGTTCCACCAAAGAAGGGATTGCTCGTACAGCCTCTTCACTGTAGAAGTTCTTTACACGAGCCTGAATACGACCTTCGTACTCTTCATGCTCAACAGTAACCCAGATAACTGCACCCACGAATTTTCCTGGGTCGATGCTACCCTCTTCCGGAGCTTTCACCGCATCCAGGAAAGGATCCAACCGGAAGCGAGCCTTCTCGCTTAGGCTCATATTATCAAACAGAGCTTTGCCGCTATCACCGGAAGGCTCTTCAACTGTATATTGCATTGAAAGATAGGGGAGACCAGCTCCCTTACTGGTTTTCTGATCGATCTGTATAATACGAACACGATGGAGGCCTTCCTCAATAGGTCGGCTTTTCCGATTCAAACTTATAGGATCCATTCTACGCTTTCTCCTTAGTTGTTTCTTTGCCAAATCGGCGAGTCAAATAACGATATTCATTCGGAATAACTGTAGTTACTGTCTTAGGAGCACGGTCTTTAGCCAGATATAGTTCAGTTTCCCCGAATCCTACAAGATACTGCTTTACACCCCCTTCCCCCTCCATAACGAAAGTATAGCCGACCATATCCATCAGTCGGGTAGTTTGACGGGCCGTGTTCGCCCCCACTAGATAAGGACCTACTCGATCGCTTGCGTAAACTCTATTGGTCGCTACAGTAATGAAAACTACATTGCAAGGAAGCGCAAGCAATCTTCGCATATAGATATAGTAATCATTCAACATCTTACCATAGTCAGATTGACTAGGCAAGTTGTCATAGAACCGCTTCACCTTATAATCCGTTAGAGTATTGTTCAAGAGAACTGCCTGATACTCCAACAAACTATCCAACACAATAGTTTCAAAAGGAAACGCAGGCGTTCCCAATCCTGTTTCCGCTAACTTAAGAAACTGCTCAATTTGAGCTGGCTTTGTTATCCGAAGATCTTTGTCCGCAGGAAAGCGAGCAACCTTCCCCGGTATGGAAGACATACCTCCCTCAAAATCCATAAAAACAGGCTTCGGCCAAGTTGAAGCCCCACGTGTCTTCCCCGATCCACTATCACCATAGAGCAAAACTTTTCTCCACGGAGAAACAGAAGTCTCGGGGTCATACATTCCGAATGGTGAATTCGTCGCCATTATCTTCCTTTCCGCATCTCTTCAATGCAGGCTTCATAGTAGGAACAATCCCAACGACAATCCCGAGTAGGATTGCGATATACAGGAATTTGCCCATCGTGAGTAGCTCGGATTACTCTAGATACCTGATAGAAATCTTCACCTAAAGCAAGAAGCTCATTAGGGGTTCGCGTAACATATACACGCCTCCCCGGATTACCTGTAGACTTACGCTTGTCTATCATATTATAGAGAAAGCCATCAATAGGAAACCCTAGCTGAAGAGTAAGCAGCAGATAATAATTTATCTGCGAATCCATATCCAGAGAAGTAGTGCTTATTCGTGACAAGAATTTATGATCCACAATCACCTTTTTGCCGCTCATCTCTATAATAAGATCAATAATTCCAGAAATACGCATATCTGGCTTCCACTCAGATTCCGCTTCTACCTCTACTGCCAGAACTTTCCAACTATCATTCTTCTGAGCAAACTCAAAATAATTTGCCAATACAGCTTCCAGTCTATCAAACTCCTCTAAACGAAGCGGTGTGTTAGGCGCTAGACTCCCAAAAGCTGCATCCATCGCAGCTACTACACCATTTCCACGATAATACTCAGCCAGCGCCGCGTGAGCAGCGGTCCCCACCTGAAGGGCCACAGATCGTTTCTGTGCGCCAGTGTCCGGGCCGCCCTCTGACCCATATTGATAACGATACTGCATCGGGCATCTGCGATAGCAGGAAAGTCTGCTATTCGAGAATTTCGTAGGAGCCTCGGTCCACTCGAATGAAATGGTAGTCATAATCTCTCCATATAGCTAGATTCAAACAATTCGCTGAATTAGACGATGTCAAAACACACGCAATCATAAAAGCATTCATAGACGCATTACCTACCGAAATTATTACATCTGTCTTCGGGTCGAAAGAAGACATTCCCCGAACTATCTCTAACATTATTTTGGTTTCATCATTTTCATATCCAGAGGTAAGATAAACAACACTCCCCTCAATATGACCCATAATCTTAGAGATGTCATATCCAGGCCGTAAAATATAGACATTCTGAAATTTTACTGCCATTTAATTCTCCTTAGTATAGACAAATCACCCGCAGTTAGCTTGTGAACTGCCTGTGTCTTATAGTCAAGCACTGAATCAATAACAGCATCAATGGTAGGAAAACCATCCCGAGTCTCCGCCAAATATCGCACAATAACCGGGGGGTAAATCGTCCCGATGCGTTTTATGCGGTAGAGAGATTGGAAAAAGTCATCCCCATTATAGCTTCGCTCAAGGTAATGCGAAGTCCTAGCTGCTGTCAACGTAAATCCATATTTCCCTACAGCAGGGTGAGCAATGAGTACATCATATTTCCCTGCCTGAAAATTATCTACTATTATCTGCCTCTCAGCAGCAGGAGTATCACCCGTAAGAGCAGCTACTTTATATCTCATCGCAGACAATCTATCCTTGAGTATAGCAGCAGTCATCTTATAGGCAGTCCATACGATATGTGGACCTTCTTGAATTTCTAGCTGGTCTATTAGAGCGTCCCACTTAGCAGCTATATCTGGTCCTCCGCAGAGAAGAGGATTACTTGCCGCTTGAATAGATCTTGTAATTTGAGCTAATACCGTAGAAAGATGAAGTGCCGTATCTGGGTCTAAATCCGCAGACATCAAAAGCATCTCGTCTTCTATAGCTTTATAGAAACGTTGTTGCTTTTCCTCCATAGGAACTAAGATTTCTATATGGACAAAGTCTGGTATATCTGTTACTTGTTCCTGAGTTTGACTTACAAATATATCAGGTAAATCACGACGAAGCCTGAAAGCAGCATCCGGCTTATTTGCGACTACTTTCGTTCCCCAAGGATTTTTCTCAAGATAACAATATCTCTCCGCAAATCTCCAATAAGAGGGAAATCTACGCCTATCTAATAAATGAAGCTGTGCCCATAAATCATCATACATTCGGCTGGAAGGATTACCCGACAAAAGCCACACTCTTTGAGGATTACTTTCCTCCACTAATTTAGAGAGTGAACCGTAACGCACAGTTTTACGATTCTTGAGCTTGATTGTTTCATCAATAATAATTGTATCGAACTTAAAGGAAGGAAGCTTCTCGTGAAACTTTACCGCTGTTTCATAATTTACGATCCAATATAAACGACCAATACTAATAGATGGTTCATAATTCTTAACTTCTTTATGGCAAATAAAGGATAACGCTCCCGGATCCCACGCTGAAATCTCTGTCTGCCAATTCCGCAAAAGTGACAGCGGAGAAATCACAAGAATTCTCTTAGCAGTTCCTACCCTATTCGCTATTATAGAAACAATTGTTTTCCCGAGGCCAGGATTCAAAGAGAGGAGAACACGCTCATATCTGAGCAAGAAATCCGCATCGGCTTTCTGAAAGCCAAGAGGCTCATCACCTTTCGTACTCTGGAAGTCGTAAGTATATTCCGGAACCTCTCGAAGTTTCTCTAACCACTTTTCGACAGAAGGATGATAACCAGGAGTATCACCTACTACGACCTCAAGATAATATAAAGCGTCTATACTTGCGTAGATGCTCCAAAGTTTAGTTCTCTTGTCTAATGACCAACCTTCAGTCTTTAAAGCAGACACCTTATCAATCATGGGATGAAAGATAAATTTATCTTTTACCAACTCCACCCATCCAGGTTTCTTTTCCCAAGTACGAGTCTTTCCCTGACTGTCAAAAACAGGCTTCGGTCCCACTCCCCGGACTTTATACTTTGCTCGTAATCCATTTACAGATTGCTCTGTAGGAGCAGCAGTCCACGCTTCCCACTCAGGACTCCAGGTGTATCCAAATTCCATAAAGAACTTACTGGGCTTTACGTTAGGTGAAAGAATCATCAAATGTCTCTCAGCATCATAGCGAATAGTGCCGAGAAACTCTGGCGTAGGTTCTTCTAACCAGCTCGGATCATCTATGTATTTACTTTCATCTAATGAGGAAAGTTGGCTAGTATACTTAGCTAACTTCTTATATGCCACACGAAGCTGTGGCACTGTGAGGGATTTACCAGCTATTACTTGGCGGGCGAGCGAAGAGCAAAATGCGGAATCAGCAGAATTGAAGCCTATACCATTATTTATAAGAGTAGAACTCGCTATCTGCTCTTCTGATGTCTGCGCTGAGTAGAGGAGCGTCAACGCATCTGTTATGTATTCTCTAGATCGTACTAACATTTTCAGTCACCTATTTATGGTATAGAAAAAATCAATCAAGCGGGCCAGACGCAACTCTGACTGTTCTTATAGCCTAAGTCTCTTACAGCGGACTTCATAAAAGGCTTGCTTGCGGGTCTGCTTGTCTTGCCTCGGTGCATCTCCGATCCCCGCCGCCGCTTGATTAACTCCCTCCTTGCCAGTGCTGTCGTCATAGTGGATTATCTTCGGCCCTTACATCACCGTCAGGTCCAAAAGCCACGACCAGACCAGCAAGAATTCGGCGGCAAGTAATCTTTGTCAAAAATGCTTCATGTGTTGCTTGCCCACCGCTTGCATCAGTATAGCACACTAGCCTATACTTGTAAAGCCCCATTATGAATACCGGGTCAAACTAAAAATTTCCAGAGGCTCTTGAGGATTCCTACACTTTCCTACACTTTCCTACACTGCGTTACACATCACGAACAACTGCAATTTAGACGATTTCAAATATAGCAACATTAGCTTCATAATGCAATATAGCGGGCGAAACTTAAAGTATATCTCGTGGAGCGGGCGATTCAGGCGGTTATCCCCTGCCCGGCGTTGCCGGGGGCATAAAATGGTAAAATAGGGCAAACTACTTATGCACCTATTTTGCTTGTAGCCTTCTCTGGGGCCTTTATTTGCCCCGTTTATAGTTATTTGGGGTATTTATACTATAGGCCACTTTTGCGGGCAAAATAGAGGCTTGTGGCGGTTTGGCTATAACTTTACAAAATACCTTACATAACATGTTTACCTTCTAAAAGGGTCAACTATTATAAGCGCACGCGCGTATAGTAAAAAATGTATAGCGTATAAGGGTATTACCACTTGGTACTTTTAAAAGGCAAAGGTGTTATGTAAGCTATTTTGTAAGGTGATATATGGCCGGAAATTTAGTTTCTTTTGTACCTCACCGTGTCATCGCCTCCCTCATTTTGAGTGAAGGTATAGGTCTGCCCTGAGCGGAGATCCATCCCCAGTTGAGTTACTACCATCACTCCTCCGCGATAGGTGAAAGCAGGATAACCGATAGGTGAAATTCCGTTATCCCACATAGCGATAACTAAAGGTGAGCTAATGTCAGGATGAAGAACTACGTTTTCCCGAGCTAGATTCTCGAGGCTATTCCAGGATTCATCAAGATCCATTCTATGCCGCATATCGGAGAAAAGCGAAAATGACGTATTCCTGCCGAGAGAGGGCAGAAGATCGCCCACAAATTCGCCGGGGATGGGACCGTCTAAGGTGCTGAGGCACGCACTGTGGATGCGATTATCGCTATCCAAAGAAATTTCATATTCACGTAAGCTCTTTAGATAATCACTAGGATTTATCTTAGACTCAATCCAGTTCTTTCCCTCAATTCTAATGCCAGTTTCCCCGATAATGATAGGTATTTCTTCGCCTAATTTAAAGAGATGTTTTCCGAATACTTTGGGTTTCCGGCTATCCCAATAGTCCTCTAGGATAAGGAAATGGCGTGAAACCTTAGTTATAGTGGTCTGGAAGAAGTTGAAAAACTCATCCCACGATTCCCTCCCTGAAGGATTCATATTTCTTATACCTATACGCATCTGGGGATTAGCGAGCATAGCTGTTGATAGAAGATTTCTAGAGTACTTTATGACTTGATTAGCAGCTACGACTTCGCCTTCATCTGTCCAGGTCATCCCACAGAAGACTATTTTACTCAAATCCTGCTCTAAATTCCAGTCTTCAATGCGGTCTCCCCAGAATTTTGCGTGATAATCACCCGCTTGTCCTGCAAAAATCTTCCGATTTACTTGATTTCGAGGCAAGTCTAAGACAAGAAGGCTTTCAGGACATATCATAAGACAGTCCTGAATGACTTCTTTCTTAGGTTCTTTGATGAAAATTGTTTTGGGATTCCAGACTTTGAGAAGGTTTTTGTTCGTGGGACCCCAGTTCTTTGGGGTCATATTGATCGATAGTTTCACCTTGAAACTCCTTATAGTGAGTTCCGAGAATTTTTTCTCGAAAAATCTTCTTGCGAGAGGGCTTTCACCGCAAGATTTTGCAAATCTTCTGCCTTTAGTGAGGTAAATATACACTCGCCTTCGAAAATATAGCCTTATTTGCTGTTATGTCTCTCTCTTTCTAATTCAATAGCGTAGCGGATCAGATCGACAGTATAAGCGATACTGACAATTGTTGCTAATATGTCAATTATATTGACCATCAATTCAGGTATATTGTCTCCTAGAACCAAAAACAGATTAAATAGAATCAAATTGATCATCATGATCATAAAAATTCCTATACTCCAACGCCGAGAAACCCATCCTCTAACAATTCCTATCCCGAGAATAGAAGTAATTAAGTGAAAAGAGATCCATCTGATCAGTGATGCGGCTTCGATCAAGAAGGGCCAATTCATTACATTTTCCCTAGTGCTAGAGCTAGAATTACAATTGAGCCTAGAATAGATGCGTAAATAAGTATACTCAACCATAGAGGACCATTACCCACTAATCTTGACTCTGCTTTTTCCCGGTCAGCTAACTCTGCACGAACTTCTTGACGAAGAACAGCTAAAAGAGCCTTTACGCTTTTAAGCTCAACCAGAATGTCAGTTTTCTCTCTACCTATCCCGTGTAGTGAAATAAGTGAATATACACCTGTACGAGCTGGAGCAACTGCATCTAGGAAAGCCATACCGAAATCTATTTCTTTTCCATTTCTTAAGGTTAATGATATAGATCGATAGAATCTTTCGGGAAATTCCCAAGCAGAGGAGTCGGCTATCTCTCTTGTGGTGTAAATTACTGCGTGTACTTGACTATTGAGCGCAACATAGGTTCCTACGGTAGCAGTATCACAAGCAGAGAGAAATAGCTGTTTAGCTCTTGCTGCCGACACAATAGAAGCTACCTGCGATTGCTCCATATATTCCGTGTCAGTTAGCATTACTCGATCACTCTCGGTTCTCTCCAACCGTTGAAGATGTCCTGCGATGTGAATACCATCGAATGGCCCATCAGTCAAGCAGATTCTATAAATTGTCTCAAAGCTCGGAGATCCGCTAACAACTTGAGTTCTCACTAGCCTACTCAAAGCGTTGAACTCTGCTGATTGCCTAATACCTTCTTGCTCACCCCCTATGATCAATAGTTTAAATTCATCCACGATTGTTCTCCAATAGTATTTTTTTACGGGACATCAATAAAGCAACTATCTGAGCTATAAACAGCAAAGCCGTACTAATAGCTCTTACTATGGAGTCATATTCTGGTGCTACAGTTTGATAATAGATTGACCCTGAGAGCAGCATAACGATAATTCCATCGCGCAAAGCGACAGAAAATAAAACCAAAGACGCTACCCGCACATCCCGATTCCACATTTCTACAGCCAGAGCAACTCCCGCTACTGAAGATGCGATCAATAGAATTAGGCGAATAAATCCGAGATCATTCATATTATTCTTCTCCCTATATTCCGACTAACCAATAAGCTATGAAAGATAGTAAGAGAGCAAATCCCCCGACTATCGCCCATTGTACAGAAGACCATTGAGCCATAATAAGGCGCTCAGCATACTCCAATAAACGACGTAATTCTTGGATTTCCTCTACAATCTCTATCTGCTGTTGGATTGCATTTGCCGGATAGTCGCCAGCTATCATCATAGATTCTATTTGTAGTGCATTTTTCTCAAGATGCCGAAGCCTTTCTGATGAAATTGGAAACGAAGAGCGAGCAGCCTCAATTAGAAATTTTTGCCGTTGCTCGGATAATTCAATAGGACTACCTCTTCCCGGAGTTATTCTCAGCCACAATATCTTGAATGGATTCATTCATCTACCCTTTACTGTGGTTTATCTATTCCACTTTCTCTATATTTGCGTCTTCTGCCAATAATTCACGGCAGAACTTTTCAATAGCATCCCAACGAGTAACCTGCTCCTGTGCTTGAATTAGATTACCCTGCCAGAGCTCTGTCTGCTCAGCAGCTTGCTTTTGCTTAGTTTGAACAAGTTGTTTTATTCGGGAAATCGACGTTTTTTCCATCAAATTCTGTTGATTTCCGCTCAAAGACTTTTCCACTGTTCCGATTTCTTTGGATATTTGATCAACTACTACTTTTGCTCCGTGATTCATTTTACAACCTCACTCTCTTCCACTCCGGGGAACAAACCGGGAACAGCTTTATTTAGCTGTTCCATACTCGTCTTGATTTCTTCCATCCCCGCTCGCAGTGCGTCCAGGCTCTCGGTCAGCGGTGCAAGTTTGGCAGTGTGATATTCAGCTAATTCTACTAATGGTCCACCTTCATTTAGTAATGTATTGAAACGTTTTTCTGCTTCTAAGGCTTGTACAATAGCCGTATGCACTTTTGCTACTGTCGTCTGTGTGCCCCCCCCCCC
>Ga0210043_1000818_pt1 | contig 31100 bp, 29 predicted proteins | sample CryGeymet201501t_FD_183990 | JGI IMG/M metagenome (GOLD analysis project Ga0210043, IMG submission 183990) | Groundwater microbial communities from Crystal Geyser aquifers in Utah, USA - Crystal Geyser metaG 2015-01t (SPAdes) (version 2) | ecosystem: Environmental > Aquatic > Deep subsurface >... | reverse complement strand
TGATCTACTTCCTTGGGCAATAATGGAAGGTCAAGATTCAAAATCTTTTGCCAGAACAATAGTGCTTTTTACAAGAAATATAGATGCTGGAATAGATATTACTGATTCAGAGGACTTAATTCCATTGCTAAATAAATATAATGGAACTGATGATGATTTTCTTTTTCTATCAAAATTTTACCAAGAAGCAAATACTGCTAATCTTCCCATTGAAGTAAGGGATTCCTACATTAGGAAAGCTAGAGAAAAGAATATTAATGGCTTTTCTACTTGGATAGGAGGTAGAATTCTAATTTTTGGTTTAGTAGAAAAAATAGACTATAATAAATTATTTCATAATGTTTTAAATAAACTTCCTAAAAATATAAAAAATAATTCTGAATCTAAAAATAAAAAACTATTTTCTGAACTGATGCAATCATTTTCAGAGGAAAGGAAAGATTCTAATATTACTATTTTAATGAATCAATTAAAAGATACGCAATCAAAAACTGGAAGAAGTTTAACGAATGTTTTATCTAAAAAAGACAGAAATTTGGAAAGTAGTTTTTCCGAAATTGGAGAGTTGGACTTTAAACTTCGTCCTAAAATAGAATTGAGTTTAGAAGACTTAGGCATAGAACCTGCAAATTCTGATCAAAGTAATTCTACTACAACAAATCCAAATAACACAAATACTCCCGATACTTCTACTATTGAGTCAAATTCAATTATACCTCCATCAAACTGGAAGAATCTTAAAAAGAAAAATCTCATTCATGTTGTTGATGGATGGTTAGGAACAAAATACGTTTATGGAGGAGGAACCAAAAAAGGTACAGATTGTTCGGGATTTACACTAGGAGTTTTTACTGATCCATTAATTTCTGTTCCAAGAAGTGAGTTACCTAGAACAGCTCGTCATCAAGCGCAAGTTGGAACAAGTGTTACCAGAGCAGGAATAAAGGCTGGAGATTTGGTATTTTTTTCAGCTTCCAAAAATCAAACGAAGATAACTCATGTTGGTTTAGCTTTAGGAGGAGGTCAGTTTTCTCATGCTTCTTCTACAAGAGGAGTTGTGATTCAAGGTTTAAGCGAAAAATGGTGGGTTGATCGTTTTGTAACGAGTAGGAGACTATTTTCAAAAGTCGACTAAAGAGTCACCGAGTAGTTCGATAGTATTTTTAAGAAAATATTTCATAACTCTTTTAGATCTAGTATCAACTTCCATAGGATGAAGTGCACTACTTTTTTCCTTTAATGATCTATCGAAATACTTTGTGGCTGGCAGTATTGCAAATTTATTTCCTTTTCCTTTAATATTTGGATATACCCAAGTAGGAACATAACGAAGGTTTTCAATAGAATTCAAAGTTTTTTTGTTAGAATAAATATCTTGCTTTTCCATTTTCAAATTCCATTGGAAAATCGCTCCTCCGTCAGTATGAGGATATCGTTGCCCAGATAGAAAATTCCCCATTGAGTAAATAATTAACCTTGATTTGTTATCTCCAAATTTATCAGTTATTGATTTTTGTTCAAACTTTTGTAAAACATGCGGGTGTCCACCCAATACAATATCTGCACCATTTTGAACTGCTATATCTACCCAAAATTTTTGATTCTTATCTGGCTCTCGTAAGTATTCACCTCCATAATGATATGAAACGATAATACAATCTGCACCCATTTCCCTAGCTCTTAATAAATCTTCAGTAATTAATTCTTCTTCAATGATTCGGACAATGTTCGGTTCAGGGACAGATAGACCATTGGTTCCATAAGTGTAGTTATATATAAAAATTTTATAACCTTCTATATTTAATATGAAATCTCTTCGCTTTTGATAATCTTCTTTATCTAAATATGTACCAAGATGAGAAATTCCTAATTTATTCAAAGTTTCAATGGTATTATTTATCCCTTTTGCACCTTTATCTACTGAATGATTATTTGCAGTGGATAAAATATTAAAATGGGAATCTTTGATTGCATAAGCATATTCATTCGGTGAACCAAATTCTGGATAACCAGAATATTCTTTAGGATCATTTGTTAAAGTAGTCTCTAAATTTGCGAAATTGATATCAGCATTTTGCAGGATTGGTTCTACAAACTCGAAAGATTGGTGAAAATTGTATTTTTTAGTAACTTTATCAAAATTTGCATTCAATTGAGTGCTATGAACCATAAGATCACCTACAGCAGAAAATGAGATTTGAACAGATTCAGGTAGGAAAATTGACTCAATAATAGACGGAGCTTTGGTAGTGAAACAATTCATCAAATTGAAAAAAAAGAAAAGATAAATCAGTTTACTAAGATAGCGTAGAAATGGAGATTTAGATTCCGACATGAAATTCACTTTTGCAATAGCTATTATCTTATCAAGTATCTTCTCAAACTGTCATTTTAAGGAAGATGAACTATATATAGAAGCAGTTCGAAATTCCTTACTGCCAGAAATAGATTTAATCTTAATTCCTCATAGATACAATTATTTAGATGAAAAATGGATTTTAGAAAGAAAACCAAGTCACTTTACTAAAGCAAAAGTTATTGAAGAACTAAAAAGATACGATAGGTCTTGGAATGAATTTGAAAAAGAAAATCATAAATATTTTTCTGAAGAAAATGGAACTATTATTTTAAACGGATATGGGATTTCTCATTCTACTCATTATAGCTATGATAGGAAGATACCTATCGTTTTTTACGGACCAAAATATTTTAAATCTAATATATTTCAAAAATACATTCATCAACAACATATAGTTCCTACGATTGCTAGCCTGATTCAATCTCCTATACCTATTGGTTCTAGAGAGAATCCAATAAATGAGATTTTACTGCAACAAACAAACCAATCTAAAAAGCCTGAATTGGTTTTATTTATTGTAATAGACCAAGGCGGTATGGAATTATATAACTCTCATAAATATTCTTATCCTAATATCAAAAAAATATTCCAAAATGGATCTTATTTCCCTCATGCTACTGTAGGTCATATAGATGCACATACAGCAGTAGGCCATGTCGGAATAGGGACAGGTGGTTATCCTAAACAACATAAAATTATAGGAAATGACCGCATATTTCCTATTGAAAATGGAAAGATTAACAAAATTCCAGTCTATGAAAAATCGAATATTTCAATGAATCCCAACCAAATGGAGATAGAATCTTTAGCAGATGTTTGGGATTTATACAGAAAAAATAAGCCTGTAATCATTAGTCAATGTTATGCTGTTAGAGCTTCTATAGGTATGGCTGGACATGGAAAAGATTATCTTCCTTCAATTGATTTAAATAAAGAAACTGATTTAGAACCTGATAAGGATTTTGTATATTGGCTTTCCAAAAAAGATTTATCATGGGTTACTAGTCAGCAACAATATGCATTACCTGAAATCACGAAAAAATTTAGAATTAATAATTATTTTACCAGACAAGAAATTAATTCTTATTGGAAAGAATTAGATATAGATTTTAAAAATATAGAAAAAAGTTTCTATAAAATAGTGGGCAGTCCACTAGAATCTATATTAGAATCAGAGATGCTTCAATCAGTTATCCAAACAGAAATTGTAGATAAGGGTCTGCACAATGACCAAGAAACTGACTTGGTTTATATAACATTTAAGGCAGTCGATGCTGTTGGCCATACCCATGGTTGGGAAAGTGAAGAATCTAGAATCGTATTGGAAGAAACAGATAGGCAAATTGGTGAAATTCTCAATTTTCTAGAGAAAAACTTTAATGATGATTTTGCTATCGTATTAACAGCTGACCATGGAGCTGGGCCAAGGATGGAATTTACTGGCGGACACTTCTACTCTTATGATGAGCTCATTGAAGAAATACAATTTTTACTACCTCCAGGAGTTCGTAAAAAAGAAAATCTAGTTAATTTCTACACTACAGGTCAAATCTCACTCAACAAAGAAGTTATGGAAAAATATAATATTTCGATTTTTCAGATTCAAAAGTCCATAGAGGCTATTCAAGTTAATAATAAGAAATTTTTCTCAAAAGTGCTTAAAAGATCTGATATTAATAACTATTAAAATTTAATTAGTTTAACATATACTTTTATATCTTCGTAATCGATTTTATCAAGTTCTACTTCGAGCTTTTGACCAATCACAAAATCTTTAGAATACTTCTTCGAATAAAAAGTGAAAGCGTTTCTTCCAACCAATTCGAATTCATTAGTAAAAAATGTTTTAGGTAAGGTAGCTTCCATCATTGGATCATCTAATTCTACAAAAACCATAGTGGGTTTGTAACCTGTTATATGGGCAGTGAACTTCGTTTTATGAGTAGATTCAAGATATCTGCATGCTTTTAGTTTGAATATATCTCTTTCTGCATCAGATGCTTTTCTTTCTTCTTCTGAGGTATGGATTCCCATAGATTTTAAATTTTCAAAAGTATAAGGAAGAGATTCACCAATTAAGACAGATTGCAAAACTCTATGGACAATCAAATCCGGATATCTACGTATGGGGGATGTAAAATGACAGTAATCTTGAAATCCTAATCCCCAATGTCCCAAATATTCTGGTCCATAGTAAGCTTGCATAAAACTACGAAGCAATAAATAATTGAAAACCTTTTCTAATGGTTTCTCATGCAATTCATCAAGTACCTTTTTAATATTTCCATAATCTGCATTTTTTATTTGAATATTCATAGAATTCAATTTTAAAAAAGCATTTAAAGCTTCTAATTTCTCACTATCCATTACTTCATGAATTCTATTTAAAGTAGGTGCCTTCTTCTTTCGTAAAAATTCTGCCACTTTTGTGTTAGCTGAAAGCATCATTTCTTCAATTAAAATATGACTTTGTAATCGTTCCTTATTTTGAATAGAAACAGGTGTAAAGTTTTTACCTATTTCCATAATGCTTTCTTTCAGATTCAAATCAACTCTTCCCGATTCCATACGCTTCTTTCGTAAAGCTTTTGCAAATGTATTGAGTTGAACCATCCAATTTTTAGGATCATTTTGAAGTATTTCATCTTCAGCCATTTCATAAGTATAACGCTGATCTACATTTATAACGGATTTATAAAATTTTGCTGAAGTGATTTTTCCATCAAAATCTGCTTCCATCTCAGCTGTAAAAGCCAATCTATTCGTTTTTGATACAAGGCTACAAAGATTTTCAGATAGAACAGGAGGAAGCATAGGAATAACTCTATTAGAAAGGTAAACTGAAGTAGCTCGTTCATAAGCTTCATCATCCAAGGCCGTTCCTTGTCGTACATAGTAGGAAACGTCCGCAATATGAACCCAAAAACGAATTTTCTTATCTTCAATTACAAATGAAATTGCATCATCAAAATCTTTTGCAGTTGCTCCATCAATGGTGACAGCATACAATTTAGTAAGGTCTTTTCTTTTCTTCCAATCACTGACCGTCTTAGCAGTAACTTCTTCAGGATAATCTATAGAAATATGATCAGGATGATTCTGATGAAAATTGTATTTCATCATAACCCTTAGAAAATCTGGATCTTCTTTTGAATCAGATTCAAATCTTACAAAACTAACTTCGTAAAGGTTTGGTTCATTGGAATCTATATCTTTCATTTTAACTATGAGAACGTCGTCGATTTTGATATTTTTTATGTTATCAATGAGTAGAGATTTTTTAAGAAGCAAGCCTTCTTTCTCTTCACCAGTCATATCAAGAAATTTACCAAAGATAAATTTATCTTCAATTTCTCTGACTTTCATACGGTAAAGAACTCTTCCACGTTTATGGATTCGTAGAACTTCGGCTTCCATACGATCTTTTCGACCTAAACCTATAGGTGAAATTTCGACAGAATCACCAGCCATAGCAGTATCGGTTTTGCTGCCAGGTATAAAGGCTTCATTGCCACTTGCAAGTTTAACGAACCCATCACCTTTAGAACTTAAAGATATCTTCCCTACTAAAGAAAAAGGTCTCTTGATTGAGATTGATTTTTTTTCCATTTTAAGCAAACCCTCCGTTTCAAATAGAAATAGAAGATTTTCAATCCATTCTAGCTTTTTGGTTTTTCTTTCATTTTTCTTATTACTATTGCCTTTAATGGATTTCTTTTTAGTATTAGGGTTTTCTTCTTTTTTAATTTTTACTGGTTCATCATTAGCAAATTTTTGTATTAATTCAGTACGAGTTGTACTTTGTCCTGCCTTAATAATAAAAAAATCGATAATTTTTCTATAGAATGAAAAATTATCAGAGCTCTGTGATCTGTTGTTTCTACTGTGTAGGTCTGGTTTGTTGTGATTTCGTTTTGGTTTTTTAATCGACATAGGTTCCCCTCATATAATTGGGAATTAGATTTGTATAATTGTATTCTTTAGATATACTGCTGTCTAGAAGGAAATCTAATTTTTCGGAAAGTATGATTCCTTTAAGATCTGGATAATTTTCATTTATATCCAGAACTTTAGTTTGTATATCCATACTTATATTACTAATGATTGTAAAATTAGGATCTTGATTTTTAAGATATTTATCTATCATTTCCAAGAGAGTTAAATCTTGGGTGTTTGTTGTTTTCATCGCATCTTTGAAACGCACAAAATATTTTTTCATCTTACCATCAATAGCAACTAGGCAAGTATCTATTTTCATAATTTGTGTATAATAATCCAAATATACTTCTAAAGTATCTATACCATAACAAGGTATATTCCAAAGTTGGGATAAATTTCTTGCAGTTGTTACTGCTATGCGTATTCCTGTAAATGAACCTGGTCCCTTAGCGATAACTATTAAATCAGGTTTGAAGTTTTGTAAATGAACTAAGGACTTTTTAATTTCTGTTGTTAATCGATAAGAAGCTTCTCTTGGGCAAGATTCCTTGAAGTTATATAAAAGTTCTTTATTTGATAGATTCCAAATCTGGACAGTAATCCAATCAGTGGAAGTATCGAAATACAAAAGATTCATGGTTCTTCTTCCATTCTTTCAATTGTAAGTTTTCTCGTCTCTGAACTTTCTAATGTTATTTCAATATGAACTCTTGGATAAGGAATTATCTCATCAGCTTTTTGCCACCACTCGATTATACTGATTCCTTGTTTTCCCCATATTGCATCAAAGCCCAATTCATCGATTTCGGAACTATTCTGTAATCGGTATAAATCGAAATGGAAAATCTCTTTTCCGTTTAAAAGTTTGTATTCATTTAAAAGTGAAAAAGTCGGAGAATTTACAATATCCTGCGTTCCTAAATATTGAAGAAATTGCCGAGTGAAAGTAGTTTTTCCAGCTCCCATTTCTCCTGAGAGTGTAATGATAGTGGTAGTGTCTTGATTCAAATATTTTTTTTGAATCGCTTCAAAGATAGGTTTGTAATTTTCTAATTTAATATTAGAGAAAGATCTCATTCTTTTGGAAAAAGTTTCACTACATCTTCATCATTAAAATTATAGATACTCTTGCAAAATTCACATTCAACTTCTATCTTCCCTTGTTCACGCAAGATGTCTTCTACTTCCTTTTCTCCTAAGGAAATTAAAACTTGAGAGATTTTCATTCTGGAACAATCACAAAGATGATGTGGTTTATCGGTATCTAAAATCTTTACTTCTTCTTGGAAGATTATAGGAAGTTCTTTCGCAATTTCCTCTATAGATTTATCGCTCATAATCTCTCGATTCAAATTTGCCTCAGCGAAAGATTGTATTTTTACTTTATCTGATTCAGAGGCTTCGGGTAGTGCTTGGAGAAATATTCCTTTCGCAGATATTTTTCCTAATGAGATGGATTGCGTGTCCATATAAATGAAAGTTAACTGTTGCTCTGAGTCGTTGACGTATTTGATTAAGTTAGCTTCAAATGTATCTTCCACCAAAGTTGTAAAAGATTGGTAAGGATCAGCATCAGGACTCCATCGTATTACTTTTAGTATTCCTGAACCTATTATGAGTTCATTTCTAATATCACCTTCTGCAAATTCACCTGGATATGCCACACCTTTCATTATCCCAATGTGATTGGAATAAGCCAGAACCGATTGTTTAAATTCATCTTTCCATTGTAGACTAATTTTTTGGTTTTCTTTAACCATTCTAGCTAGAAAGAAAGCTCCCATCATAGTCTTAGATAGAAAATTTGACATTTTAAAATCCAAATCGTGGATTCTATCAAGATGAGAACATATTTCTGAGCAATCGATAATGGTAAATCGAAAGTTAGATAGGGGTAGGATGCCGGTAATAAAGAGATCAGACATTATTGATTTGCAGAATAAACTTCTGGTTTCATTCTATCTCAATAGCTTACGCAAGCAAGTAGAAAAGGGAGAAACCTATGATTTTCGGTGCAGCATACTATCCTGAACAATGGAAACCTAAAGATTGGGAAGAAGATATTCTTATTATGAAAGCCATGGGATTATCTCAGGTTAGATTGGCTGAGTTTTCTTGGGTATTGATGGAGCCTAAAGAGGGGAAATTTGATTTTTCTTTTTTTGCAAAAATTATGGATCTACTTCATAAGCATGAAATGGGAGTTATTCTTGGGACTCCCACTGCAACTTTTCCGCCTTGGCTATATAAAAAACACCCATCAATCGTTCAGACTTCGAAAAACGGTATTGTTCGAACATTAGGAACTCGACGCCAAGCTTGCTTTGCCTCCTCCGAATTTAAGAAAGCTACCGAAAGAATTGTATCACGTATGACAAAGGCTCTTGGATCCCATCCTTCATTGCAAGGTTGGCAAATCGATAACGAGATAGGTCACGAAGGATCGGATGTTTCTTATTCTAGTTCAGCATTACTCGGCTTTCGAAAATGGTTAAAGACTCGTTACAAAACGATACAAAACTTAAATGAAAATTGGGGGGCTTCCTTTTGGGGATTGGTCTACAATGATTGGAATGAAATTCCCTTGCCTGCTTCTCATGTTGCCAGTGGATTCAATCCCGCCATGATCCAAGATTACTATAGATTCAACTCTGACTTAATCATTGAATATGTAGAATTCCAAACCAAGATCATTCGGAAAAATTCACCGAATATACCTATTACTTCTAATCTATATCCGAGTCCCTTTTTACCTATAACAGAAATGAGTCGTGTTTTCGAAGAACTGGATTATGTTTCGTGGGATAACTACCCAGTTTGGGGACCGCAACTAGAACCATTTCCTCATCCTATGGTTGCTATGACACTGCAGTATGCACGCGGCTTGAAGAATCAATCTTTTACAGTAATGGAACAATTTTCAGGACAGCAAGGACATGACACTTTAGGCTATCTTCCACCACCAGGGCAGATTGGATTGTGGTTGGTGCAAGCGATTGTCCATGGAGCGAGTCAAATTTTCTTTTTTCGATACAGAACGGCATTATTTGGGCAAGAGCAATTGTGCTATGGAATTCTAGACCATGGCAAGCAACTCACACACAAATACTACGAATTGCAAAAGACGATTTCTGAATTACAAGAAGTTGCTGATGACTTCGTAGATGAACTTTTTCCTGCAGACGTTGCTCTCGTTACAGACATAGATAATGTTAGAAATTATAAACACCAACCTCTGACAGATGGATTACGCTTTGAGCCTGCCCCATTCGCCAGCGTAGGCTATGATATTGAAATCGCTACTTGGTATGCAGGTGCAAATATTCTAAATGTAAATACTCATCTCTTACCTAGCGATAAAGTTGATCTGCAAAAGTACAAAATGATAATTCTTCCTTTGTATACTATGATTGATGAATCATTTGTAGAAAGGTTAGAAGAATATGTTCGCAATGGTGGATGCTTAGTCCTCGGATACAGAGCAGGTATCAAAGAAAAAAACCATTGGATGCGCCCAGAAAGAACACCTGGTGTTTTTCGAGAAATGGCTGGTCTAAGCGTTGAGAAATTTGAAGCAATTGGAAATGAATCTTATAAAGTTAAATTTCGATTCTTTCGAGGAAAGTGCAATAAATTCTGTGAACTCCTAGAACCAACTAGTGCGAAGCCTATTGCTTGGTACAATGATAAGAGAAAGTTTTACAAGGGAACTCCCTCTGCTACTGTCAATCAATACCATGCAGGCAAAGTTTATTATCTAGGTACTTCCTTTGCTCCCGAATCTTTAGTCTTGCTATTTCGTAGAATTTTTAGAGAAAATAAAATCCCATTTACCTTTTTGGGTGAAAAAACAGAAAGAATACGCCGGGTTGGAAAGCTTTGGAACTATGAAATTACTATGAATCATTCGTCTAAATCTAAGTTGCTAGGCTTTCAATTCTTTAAACCTTTCGGATATAGAATTAAGAAAATCCCTAGATAAACAGAATTATCAGAATAAGGGAGAAATAGAGAAATTACAAATGGGTTTTAGTATTCATGAAATTGGACAGATCAATGACCGCTTAATTCATTTAAAAAGTCACAATCAGCAAAGCAATGAATTGTCCTCAAATAGCAATACCTCTACTTCAGTTGGCACTGTTCAAACTGTATATATAGATAATTTGCATTCTGCCTATTTAGAATTAGGTGACTTTTTTAATTTGCCTTCTTGTTCTTCCATGAATGGACCTGATTATCATTCTGTTCAAGAATATTTGGATCAGGTTCTACCACTTGCTCCTAAATTATTTGAAGGCTTGCATTTGTTGCCTGAACCAAGACCCAAGAAAGAAATAGGAAAGATCATTTTCGTGAAGGAAATGCCCAGTGTAGGAAATCAGAAATTCCTATTGGTTCTGAGTATTGATTTTTTTTACTTAGGTGGAGCAAAAGCATGTGAGGTGATTCAAAAATCAACCCAAGAACTAACCTCATCCATTAAAGCCTCACGAATATATTTCAAGATTTCTATAGTTCCAGTTGAGGAAATAATTACTAAAAGAAACAGAATAGTTGGCTTCAATACTTTTGAAATGAAAGAACTTCTTAATTGGAAGCAGACGAATGAAGGTTCATCAACAAGAATTCTACCCATTACAGTTATGTTCGATGATATAGATTTCCAAGAACAAGAGAAATTACTGCAAAAGGTTTTAAATATAAATGATTCAATTTGGAAATTAGGAAAAATATACACAACTACAGGGATGGATTTTCTATCTTTTAGTTTGAGATTTCTCACTCCAGATATTTCTTTAATAGAAGAACAATGGGCAGAATTCGGATCATCAGTTTGGAATAGAATTTCATCTTTGGAAAATTATATAGATGGCAAATCGGAAGATAAAGACATTCAAGAATTTCATAGATTTCTAGAAAAGCATGAGGTAGAATCTCAAATGTCAGCATCTGGTAATCTTCGATGGAAGATTGATTTTGTTTCCTAAAAATATGATTTGAATGGATTGCATTCTAAATTAATTTTGGAATCAAATGAGTACATCGGGCACAATAGATTTTCCTATAGATCAAACTCAAAGAAGAGTTGAAGTTATCAAAGCTAATTCAGCAGGATTTATGCTAGCTGCAAGGAATTTGCAGAAAGAATTGCGCCTGTTTCGATCCAAAACGGACCAAGAAGAAAAAGATCGGATCAACAGTGCGGATATAAAGATGGGTCAATTTTTAATAGAATTCTTCCAGAAAGCATTTCCCAAAGATGCCCTACTTGTTGAAGACTCAGAAGCTATCGATGGTTCTACTGGATTTCGTTGGGTGATAGATCCAATTGATGGTTCTATGAATTTTGTTCGTGGATTACCTATGTATGCTATAGCGATTGGCTTGGAATATAGAGAAGGCCCTGTTGCTGGTGTTGTGCTCGTTCCTGAATTAGAAGACATTTATAGTGCAATCTATGGGGAAGGTGCTACAAAAAATGGGGATACGATATTTCCATCATCAACGAATGAATTATCAAGATCAATTTTTGCACCCAATCTACCGAGCAAGCGATCTCACAATATTCCTGAAATCATGGCCGACTTAACTGCACTCGTTACCTATGCTAGGAGTATTAGAAGAAGCGGATCATTGGTTCTGGATCTTTGTTGGATTGCAGAAGGCTGCTTGGATGGAGTGTGGGAAAAATCTGTGAAGCATTGGGATATGTGCGCTACATCAGTAATTCTAGCTGAGGCTGGAGGAAAAGTTACAGACTACGAAGGAAACCATTACCTCAACGGACTTCCTGAAATTGTAGCAACAAATGGATTTTTACATGATTCCATTCTGGAAGTTCTCAAGAATGCCAAATCATCTCTGGGTCGAAACTAAATAAATTGACCCAAAAATATAAAAACAAATGGCTTCTCTATGGAGCGACTGGGTACACAGGGAAACTGATTGCTCGTTTAGCCAAAGAAAGAGAGGAGAGTCCAGTTCTTGCAGGTAGAAATCCTACTAAACTCAAGTTACTTTCTCAGGAACTCAATTTAGAGTGGATTGCATTTGATCTCAGTTCTATTAATGAGGTTGCAAAACATCTTGAGAATTTTGATACTGTTCTACATTGTGCTGGGCCATTTGCAGTTACAGTAGAAATAATGGCTCAGGCTTGCCTGAAATCAAAAACAAATTATCTAGATATCACAGGCGAAATTCCTGTATTTGAGTATTTGCATAAACTCGAATCGCAAGCAAAAGACGTTGGCATCTTTTTCCTACCTGGAGTTGGATTCGATGTTGTTCCTACAGATTGTGCAGCTGCCATGGCAAAGTCAGAAATGCCTGATGCTACAGAATTGGATCTTTTGTTTGTTGGCTTTGGTGGTGTTTCAGCGGGTACTGCAAAAAGTGTAATTGCACAAGCCCCAAATGGTTCTCTCATTCGCAAAGATGGCATACTAACAAAAGTTCCTCAATTTAGTATTTCTAAGGAATTTTTCATCGAAGGTAAATTTCAAAAACTCTATGCTTTACCCTGGGGTGATGTTTATACATCTTATATTTCCACTAAAATACCAAACATAAAGGTTTTTACAAAATTTTCAGAATCTGTCGTAAGTATTGGTAAGTTTACTCAGCCTACATCTTTTCTATTAAAAAATAAGACCTTTTTAAAAATGGCTCAGGCATTAATTGGATTCTTAATTAAAGGACCTGATGAGAAAATGCGTGAAAAAGGTCGAACTATAGTCCAAGCTATTGTACGAAATTCGAAAGATGAAAAATTGACCGTACAAATAGATACACTAGAAGGATATCGCTTCACATCCGAATCTGCTCTTCTTGCGATCCAAAAAATTAGCTATAAAAGTATTGGTTCAGGATTTTTTACTCCAAGTCTAGCCTTTGGTAAGGATTTTGTTCTGGAAATACCAGGCACGAAACGGTCTAATAGTAAATAAATCATTAGAATTATTCTAATCTCGGAGAAAAATTAAATGGAACACAAACTTCCTGAACTACCTTACCCTAAAAATGCATTGGCTCCTACTATTTCTGAAGAAACTCTAGAGTTTCATTATGGAAAGCACCACCAAGCCTATGTTACAAACTTAAATAATCTCATTAAAGGTGGAGAATTTGAAAATTCATCCTTAGAAGATATCATTAAAAAATCTTCAGGTGGAATCTTCAATAACGCAGCTCAAGTATGGAATCATACTTTCTATTGGCATTCATTAGCTCCTAAAGCAGGCGGAGAGCCAAGCGGTAAGATTGGAGAAGCGATCAATAAATCTTTTGGTTCTTTTGCAACATTCAAAGAAAAATTTTCTGCATCAGCAGCTGGTAATTTTGGTTCTGGCTGGACTTGGTTAATTAAGAAAGCTGATGGAAGTTTAGAAATTGTGAACACAAGTAACGCTGGTTGCCCAGTTAAAGAAGGTCTGAATCCTATTCTTACAATCGATGTCTGGGAACATGCTTATTATGTTGATTACAGAAATGCTAGACCTAAGTATATAGAAGCTTTCTGGAATCTTGTAAATTGGAAATTTGCTGAAGAAAACTACAATAAATAAGAATTTTTTAAAATAAGTTTCTATCTTTTATAAAGAAGATGACTTAGTTTAATAAATACAAAATTATAAAATTAAAAGCCTCTTTGTGTAAACAAGGAGGCTTTACTATTTTTAAGATTAATTTATCCTCAGATTTAAAATTCTTATAATAGAACTAAAAATTTATGATAAATTGATAACATTGAATCAATCAATTAAAGTCATTTGGAGAGCTATAAAAGAATCAGGTAGAATTAATTCCTCATGGAATTTAATTCCCATATTGCTTCCTTCCTTCCAAACTATAGTAGCAGAGAATTTAATTAGAACTCCATCGTTTCTTTCAACTAGAGTTCCAAGTAGCTTATCTCCAATTTCAAATGGTATGGAATTGGATTCAGTATATAGATTGGAACCATCTTCTGAAAAATTCCAAATTTGAAATGTTTCGAAATCTGTTCCATCATTTTCAATTTTGAGATTTACTCGAAAATTTGAAAATACTTTGGTTTGAATTTGTAATTTCTTTCTGTCTTGGTACATCTTTGAAAACCCCTAATTTAATTAAGTCTACAATAGATGTTAAGAAAAATAATAACAATTAGATGAAATCTATGTTACTATTTCAAAAAGCTTTTAGTAGCGTTCGAGGTTATTTTGTTTCAAAATGATATCTTAATTTTTTAATTCCTTTTCTATAGAATTAGATAATTCATTTTTTAATTTAATAATTTCCCCTAAAAGTTTTGTGATTTCTTCTTCCTTTTTCTGGATTTTATTCTGTAGTTCATCTATGTCAGGATCTTTTTTAGATTTTGATTTTCTTCGATTTAGATTCTCTTTTAATTTATGCTGAATTTCTCCATAAATCTCACCTGATTTAATTTTCTCTATGAGAGTTTCAATATCTTCTCTAGAATCCATAGTTGATTAGACCTACGAGAAGATACGGTTAGTAACCACAGTTGCTGTCACATCACCTGAGACATTTACGGCTGTACGAATCATATCTAGAAATCTATCTACACCGAATATCACTGCTATGCCTTCTATCGGAATACCAAATGAAGAAAGAATCCCAGAAAGAATTACTATTCCTACTCCTGGTGTACCAGCTGTACCTATCGAAGCTGCAGTAACAGTTGCCACCAAGGAAACTAACTCTAGAAAGTGTAGATCAATTCCATACAATTGTGCAAGAAAGATTGTAGCTATACCTTGGTAGATTGCTGTTCCATCCATGTTGATCGTAGCTCCTAAGGGAACTATGAATTCAGCAATACGCTTATTCACTTTGAATTTGAAGATAGATGTCTCTAAGGTGATAGGCATGATTGAAACTGAACTTGAAGTAGATAAAGCTAAAATCAATAGTTCTTTGCAATTTAAGAAAAATTGAATAGGATTGACTTTTGCAAAAAGGTAACAAACCATAGAGTAAAATAAAAATACTAAGATCAAACCTGATACTACAGTTCCTACATAATAAGCGAGTCCAGATAGAAGATCTAAACCAAGCTTTGATATAGCTTGAGCCATTAAGCCAAAAACTGCAAAAGGTGAAATCTTTAACGCCCAGTCTACAACTATCATTGTAAAATCTTGTATAGATTGAAACAAATCTCTTATTGGTTTAGATTTGGCATCTTCCATTTTGGTTAATGCTATCCCTAGGATTAAGGAAAACACAACAATCGATAACATATTAGCTTGTGTTAAAGCTTGGAGTGGATTTTTAGGAAGTATGTTTAGAATCTGTTCCGGAATTTTATTAGAAAGAGAACTTGATGATATTGACTCTTGTGTTGAGAGAGTAGCCTTTTCATAGTCAATATTAAGTGATTGAATTGTTGCAGGATCTAGAACTTTGCCAGGTTGGATGATTTCTGTTAGAAAAACTCCTAAAGTTATTGCAACAGTTGTTGTTAAAGTGAAATAAACTAAAGCAAAACTTGTCATTTTAGCAAGATTTTGATTGGAATCCTTTTGCTCAGTTTGGGAACAGATGCCTAGTGTGACTGAAGTCAGGACAAGTGGAACCATAATCATTTGCAATAATCCTAGAAATATATTTCCAGGAAGTGCAATCCAAGGGACTATAAATAAATAATTACTACCTTGTAAGAGGAATCCAACGAGTATTCCTGATAGCATCCCAACGAAAATAAATTTCCATAAATTTTTGGAAAATACAGATTTCATTTAACTAGTTTAATTATTTAAGTAAGGAAAGTAAAGTTTAAACTACAAAATAAACTTGTAAAAGCTGTGCGCGGTGTTTGATTCGAGAGCCACTCCTAACTTTTTGTAATTCTCTCTCGTAGTCTTCTTTAGCTCTTAAAATTTCATTTTTAGTTCTGTTGATAATAGATTTATTTTCAGACTTACCTTCCCATTTAAAAGAAGCCTCTTGTCGCATTAGTTTTTCTTCTAATTGCCGTATATGTTTTTGGTGAGAAATTTGGATTTTATATTCTTCTTTTAAAAAGATCGGATTAGTTTCATCACCTAATTTTTGCTTTCTTAATTCAGCTATGTCATACAAATTCTCTTGAGCTAAATCCTTTATACTTTCAAAAGTTACTTTGAACTGTTTAGATTCGAGATTGTATTCATGGTTTAGATTTCTTAAAGATTCAGGAAATTCTTTTATCTTAGTAAATTTCTTAGTATGTGAGTCATAACAAAGGTAGTATATTTCTCGCCTTTGGAGGGAAAAAATATAATCAACTAAGTATACAAAATATATTTTTCCACTATGAGACTTTTCTTGAACGATTTTTGATCTAAAGGAATCATTATTATTCAATACATGATTGAAGCATTCATCTATGAGTGGATGTCCAAATGCTAAAAAGTCCAGTGAGTCATCAACTAAAGCTAGGTCTGAATCAAAGGTTGCCTTTTTTATTTTTTTACTATCATATTCGATAGAATAAATATTTGAATGATCAGAATATGTTTCTTTCTTTAAATTATAAAGTAAGTTGTTCGGATAAATTTCTTCAAATTTGGAGATAAAATCTTCCAAGTGATTGTTCTTAAATTTTCTTTCTTCTAGTGTATGGTCGTAGTAGTCTTTCAGATTAAAATCAATTAGCTTAGGAGTAACTAAACCATTCAGTTTATCAAATCCTTTCTTAGCAATTTCAATTCTAAGATCTAATTCTGTATCCATTTCTTCTTTAGATTTCTGACCCGTAACAAATTTCATAAGAGTAGAATTAAAATCTAACTCTTCTTCAATGGTTCCTAATAAATCATCTGAAGCTCCAATGGACGATTCAAACAATTGAATCTTATTTGTTAATACTTCTAATATTCTTTCGGCTACTGTATCCTTGGAGGCAAAGTTAAAAATATAAACATTATCTTTCTGACCAAAGCGGTGAATTCTTCCTATTCTTTGCTCAATCTTTAAAGGAGACCAAGGTAGATCGTAGTTAAATAGTATATTTGCGAATTGTAAATTTCTTCCTTCTCCTCCCGCTTCAGTACAGATCAAAATTTCAGATGAATTTTTAAATTCCGCGATAGCATCTTCTTTTTGATCAGCAGTAAGTGATCCATGAAAGGAAACAACTTTAAAATCAGAAAGCACATCAACGAGGTAGTCTTGGGTAGATCTAAACTGAGTGAAGATAATAAATTTTTTCGTTCCTTCTTTTTTTAATTTTATTAAAGTTTCTTTGAGCTTTAGAGATTTGCGGTCTTCTTTGATTTGTTTCCCAAGGTGAATCAAACGATTCAGTGTAAAAAGCTCTCTCTTAAGATTTTGAAAATCATTATATGTTCCATCTTCAAGTTCATTGATGAAATCTTCGACTCCCTCTGTTTCATCTAAATCCCAATCTTCTAACTCAGGAGCCAATTCTTTCATAGCATGAAATCGAGTCTCAAGCATGAATTTTCTTTTAATTAGGGCAGATTGTAGTGCAACAACAGAGGAATCTAATAGCTTCTGAAAAACAATCATCACGAAGCCGATGGCACGATTTTTGGTTCCCATAGCAAGATTGAACTCTCTTCGAACATAATCTGTAGTTTCATCATAAAACTGTCGTTCTATTGGTGAAAGGTCTATCTTAACTGTCTTAGCGAATCGTTTCGTAAAACCGCCAACTTCTACTTTTCTACGTCGAAGAAGTACTTTGGAAATTTTTTCTTTTAAGTCTGTCTTCCCACCGACCACATAATCATTGATAAATGTATGATAAGGACCTAGAATATTCGGATCGATTAAATGTAAGAGATAGTATAGTTCTTCCAATTTTCCACGAAAAGGAGTTGCTGTGAGTAAGAGAAGGCAATCACATTTTTTAGAAATTTTGTCAGCAAAAACATAAGCTCTAGTAATCTTAGAGTAGTCTCGACGCAAGCGATGAGCTTCATCAAAGATTACAATGTCCCATTTTGTTTTAAGAATTTCATCTGAATACTTTGGATTTTTAATAAAATCTATGGAAGTAATAACCTTATTATATTTTTTCCAATGTTGATCTGAATCATCTCGAAAATTTTTCTTCTTAACAATATGAAATTCTTCATTGAATTTATTTTTGAGTTCTTGCTGCCACTGAACAAGCAAAGGAGATGGTGCAACGATTAGAACTTTTTTATAGCCTCGCCTAAATAGTAACTCTTTCATTACTAGAGAAGCTTCTATCGTTTTTCCAAGTCCAACTTCATCAGCCAAAATGAATCTAGGTTTTAATGAGTTAACAACTATATAAGTTGATTCGATTTGATGAGGAAGAAGTCTAGTTCTCGAATTGGAAAGTGCAGATAATTTATCGTAAGCATGAGTTAGTTTTAATTCATATCCAAGCAATGCAAGATCCATAGCATGAGGAATTGATTCAAAATCAGGTAAAGTAAGTTTACCTTGGTTTGAATTTTGAATGTTATTTGGTTTTTGATCTGAAAAATCGAAAGAAAGTTGTGATGCTAGACTCATAGAAATTTAAAATTATGTCTCATTAAATTCCACCATAGTTTATCTTCAACTCATATTTTGAAAAATAAAAACTATCTAGGATCTAAACTGATCTTTTATCTCCCCATAGAATTTTATGCATTTGAAGAGAGAGGCGAGCTTGAGGAACTGGGTTTATTTTTATCCATTCGGCGAGTTCACTGAATTCTACTTCACCATGGACAGGAGAATAGAGTATATTTGTATTTGGTTGGTATTCATGTACGATATGAACGCTTCTATCGAAATCTATTTTATCTCGAATAACAAATTTTAATTCATCTAGAGGATTATTTCGATTTCTGAGTATCGATAAATTTTGAATATCCATACGTTCTTCCATTCCAGAACCAGGTAGTTTATAATCTAAGGTGAAAACCATATTGTCCAAGCCTTCAATAGATTCTGCACCATTAGTTTCAATTCTGGGAAAGGGATAATTTTGATTTTTACAAATTTTAGAAAATTCATTACATAATAAAACTGTTAGTTGGCGATTTTCTCCCTCTAAAGGTTCACCACCCGTAATTAGAACTTGAGCACCATGATCGGGTTGCAAAGACTCAATTTGTTTAATAATATGATCAAATTTTATTTCGGTTCCGGCTTTGTGAGATAAGGCATAACCTGTATCACACCAAAGTTTTCTTCCGTCTAGAGTTATCCCACAACGTAGAGAGCAACCAGCTATTCTTACAAAAATAGTTGGAACTCCAGTAGTTATACCTTCTCCTGATAAGGAATAGTATATTTCATGAATAAGGGCAGGCACTCTGTCCAGAAAAATAGAAAATTGGTAAGGGTAAACAGATTTTCAAAGATTGCATTTGCAATTTGAAATGTAAATCTTAAGATAATTGCGAATTTTTTTAATAAATGAATATTTTAATCTTGAAAATATCAGTGGCAACTCGCTATTCTAAGCTTAATGCAGATTGAATCGAAATTTGAATATCCAATCTCTGTTTTAGGTCGTTCTGAAGAAAATCATCTACTGGTTCGACTTAAGACTCCACCTGTTGTGCAAGGCAATCGACAGCCTTTAATTGTAGGCCTCGCTATAGATAAAAGTTGGTCTATGAGAGGTGATAAAATGGAAGCTGTTCTAGAAGCAGCTTCTTCACTTGTTAATTGGTTAACTAGACTAGATTATGTTGCTGTGATTGCTTATTCAAATGATATTCAAATTGTTCAACCACTTGTGAATCTAACCGAAAAAGTTACAATCGCAGACAAAATACGAAATATTCAAGTTGCTACTTCAACTAATTTGAGTGGTGGTTGGTTGCAGACACTCCGAGCCATTGAAGCTAAAAAAGTAGAAGGTTCTTTCAGAAGAGTAATTCTTTTAACAGATGGGAATCCAACCTTAGGTGTCAAAGATCCCGAACAACTTGTACAAATTGCAAAAGATCATGCAGCACGTGGCATCTCAACTACTACGATTGGAGTAGGAGATGATTTCAACGAGCATATGTTGAAATCCATAGCTGAGGCTGGTGGCGGGAATTTCTACTTTATTGACAATCCAGAACAGGCATCCGATATATTTTTTCAAGAATTTGGAGATATAGGTGCATTATATGCCCAAGCATTGGAGTTAAAAATTCAATTCCCATCTGAATTGAAGTTTAAATCTGTTATAAATAATTTTGCTTATGAATTATCTGAAGATATCTCGGAGTTAAGAGGGGATGTTGGTGGCATTTCCAAACAAACTATTACTATCCAAGCGGGTGATATAAGATCAGATGATATTAAAAATGTTTTAGTTTCATTTGAAAATACAGTAAAACTTTCTAAAGAAGCAAAAATTGATTTAGAAGTAAGTTATTATAATCTATTAGATGGCATGAAGATTGAAAAAGTATCTGCTACAACCGAACTAAATGTCAACTCTTCGGGTTCTAAACAAGACCCTGATGTATTGGTTGAGATACTCGTTGTGGAAACGGCGAATTTAATTTTGAAAGCTTCTGATTTATTGCGCTCTAACAATAATTCGGAAGCAAAGACAATAGTTCAAGAGCAGATTGCTAAGCTTTCAGAGAATAAACATTATTCGCCTAACACACTCGGCGGATTATTGAATCGACTCGAAGTCCTAGAGACCAAAATTCAAGAAAATACATCTAACGTTAGTAAGTTATTTATGGCATCAGGAACAAATCTTTCCAACCGTGGGTCTGAAGTATTGGATATGAAGGACGTAAGTTTTCATGATGATATTTTTATCTACGAAACCAAAGGCGATATAGATTTATACAAATGCCCAGAAATAAAGACTCATATGCAAGAGAAAATGAAGTCGGGTTATAGATTCATTATTATGGATCTTAAAGATACATCTCATATAGATTCATCCGCTATTGGAACATTGATTCAAATAGTTGGTTGGATGCGTCGTCGAGGTGGTGAATTGGTTGTATCTGGTCTAAAAGATTCAGTGAAAAAGGTCTTCGAAATTACTAAGCTCTATAATCATATTCGAGTTGCAGAAACTTTAGCTGATTCTAAAGAATTAATCCAAAGAATTCTCGTGGTTAGGGAAGGCGATAAGAACTAAAAAATTTCATTTAAACTCAACTATTTCTTCTTCCATGTATGGGCGATCAGATAGTATTTCAGTTGATTTCGTTTTAATTTTGGCTTTCTTAAATCGAAAAGGTATACTTACCCAATTCTTATCATTTAAGCAAAAATGTAAATGTGATTCGACCGACATTCCACTGTTACCACTTAATCCAAGCAAGGTTCCTTTTTCTATTTTATCACCTAATTTAACATTGATAGAATTTTGTTTTAGATGTGCATAGAAAGATGTATATCCATTGTGGTCTACCGAAACGTAATTCGCCGAACTAGAATATCCTCCAGGATCATTGTCTATTTGATCAGTTACTAAATCAGTGACGATTCCATCAGCTATAGAATATACTTTTTCTCCAAAATTATAATAATCTGAGTTTTGTTTTCCTAATGTCCCTTGTTTGGTGAATAAATAATTATCATCAACTCTAATAAAATCATAACAGTACTTTGCAAATCCATTGTGAGTCATACCTGATCCTTCGAATTGACTTAAGACGTAGTATTTTCCTTTCATTGGAAAAGATACATTGGTAATTTCTTTTCGAGGAGGATTGATTTTTTCATAAATAGCAATAGCTTTCTTTCGATAAGATATAGCTTTTAATTTTTCTTCTTTCTTAACTGCTCTTTTATCTCGAATAAGTGCGTAGTATTCAAAACCATAATTATCCCAAACATCAGGATCATTAGGATAGATTTTGCTTAATGTTTGATATATACTTTCAAAATATTCTTGGTTACCTAATTTTCGTAAACCTAAGGAGACAATTCTAGTATTATAATAATTATCTTTATAAGGTTTTAATTTGTCTAGATTATTGATCGAATTTTCAATATAATTTTTAATTTGCATTACTAAAGATTCGTCTAGTTCATTCTCTAAAATTGATTTGAACTGTTGGTATCTTGTATAGGGTAATGCCTCAGTGAAATATTTCGAATTAGGAAAAGACTTCATTCCTGTTTCAAATGAATGGATTGCATTTTTATAATCGTTTAACTCTCTGTATGATTTACCAAGTAAATAATAAGAATAGTCTGTCGAAAGTAGAGATAAAGATTCATTAGTTAAATGGATTGCCTCTGAAAAATTCTTATTATTTATTTCATCATTTGCAGAAGCATTAAGAATCGAGCTTAAACCTTTTTTAATCTTATTAGATTCAGGCCATTTGGTTAATCCTATTTTCCCAATAGCAATTCCTTCTTTGTATTTTTTTAAGTTTTGTTTTACCCAAATTTGATTGGAATACAACCATTCTTTGTCAGGGTTTATTTCAATAGCATTTTGGATTTCGATATCAGCATTTTGCCAATCTCGGGCATTTAATAATTCTATTATTCTATTTGTATTTTCTTGTGCGAAGGTAGAATAACTAGAAATTACTACTATAAATAGAAATACTAAAATTCTATTAAATATTTTATAATGGGAAGGATGCATTTTTGGATTAAACTTTAATTAAGGTTTACTCTTTAATCCAATCTTCTGCTTCTAAGAATGCATCCTTAACTTGGTCATAGAGTTCAGGACCTATAGCTATGCCTTTCTGAGTTGGTTTTAGTTCGCCGTCTTTATCTGTATACCAAACTCGTAGATTTAAATAGGTAGCACCTTTGTATTCAGTTACCTCAACTCGGATAACCTCTCCTCTTGCACCTTTGTCAATATCTCGAATAACGCCCGTTCTTTTCATAATCCCTTCCTCTGATTGATTTATCTGAACTAAGAATGGAATTTACTTCAGCTCGCCTAAGAATTTTAGTTTTGCTATAGATTGAGAAAAGTCTATGCTCCAATAAAATCTAAGCAATCTTCTTTTAATAGGTTTCTACAAAAAGTTGTTCCAGGGACTCATATTTTTTCTTAAATTCTTCATAGGTCAACTCAGAGTCCACAGCTTTCATAATCTCTTCAATGACGGCTCTTTCCATTCCCTTAGGACCACCACAGATGTAGAATTTACTTTGTTTTTGAAAGGATATTTTAATTTCAGATACTAGCATTCGAACTTGGTGGGAAATATACATTTTTCCACCATCAAAAGGATTCTGTTGTTCACGACTGACAGCTTCAATGAATCGAAACTGAGGAAATTCTTTTTCTAAACTATGAAAGTAATCACGTAGAACTATTTCATCCGAGTAAGGAGCACCATAAATTAAATAAATTTTACCTGAAAATGGGAAATGTTTATGTTTTAATAGCTCCTCACTCATTCCAAAAAATGGTGCAATCCCTGTTCCAGTAGCAAGAAAGTAAATATCGCCATCGAATTCAAGTTTAGGGAGCAGGAACTTTTTGCCAGAGGGGCCAGTAAGGGTTACTTTTTCGCCTTCCTTTAAATCACAAAGGTAATTGGAACATACCCCTTTATATAGTAAATTACCCGCCTCATCATAAACATTATCCCTTTTAATTATAAACTCTAAGGTATTTTTAGTCATTCCAAACGAATATGTGGGAGAGGAAATGGAATAGAGTCGAACTGTATATGCTGTATCAGGTGAGCCTTTTTCAACTTTTTTAGGATCTGCACCTGGAGGAATTACTCCAGCAGATTGTCCTATTAAATAAGGATATTGATCATGGGGAACTGCTAGGACAATACGATGAATGGAAGCTTCCCCTTCTTCCTTGGGACGTTTAGCTTTGTCTATCGTAGGGGTGAGCCGTTGGTTCTTAAGAACTGTAGCTATAAACGGATTGGCTTTTTTAAAAAGATTGATCTGTGGTTCAAGTTGAAGGCTCATCAAGGCTAAATTCAAATAGGAGTTTAGATTGTCAAGTGAGTATTATCGATCAGTTGTTCGAAATAAAATTTTTATAAATATTCCTATTATTATGTCTCTTTACTTGACCAAATTGCCTCTAGTTTTAGTTTATAGTTTATCCTGGCTTGGTTCGATATTCGAAGAAGTAGGAGATTTTCCTTTATGTCTAAGAAAAACGAAATTCAACGTAAAATAGCAAGCTTTTGCAAAAAAATCGAAACTGAATTGGAACAAGAAAAAATCTTAGACCAATTAGAATTACAAGGAAAGACTTGGAATGTTGTTGAGCTAACAGGTGAGAAGCTTTCTAGAGGAATTATCACTTCAGCAAATATACTAAATCCACAGATTGAGGACCAAAGATTATTCTATTGATGAAATAATAAGTTGATTTTCTAAGATTCTATTTTAAGCTTCACTGAATGAAGCTAAGACGAAAAATCCCTGCCTTTCTAATCCTATTTTTAACTCTAATATTTTTCACAAATTGCGACACATCCAAGAAAAAGGATGATAATTTCACAGATAACCTACTTTGCTATTCTTTTGCAAGTTGTGGAAGTTCGAATGGAACTCGCTTTGGAATGCTAGGAGATAGTTGGACAGATCTCTTATTTGGTGCTCCTGCCATCCAAACTCTAAGATACCATCTTGAAGATTCATATGATTACAAGATTACAGGTGCGACTTTAGGTGGCCAAGAAATGGCTCGTGTTCTCTCAGGTGGACTTCATCTTCAAGTAATTGACCAAGCTGGAGCTGATATAAAATACATGTTGGTTTCTCTCGGGGGAAATGATCTTCAATTCAATCCATCAGCATTTGTGGCAGATCCTGCGGCTGAGAGAGCAAAACGTTTTGCATTGATTGAGTCAACTTTAAAGACTATAGTTTACTCAGGAAATCTTCATAAACAAAACAAATATGGTGGTGATCCTTTGAAATGGATCATACATGGGTATGATTACCCCAACCCTTTCAATGAAAATGCACTTTCTACAACATCTTGCCGATCTACATTACTAGCAGCAGGTATTACGGAAGATAATTTGCAACAGTTTACATCAGGGAATTTAGATTTGTACAATGACTTTTTACAGAACCTAACTTTCCAAATTCCAGATCTTCGCTACATCAATCTTAGAGGAAATCTAGGTGGGCCACCCTATTCTGCAGCTGGCAATATGTTCGATTGTATACATCCGACATCTCTCGGTTTCAAAACTCTTACCGACAAATACGTATTGCAGCTGAAAATTACAGCAGGAGATGAAAAGTGAAAAATTCAAATCCACTTATAAGTAATAATCTAAATTTTCCAAAAAGGAAACTCTCAGAACATAAAATGATTTCTAAACATTCATCACTAAAATTATCAGTTCTTAAATATTCGTTTTATTTTATTGGATTCCTATTTCTTGCAAATGCACTCTCAGCGCAGGAAAATTCTTCTAAATTCCAACATCCATTAAACATCCAAGCAGTTGGATTGTATTCAAAAGTGCAAGTGGATGGATCTGCATGGGAAAGAAGAAATGGTGAAAAATACCAAAATAATAAAACTGCGAAAGTAGAAGGCGAAATCAAAGCATTCGAGAATCTTTCATTTGCAATAAATACAGGTTATACGGATTTTACACAAACAGATTCTGGTTCTTACAAGGGTAGAGACAGAATTGGTTTTGGTCTGAAAACTGCTTGGGAAGGAGAGAATTGGTTGTTTGGTATGGGAGTTTTTGGTTACAGCAAGAACTCGACTATTCCAAAAACCGAAACATTTAATCCTGATTTCTTGCTAGTTCGACCGTATTTAGGCGGTGGTTTTCGTCTTCTTGGATTCCAAGTGCTTGCAAATGTGGAATTCCAAACCGAAACTAACTCCAGCTTTAAAGAAAAATACAATGAAGAATTTCGAAGACATTATAAAGCAGGTGCCTCTATAGGTTATACTTTTCTCGATACTTTGACCTTATTTCTAGAAGCTGAAACTCGAATTCCATTTAATAAAGAAATAGATACAAACACGAGATATGGGAACGTATATCCAGGTATTTCTTATAAAACGGGTGTAGGAACTTTTGCCCTATCAGGTGGTATACCAGTGATTAATGACAGATTGTTCGATAGACAGGTCAAAGTTAGTTATTTCTACTTTTGGTAGGGATCAAGATCAAAAAATATATAAATCAATAGATCTGAACTAAAATTGAGTACAGATCTATTTAGATTAGAAACAAATTTTTCTAGTAAATTATTGAATTAACTTGCAATTCTATTGCTTGCTGGTTAAATCTCAGCAATAAGAACTTTATAATAATTCGTTTATACTGCAACTCCATATATTTTTTATCAAAATAACAGTAATAATTAAAAAACGAACACTTTTCTTGAAAAAATCTACGTATTGAACAAAGCTTAATTAAAAACACTCATTATGTTTTGAAAACCTAATGTTAAATATTTAAAAATAAAGCTCGTTACATTAGAATTAAATTGACTTACATTAAACGTCATAATAATTTGTAGAATAAATTAATTTTCAGGAGACATTAATGTCAAAAAAACAATTCTTAACCTTCCTAATTGCATTTGTTGTAGTATTTGCAGCAAATTGTACTCACAAATACAAAGAAACTCCAGAAGTAGGAACTTCTGTTCTTCGATTGGCTGAAGCTGATTATTCTATCGGTCAAGAAACTTCAGGTCAATCTTGTGGTTGGAAATTTCTAGGTGTAATTAATTTCAAAAGAATATTCTCATCTGATTCAGGAAAAATGGGTCTAGGTGGACCTTCTTTTTTGAATTTCGAAGATGGTATTATACAAGAAGCAAGATTTGATGCATTGTCTAAACTTGAAGGTGCAACTTTTATTGTGAATCCAAAAATTGATACAGAACTTAAAGACTACTTCGTCGCTACAAAACTTTGTGCTACAATAAAAGCAAAAGGAATAACACTTAAGAATGGACCTGTAGCCTCTAAATAATAGGAGGAATTTATGAAACTTTATCTAATAAGTGTTCTGCTTCTATTAGTTGTAGGATGTAATCACAATAAAAGATCAGTTCCGGTGGTTCAAACTGTAGCATTGCCTCTAGCTGAACCAGGGTATAGATTAACAGGACAGACTTCAGCAAAAGCTTGTAGACCTAATTTTTTTAATACAGAATTCATTTTCTTTTATTTTCCAACAAAAAAAGGAGTTTTGAAGGAAAATTCTATTTTTGCAGAAACATCTCCTGTAGAATATGAGATATCGGCAAATGAAAATCCTGAATTACTTGCTTTAAATGAAAAGATTCGAAAGGAAAAGTCTATTGCCGCTTCATACTACAATCCAGTTGTATGGGTGAATGATTTTTTTGTTGGATTTTTTAATGGAATTAACTTCATCGCTGGGCAAGATCAAGCTAGTTATTTAGGAACTCAAAGACCTATTTCGCCGGAAGAGGCTGAAACTGTTTCTGTGGAATTTCCACAAAATAAGAATCAAGGGAAGAATAACCTTTCTAAAAGTCCATATCCTAGCCTTTCGAATCCATTTCAAGGAATAGTTGATCTTGAAATTCGTCATGTTGCACAGTCTGCATATTACGATGCTCTTTCAAAAATTGATGCGGATTATATTATAGATGGGTCTGTTGATGTTGAATCAAAAATTAGAGTTCCAGGGTACTTTCCTGCTAATGATTATTGCGTAACAGTTCGTGGAACTGGAGTTGTCCTAACTGGTCCATCTTCAAGATAATTGATTATGGCATAAAAAACTAAAAATAAACTCAATTCTTTAACTGTTGAAGAATTGAGTTTTTTATTGTTTCAATTAATTTAAAATCTCTCTTATATCTTCTCCAACCTTCTTATTCAAATTCTCTAGCTGAACATAATAGTCCGAAGCATTTAAACTAGGTTTCATATTTGCTAACCATTTTTTATCACTAAATCCATCAAAAACTAATTCCTGAGATTTTAGATCATAAATCAGAAATTGGACACCTAATCTAACACCTGCCATACAGCCCCAATCTTGACCAATAAACCAACCCGCATTATGGGCATAATAATATTGAATTATAGGAATAATTAAAAAATCACCCTCTGATGGTTTAGGTAAAGAAGAACGATTAATTTCCATTTCATAAACCATTCTTGGGCTATTTAAATTATCTTGCCCGTTTTCTTCAGTTGGATTATAATCTTTCTTGCTTTTAACTGATTGAAAGGGTTTATCTAAAGATACTTTGGAACTTGCTATAGATTTATTACTTATTTCTTCTTCTAAGATGGAGAGAATCCCATTTTCAGCCATTTCGACTAAATCTTTTTGATTTTTCAAATCAATGGATTTTGTACTTACTTGAACCCCAATATCTCTTTGCTCGCGAACTAATCCGCCACTGAAGTAGATAAAGCCAATATATTGGCTAGTTTCGTAGGACTTTTTGAGATCTTTCGTATTGGTTATTGATTGCATCAATAAGGGTTTCTGAATTAGAATCTTATTGGCAGTATTAAATTTACGATCAGTAGTTTTTCTAATTTGGTAGTTAATTTCTGAACATTGTTGCAAGATAATTATGCACAGGATAACAATAAAAGATTGAAGTTTCATATACTACAAAAGAATCCGTATACCTACTGCTTCAAGAATAAAACCGATTAAAACACATACCCTTTCACTAATTTGGAAGGGACTTTAGTTATCCCATTTGGTTGTTCTATGATGTAGAATTTACCTTCTTCATAAATTATGCCACGAATATTTTGACCAGACTTTAGAATTAGAGTTTCCACTCTTGATCGTTTAATATTTGCCATAAGATCGATGAGTTTGTTTTGATTGTTTTTATTACGTGATTCAATAGCATTTTTTCGAAGTTCAGGTTTAGAAATTTCATCCTTTGATGCGAACTCAAAACCCTTGGAATCATCAATAAAAACCCTTCTTTCTCTGATAGAAGTCTGTTGCAATCTAGGTTTTTTAATGTCATTAGGTTCAATCATCTTCTTTCGTTGCTGAAGGCTTGCTTCTAATCTATCATAATCTATGTTTGAATTATCGTTTAAATTTGATTCGGAAGATACTTCTGAAAATTTTTGGAGTCCTGGGTTATCTTTAAGTTTTGTTTCCATTTCTTTCTTAGAAACTTGGGTAGATTGCTCAGCTTCTAGAACTTCTTCTTCATCCGAGAAATAATCATAAGCAGATGTCAAAATCTTATATTTTTCTACAGAACCTCCCATAGATCTTTCTAAGGCTCCGATAAAAGGTCTGACTGTGACTTTCCCTTCTTTGACATAGGTAACTGCAACATCAGCAATAAAGGATACTAAGAAAAATGTTCCCCTTACACCTGCTACTGAAGTAGGAGTAACTACTTTAAAGTCTTCGTCCTTGGCCAATTTATTAACTTTAAAAAGGCCAGATCCTGATTTTATAAATATTGTGTTTTGAATCTTTTTGTTCACTTGCAAAGATGAAAGAAAAAAAGAGGATTCCGATTTAAATCTCATTATAAAATCTGTTTTTACTTGGATCATTTGAAGATCGACAAGTGAATTTTTAGAAACAAAAATTTCATGATCAGATGATATTTCATCCCCAACTTTTAAATTTTGATCTCCATATTTAACATTTCCTATTAAAAAGACTACTACAGCTTTGGGTTTTTTAAGTAACACCTTGTCTTCTGGTTCAATAAAGGAATTTAATATATCACAAGATAAGCTACAAAAAATAAAAAATATTATAATAAGTATTTTGTTATACATTTAATTTCCTTTATTCACTTCTTTGATTTGAGACTTAGGTACTAATTGAATAATACCATTAGGATATGTAATTTCAACTTTGTCTCGAAGAACCTTTACTTTGACATTTTCAAAAGATTCACCACTTTTTAATTTAAGTGAATCCTGGAAACCTTTTAGGTCTTCATTAACCTCTACTACTTCTTCCACTTTTTTATTAATATTTAATCTTTTATCTAAGTCCATATTCGAGCATTCATAATGTCTATAAATGCTAGATGTAAAGAAAGGTGGTTCTAAACCGAATAGGGAATAATATTCACCAAAGAAAAAAGTAAAAAATGTAAGTAAGCTAAAAGGATCTCTGTTTAAGGTAATGGAATGAACTGAATTTCGAAAGCAATTTGGATAAAGTGTATTTTCACTTTTTATCGTCGAAAATATGTATTGGTAGTTTCGTTCTGTAACTTCTGAACCCTGAGAATTTGTCTGATGATCAATTACCTTTACTGAATAGCAATTCAATGTAAGCAGAAAGATAAAACATGATAAAAATAATATGAATTTGTTATTTTTCATTTGAAACATCTTCATAACAAGAATATATTATATTACCTGTTGATACTAACCCTAAAGTTAACATTCCTGAAATTACGCTTAATCCATCTCTTTCAAATGTAAAACTATGTAGGTAACTATCGCCACAAAGTTCTTGGAAAGTATATCTATATCTTGGGAGTATTCCCCATAAATAGAAAGTGAGCTGCTTTTTATTTACATAAGGACTATTATTTGCTAAAGGCGAAGTTTGAACTCGATTTGATGCACAATTCCAACTAAATAAAAATATAAGAATAATAAGAATTTTTAAAAAATGAAATTTTAGCAATGTTAATAGGTTAACCATAAAAGTATTAAAAAAAAATAGATTATTTAAATAGAAACCATTCAATTACAGAAAATTCAAGATATTTATTGAGGGAATTTAGAATTACATAATGAAAAATTAACCGATTTATACTTTAAAATTTGAGCTAGACTCAAAAGCCGTTAGGAATTGAAAAAAGCGGAACCCGTCCATAATATAGTTTTGGACAACAAAATCATAAAGGGGTTCCACCAATGAAAAATCAAAACAAAACCACATCCAATAGTCAA
>Ga0210043_1000816_pt1 | contig 31154 bp, 24 predicted proteins | sample CryGeymet201501t_FD_183990 | JGI IMG/M metagenome (GOLD analysis project Ga0210043, IMG submission 183990) | Groundwater microbial communities from Crystal Geyser aquifers in Utah, USA - Crystal Geyser metaG 2015-01t (SPAdes) (version 2) | ecosystem: Environmental > Aquatic > Deep subsurface >... | reverse complement strand
TATTCTCCATGCATCAGAAGGCATGTTACACACACGGTCTCCAAATAACCTCTTCATCATGTCATAAGCACAACTTAGACTTTGAAAGCAAGCATCAATGTCGTACGGTAGTTTATTTTCCTCGATGAACTCAAAGACATCTATTCGACCGTTGTAAGCTGCAATTATGGCAGCTTCTTCGTCCCACACAATTCCGTGATCTAGTGCCCATTTTAGTACATCGATATGACCATACTCTGCAGCTGTTCTGTATATTTCTGGACGATTAAGAAGAGGAGAAAGACCATCTTGTCCACCCAGCACATGCCCTTGTCTGATGAGTACGTCATATAACCAATCCAGAAGTTGTACATTTCCTTCTTGTGAGGCATACTCCATGCAAGAAGGACTAATGAAATACCCCACAGAATGTGCCCACCTTATGATTTCCCAGTGACCACTTTCACACGCACTTTCACATGCAGTCATATACCAAGCATGTTCAAATTTTTCTTCCCTCAAGAGTTGGAGAATTTTAAGATGACCTGCAGCGCAAGCTAATCTAGCAATGTTTCTACTCCACGAATCCCTCAACCAAATCAGAATCTCGTAACTACCACATTGTGCAGCATCTTCTGAAAGATGCTTCTTGACATCACTATCTACAGGGTGTATACCATTTAGCCATTCTGCGAACTGAACTTGGTTGTACTTGACTATTAAATCCCAAAAGTGACGGTTGTTGTATTTCTTTGAACCGATGTGCATACCAACCTCTACATCTCCATACTTGGCAGCATAACCATATATCCTCGGTGTTGTTTTCAACCAAGATGGAATACGAGTGTATGAGCACGAAATTAGATGCTTTAGCTGATGGTATCTCTCTTCACTTCTATCATATTTTCCAACTGAATACATTCCTGGATATTTGACATCCGGTTTGACGTCAAGTACCATGTAAGCTAAACATGTACGTGGAATATCTAGCTTGTTGTTCAACTCAATCAGGTACATCTTTTCCTTCTCATCAAAAGTCATAAAATCTTTCGCTGACTGTCCACGGAACACCCGGGTAAGTAACTGAACTGCCATAAGTAGTTTGTCCTTGGTTATAAAGTCGTTTAAATACAACCTTCCATCTGAACACTGTACTTTCAAAGGGGAAAGAGGACCTAATTCTTCATCTGGAATGTAATACCTATGTTCTTGTTCCTGTTCTTGTTCCTGTTCTTGTTCCTGTTCCTTCACATCATCTAAACTATCCATCATATCATCATCCAAACCGTTCATAGACGTGACTTTTTGTTCGGTGGTCATGAACCAATCTATCCCAGGATTTTGGTTATATTTCATTTTCTCCAAAGTTTGTAAAGGGTTATTCAAAGTTTGTAAAAGATCCAAAAATATAACATTGATTATTTCTCTCCAAGTACTTTCTCATCCATATTGGGGAAAATGTATATCCGGCCATGCCCAAATCTAAATATGGTAATTCGGAGTATATAAAGACCTCACTCGTACAAGATTGTCTTACTTGAGAGCAAGTTTTTTTACCTTTGGTATACATAATTTTAGTCTTACCTTCCCTAGTTATTGAAGTAGTATGATAAGGAGTCATGAATAAAGCCATATCGTCCATAGACATGGCTTCTCCAAGTTGTATCCTATCACGATCACCTTTCTCTTTGTTGATGGTGTAGCAAAAAAGATTATAAGGAAGATGTGGAAGTTCTTCTTTTATGTATGGTCTACCTTCATAAGTTGTATCAAGTCGTCGTGAATAGTACAAGTATCCCGGAGCTGCACAAGGAGGATCCCGATAATAACCAATCTTGTTTCCATTACGTAAACACCCCAAAAAGAATATTTTATACTTGATTGGCTTAATTTCTTTATCTTCCTCCTTATCTTCCTCCTTATCTTCCTCCTTATCTTCCTCCTTATCTTCCTCCTTATCTTCCTCATCATCCTCATCCTTATCTTCCTCATCATCATCATCCTCATCCTCCTTTCTATCATTCGTGCACAACATAGCTACATAATGAGATCCATTGAAATGTTTAATTGAGATTTTGGACGGTATTGAAGGTATAGTAGATGCCACCCAGTTGTAAGACGTACCAACCATACTTCCATTGAACACACACCTTATCGATTTGATGATAGGTGTCACTTCTTTTTGTTGTGAATTAATCACACCTATATATTCACCATATCGAGTTATTCCCGAATATACTCTTATCTCGTCGTATAAGAAATCGAGGATGTGTAATTTGATGTCTTTTGGAAGGACAGGAGGGAGAAGTCTAGTATATAATTTGACTTGTGCCAAGTTTTCGAACATGTTAAAGTTCCTGAAATGATAGACATCCCATACATTCCCTTGACCTAAATCACATTCCAAAGGTTGATAAAAATCATAACAAGATCTACCATTGAAGACTGATTTGTCGAATTTTTCCCTTTTGGTGATGTCATTTTGAGTACTCACCTCTATTTCGTGCATGGTTAAACTTCTATTTAGTCTAGATTTTTCATCGAATCTTACTCCGGGGATATAATCTTTTCTGGTTATATGAGTGTACTTTTGTGATTGATCCATGTTTTGGTTTATATTCTAAACTTGAATTCATTTCTGGTTTGATTTGTATTTGATCTCACCAACGTGTTTTTAGAAATTTCATCTTGACTGTATAACTGTAAGATTATTCCATGTCAAAATCACAGAAGATAAACAGTACTTTTTGTCTAAAGAAAATTGCAAACTTTTCTTCCCTTGACAAATCCTTACTAGTCCCTATCTTGGGGACTTTCAACTTTTCTTTTTGTCAGAGGACGTCTAACGGAGGTAGTCCTTTGAAGTCCTTGTAAAATTTCATTTATTGCTTTTTCAAAAAGTAAGTTTTTGAAGTGCCTTAGATTGTTGATTGGATGGCTTACTCGTTCTGCCTGTGTGGGTATAAAAATTCTTTTTTTGGGAAATCTAAAAATCCCAAAAATCTCAAAAATCCAGAAAATAATTTTCATGTGAGAGTCCTTGGGATAAGGAAAGACATCACAAAGAAAGGAAAAAGGAAAATTGCAAACTTTTCATCCCTTGACAAATCCTTACTAGTCCTCATCTCAAGGACTTTCAACTTTTCTTTTTGTCAGAGGACGTCTAACGGACATGGTCCTTTGAAGTCCTTGTAAAATTTCATTTATTGCATTTTGAAAACTCACTTTTTGGAAACTTTTTGAAACGCGATGGATTCGTTCATCAAGCAACTCACCCGTGATGCCTGTATGAGTAAATTCTGCCCCACATCAAAGGGATAGTGACAGAAGAAAGGTACTTTTCAGACAAGAAAGAAAATTGCAAACTTTTTGTTCCTTCAAGGTTTGTTGAAAGTCCCTAAGATGGGGACTTTCAACTTTTCTTTTTGTCAGAGGACGTCTAACGGAGACGGTCCTTTGAAGTCCTTGTATAATTTCATTTATTGCTTTTGAAAAAGTGAGTTTTTGAAAATGTAAATCTTTCCGAGAAGAAAGATTTTTGTGAAGATTCATCGTGCACATAGATTCACACCTCGTTAAAGGGATGAGTCGAACAAAAATACTACTCAAGTTTACTTGATTCGAGTGAGTGTAGGAAGAAGAGATGAAGAAGATGAAGAAATGTTGCACAAAGCGGGACGATTTGTGCAAATTGATTTTTTCGAGATCAATTCATGATGGTTCAGATCATGGATTCCACCACGAATCAGATCATGTCTATGTCTGTATCCACACCTGCAACCACACCTGCAACCACACATAAATTGACCTACTACTATTGTAGTCTTTGTGATGAGAATAACACCAAAGATTTAATCAGAGCATTCAATGGAGTAGATGGAGTAGATGGAGTAGATGGAGTAGATGGAGTAGATGATGATGATGATGATGATGATTTTCCTCGATCATGCAGTCTTTGTGAGAAGCGTACACGCAAAGAAATATTGGACATGTGTAAGGGCGAATGCAAGATCAACGAATCCAAGATCAACGAATCCAAGATCAACGAATCCAAGATCAAAATTGAACATTTAATCCCCAAAGTGCCTCTTGATTTGTTCGAGAAATTAAAGGAGAATGTGTTAGTAGCTAGATCTGTATCATCTTCTTTGTCATCGATTGTATCATGTCCATTACTTTCTCTAGCTGAAGAAATGATCGTTCTAGCTTCATATAAAATTCCGACCATTCAAGAGATTTTTGATCAGGCTCGTTTGAATATCCAGGAGAATGGAAATCAGAAAGTCAATACTTGTCAGATTCCTCCTACTGCGAGGGACTTCTTTACAATTGATAAGTTTGATCAAGAAAATATCGACAAAGCACATGTAGCTTTTAACTTTTATGACATGGCAGTTTGTGATGATGCAGAACATCTGGATGATTTTTACAAATCTATTCATGGTAAGAGAATGAGTCCTGATATTAATACGAATCAAGTAGAAAATATGATTAAACTTGATTCGTGGATTCGTCTTTTCATTGCTGAGCATATTCTACTTGGGTACTTGGATGACTCTGATGGGGAGTTTTACAAGTTTTGTCTTGAGAATAGAACTATGTGGGATTATACTTGCAAGTCGTGGTGGCTCGAAGTCGTAGCATGATGTGATGATGTGATGATGTGATGATGTGATGATGTGATGATGTGATGATGTGATGATGTGATGATGTGATGATGTGATGATGTGATGATGTGACAAAATAACACACTATTTATTGGGGTCTTCGGACCCCCTTTTCAATGAAGATGAGCATGACTGTATAACTATAAGTTGACATCTTTTCACAATGTGGTGAAAAGATGCGAAAGAATAACGATATGAATGACGTGGATGGATAACAAAGAAGTGATATGTTTTGAGAAATTCAATCATGACTGTATAATGATAAGGTGAGACCCAGATACCACATTGAAAAGAACGTCGTGAGGTAAAAAAGAATCGTGTCAAATGATGATGTGATGATGTGATGATGTGATGAAGGCAACATATGTTTTGAGAAATTCAATCATGACTGTATAATGATAAGGTGATACCTGGACATTTTGGATGAATGCAACATATGTTTTGAGAAATTCAATCATGACTGTATAATGATAAGGTGATACCTGAACATTTTGTCTCAGACATTTTGGACGAAGACAACATATCCTTCTTTTCTAATTTCCAGCACATCATAAATTTTGTTTACATTTCCTTTCACTGAGATTCTGATCGGAGATAAATCGGAATCTATGATTCTAGAATTATAGATCATCTCATAACATTGTCCTTTTTCTTTACTCTCAGCAACATATTCCCAGAACAACTTATTTCGTCGATAAAATTTGATTCCGCTTTGTACGATAAGAGTAGAATTGTGAGGGGATGAGAGTGTATCTGTATCGACACTGATCATTTTAGTTTTATAGATCTCCCACATTTTACTTTTGTATAACCCCCAAGAAGGATAAGATGAGAATATAGTAGTATAGCCGAAGAGTTCGATAGTACCCATCTTTCCCGATTCATGCGAAAAGAGTTCATAGGAAAAGAGTCCATGTGGGAAACCTTGCCTTCGTATATCTGAAAGATTGAACGGCATTTTGTGATGATATCCGATCTTTTTTCCATTACGCATACACCCCAAGAAGAATATACCTATTTCAGGATCATCTCTTTCTATACGTGTAGTTATATAGCAAGTTCCATTGAAGTGTTTGACTGAAATGTTGTATACATCCATCATTGGAGAATCAAATCTATGGCAACTCGTCCCAACGAAGTTACCGTTAAACACACATCTAATGCTCTGCCAGGCAAGTTTCATGAGTGTATCATTACGCGGGTTATGATATGTTTTGATATCTTGATATACTCTCACCTCATCGTATAAGAAATCGAGAATGTATAATTTAATGTCTTTTGGAAGGGTAGGAGGAAGAAGTCTAGTATATAACTTGACTTGTATTAAGCTTGCGAACATGTTAAAGTTCCTAAAATGATAACAGTTGTTATCACTTTGTCGGTAAAATGTAGATTTGTCAAAGTTTTCTGATTCGAGAATCTTGTCCATTTATATCCATTCCTCGAACATTTATACTTGAATAGAGCAAAGGGATCCCCTGGAGCCCATATAAAGGGGCTCCCTCCGAGTAAAGGGATCCCCTGAAGGCGATATAGAGGGATCCCCTGAAGGCGATATAGAGGGATCCCTTTACTCGGAGGGATCCCCTGAAGGCGATATAGAGGGATCCCTTGGAGCCCATATATAGAGGATCCCCTTCAAGGGGATTAGAGAACAAGAAATATACTGAGGGCCCCCTTTCGGGACTTGGGAGATTTTGATTCTACAGGGTCAGAATCAAAATGAAATTTAGGACTACTCGCAAGGGTGACTTGCCGTCATGGCCTACAAGTCAATGATGTGCGTCTATGATCGTCGATCTCAGTCGTCCCTTGAGGATGATACCTATGTGTCCAGAAGCAGGAAGAACAAGCTCCAGGAGGTGGAGTCTAGCTTGGAGGATGTCGACCAGGTGTGGGCCGACAACCAAGCTTACGAAGAGTGGGAGTGGGATGAGTATGAACAGGGTTTGGATGCGGAATACGATGAAGTGATGTCGAAGAGTCCGAGGGATGTGTTGGATGAGTTGAGGCAGGAAAACAAAACCAAGGAAGAACTAGCCAAGTTGTACATTGAACAGGAAGCAGCACTAGAAAAGCTTAGACTCAAGAAAGAAAAGGCAGCCGAAGCCAAGAGACAATATGAAGCCAGACAAGATGCAGTCAGCAAGGAACAGATGGAAGAAGAGTTCAGACAGTTTGTGGAAGAGGAAGAGAGAAAGGCCAGAATCGAGAGAGAGGCTAGACAGTTCCAAAGAGAGATTGATCATGCTAGGTTTGTTGATTTGACCTGTGATGATATTCTTAAGTTTGTTGATCTGTGCGAAAAAGAAAATCGCCCAACTCAGATCGATCTGAATGCGGCTGATGTAGAAAGTCAGTTTCCTATTTACTTTGCAGAGAAAGATGCGTACGATGCGGAACAGCGTCGCATCGCAGAGAAAGAGTGGATGAACAAGAGAGAGAAGTTAGAAGCAAAGAAAAAGCACGATCGTTGGGTTCAGACGCGTGGACCCAACTGTACATCCAAACAGATCAGCAAGAAGATGAGTCAGATCAGAGCAGGAAACAAGCGCATCGACAATGCAAGAGAGAAGTGGCTTGACGAGTGCAGACAGCAGAGAAAGGCAGACAGGAAAGATGACACGTATGATGTGGTTGCTCTGTATCAAAACGAGGGACCTTCTGAGTTCAAGGCTCCTCAAAAAATCCACCGCACTGCAGAGCCACCCAAGCCTGCAAGTGTGAAAAACGTACGCTTGGAACTTGTCAAGTTCTCCAAGGCTCCTCTCCCTACCCCAGTCGTCCCCAAGAGCAAGGCTCCTCTCCCTACTCCAGTCGTCTCCAAGGTTGAGCCTACTCCCGCTCCAGTCGTCCCCAAGGTTCCTCTCCCTACTCCAGTCGTCCTCAAGGTTGAGCCTACTCCTCCCACTCCCGCTCCAGTCGATGATGGGTTCACTGTTGTACCCAAGAGAAAGGAGAAGAAAAGAAAGGAGAAGAAGACAATCGTGATCGAGTCACTTGCTCCTGCAGTCATCGCTGATGCGAACAAGCGCAAGGAGCGGTTTGTGGAAGTGAGTCAACGCAACGATCTTTCTCATCGCGAGGACTTCCGTGAATCCAAGGCATGCATCTCCCTTCTTAACCCCCACGTGCCCTGCCCTCACGGTACCAAGTGCCGCTTCGCACACTCTTGGGATCGCCTTCGTCACCGCGACTGTCCTTTCAAGGACTCGTGCCATCGCGTGAAGTTGGTTGATGGTAAGTTTGTCAACTCTAGGCCCAACAACAAGAACAGATGGTGCACTCACTTGCACCCAGGAGAGTCCAAGGAGCAGTGGGCTGAGCGTATGACGGGAGTCAAGGTGGAAGACAAGAAGGAGATCGTCAAGGTACTGGCCAAGTTGAACAAGCGCTTGTTCGTGGCCAAGGGTAAGTCAAGGTGGGACTTCAGTGGTATCCTTGTCAAGGACGCACCTGCTCTGGTGAACAACAGCAAGGAAATGGAGAAGAAGTGGGCTGCCGAAGCCAAAGCCGCTGCAGAGGCGGAGGTTAAGGTTGACCACAAGGTGGTGAGTATGGATGATGCTTGGTATGCACCCAAGGTGGAGGATGCACCCAAGGTGGAGGATGCACCCAAGGTGGAGGATGCACCCAAGGTGGAGGATGCACCCAAGGTGGAGGTTGCACCCAAGGTGGAGGTTGCACCCAAGGTGGAGGTTGCACCCAAGGTGGAGGTAGTGGTTCCCAAGCGTGTCCTCAAGAGATCAAGGTGGGATGTGTGTGCACCCAAGGTGGTGGTTGCACCCAAGGTAGATGCACCCAAGGTGGTGGATGCACCCAAGGTAGATGCACCCAAGGTAGATGCACCCAAGGTAGATGCACCCAAGGTAGATGCACCCAAGGTGGTGGATGCACGGTGCGAGACTGAGGAAGAGATCCACGAAATGGCCGAACTCTTGGTGGAAGCAGAAACCCTCTTTGAACCCAAGAGCGATGTCAAACAGAAAGTCGAAGACACGGTCAAGTTCCTCAAAGGTGAAAGTCCCCTCAAGTTTGAAAGTCAGTTCTTCCACGATGACGATTATGCCGCCCTTCTTAATCAACATGCGGATTCAAAGAATGTAGTCGTGTATGAGATCAAGCCGGAAGATCTTCCAGATCAATGGGCAGGAGATGATGAAGATGTCCTCGCGACATGTGAGGCCCTTGTGGAAGCATTTGATTCAAAGCATGTTGTGTTCGCAAATGGGCAAGTGGATGTTCCGACAGTGAGAAAGTGTGCATCCTTTATCGCGGATCAAGTCAAGGACATTCTCAAGAACCTCGAGAAGCCATATGAGTGTGTCTTGGTTTCTATCTCTCTTTCCTCTTCGAAGTATGTGAAAGTTCGTGTCTCGTTTGTCTGGGAGACTCAAGATGATTCTGATGACGAAGTGACATGCCCTCCTCCACCTGATATCTTTGCAAAGTTGAGAAAACCCAAAGTACAAAGTGTCCAAAATGTCCTGGACAAACTAAGAAGGCGTCCTCCCATCGTCGTTCCCAAACTCGTCCTTCCTCAGCCCCAACATCAGCCCCAACATCAATCTCTCGTCTTCGCTCCTCCAGTCACAGTCTCTCATCCTCCCCAGCCTCCCCAACATCAGTCTCTCGTCTTCGCTCCTCCAGTCACAGTCTCACATGTTCCTTCTCATCCTCCTTCAGTTAAAGTCATCTTCGTTCCTCAACATCTCTATTCAGCAGCAGTCGCAAGATGCAAGGGTATGCCAAACATCTTGATCAAGGTAAAACAGTGAGAGGTAAGAGAGGTAAGAGAGGTAGGCAAGTGGAGGGTTGGTTAACTTAATCGTGTGTTGGGGGTGTGCGCCCTAGATTCATAATCGGGCAAAGTTGATCCCTCTCGATGGACTTGAACCTTCGAGAGGAGTATAGTCTGCGGCCTCCCATTGCGTGGAAGCACGAGTCAGTTGGCCCTTCGGGGTACTTGGCCCTTCGGGGTACTTGGCCCTTCGGGGTACTTGATCCCTCTCGAGGTCTGAGAGGAGTATAGTCTGCGGCCTCCCATTGTGTGGAAGCACGAGAAATGTATATACCAAAAGGGGACCTTAAGTGGTCCCCTTTTGCGTTATCTTTATCCTCCTCTTACATCCTCACAATCTCAAGGATCCCTTTGAATAGATCAAAATGAAAAAGTAGGTATGCCAAAAGGGAGAATTGAGGGTCCATGGCAGCCCGCGCAAGCAAAACCATGTCTATGTCCTCGTCGTCCAAGCAGGTATCCAAGAAGAACAGGAAACAGGAATCCAAGGAGTCCAAGAAGAACAGCAAACCCAAGTTGACCGCCGAACAGAAACAGAAGATCAAGAACGAAAAGGTAAAAGCAGTGGTAGGTGATATGGCTGTGAAAATTTATAAATTGTTCCAGGAAAGTGGTGCAGAGATCAACACAGATGATGATGGTTTGTTTGATAATTTGCTTATTCTTCTCACTAATGGCATCAAGTCTGTCACCAAGAGTGTAAAGAGTGCGAGAGACCCAAATGCTCCCAAGAGAGCACCTACAGGATACCAATTGTTCTGCGCTGATAATCGTGAGAAAGTTACAGAGAAGTTGGGTAAGGGTCACAACTCAGAAGTGCTTTCGGAGCTTGGTAGGCTGTGGAAGAAGAGTGAGAAGGTTCAGGCCAAGTATAATGCCAAAGCACTTCCTCTCAAGGAAAAGTACAAACAAGAGTATGAAGTATATGTTAAGTCAGATAGTTACAAGCAGCATGCTATGGCCAAGGCGCGTCACAACGCACTTACTTATAACCCAAAGAACAAGACGCGTCCCGTGAAACCCAAGGATCTCGATGCCCCTGCTCGTCCTGCTTCAGCGTATTCTCTTTTCAGGAAGTTGATCGAGATTCCTGATGACCTTTCTCCTCCTGAGGTCATGACGTATGTGGCCAAGGTGTGGCGTGCATCCAAGATGATCCATGACGAGAAAGACCTCTCAGAGGACTTTGATGATGAGAAGGATGCAGATGCGGCTGCATACATCGAAGATCTCGACAAGAAACAAAAGAAGAAGTTGAGCAAGCTGTATGCCAAGGCAGTCGAGCAGGCGGCAGAGCAGAAACAGGCGTACAAGGACGCCATGGAAAACTATTCTCCTCCTGACTGGTATGCAGATGCACTTGAGAAGTACAAGGAAAACCTAGAGTTGTGGAAGGAGAATCATCCTGACAAGATCAAAGAAAGGAAGCCAAGAGAGAAGAAGAAGAGTGGCAAGAGCAAGGCAAGCAAGGGAGGGCCGCCCAAGAATGCTTACGCTTTCTTCCTTCAGGAGAACGCCAAACTTGGTGCGAAGAAACTCAGCAAGGATGAATATGTTTGGAAGGAGATCAAGCCTGAGTGGGAAGAGAAGTTTGGAAAGTGGAAGAAACAGAACGGTGTGAAGGATGCACCCAAGAAAAAGGTTGTGAGAGAGAGTAAGTCAAAGGGGAAGTCCAAGAAAGAAGACAGTGATGATGAAGAGGTTCCCAAGAAGAAGGGAAAGGGGAAGAAGGAAACACCAAAGAAGTCCAAGAAAGAGGACAGTGATGATGAAGAGGAAGATGAGGAAGAAAATAAGCAGACTACATACACTAATGAAGAGTTGTTTGGGGACAGTGATGATGACGATGATGATGACGATGATGAGTCCACACCCCCGAAAGCCACTCTCAAGAAGTTGAGAAGGAAATCACCTGAGGTGATCGAGGAAGACACCGAAGAGGGGTCTGATGATGAAGATGATGAAGATGATGCTCCTCCAGTCAAGGCCAAAGGAAAGGTTAAGGCTACCCCCAAGAAGTCCAAGGTTACCCCCAAGAAGATGGTATCCAAGGCAGCAGCGAAACTCAAGGCTGCCAAGGAAGAGGATAGTGATGATGAGTTGAGCGATGACGAGTAAGGTAGGTAAGTGTAAGTTTGGTAAGTTAAGAAAAATGAAAATCCGATAAAGTGCAAAGGCAGAATCACTCCCAAGGGACTGGTTGGAGCGACCGTTGCCCTGACGACAGCCATTGGTCAAAAGCTTCTCAAAGCGAATGTCAGTTCACGGTACAACAGCTTGAACCAGCACCTTGGGAGGGGTTGCCCTGTCTTTGTTCCACACTCTCTTCCCACTATCCATTCTATCTTTGTTCAGCAGGTTCGGACCTTTGGGTCCCTCTACACTCCCTTTCCATTATCCATTCTGTCTTTGTTCATCTACACTCTCTTCCCACTATCCAGTCTGTCTTTGTTCCGTCGGTCCTCCTCAGCAGTCTTCCTCATCACCAAGTCAGTCTTCTCCAGCAGTCATCCTCAGCAGTCATCCTCAGCAGTCATCCTCAGCATGTGCGCCTATCCTTCGGGATCAGGCTTGGGTTGTGATGTGGGTACTCCTCTCGATGGACTCGAACCTTCGAGAGGAGTAGTCTTGCCTCCCATTGCGTGGAAGCATGAGCGTCCCTTTACAGGGCAAAGTTGATCCCTCTCAAGGACTGAGAGGAGTATAGTCTGCGGCCTCCCATTGCGCGGAGGCACGAGAAAGTGCGCCTTAGATCCTTTGGGGTCAGGCTTGTGGATGTGTGATGGGGGTGTGTCAGTTTGCGTGTGTGTTCGTCCCAAGGGGCAACTTTGGGAGTAAACGGGACCAAGTCTCATGTGTAGCTCTGACGGCAACCTATATGGTTAATCACTAAGCACTCTGATGCAAAGTGAATGTCGATCACAGCGCACTGACAAAGTCTCGTGATCTCTCTTGGGAGCCCCCGTTTGATCTGTCGTTTGCGCAAAAGGGAGTGTATATACACTCCCTTTTTGCATGTGGCATTTTCAAAAGGTACCTTTTGAAAATGAATCTTTTGTCAACTAACAACTAATCCATGGGTCATGGCTTCCCAAACCATACCCATGTCTATGCCCGCCAAGAATATGCCCTTCAGGAATATGCCCGTCAGGAATATGCCCGTCAGCGATGTCCCCTCAGATTCAGATTCAGAAGACGCGTCTTGCCCCATTTGCGCAGAAGATTCCAAAAGGATGGTAAGGTGTCAGTTTTGCTCAGGTGAGTGTTGCAGGAAATGTTTTCAGACCTACCTAATGACGTCAACTTCGGAGCCCAAGTGCATGTTCCCCAACTGCAAGAAGGCGATCGATCTGGAATTCATCCTCAAGACAGATCACGTGTTCTACAAGGACGTATACTCAAATTACCTCGCAGGTTTGATCGTACAAAGAGAAAAAGCACATCTCGCATCCACACAACAACAGGCAAACAACTACAAGCTCTATTGTAAACTCACATCAAAAGCCAAGTCGATAAGAGCATGTGTAGTCGAATGTAAGCAAGACATTCACGAGTGTGAATGTAAGGAAACGATCCTTCTTCTGAAGGAAGATGAAATCGAACTTCTCAAAGACAAATCGTTCAGAAATTATTTACATGGAGTCAGAAAAGCCGATACTGATGTACTGAATGAAGCATGTCTGAGGAGTCCAATGAGACGATTGGTGTATCAAATGGCAGGTGAAAAGATCATGGGGAGTTATGACAACATCGTCAAGTATTGGGAAGAAAGACCAGAGACCCTTGCCTCTCTCCAAGAGGCAGTTAAAGTCTTCAAACAAGCGATCGAAGTATACTCAAAAAAGAGAGCCAAACTAGAAGCCAAGTACAGAAGATTCTGCAAAAGGAGGTACATCTTTCGTGGGGAATCCAAGACAGGCTTGGACACAGAGCAAGCACCTCAAGAAGCCAAACAACCTAAAATCGGATTCACTTACAAGTGTCCCTATGCTGATTGCAAGGGTTACATAACCAAGGACAAGTGCGGTATGTGCAAAGGAATCACGTGTAAGCAGTGCTTGTCTCCTATGGAGAAAGATCATGTTTGTGACAAGGACAATCTAGCTACAGCTAAACTCATCAAGTCTGACACCAAGCCATGCCCAAGATGCAAGACGTTGATCTTCAAGATCTCCGGGTGCTATCAGATGTGGTGTACTCAGTGTCACACTGCCTTTCACTGGAACACAGGGGAGATCTGCACAGGTAACATTCACAACCCTCACTATATGCAGTGGGCAGTCAACAATCCTGGAGCACAACAGCATGTCAATGCATGTGGGGAACTTCCAACTCCGAGTACCTTGTCATTTAAATTCGACCATTGCACAAGCTTCCGGTTCTTGCAAGACGTACTTTTGAATGTACTCCACATACAGGACGTGGAGTACGAGAAATATCGTGCTCCTGGGGATCAAACATCTTTCTTCATGAAACTTCGAGTTGAATACTTGCTCGGTAACATTTCTGAGAGTGTGTGGGTTACAAAGATAAGAAAGCACGAAACCAAGAACCTCAAGCATCGTCTCATTCTGAATCTTCTTGAGATGTGGGCTAATTCAGCTTCTGACATTCTCATCAACCTTGGACAGATTCCTCATCATGATTTCCAAATCATCCCCCAAGGATATTCCGAAGCTATCACCCAGTTGTGGACTTTACTTGACTATGTGATGAAGCAGTTCCATGACATCTGCACATCGTTGGGCATCTCGAAGAACTTCTTCTTGTACAAAAGGATGAAAGCCATGCTCAAAGATGGTAAAGAATTGATGCGAGATGATTACTTCCTTTCCCGCCATGTCGCGACCACTTGAGTTGGTTGCCTTGTATATACTTATACTGACTAACTTATACTGACTTGTGATGACTAACTTATGATGACTAACTTATGATGACTAACTTATGGACCTTCGGGTCCTTTTTTAATGAAATGATTCTGAGTTGAAAGAAGAAGCCAAATTGGGTCATGGCTTCCCAAACCATACCCATGTCTATGCCCTCCAGGAATATGCTCTCGGGAAATATGCCCTCAGAAAATATGCCCCTCGATTCAAAGGACTCTTTCAAAACAGGACCCCTTTGGGGTGTGTACATTCCAGATGAAGAACTAGGCCCTTTCTCTCCTCTCAGAGTTGTGTGGAACAATGAACAGGTTACACTTGAATCTCTCATGGAAAAATTTCTTCAAGAGACCAAAACTGTGAAATACTTGGTCGACAAGGCGTTCAGCTTTCCGATGCACTACACTCACAACGAAACATCCAAAGTGTTGACGTCTGAGGAGATCTCAATACTTAGCAAGATAGGAGATATGTGTGATGTTCCACGATTCTGTCTTTTGACCAGTGACCCATACAGTGGTCTATGTACATTGTTACAAGCAAAGTATCACAACATTCCAGAATCACTCATGACATTTGATCATTTGCTCAAAGCTGTTTCGGAGTGCAATATGGATGTCATCTTGTATCACATCCCATTGATGGGAAAATTAAATCATGAAAAGGTCAATACTCTCTTCGTGGTAGCAGCTGAGAATGGGAAGAGACCCGAGACTATCAAGATGCTCGATATTCTTGAACAATACACACCTGATTCGTTGTTGGGTGATTGCAAATTACGTAATTTGCAAATGATCCTGAACGTTGGAATATTCAACTCGAACTTTGATATTCTCGAATGGTGCATGAAGAAGCCAGATTCCAAAGTGTTCACTCAACAACATTGTACTCATGCAGCCAAGGCAGGAAACCTCAAGTTACTCAAATGGCTCAAAGATCACGGGGCTCCTTGGAATGGTCCCGGTTATTCGAGTATCTACAAAGGAGTGTACAACATTGAAGTCCTCGACTGGATCTACTCTCACCCAGATGCTCCTCCTGTCACGGAATATTCTTTCTATCATGCTATTCAATATGGAGACATTGAGATTCTGGAATGGCACTATTCCAGAAAGTCAGAGTGCAAGGCCCGAATGAGAATGACAGATAAGATTAAAGAAAAGGCACTCGAAGAAGCAGCGTATTCAGGAAGATTGGATGTATTTGAGTGGGTAGCATCATTCACACAAGACATCGATTGGAGACACATGATAGCTGCTGCTAATCGGGGTATGAATGCTTTCTATGATTCACCTCTTCATCGTGATTCTACTTTGAAATACAGCGACCTCTTGCATGATTATAACAAAGGACAAAGAATCTGCTGGAGAACCAAGGCTAACAAGGTGATGCCTATCGTTGGTGGTCACGGAGAAATCAACAAATTGGCAGAACACGAGTTCCTGGAAGAGATGATGAGAGTTTGAAAAGTTTGTGTACATTCTTCTCTCTTGAACTCTGTAAGAAAATCAAATAAAGGGTAGTGAATGTCGTGAGTAATTTATGGGACTCCAAGGGAGTCCCTTTTTAATGCTAAAATTGATATTTTTAGCATGAACTAGATCAGTTTGGGATGGCTTCCCAAACCATACCCATGTCTATGTCTTTACCTTCGTTTTCTTTGTCTTCTCAACAGGTCCACTCCGGAGATCCAACCAACTGCCAGGTATGTAAAACTCAACCCATGATTGTTGTTCCAGCTATCATTCTCGACAAACCACGCGTAGCAAAAGCCATTGTGTTAGAGAAAAGAGTCAAAATCTCAAGTCCTCTCATTCTCTTTCTTCATGAGAATGCTCGACTTCCCAAAGAACAGAAGAAGAAGAGAAGTGAATGGAAGCAAGTTAGAAAAGAATACGAGAAAAAGTACCAAGACTACAAGTACGAACAATGGGGAAAGCATCTCACTTTGAATTGGAGAGCGATAACTGTGTTGAAAGAAGATGATCCTCGTTTGAAGCAAGCATTGATGAGTGTACCGTGTGGAGAAAGAGCTTTGGTATGGTATCGCCTCCAAAACTGGAGGTGGTACAAAGATAAGTATGGAAGCAAAAAAGCAGATACTGTAGATCCCGTACTGGCTTCTCAGATCAGAAGTGAAAAGGAACCCGAGCAGGATATTTATCCTCCTCTTCCAGATTACATCAAGGAAGGTGCAGATGTAATCTCCCCAGAAGATCTAGTTCGAGATACAGAAAGAGCATTAAGTGAATTGAGACGAGAACAGAACTGGGATTTCGTCCCAAATGCAAGGAGGTCCTTTATCCCAGAACAACCACAGCCATGTCAAACTCCTCTAACCCAACCTCGCCAACGTCGTCCTCAAGGACGACCAAAGCTAACTTCAGAGCAGCAAGAGAAGAAAAAAGCAAGGGTGAAGATGCAAAGAAGGTTGAAATATTTGGAACCTTTCATGCATGAGTCAGGATTCAAAGAAGAATACGATGCCATATGTGAGTTTCAAAATAAACCCAGGCAAGTTGTGATGAGTGAAGCCAAAAGAGTGGTTCTTCGATTGTATAACATCAAGTCGAGAGAGAAAGGAACCCCAAAATGGTCAATACCCGATTCGAGTGAATCTTTCCTCTTGGAGAGTCGTCTTAGAGGTGTGCTGTGGGTGTGTGACATCAAGATGCCGAGGACAATCACTGGTGTCTTCCGTTTGTTTGGTTTGGAATAAAGGAATCGTATTACCTAACTTACCTAACTTACCTAACTTATCACAAGGGATCCCATTTGGGATCCCTTTTTAATGCTAAAATTGATATTTTAAGCATGACCCAAGTCAGATTGGGATGGCTTCCCAAACCATACCCATGTCTATGTTCTCGGGAAATATGTCTTCCTCTATGTCTTCCTCTATGTCTTCCTCTATGTCTCCTTCATCCTACTACTCTTCTTTCAAACAGGTCATCAAGAACAAGCTGGATCTTTCCATGTCAGGTAACCAAGGTAAGGTATCCATTCTTAAGCATGCTCTCCTTCAGGAGAGCATGCTGATGGGTGAGTTCAGAGTCTCGGCGGCTATAGCCGCCGCCCAAGTGTACTCTGAGTTGTTCGACAACGAGCACCCTTTCTCCAACTGGCTCTTCAGAGAGTACCTCACACAAAACAACGATCAACTTTCTTTCATCAAGAGATGGTTCTGTTTGGACAAGACTAGAGTGCCCAACGTAGATCAGAAAGAAACAAAAATCACAATTGCACCTACATCATATAGATCATCTCAGACTCAACTACCTCAGAATCACCCTCTGGTTCTACCTCGGGCTCAGGCTCAACTACCTCGGGTTCAGGCTGTTCTACCTCGGGCTCAGGCTCAACTACCTCGGAATCACCCTTTGGTTCTGGCTCAGGCTCAACTACCTCAGACTCAGGCTCAACTACCTCAGACTCAGGCTCAACTACCTCGGGCTCCTTGGTCGGGTCCTTCTTCGAGACAGTTTTACTATGGAGACTCGGATTCTGAAGATTCATCAGATACAGAGGATGATCAACCTGCTGAGATTAACATTCCTTCATCCTCTTCATCCTCTTCATCCTCTTCATCCTCATGGGTGGGTCCTGGAAGTGCGTCTGATTATGAATCGGACTCTGATGAACCGGAATCCGATGTAGACTTCTTCTCAGATGAGGAAGAGGATGAAGATCAACCTGTCATTCTCGACAACCCCGATTTCCATGACCCCGAGTTTGATCACTCCTACGATGACATCACCAATCCCTATGTCGTTCCACCTGAGTCAACATACTCGAATGAGAACGAGTGGATGAACCACATCTAAATCACATCATCACATCTACATCACCTACATCACTTTCCAGTTGATCTGTTTAATTTAATGTACATACTCATGGGACCTTCGGGTCCCTTTTTAATGTAAAAATGAAACTTTTTACATTATCAAGGAATAGACAAGGGTAATGGCTGCCCGTCAATCAGCTATGTCTATGTCCTCCTCTATGTCCTCCTCTATGTCCTCCTCTTTCACAGGTTCAGTCGCAGATTCCGATCGAAAGGTAAAAGATAAGGTTTGTCCTTGCCCTATTTGTACAGATGATTTTCCGATCTCGGAGATGGTTGAGTGTTCTTATTGCCGCGGAGTGTGTTGTAGAGAATGTTGCAAGACGTACATTCTCTCAAGTGTATCAGACCCCAAATGCATGTTCCCCGAATGCAAGAAAGACATGCCTGTTCTCTTCGTCTTGAAAAGCATCCCTGGATTCTTTGACACTTTTATCGAGCATCATGCATCGATGATTGTCCAGCGTGAGAAATCACATCTTCCTGCCACTCAGATTTTTGCTCAGAACTACAACACGTATAAAAATTTGTGCTCAGAAGCTGGATTATGTAGAAAGATGAATAGTGATCTGATTCGTAAGTTGGAAGTACTCAAGATCAAAAAGCTCATTCTCACCTTTAGCAGTGACGACATCAAGTTCTTGAAATCCATCCTCAAGAAGGAAAACATAAAAGCACAGATAGGTAAGCACAAAGTTTTGCGCAAGTTGAACAGTATTCGTAATCTTTCCATACGGAAGGATGACGAAAAGAATGCTTATGAGCAAGTAGTTGAGTTTTGGGAATCGCATGATGAAGACCTCGAGGATCTCAAAGAGATGGAGATTATAACCAGGCAGACAAAAGAGCACTTGGCAGCTGAGAGAAAAAAATTAGAGTTCAAATACAGGCAATACAATCAAGACACATATTCATTCTCAGATCAACAAACGAAGCAAGAATCAGTTTATGAGTTCACGTTCAAATGTCCTTATCCTACATGTCTCGGATACGTGAGTCAAGGTAAGTGTGGGTTATGCAACAGGGATTGTTGCACACAATGCCTGTGTCCTCTAGGACAAGACCACAAGTGCGATCCTAGTAATCTTTCTACTGCTAAGCTAATCAAGTCGGACACCAAGCCTTGCCCCAAGTGCAAAACGCTCATTCATAAGATCTCTGGGTGCTATCAGATGTGGTGTACTCAATGTCATACTGCTTTTCATTGGCGTACTGGAGAGATCTGTACTGGTAGACTACATAACCCACACTACATTCAGTGGGTTTCCGAGGGTAAGGAAGATGTCGAGGACCAAAAAGAAGATTTCAAGAATACATATTTGTACGTTGCATTGTGCTTGGCACCTTTTCGCGAGAAAGACAATTTCTTTGCAAAGTTGTTACAATGTATTTACCACATACTTGATGTTGAGAGAGACAATTATCAAGCTAACGGAAAAGATGCTGCATACCTCAAATTGCGTGTCAAGTACCTTGCCAACGAGATCGACGAGAAAAAGTGGATCAGTGAGATTCGTACTTTTGAGAAGAAGCAATTCAAGAAGCAACACATTTGGCACATCTTGGAAATGTTCGTGTCTATTTCTGGAAACACGATTTCTAACATGTTGGCGAGTCCTCAGTACATCACCAACATAAACGAAGTTATCAAGTTGGTGATTTCGATTCTTACATACTCCATTGATCAAATCAAAGAAGTATGTAAGCTTTTCCATCTTTCGACCCCTGATGTATTGAGGTTATTGAGAGAAACAAAACGTGCGGGAGATGCGATGTTAAAGAGTAAAAGGTAAGTAAGGACTCACCACCAGATGGGTAAGACGAGTCCAACCAAGAAGGTGCAAGAGACAAGTGAGTGGGTGAAGTGGGTAAAAAGTGATAAATAGCGAATGTACATATAGGGAGTCATAAGACTCCCTTTTCAATGTTAAAATGAAAAGAATGTGAATCCTCAACCTTGATTAAGGGTCCATGGCTACCCTTTACCCAGCTATGTCTATGGTCTCTCCTATGTCTTCGCAGGAACAGGTTTCTTCCAAGTCTTCCCAGAAACAGGTTTCTTCCAAGTCTTCCCAGAAACAGGTAAGTGATCCACCGTCGGTAAAGTTAAATAAAATGTTGGATGAAACGTTTTCCAAATACCCATTGTATGATAAAAACATAATCTTCATAATCACTGATTATGAAGATGAGGATAGAGATTATGCAGTAAAGTATCCGTGGTCACCTTTCAAGAGTAAAAGGTTCCGAGAAAAGATGAAGCAAATATGTGCCTTTGATGATCCTACTGCTTTTAGTCCATCTGAATTCCTAGAAGAAGATGAATATGATCCTGCTGCTCTTAGTTTATCTGAATTCCAAGACGATGAAGAAGATGAAGAAGAAAACGATGAAGACGATGAAGAAGATGAAGAAGATGAAGAAGATGAAGAAGATGAAGAAGATGAATATGATCCTGCTGCTCTTAGTTTATCTAAATTCCAAGACACCAGCAAAATGAACGTGTAAAAGTTTGAATTATTCGGGCAAGTGTGTACATACTCATAAGGGACCCCATGGGGTCCCTTTTCAATGTAAAAATGAATCTTTTTACATTGAACGAGTATAGATCGGGTTCATGGCTTCCCAAACCATACCCACGTCTATGTCCTCCCCTATGTCTTCCCCTATGTCTTCCCCTCCCATTTCCATCTACCCCATGATTTTCGCAGATGACGGACAGGTCCTTACAGCTCAAGATAAGTACGCAGCGTGCCTCAAGAACAAGCATTTCAAAAAGGTAAACGACAATTGTAAAATCTTGTACATCATCTACTACAACATGTATCATACAGACGTGATTTCAAGAAAAGGTAGGGACTTTTTCTATCACAACATCGGCAATAGATCGATGACAACCACACGTATCCCTGGGCATTTATGTACACATCTTTTGGATCTCACCGATTCCTATGCTTACTTTTACGACAAGTACATTGCTGCCCAAGATCCGATGTATCCTCTCAAATTTAACCCTTACACTCATACTCTTACCAAGTTGGGCAAGGTCATGGCATCCATCGTTTCCATTCTTGACTCTGATGATTCGGACACTGACTCTTCTGACGATGACACTGACTCTTCTGACGATGACACTGACTCTGATGATTCGGACTCTGACGATGACTCTGACTCTGATGATTCGGACTCTGACGATGACTCTAAATTAACCTTCCCCACGAAAGCAAAGAAAATCAGAAAATCACAGATGTACTGGTTTGATATCCACCTTTATGATGCTCTTAACTTGCCTGATTTCCAAGACTACGTGAACCAAAAGTATGTGAACCAAAAGTCCCACTGCAAGAAAAGATGTTTCTGCACACGCCAGTGATCAAACCATTTGACCTAACTTAACCTAACTTAACCTAACTTATCTAACTTATCTAACCTAACTTAAATGGGACCTTCGGGTCCCTTTTCAATGCAAAATGAAACTTGTAGCAACATGAAGCATAGTATGGGTTATGGCTCGTCAAACCAACCCCATGTCTATGTCCTCCATGTCCTCCATGTCCTCCTCATCTATGAGTGATGAAGAACTTGAATCACAGCTTTTGATGGCACTCTACGGAGTTGGATCAGATGCCACATCTTCGAACATCCACTTCTACAACGGATATGTTTTCGTAGATCCTTCTCAAATTAAACGTGTCGATGAATTTCTTACTAGAAATTTATGGTTCTCGTGGTCCAAAGATAAGAAAAAGTGGTTTTGCAGACGATCTGTCTTGGAACAGAGTCTCAAACAGTACGATTCGTGAAGATGACGGTGAAGATGACGGTGAAGATGTAAACACGAACGATATTTATCGGGACTCTTTCGAGTCCCTTTTCAATGTTAAAATGAAAATTTTAACATGGCACAAGCTAGATCGGGTTCATGGCTTCCCAAACCATACCCACGTCTATGCCCGCCAGGAATATGCTCTCCAGGAATATGCTCTCCAGGAATATGCTCTCAGGAAATGTGCCCTCGGATTCCAAGTCAAGATCCTTTCACCCCTCAGTCATGCCGGATGTTCCCTCAGATGTCAAAACAACATACACCAAGATCATGTCAGCTGTGGATGCCGAACATCAGAGAATGTACGAGTCCTCGATGAGGAAGTACACAGAAACCAGAAGTTCGAGAGTAGAATTATGCAAGATCCTGAAGCAATACAACACGACCTTGAAGCAGTTCAAGGAGTCCGAGTCTTCTCATTTTGACCCAAAAAGTCTCTCTATTCTTCGTGATTGGGTCAGATACGAGAATGTATACAACACAATTCTTAAGAGGGGAAGACCTCGTATGGAGAACTTCCGAAACACAGATGTCACATTCGTATCCATCGAGAATACTGTGTTTGATTACTACGACGATGCAGAGGACTATGAGCAACCAAACATGACCCGAGCAGCTCGTAACAAGAAGAGATGCTTCTACTCTGAAGACTTCTTGTATAGCGTAGATGAAGGACACGAGGGAGTTGAAGATTTCCTTCTCTTCACCGACAAGGGAGAATTCTCTGATCGCAAACATCCGATGTGCTTCCTGTATACAAGCGTGAAAAAGATTGAGAATGCTGGGTTTGATGTTTGTTACACCAACTCTCTGGAGAGCAAGGGGTGTGATAGTCCTTCACAGGGAGATTACTGGGCTTCTTCAGTTTTCACTTTCACAGTGAGCGCGCACATCGACTCTTCACCCTCTGACTCGTCTGACTCCTCCGACTCGTCTGACTCTGATGCTGGCTCATCATTCCATCACTTATCCCCCAGAACAAAGAGACTTCTTCTGGAAGGACTTCCTGTAATCAGGTAAATGCACATAGCCCGAGTTCATTTAACCTTTATCTAACTAGTCTACCTAATTTATAGGGTCAGTCTTCCTAAAAAAGGTACACTCAAAGAACGACTTCGAGAGAAAACTGCCAAAAGGAGGGGTAACACCTAGTCTAACTTATCTAACTTATCTAACTTATCTAACTTACCTTATAGGGACCTTCGGGTCCCTTTTTCAATGTCTCAGCTTGAAATGAAATCTTTTCCAAAACTAAAACTAAACTGGGTAATGGCTTCCCAAACCATACCCATGTCTATGATCGTGAGAAATATGTTTTCTGATAATATGTACGAGCCAATCGCAGGTGCTCCACGAAATACACAACTTCCCATGGCGTCTCAGTCTGGGTCACCTCAGAATACTCCTGCTCCAACACCCATTACATCTCCCATCACATCTCCCAGATCTCCTCGTTCACCCACTACCTCACCTCCTCTCCGAAGAATGTACAGACCTTCTAGAGAGGACTACATACCCTCCGCACCTCCTAAACCACGCATACCTTTCGAATGTCGATCTGACAGAAAAGACATCAGACAAGAGACTGAAAAAGAAACAAGAGCAAGATGGAAGAGAGAGGAAGAAGAACACCAAATCAAGTTAAATGCGAAATATGGGTGTGCATACCCGTGCTATGACGCATACTGCATGCGTCATAACCCTGACCCATACTTGGAGTACAGCGACAATGACAGTGATTAAGAGGTAGAAAAATCTAACTTATCTAACTTATCTAACTTAACTCAAGGGACCTTCGGGTCCCTTTTTAATTTACCAATCTTTCTTCCACCCGTCATCCTATCTTCCTCTCATCTTCCTCTCATCATCCTCTCATCATCCTCTCATCATCCTGTGACCCTATGAAACCTTATTTTATTTCTCTATTCCCACCAATACAAAACTAAATTGAAATTAAACACAAGAAAGAGGATCAATTGGGTCCATGGCTTCCCAAACCATACCCATGTCTATGTCCACTTCTTCTATGACTTCTTCCAACTTGTCCTCAACAGAAATCGCAGATACAATGGATCAACTCGAATCACTCCTCGCAGATGTTCAAGATGTCCACTCAACATCAACAGTCTGGGATCAACTCGCAACAGTAGATACAACTCAGGAATCAGAAGACTTCCCTTCACTTGCAAAAGCAAGCAAGACAGCACCAAAGAAAAAGGACAAAATGTCCAAGACCAAGTTCGACAAAAAGAATGCAAAGAAGTTCATCGTCACAAGCACACAAGTCGAACAGAAAACGACACCAAAACCAAGAACTACCAAGGAATACAATCAAGGAACAATGAACAAACCATTGGGGGATGATGATAAGAAACAAACTTGGCCTTGCAAGAATGTGTTCAAACAAGAAGATGGGAGCTACTCGGTGTGCACTCGACCCAACTGTTGGTTCGCACATTCAGTGGCTGATCTCAAAGTCAAGCCTTGCAGATTCGGAAGAGACTGCAACAGAATTGATGGAAAGTTGTACAACAATGGTGACTTTGATCCCGCGAACAAGTGCACATTCAATCATCATGAAACACAAGAGCAATATTCAAAGCGTCTCAACCTCAGTGATCTTCTTCCTCCTACATCTGAACACTCGTACAAACCCATCTTCCGAGAACCAAGGCCTCCAAGATACGATGTGTATCCTCCTCCACCTCGCCCTGCAATGCACCACTCTCATCACTCTCAACCTCAACTTCCCATGCAGATCACACAAACCCATGCACCAATTCCTGAACTCGCTCCTCGGCGTCCTCAATCCCAAGAGGTACCACAAATGATGCGATCATCTCCTCAACTTCAACCCCAACAACCGACAGGAATGCAGATCATTCGCATCCCAGTGGCTCAGTTCGAGAAGGCACTCGAAATGGCAATGATCAAAGGTTGGACAAATGTCCACTTTGAGACTTACTAAAAGGACAAAGAATAAAGATTGATTGACCTGTGTATCTAACTTATCTAACTTATCTAACTTATCTAACTTATAGGACCTTCGGGTCCTTTTTTAATGTAGGATTCTTTGGGTATGGGTCCCTTTAACAAATTGATTGTTATATTAAAACACAAGCTTGAGCAAGGGTTCATGGGTCCCCGTCCAAAAACCATGTCTATGACCGACAGGAATATGTCCTCAGATGACGATGACGAATACACAGAAGACGAAGAATACACAGAAGACGAATACGAAGATGACAGCGAAAACGAGATCGAAGACTGGAGTTGGATTGCACATCTGTTACAAGACGAGAAAGAGCTAATTAACTTCATGAAGAATGTACCTCAAGGTGAAAGAGAGAAGACTTGGCTCATGCTTCATGATTGGAAGTGGTATGCAGATAAGTATGGTCTGGAAGAAGCCAAAACGTGCTCACACTGGACTGCTTCAACTCATCGGTATTCTATAAATGAAGGTCCAACAGAAGGTGGGTCAAATCAGTATCCTCCTATTCCTGCTTGCCTTGAGGAACTCATTCCTCAAGGCCGTCCGATAGATTTCGATCTGTTGGACATGTTGGTTCGTGACTTGAGGTAAGTGATTTAACTTGAGGTAAGTGATCTAACTTATCTAACTTATCTAACTTATCTAACTTATCTAACTTATCTAACTTATCTAACTTATCGAAAGGGACCTTCGGGTCCCTTTTTAATGTTTCAGTCAAATGAAATTTTTCTCAAAACCCAAATTAAACTGGGTAATGGCTGCCCACACCTCAGCTATGTCTATGTCCTCTGAAAATATGTCTTCTTCCTACCACTCTCTCGTTTTAGATTTGGACTCCAAGGAAGAGTCCAAACTACCTTGGGTGAATAAAATCAAAAGAGCCTTCTTACATACATTCAGAAAATACTCGATTCCAGAGATTCATCGTGTTGATGGTATTCTCTATTGTGTCCTCGATGAAAAGGCCGATGGGTATGATGACGAAGGTCCCGAAGCAGTTGACCTTACTCTTCGTATCATTTTCACCGATGGAGTTGTACATTCTTACACTGCATATGATGATTTCTGTTGTGATAGTGAAGTTTTTACTTTCCAAGACACCCAAACATGGGACAAGAACATGATTGATATCGCATCGATAGGTAATGAAATCGACAGCTTCCTGTTGAGTATGAAACACAACTGGGGTCATAAGGCAACAATTCAAAACGGTATGTATGCACATGATCTGAATACTCTTCAAAACAGCATTGATGATTATCTCAACCACGGAACGAGGTTCGTCGAAAGAGATCAAATCTTGGATGCATTCAAACGCACACATTACTATCAAATGAAACAAAAGATTACAGGGTTGATCAAGTTTGCGAGTAGTTTTGAGTTGTATGATACAAACGTTGTTGCACTGATTTGTAGTATGACATCTTTTTGTCCAACCAAGGCAGAAAGAAGAAAAGCACCATCCATCATCAAACCCATCTCACACTGGAATTTTCATTGGGATGACAACGACGAAGAACACATCTACCCATGAGCATCCATATATCCACTCCCATGTATCTACCACGTGACTATTTGCTTATTTATCTTTCAGGGATCCCAATTGGGATCCCTTTTTAATGAAACATAACATGCTATAAACTCTGAAACGAATTTTCTTCCAAGTTGTAGAGACATGATGGGAATGTCTTCTACAAGCAAACCCACAGTCTATGTCAAGGATGTTTATACCAAGAAGCAGATCAAGGTCCCCACCAATCTCATCAAAGAACTAGATTTTCCAGTTGTCTTTTACGGAGCGCGCCAACTTCCAAAGCACACACTCTTCTGGCTCAAGTCGGGATTCTTCTATTGGAAATACACAGTAGATAAGAAAGGCAAGGTAGGACGTTTAGGTGATAAACGTTACGAGCATCAAATGCTCCGAAACATGGAGAAATATAAAAAGGACAGACTCCCCAACATCTCGGATGAAGATGAAGCCGATGATGTTATTGATGTAGTCGAATTAGACTCGGACTACAAAGGTAAGTTGCATGAGAAGAGGAACAAGGTCGAGGAAAAAAAGTCAAAACCTCAACATATAAGTGTACCTTTGAATAGTTCCATGTTTGATAGATATAAATCAAAATTGGAGAGAGAAATGAAGCAAGAAATAATACGAGTTTTCAACGAGCTTGTACCAAGGAAGAAAAAAGTCACATCAGACGATGAGGACAGCGAAGATAGTGAAGACGAAGAGGATAGTGATGAGGATAGTGATGAGGATAGTGATGAGGATAGTGATGAGGATAGTGATGAGGATAGTGATGAGGATAGTGATGAGGATAGTGATGAGGATAGTGATGAGGATAGTGACAGTGATGAGGATGAGGATAGTGATGATGAAGATTCCGATCGAGAGTACATCTATTGGGACCCAAAGAAAAAGGCGTACTACGACGAAGATGGTAAGAAAGTAAAGAATGATGATAAGTATGATACTTTAGAAACATGGACCGGTAAAGAATGGAAAAAGACAAGAAAGAGTGGTCAGGGACGAACGAGAAGGAGTGCCAAGAAACCTTCTCATAAAAGAAGGAAGTAATTCGATCAAGTTGTCATGAGATGATATGATGAGATGATATATAAATTAACTTTGGGACCTTCGGGTCCCTTTTCAATGTAAAAATGATCAGATTACGAATAAAGATGTATGAATGGGAATGGCTTCACAATCCAATCCCATGTCTATGTCTCCCATGTCTCCCATGTCTCCTGCATATACATCATCTCCTTTTTCTATACGTGAATATATGCAGTCTTTTTCTAAAAATAATCCATTTCTGGTACGTTTCGCAAATACAGATGTTTACATGTATGAATTGGAATGTATAAAAGATGCATCTGAGTTTCTCACTTTGAAAGATTTCTTTGAATCCAAGCCTGAAATCATGAGAACTTACGTTAGATTTGTATTTAGGTATTTCTCGATTTTTTCTCCTTCAAAACTATCAGGTGTGATTGATGATAGAGAGATATCGAGATTGGTGGATTTTGGTCTGAAGGAAGTGATAAATGTAGGCGACATGTTCACATTGAAAACGATATGTGATTACATGGATCTGTTTGTACAACTTGGATGGAAACCAAGCTGCACTTTGTACAGTAATTTGAACTTGCTCGATTCAGTTGCATATACGAGACTGAAAAGGTTAGTCGACAATCGTGCAATCGATCAAATGAAACGTGTACTCATATACTCTTTTCTACCCAATAAGTATCCTCTTTCTGAACCCAAAGTATTTGGTATCATTCGCAAGTTCATCAGGACCCCTTTGGACGAATGATTTCTATTTTAAACAATGCGATTATTTATGGGGACCTTCGGGCCCCTTTTTAAAGTGAGTTGTCATCCTTTCTCATCTTTTCCAAATCCAAAATGAAATCTAGGCAAGAATTAAAACTAAATTGGGTAATGGCTTCCCAAACCATACCCATGTCTATGTTCTCCGAAAATATGTTCTCCGAAAATATGTTCTTCGAAAATATGTTCTCTTCATCCATGGATGAAGAGGTGTTCGAATCCAGCAGGTTTCCAGGTATCAAGTTCTCAGTTAGAGACAAGACAGCACCGCTTGTCTTGTCTGAAGATGACAGTAATGAAGAAGAATACCCCCTTCAAGATGGTGAATCAAGTTGGGAGGATGATACAGATGATGACACTGACACTGATATCTACCTCCCTATCAAGCGACAGAAGAAAGCAAGAAAAGTCTCTCCAGAAGTCATCACTGCCAGAATCAAGAGAATCGCAAAAGAGACCAGAGTCAAAGAATCAAGAAGATCCAAGAAAAGAGAGATCATCACATCCGAGCACATTCTGCGAGATACGTTGGAACATCTGGAAGATGAGGGGCAAGATGGAAAAGATGGAAAAGATGGAAAAGATGGAAAAGATGGAAAAGATAGACTCGAGACTCCCATCATCGATCCTTTGGAGAAGTCGATCAACTGGTTCATCGATCGACTTGGTGCAATGGATGATATCCCTTCTGTTGGTACTCCTTGTAGCATCATGGATGATTTTTCGCCCTCGGGAGATTTTTCAACTGACTTGTATGTAGGGGATGCAGACTTGTACAGAGGAATCGGGATTGATGAATGTAATTGTGAGGATTTCAAAGAAATCCTCCAACCTGGATATGAAGGACCTCCTTACATTCAATGCAATTGTGGCATCCGATGTGGGTTCTGTTCCAAGATGAACACATCGTACAATGTTGTTTGTTGGGATCGATGGGCTGAAGTGTGTGATTGCACAAAAGAATGGATCTGCCTCGAGTGCAATCAGTTCCCAGATAAGATTCCCGGATCGACCAAGCCAGCTATGGAGTACATGGAATGCAAGTGTGGTCGTGTTCACATGTTGTGCAAAGAGCAAGCCAAATGGTCGGAAGAAACACACAGTTGGGAGTGTGAGTGCATCTCTTTGTGTGAGGTTTGTGATCAAGTCAGAGACAAGACGGTGTGTGGTAAGAAATGCCATTGCAGCTTCATCTGCAAGCATGGATGTGCAGAAAAGAGTCTTCATCCTGAACCCATAGATTGCATTGTTTCACCTAATTCTTTCTCTGATTGTCCATGTGCTTCGCCTGTCAAGTGGGAATGGGGACACAACTCACCAACTCAGAACAACGGCATGCGCTCTTTCTATTCTATATCCAAAGATGTCGTGACTCATCGTCCTCTCAACACTCTTGAACAACCCAAATTGTCTAGACAAGTGGGAGAATATGTCAATCAATCAAGTCTAGTTCAAAGAATCAGAAAAGGTGGTCTCAAGATCACACCTCCAAAGCACATTCCAATGAGACCTAGAGACGGCTTTCAACTCACGATGCCTGTAGCCGGAAAGTTCTCTGGACCAAAGAAGAGAGCAGATCATCATCTGCAATACATGCATGCATGGGCTGGGCTCTTTAGTCTTGAAAACAACAAACTTGTCAACGGCAAGTTCAAATGTTCAGCATGTGGTCTTGTAAAGAACGAAAAAGACAATATCCACTTCTGTTTCAAGGTTCGACCTTGGGGAGCAACTCATCCTCAAGTCTGGGTTACCCCGAAGTAATCTGTGAGTAAAGAGATGAGTGTACATAACTTTGTCCCTCTTGATTAATCAATGCATCGAAGGTATCATGTAAGTTGCCATCTAAGTTGTCATCTAAGTTATCGGGAGCCTTTGGCTCCCTTTTTTAATTTATACAAAAGATGGGTGAAAGATAGATATATAGATAGATATAAATAAAAGATGACACACGAATTTGATCTACTAGGTGAGTTTCACGAACACCCAGAAATCCAAGATAGACTTGGTACTTATATGGACAGCTTTCATCCCGAGGATGCTGCAATAACTAAATTTGATCCTGTCCTGTACATGGCATATGTACAGGACATTTTGACAAGTAAAGATACCGATCTTTTTGTATGTGAGAGACTCGCACGATGTTTGTGTAGGAATAAAACTAGATGTAATTGTGATTCGGACGATTGTGAGCAAGTCTCAAAATTACAATTACATGCGGGTTCTAATTGTAATTATGTTTTGGAATGTTATCTCAAGAACGATGTTGAATTTAACCCCAAGCGAATTTTACGGTTGTTTACTTTGGACAAGAAAACTGATGTAGAACGTCCCGTAGTAGACATCACCAAAACGCACATCACTTTTCTACATGATCGACATGTCTCTTTCGAGACAAGAGACAAGCCCAAAGTTAAACACTCATCCATTTTTGTAGTATTCGATTACATGAGCTTTTCAGAGTAAGGAAAAATGGGTACCTTCTTACAGCTATACAGTCATACTTGATTTCTACAAATCACATCACATCACAATCATCACAATCATCACATCACAATCATATCATCACAAAATGATCCGATATCTTCTTACAGTTATACAGTCATACTCGATTAATGTAATATACGCGACCATGCCACTAAGTTATCTATCTCATTGAACAAGATAGATGATAGATGATGATAGATGATGATAGATGATGATAGATGATACCTTCTTATAGTTATACAGTCATGATTGATTACGAACATAATCAATCATCAATCACCCATAAATATAAAAATGATTCGAAAAATAAAACCCAAGAAGAATCA
>Ga0210043_1000814_pt1 | contig 31163 bp, 37 predicted proteins | sample CryGeymet201501t_FD_183990 | JGI IMG/M metagenome (GOLD analysis project Ga0210043, IMG submission 183990) | Groundwater microbial communities from Crystal Geyser aquifers in Utah, USA - Crystal Geyser metaG 2015-01t (SPAdes) (version 2) | ecosystem: Environmental > Aquatic > Deep subsurface >... | reverse complement strand
GCCACGCTGGCCCAAGAGGTGCAGTTGGGCCGCATGACCGAGGAGGAGGCAGCGGCGTTCCTCGCGCAGTTCGACCCCCTCCTCGCTGATGCCACGGTGCAGTTGCAGACGATCGGAGCCATCGACATCGCGGCTCCGGGGATCGACGGGTCGGCGCTGGAGGAGTCTGCCGAGGAGATCTCGACCAACGTCCGTCAGACCTTCGACTCGATTTGGGCCAACCTCGAAGATCCCGCCCACGCCTCCATGGGTGCAGCGATTGCCGCCGCCGAGGATGGCGGGGACGACGTGGTCACGGCCACCGATGGGTGGGCGCAGCGCATGGTGCGCGAGTTCCGCGACAGCGGGGATGAGTTGGTGGATGAGGTGCGCACCACCGGCACCGACGTCAACACCCAGTGGACCGGGGCGCACGGGACCGCCGAGCGCAACACCGACACCCACTACCGCAACCTGTTGCGCAGCACTGAGAGCGTGCACCGCGATCTCACGTCGGCCACCAGCACCGGCATTGACAACGCGGCGCTGGTGTGGGCACGTCATCCCCGCAACGTCGCCTCATCGGTGAACACCACGATCACCGGTCCGCTGAACCAGGGATTCATCCCCGCGTTCAACATGATCGCCGCGCTGGCCGGGGAGCCGGAGTTGTCCCCGCTGCGCACCGTGCAGGGCTTCAACAAGGGTGGTGTGTACGAGGACCCCCGCTACGGCACCTCGGGTCCGAACAAGGACACCGGGATCGCCGCGCTCACCCCCGGCGAGGGCATCGTCAACCGCAACGCCACCCGCGCCAACCGCCCGATCATCGACGCGATGAACGACGGTGCGGTGTTCAGCATGTCTGATGGGTCACCCGACACCCTGCGCGCCCAGCCCGCTGCGCGCTTCATCGGTGCAGCCTCGGGGGTGGCCGATGGCAAGGGCTTCAACACCTCGGGGCTGAACAAGGGGCGCTCCAACTCCTCCGCGTACGACTTGGCCAACGCCCGGGGCAACAACTCCTTCGGCAGCGATCCCGCCAAGATGGAGGGTGCCGATCACGACGGGGAGGGCTACAGCGCTCGGGGCTTCGGCGGTGTGAAGCCGTGGGTGGCCAAGGCCGGTCACTACGTGCGCGAGAAGTTTGGCGTGCGCGACATCGGCGGTGTGGGTGCCCGCGCCAACGCCTCAGACCACCCCACCGGCCACGCGTTGGACTTCATGGTGTACAGCGACGCCGCCAAGGGCGACGCCATCAGCGAGTACCTGGCCGCGAACGCCGGGCACTTCGCCGTCAAGTACATCATCTGGTGGCAGCACATCAACAAGGGCAACGGCTGGAAGCCGATGGCCGACCGTGGGTCGGTGACCGCCAACCACTACGACCACCCGCACGTGTCGTTCCTGCCGCGCGCCACCTACGCGGACGACAGCGCGTTCAGCGCGATGCTCACCAGCGGAGCCGGGGAGTTCGGCGGCTCCGGCGGCATGGGGATGTTCCAAGAGGCCATGGACCTCGTGGACGAGTGGCGCGAGATCACCCTGCGCCGCCTCGACGGCGCGGAGTTGGGGACGTGGGAGCGCTTGGCCGCGTCCACGGGCGTGAAGTCCATGGACGCCGCGCAGTCCTACATCGAGTCCATGCGCGCAGGCGCGTACGGCAGTTGGTCGGGTGAGGCAGGCGTCGAGCAGTGGCGCGGCGTGGTGAACCAGGCGCTGGACATCATGGGCCTCTCCCAGGGGTTCGCCGGATCGACGCTGCGCCGGATGAATCAGGAGTCCTCGGGGATCCCGAACATCGTCAACAACTGGGACTCCAACGCCAAGAAGGGCACCCCCTCGGTGGGCCTCATGCAGGTCATCGGCCCGACCTACAAGACGCACAAGCACCCCCAGTACGACGACGGCCCGTACCTGCACGGCACCTCGATCAACCCGCTCTCCAACGTCCTGGCCTCGATGCGCTACGCGCTGAGCCGGTACGGGTCGCTCCCCGCTGCCTACGACAAGGTGGGGGGCTACGACTCCGGCGGGTTCATCAACAAGGGCTACAACCTGCTGTATAGCGGGCTGAACGACCCCGAGATGGTCACACCGGTCCCCCTGATGCAGGAGACCTTCGCTGGGACGCTGGACGGCTTCTTCGGGGGGATGATGTCGGGGACGGGGCTAACGGCTCCCATGCGCGATCTGAGCGCGTCGGTGACGTCCATGCGTGACGCGGTGGTCCACCTCAACGAGAACATGACCCAGCAGACCCAGGTGATCGAGAAGGTCGGCACCCAGATCGGCAACGTGGTGGTCAACAACCCCGTGCGCGAGGAGACCCAGGCGTCGCTGTTCCGCACGATGCGCAAGTTGGAGTATCTGTCAGGAGCCTCGACGTGATCACCACCGAGGAGACCTGGGAGATCGACGGCGTGCCGCTGAACACGCTGGCGTACAACATCGTGTCGCTGAGCGGCAACCGCGAGGGACCCCCGCCCGTGCGCGGGGAGAACCTGATGGTCCCGCTGCGCCCGGGGAAGATCTGGGTGGAGCGCTTTCCCGATGAGCGGGTCATCACCCTGGGCATGTGGGTGCAGGGCAGCGACGACGACGGCAACCCCCCGGACGACATCGGGCTGCGCAGGCAGTTCCGGGCGAACTGGGACCTGCTGGTCCGTACGCTGTACACCCCCTGGCGGCAGATGAAGGTCACCAAGAAGTGGCGTGACCCCGAGACCGGTGACCTCAAGAGCGCGAGCGCCATGGCCAACTACGGCGGCGGCATGGACGCGATGGTGCGCGACGGCGGTCCGCACCGGGGTGTGTTCACCGTGGACCTCGTGCTGGCCGAGCCGTACTTCTACGACGACGTGGAGCGGGTCATCCAGTTGGACAGCGCGGTGAACAGCGGCTTCGCGACCCACTTCAACCCCGGGTTCGACCTGCACCGCAAGTTGATCATCGACTTCCAGGCAGTGACCCAACTCATTGGCACCGTCAACGAGCCCGAGGACGCCGCAGGCAAGGGCTACCCATGGACGCTGGTGAATCGCACCCCCGATCCTGACGTGTACTTCACTTCCATCGAGGGCGCATCAGCGGGTCAGCAGTTCCGGTACGACACGCTGGAGTTCACCGCGCGCCAGATCTTGAGCCCGCAGTTCGGAGCCGGGTCGCTGGTCAACCGCCTCGGGTTCATCCGCCACGGCGGCACGCGCAACTGGCTTCTGTTGCTGCCCGGCACCAACACCATCCGGCTGAACGTGCCCTCGGGCGAACGCGCCACTGCCCAGATTCGCTACCGTCCCCAGTACTTCTAAGACCGGCAGGAGATCGGCACATGAGCACCATCCGAGGCAACATCGTCAGCGCCACCCAGGCGCGTGACCTGTACAACCTCACCACCGCCCTGCTGACCGCCAACGGGTGGACCCAGGTGGCGGACACCGCCACCACCCCCATCATCACCGGGGGCGTCGAGTGGCACGTGTGGCGCAACCCCGCCGCGAACTCCGGGCTCCCCAACGACTTCCACGTGGCGTTCGGCTTCGCCGCGTCAGGCACGGGCAGCATGTTCTTCCGCGTGTTCGAGACCTGGGTCGGCCTCAGCAGCGACCCCGTGGCGGACAAGTACGAGTACGGCTGCAAGCGCGTGGTGCCCACCCTTGCAGGCGTGGCATCCGGCAACACGGCGTCAGCAGGACCCGATGCGTACGGTCTCGATCTCCAGCCGTGGAACGCCTCCAACAACGCGACGCCTCACCCCTACGTTGCCACGCCCGTGTTCCGGTACCACCTGCCGTACCTGACCACCACCGACCCGGCGGAGTTCGCCAACTGGAACGAGTTCTCCTTCGCGGTGTGGGCGCAGTTCACCGCCAGCGGCTCGTTCCAGCGCCAGTACTTGGATGAAGCAGGCATCGCGCTCATGCGGAGGGCCGTCGCGGAGAACGGGCTTCCGATGGACTTCCGATCCAAGTACGTGAGCGAGAAGGTGCTGCTGGTCGATGATGAGACCGCTGTGGAGTACGTCGTTCACGTGAGCGAGAAGTTCTTGTACCTGGGAACCGCTCGGATCTTCAACGACACGTGGTCAGGAATGATGGTCTCAGGCATGGAGGAGACCCCCGGATGGGACCCCATGCCGCTGTTCTTCCACCAGGGACTCGCCGGTTCGACCCTCGCTCTCGGGGGATCGTTCACCCGGTCGTACAAGTTCACCAACGACCAGCCGTTCGAGTGGAGTCAGTTGACCAACAACTCCGAGTTCAACATTGAGGCAAGCACCGCCTCCATGCAGAACTCGTTGTTCGCGACGTCGCTTGAGAACTACACCGATCGTGCGTTCCAGCCTTCCACCACTGCACCGACGAGCACCAACCAGTTGGCCACGGCGTACAAGGGTCCGGTCGCTGCCCGGGTGGCGGTGATGGACAACATGCAGCACCTCCGAGGACTTCTTCCCGAGTCGATTATGGTGTCGCAGATCTCCAATCCGCTGGAATCTCCCCAGATGGGGTTCGGTGACGAGACCACCATCAACGGTCAGGAGTACATCTTCGTCGGCATCGGTGGCACCAACGGCGGTGTTCAGCAGGTCAAGAATCAGACCACCAATACCAACTACCAACTCCGCTTCGGGTTCTGGGTCAGGAAGGACTAGCACCTCATGGGCTACATCCGCGACTTCACCACATCTGCTACTCAGGCAGCGGATGTGTACGCCGACATCGCATCGCTCCTGACCGCTGAGGGGTGGACCCGTCAGGGAATGGACATCACCGATCCCTCCTTCACTTGGCGGGTGTGGCGCAACTCGGCGCTGAACTCAGGACTGGGCAAGGACTTCCACATCGGCATCGGGATCGCCAACTCCGGCACCGGCAGCCTGCGGTTCCGTCTGTTCGAGGATCTGGCAGGGGGATCCCGAATCCTGCGACCGGCTCCCAACAACGGCTTCACCCTGGGCACATCCCCTGACGCCTACGGCGACAAGTTGCACGACACCACCCAGGCGCTGTTCCCGGTCCCGTGGACGCCGGGATCCGGTTCGTGGGCATCCAGCAATCCCGCAGCGGACTACAGCGTCGCTGCGTGGGGCCGGTCCAATCAGACCAATGCCACTGCTGGTGATCAGGCGCTTGTGGCGGCGGCTCCTCCTGAGATGGATCTCCGCAGCATCTACGTGCTGGAGATCTCGCAGAACTGCGATGACTCCACCGCTGTGGAGTACATCATCTACGTCAGCAACAAGGCGTTCACCATCGGTACCAAGGAGGTGTTCAACACCACGCACGATTGGCTGTACGTGGGAGCGTACGAGCCCTTGTCGATGTACGACGTCGTGCCAGTGGTGATAATGAACCCTGCTCAGGGGCCCAAGTACTTCACTCGCAACTGGGAGTATGTGGATCTTCCCTTCACGCTGACTGTCAGGCCAGGTACAGGGTTCACCGTCGCCGGGGCACCCCGCTCATTCGGGCGTGTGTACGGCACGGTGACGCAGACTCCGACATCTGCTACGAACCTGTCGGACTGGAACTGGAGAGGTCCGCTGGGCACTCGGGTGCAGATCTCCGATCAGCAGTTGTCCACCGTTGTTCGAGGCGTGGCATACGACCTCGTGTACATGCCCAGCCACGCCACGGGCGGTATCCCGCCCATCGAGTTCGGCGACGAGGTGAGCATCAACGGCGTGGCGCACACGCTGCTCAAGCCCTCCAACGTCGGCGCGGGAGCGGGCACACTGTGGGTGCCGCAGACGTGAGCCTCAGCAACTACTCCGAGAACGCGGTGCTGGCGCACCTGTTCCTCAACACCGCGATGGCCAGCCCGGTCACGGTCTACGCCGCGCTGTTCCTCAGCGATCCCACCGACGGCGGCAGCGGTACCGAACTCACCCCCGGATCCAACTCCTACGCCCGGCAGGTAGCGACGTTCTCCGCCACCGGCACGGGGCAGGTGACGCTCGCTGCTGACCTGACGTGGACCGACATGCCCCCGTCCACCATCACCCACGCCGCGTTCTTCGATGCGCTCACCGGAGGCAACATGCTGGCGCACCAGGCGTTCGTCACCCCCGTCATGGTGGCAGGAGGCGAGCCCTTCGTGGTTCCCGCAGGGAACGCCATCATCGAGTTGGACTGACCTCGTGCCTATCGCCACCTTCACGTTCGCGGCAGGTACCGGTCGTCAGGGCACGATCCAGTCCTTCTTGTGCACCACCGCTGGGGTGCACAAGATTCGCGCGCGCGGAGGAGCCGGGGGCTACGCCTTCCTCTCGGGCACCAGCACCATCAACTCGGGCGGCAGGGGCGCGACGGTCGAGGCCGACTTCACGCTCGCCCAGTTCGATGAACTGCTGATCCTCGTCGGGCACAAGGGCATCGACCACAACAGCGCCAGCCGAGGCGGGTCGGGTGGTGGCGGCACGTACGTGTTCAACGTGACCACCGGCACGTTGCTGCTCGCCATCGGTGCGGGGGGAGGGGCTGGCCAGTTCACCGATCAGGCCGTGCAGGCTGACGCCTCGCTCACCCTCGACGGCAAGATGGGTACGCGCAGTGGCGCAGGTGCAGGAGGCATCGCTGGACAGGGGGGTGCAGGAAGCACATGGTCGGGCGGCGGTGCGGGATGGCTGAGCAGCGGTGGGAACTCGCTCAACAACGCCAACACCACGGGCGGTGAGCGCTGGGAGCCCGGCATCGAGGGCACGGGCGAGGGCGGTCTCGTCGGGTACTCCGACGCGGTGCAGGGCGGCTTCGGGGGCGGTGGTGGAGCGTACGCAGGTGGATCTGGCGGCGGCGGCTACTCCGGCGGCGGTGGCGGTGGCTGGAGCAACGCCGGGTTCGGCGGTGGCGGCGGCACGTTCGTGGATGCGTCTGGCACCGTGCTCACCTCAGCGGTGGACAACACCGGCGCGGGTGTGGTCGAGGTCACGGGCGAGGTCGTCCCTCTCCTCCAGACGGTGCAGGGCCAGGCCACCCTGAGCATCGAGGGGGACACGCCGTGGCTGCCCGCGATGTACATGCCCGTCGTGCAGCCCACATCTGGTGGCATGAACTTCTTGGTCACCAAGGCTCCCTACTACGGCCCCTACATTCATCTGCTCGATGGCAACGGCGTGCAGATCACCGACTACGACAACTTGCGGATGAAGTACCCCGCCGACAAGATCCCCGGGGCTGAGTTCGTGACCGTCGTCCTTCCTGAGCGGGTGTTCGAGTAGATGGCTGCCGTGATCCTCGACACCTTCAACCGCGCGGACACCACCAGCGGTCTGGGCACTGCGTCCTCCGGTACGGCGTGGGCAGGCGACGTCACCCGCTTCCGCATCCTCAACAACGCCGCGACGGGGCTGGAGACCGCCGACGGGTTCTACTACGCCTACCTCACGGTGCCGGGCATCACGGGGGTCACCAGCACCGCCTACGCCACCGTGAGCGTCCCGGCGGAGCGCTACCGCGTCGGTGTGGCGTACCTGGGGTCGAACCTCTCCCAGGAAGCCCTCGTGGTGGGAGTGTTCAACGACGGCGGCGGCGGTGGCGACAGGGCGTACCTCAGCGCCGTCAGCGACACCCTCCCCGACCTCTCGATCAGCGCGCCCATCCCCAACCCCGGGACCGGCTTCATTCTCGCGCTGTTGCAGGTGGTCAACGAGGACGGCACTGCCACGGTCCATCTGCTGATCGACGGCGAGTCGGTTCTCCGCCAGACCGTCAGCGCCGCCATGCTCGCGGAGTGGGCAGGCGTCAACCGTGTCGGCATCCACCTGGCAGAACTGGACGGGATCAACAATCCCGATCAGGTCACCATCGACAACTTCTCCTACGATCTGGCACCCAACGTCACGCCTCCCAGCGCAGGGTTGCTGGACGACTTCGATCGCGCTGACGCTGCCACGCTGGGTACGGCCTCCAACGGGCTGACGTGGCAAGGCGACGCCACGTCGTTCCAGATCCTCACCAACCAGGCGGCTCCCAACGACACCACGCTCCGCCGGGCATGGCTGGACACCGCTGCTGCTCTGATCCCGGCTCCCAACGAGGAGATCACGGCGGACGTCGAGATCCCGGTGATCCCCACCGGGGACTTCCAAGTCGGCATCGACCTGCACGGGATCATCGAGGTCGCCAACCGGGTGACGCTGCTCGTGGGACGCGTGGGGGGGCAGACGACCGCCAGCCTTGAGGTGGTCAGCGCGGGGGTGACGTTGTCGCTCAGCGAGACCGCGCTCGTGCTGGCCCCTGGCGTGTTGCAGTTGCGGATGCTCACGCAGAACAACCAGCGCTTGTTCCGCGCGTACCTCGCGGACAATCAGGTGTTCGAGACCAGCATCCAGGCGGACTTGACCCCGGGGCTGGACGGTGGCGTACAGGTCGGGCTGGCGTTCGACGGCAGCCACGCAGACACCTCGGATGCTCGCTTCGACGCGCTGCGGTCATCTGTCACCTTCGTGCCGCAGTTGCTCGTGGACGACGTGTTCCCGCTGTACGCCCCGCCGGGAGCGTCGTCGGCGTCGATCTACCAGGCGTTCACGTCCAATCAGATCACCGATCAGCCCTACATCGAGTACCCCGTCAACTCGGTGTTCGGGGAGTTCGTAGAGGTCAGTCAGTTCGAGCAGACGGCATCCACGGGCGACGTCACCCCATGGCTGACGTTCTACAGCCGGTTCCAGCGCATCACGCCGATGGCGACCTTCTTCGAGGTGCCGGACTACATCCCGCCGGACGTGGAGCCTGAGCCTGCGCCCGACCGCGAGGAGTCGTTCAGCAACCGCGCAGGGATCCGGCTGGAGATTTGGGATCAAGAGGCACCCAACACCAACCTCCTCGCGGTGATGGCGCGCAGCCGCAACCGCTCATGGGTGGAGCAGTTGAACGGTACGGGCGCGGGCAGTTTCGAGATCCACCTCGATGACCCCGTACTCACCGACCACCCAGATCTGCAAGACGCAGGTCTCGATCCGCGCACCACGATCCTCAAGTACGGCAACATCGTCAAGATCGCCCTCGACGGCATCTACCGCATGGCGTTCGTGATCGAGGCGCTGAACATCACCCGCGTCGGGTCCGGCGAGGAGAGCGATCGCTGGGTCCGTGTGTCTGGCCGAGGCGTCATGGCGCTGTTCGAGAGCGCGGTGGTGTACCCCGAGTACGGCTTCGACCCCAAGAGCCGGGGCGACAAGCGGCTGTTCACCTTCGTGGCCAACGAGTACGAGGGCGTGATTGACGACGGCAGCGGTCTTGGCTACGAGAACTTCGGCTGGAAGTTCGCAGCCGAACTCAAGGCTCAGTTCGACGTCGCCACCTCGCCGTGGATCGGCAGCCCCGAGGACTGGCCGCTCATCGCCCAGAACGCGCTGTGGATCTGGGACGAGGTCCGCCTCCTCAACGGCGCGCCCAACCGGTCAGCGCCCGCGCCGATCGGGTTCGTGTACTTCCTCAAGCGCTTCTTCATCGAGAACGAGGAGGACTTGGCCTTCTTCGCCAGCGCCGATGACGCGTTCCAGATCTACCTTGACGGCCAGCCGCTCATGGAGGCAGGCGGCACCTTCGCGTGGCGCGAGACCTTCCGGCGTGACATCAAGGTCCCCGCCGGGCACCACCTCATCGCGGTGCGGTGCGAGAACGTCGTGCGCCCCCAGGGTGAGTCGCCCGCAGGGTTCATCTTCGCCATGGCTGCGCTGGGGCAGGTGGAGAACACCGTCCGCAACGAGAAGGTCACGCTGACCCACCACGCATCGGGTGGCACCTACACCATCACGGTGGACGGTCAGACCACCGCGCCGCTGGCCTACAACGCCAACCGCTTCGACGTCACCGCTGCCCTCCAGGCGCTCAGCACGGTGGGCGACAACGACGTGTACGTGATCGCCAACCGCAGGCTGCTCCGGGGCGGGGAGTTCCGCAACGACGTCATCATCGAGTTCGCAGGTCCCGACGTGCGGTTCAAGGACGTGCCCGACGTCACCTGGGACCCCGCTGCGCTCACGGGTGGCACCAGGGACCCCGAGATCATCATTCAGCAGGGCGGCGTGTTCGTGGACGTGGAGCCCGCTGAGTTGCTGCTGGTGAGCGACAAGACGTGGCGCGTGATCGGCTACCCCGAGGAGAAGGAGCAGGCCCGCTTCTCCCCGCCCGCGTTCCCTCCCGGCGCAGTGCTGCGGTTCTTGCTGGAGGAGGCTCGCGCGCGCGGTGTGCGCCCCATGCAGAAGATCACCCGCCGCCACACCGACTACAAGGGCACGACCGGCGAGCCGTTCGAGGTGGTGGTGGACACCGCCTTCGACATCGGCATGGACCTGTTGCAGGTCATCCAGCGACTCACCGAGACCTCGGTGGATGTATACGTGAGTCCCTTCCTCGAACTGTTCATGTGGAAGGAGCGCGGCGAGCGCAAGGACCAGCAGGGCAACGTGGAGTACGTGGAGTTGATCGAGGGCAAGAACCTCGGTCAGACCGCCTACGACGACCGGGGCGTGATCAAGAACAGTTTGCTGGTGCGCACGCAGTCCGGCTGGGAGGAACGGGGTCCTGGGGACAACGGGGACGCCGGAGTGAGCGACACCATCTACGGCAGGCGCGAGGCGTTCCTGACCCTTGGCAACGCACCGTCCAAGCAGCAGGTGGACCGCACGCTCCAGTACGCCTTCTCGTTGACGGCGCTGCCGAACTCCTCCACCAACTTCGTGGTGGTGGACACCCAGAAGGTGCAGGAGGAGTCGCTGCCCTACCGGGACTTCAACGTGGGCGACTGGATCGTGGCACCCGACATCCACGGCATCCGCCGATCGCGCCGTGTGGTGGGCATCGGGGTGAGCGAGGACGAGAACGGCAACGTCGCGTTCTCGATCGAGTTGTCCAACCCGCGCGACATCATGGAGCGCAGGCTGGAGCGATGGCTTGAGGCCATCCAGTTGGGCACGCTGCGAGGCTCCATCGCCGCCGCCTCGGAGGTCTCCAGCGGGTTCGAGGACGTGCAGGATCCAAGGAGTCTGTGACGACGAACCCAGGTGGGCAGTAGAGGTGACACCTGGCCGATGCTCAGGGTGACAGGCCCGCATCAGCCTTGGACACGTCTGGAGAGCAGTCATGGCACGACCCGGAGGCAGCGTGTGGTTGGCTCAGCACTACGGCCCGAAGTGCTCGCCCAAGACCACGATGGTGATGCTGAACTCGGGCGTGTCCCGAGGGTTCGACCACCGCACTGCTGAGGGCTGGAAGGCGTTCGCCGAGATCTTGGTCGCCTTCGGCTACCACGTCAGGTCAGCGGACACGGGCGTGTACAACTGCCGCAACACCGCGTCGGGGTACCCCAGCCCCCACTCGTGGGCCACCGCGCTGGATTTGAACTGGCAGACCAACCCGGCGACCGGGGGTCCCTACGGCGGACCCAACAAGGTCGTGACCGACATGCCTGCCGAGATGGTGGCGGCGATCAAGGCCATCCGCACCAAGGGCGGCGTGCGCGTGTTCGGCTGGGGCGGAGACTACTCCTCGTTCAAGGACGCCATGCACTTCGAGGTCATCGCCACCCCCGAGGAGTTGGCGCGCGGCATCGACTGGAGCACGGTGAAGGCCGCGCTGCGCGACCCCAAGGACCCCGCGACCTGGCCCGCGCTGGAGCACGGCGACTCCGGCCCCACCGTGCAGCACCTCCAGTTCCTCCTCATCGAGGCGGGGTACCACATGGGGGACGCGGGGGCCGACGGCGACTTCGGCGAGATCACCGAGGGCGCGGTGCGCCAGTACCAGGCCGACCGTGGGCTGACGGTGGACGGCATCGTGGGCCTCCAGACGTGGACCGCACTGCTGAACGGGCTGGCCAAGTTGGAGGCGGAGGACGCTGGTCCGGTGAAGGACCAGCCCAAGGCCCCTGACTACGCCGTGGGCGTGATCTACGGCCAGGGCGCGCTGCCCGATCAGGTCGTGGCCAACCACTTCGCGCTCGGGTTCCCCTACCGCGCCGCGCCGCACACCACCGAGGCCACGTTCGGCACCGCGTACCTCATCGGGGGTCCGGCGGTCCGGGGCTTCAACCGCGAGCAGGCCCAGGAGATCATCGAGGTGGCCGGGGCGACCCGTGCCGAGACCTGGGCCAAGTTGTCCGACCTCATCGCCCAGCGCATCACCGATCTGTAGGAGGTATCTGTGTCGAAGTTCATCGAGAACGTGTTCGGAGGCCGCTCCCCGGAGCAACTTGCCACCGCCGTCACCCGGACCTTCCTCCAAGGCTTCCTGGGGTTCCTCATCGGCATCCCGCTCATCCTGGGCGAGGGCGTGGAGATGTACCAGGCAGCGCTCGGAGGCGGCATCACAGCCGTCGTGGCGCTCCTGCACGGGCTGGTGCAGGACCCGGAGGCACGCAGCGCCAGGAAGGCGCTCAGCGCCTCTCAGAGCCTCGACGTGGAAGCCACCGTGCGGATCGAGGAGGATCCGACATCAACGCCCCCGAGTACCTGAGTTCCCCAGCACGCTGGACCTTTATGACCCGGGGATGGCCCCTCATCCTCGTGGCGGTGTACGGAACCGGGGCGGCGCTGTTCCGGTCCCCGTGGAACTGGGCGTTCTGGGTGATCACCGTCGTCACGGCAGCGGTGATCCTGTTCCCCCGCAGCGTTCCCGTGCGCGTGACCAGCGCGGTGCTGGCTCTCATCGTCACCGGGGGTCGCTTCGCCTTCCGGGCCAGCGGTCTCATCGAGCCCGAGATCCTGGGAGTGGTCTCTTGGGCGTGGATCGTGTTCGCCCTCCTCCACACCGCGTTGGTGATCGTGACGCACTGGTTGGCGGTGGCGTCTGATGAGTTGGTGGACAGCGTCCATCGGGAGATCGGTCGGCGACGGTGAGCGACCTCATCAACGATTTCGGCCCCGTCGCCGTAGGCTTCGGGACCCTGGCCGGTCTGCTGTTCGTGATCCGCCTCGCGCTCGTGTACCAGCGCCAGGTCACCCAGGCGATCATCGAGGAGAACGAGCGACTGCGGAAGTTGCTCGCCCAGCGCGAGTCCGACCCCGGATGGAAGCCCCATCATCCCCCGCCCCCTCCCCCGACGAAGGACTCCTGATCGTGCTCCCCTCACGCCGCTTCGCCATCACCCGGCTGTGGTCGATGATCTACTTCGCGCTGTTCCTCGCAGGGACCGGACCCAACGCCAGCCTTCGTGTGGACGACGCGCAGTGGCGCTACGTGTTCATCATCGCTGCGGTTGTCATGCTGTTCCGCACCATCTGGGTTGAGGACTCCACCCTCCGCAACATCTCGTTCTACTTCGTGCTGAGCGTGATGGTTTCCCGAGGCATCTACGTCGTCGGCACGCTGGGCGCGCTACCAGCGGCGAACTGGTTCATGTTCGCGCTGATCTACGTGCTGCTGCACTACCTGACGACGTGGCTCATCGAGGGGGACTTGGAGGTCCGCGAACGTGACTGAGTCGTTGGAGTGGTGGCCACTCGGGCTGGCGTTCAACGCCATCATCGGCATGTCGTACTTCGCCATCGCGTGGTCGTTGCTGACGGCGGTGGACCGCAACGACACCTGGCGCACCAACCCCCTGGGGGTGGCCACGGGAGCCATCTTCCTGACCTGCGCCATGGGGCACGCGTTCCACACGCTCCACCTCATGGAGCCGGGCGCGGTGGGCGAGGCGAGCCGCTTCGGCTACGACGGGCACATGCTGTACGCCGACGCAGCGACCGCCACCGTGGGGGTGTGGTACTGGACGCTGCGGCGCAAGTTCCCCTCCTTCACCCGCCGAGGATCGCCCTACGACCGGTCGGTGGATCAGGAGTTCGTGCGGTGGCTGATCGCTGAGGTGATCGAGCCGCTGGAGGCCAGCATCGAGGTGGAGGAGAGCGATCGCCGGGGACCGACCACCCTCCACCACGTGGTGGACGAGGTGACGCTCAAGGCTCGCGCGCGAGCGCTCCAGTACCTCGAAACGCCAGTCGAGGGCGGAGGGTCTTAGACGACGCCGTGCGTAGGCCCTATCCTGAGCCCATGGCAGAGATGAGCGACACCGAGATCGAGGAGCGCTTCGCCGTGCGCATCCTCTCCGGGCTCCGGGCGTTCGCTCACGACATGACCTACTTCGTGGAGATGGCCGAGACCGGGTCACGGATCCACTACAAGCGGGAGTTGTACGCCGCCCGCAAGGAGGCCGAGGAGGAGGAGGCGCGCGCGCAGCGCGTGTGCGAGGCCACGGCCAAGTCCGCGCCGTTCCTCTGCGCGTCGAAGTCCGCGTGCGGGTTCGGCAGGTGCTTGTTCGCCCAGGAGTTCAAGGGGATCAGGGCCACGGGGGACGGCGACCGCCAGCGCCCGGCGTCGGTGGCTGCACGCCAGCCGACCTACAGCCTCGAACCCGCAGTGGCTGAGATGCTGGACCGCCGAGGTGTGCGCTCCACCCGCAAGCGGTGAACGATCGCCCCGGCTGGGGCGTACAAGGAGGGTGACCGACTCCCTCATCGACGCGCAGTCCCGCCGCGTCGCGGCTGCCGACCGCGTGAAGCGCGCGAGCGACATCAACCTGCCCCGGTTCTCGACGTGGCACTACGGCCCCTGCCCCCGCCACGAGACCCCCGACATGCTGTGCGCGTGGAAGGCGTGCGGCGGGGACCTGCTGAACCACCAGCGCCTCGGGGTGGCGTGGCTGTACGCGCTCAAGAAGGGGATCCTGGCGGACAAGACCGGGCTGGGCAAGACGCTCATCAGCCTCGGGCTGGTCGCGCTGGTGAAGGATCGGGAGGGGCTAGAGGGCCGCGCGCTCATCGTGTGCCAGGCCAGCGCCGTGCTCCAGTGGGTGGCCGAGTTCCAGCGCTTCGCCCCCGGCATCCGCGTCGAGGCCGCAGTGGGCGATCGACGGCAGCGCCGTCAGCGCTACGCCTCGTCGTGGGAGGTCATGGTGATGAGCAGCAACATGCTCATCCGCGACATCGACATGCTCGCGCGCGTGCGACCCCAGATGGTGTTCGTGGACGACGTGGACGCCATCCGCCACCTCGACACCGCCACCGCCCAGGCTGTGGACCGGCTGACCTCCGCCGCCGACCGGGTCACCATCATCAACGCCACGCCGCTCCAGACACGTCTGCAAGACCTGTACGCCCACACCGTGTACATCGGGGGTCGGGAGATCTTCGGGTCCGAGACCGCCTTCGAGACCCGGTACGTGCGCCAGGAGCCCGTCGAGATCTACAACACCCGCACCGGGCGCAAGACCACCAAGGTGCAGACCGTGGGCTACCGGCACATGCAGGAGTTCAAGACCCGGATCAGCCCGCTGATCCTCCGTCGCTCCTACGACGACGTCCCCGACACCGACATCCCCAGCGTGGCCCCGCCGCAGAACGTGTGGCTGGACCTGCACCGCTCCCAGCGCGAGAAGTACACCGAGTTGCAGCGAGGCGTGCTGCGCATCATCAAGGAGGAGGGTGACGAGGTCCGCAGCGCCACCGCCGGGGCGCGCTTCATGTACGGCGGGCAGATCTGCGCAGGGCTCCCCGCCCTGGGCGAGGTGGATGGCCCGGGCGCGAGCGTGAAGTTGGACTGGATCATGGACCGTCTGTTGGGGGACTGGCAGGACGAGAAGGTCGTGGTGTTCAGCCGCTTCAAGGGGACGGTGAGCGCGCTGGAGACCCGGTGCCGACGCCACGACATCGGGCTGGCCAAGGTGTGGGGCGAGCAGAGTGCGCAGGAGAAGAAGGGGCAGCAGGACCGCTTCTGGCAGGACCCACGCTGCCGGGTGCTCGTGGGCACCTCCTCGATCGAGCGCAGCCTCAACCTCCAGAACGCCAACCTGCTGGTCAACGTGGACTTGCTGCTCAACCCCGCGCGGATGCTGCAAGTCCTGGGACGCATACGCAGGGTAGGATCCCGCCATCGCCGTGTGCACGTGTTCAACCTTCTCGCTCGCGATACACAAGAGGAGAGGTATCTGTCAGTGTTGGAGCAGAGGCAGGCTGTGGCCGATCACGTGCTGGACGACGAGAACGGGTTGTTCGCCGCGCTCTCCCCGCTCGCGCTGTTGCAGTTGATCGGCGGGTGATCTAGGGAGTGGACCGCGAGGAACTGATCGTGGCGCACGTAGCGCTCGTGCATCGGATGGCTGGCAAGTTCAAGAAGCGGCTCCCTCCCCAGGTCGAGATGGACGACCTCGTGAGCCTCGGGTACGGAGGTCTCATCAAGGCGGCGGACCGGTACGACGCCTCGATGGGGCAGTTCGACAAGTACGCCTCGTCCAAGATCCGGGGCGCGATGATCGACGGCCTCCGCAAGATGGACTGGGCACCGCGCAGCGTCCGCCGCCAGGCCCGGGCCATCGAGCAAGCCCGCGACGCGCTCCGCAACCGGCTGGGTAGAGAGGTATCTGTAGAGGAGGTCGCGGAGGAGACCGGCCTCGATCCCGAGGACGTCGCGCTCCTCGATGCCGAGGTCCACGCGGCCAAGAGCGCGAGCCTCGATGAGGTCTCCTCGATGTCCCAGGACGGCTTCAACCGTCACGACTACGTCACCGAGGGCGAGGAGTCCGTCGAGGAGACCGCCCACCTCAGCCACGTGGCCAGGGCGCTGCTGGTCGTGATCAGCGCTTACGACGCCCGCGAGCAGTTGCTGCTGGTGCTGCACTACTTCGAGGGGATCTCTCTCGCCCAGATCGGCGAGATGCTGGGCATCAGCGAGTCCCGGGCGTCCCAGATCCACACCCGCGTGGTCATGGATCTCCGCGAGCACATGCGCGGCCAGTTGTTTGATTGACACGTGTCTCCTAAGCGAGTACCGTTCACGGTTCACCAGGCTCTCTCGACTGAAAGAAGGTGGTTCCCATCTGGGTACTTACTCCCGACGGCTTCTTCTCCGCGATCGCGTTCGATCCCAAGCGGGGCAAGGCCGACCTCAAGCAGATCCCGGCTGCGCCCGAGGACACCCTGATCATCAGGTCCCGCGTGCAGGCCGACATCGAGCACCTGACCGCCACGCTGGCCGAGGACGGCTACGACGTCCCGTGGTGGCGCGACCTGGGGGCGGACTACATGTTCCGCGCGTTCGTGACGCGCGAGCAGTGGAGCGCCTACCTCACCCGCGCCGTCGAGGACATGGAGTACGGCAACTTCAAGGACGAGGTCACCAAGCGCCAGGGCAAGAAGCGCCACGACGTGTACATGCGCGTGTGGTCGGCGTTGCTGAGCCTCCAGCCCTCCGGGTCCACCTGGGGCCGTCGCGCCACGCGCATCAGCGCGCGCACCCAGAACACCCGGCTCCCGCTCCCCGAGCCCACCAACTCCGATGAGGAGTTCCTGCGGTGGCTGGAGACCGAGGACGACGACGCCCGGCTGGGGTCCCTGATCTCGATGACCGACGCGGAGTTCGCCGCGTACGAGGCAGGTCTGAACTAGCAGTTGACACGTGACTCTCACTGAGTTACAGTTGTCCCCGTAAGGTTCTCACCCACGACAGGAAGGCCAGGAAACATGACCGACGTCCTCAATGAGCAGGGGCTCAGCCCCTCCCAGGCGATCCGCCGCGAGGTCCGCGAGAACGCCTACGCCGCGATCGCTGCGCTGGGCGGCACGCCCGGGCTGACCCCCGAGCAGCAGGTGGAGCGCGCCGAGGCCGCGTTCGAGGCGCTGAACAAGGCCACGGGGCTGGCGCAGGAGTCGGTGGCGATCGCCAACTCCCGGGTCCTCAACCCCGAGGGCTACGCCCAGTCCCAGGCGGCGAAGAACGCCGAGCGCGAGGCGATCGCCGAGGCCGCGAACGCGGCGGAGGACGCGGCCATCGCCAACGCCGCCCAGATGCTGGACGAGTAGCCTCCTCTCCTCCGGCAACCACGAGCCCTTGGCAGGACGCCAGGGGCTCGTGGCGCGTACAAGGACCACGATGGACTGCCCTGCCGAGACCGCCGACGCGCTGAGATCCCTTCTGAGCGATCAGGACCCCCCGGACATGGTCGTGCCCCCCGTGCTCGCCAACGTCCGCCACGAGTGCGGTGAGGGCCGTCAGCGAGCCCTTCCGCTGCGCGAGCGCTACGAGTACAGCGAGGACAGGGAGTGGGCGATCCTGTGGCGCGAGGGGACGTGCCGACGCTGCGGGATGACCATGCGCTCCGAGGGACGCATCGTGCGCGTGAGCGAGCGCCCGCCGCTGACCGGTCGGGTGGCGCGATGAACGGGGTGGATCACGGCCAGACCGTGCTCGCAGCGATCGTCCCTTCCCGGCGCGACCTGCTGCTGATCGCGTTCCAGCACTTGGAGCCGGTCCACTTCGTCAACGAGGTGCAGCGCAACCTGTTCGTGATGCTGGAGCGGTACTACACCATCGCCGCCGACATCATGCCGCCCAAGACCCTCACCGACCTGCTCAACCGCACTGGCACGGTGGACGCCTCCAAGCGGCTGCTGTACGAGCAGACCTACGCCGCGCTGGTATCTACCGAGATCCCCGACCACGAGTTCCGCTACTCCGTGGACGCGCTCAAGGAGTTGCGCGCCGACAAGTTGACCGGCGAGGCGATCACCACCTCCTTCGAGATCAAGGAGCGCGGGGTCGAGATCGAGGGCGAGGAGATCAGGGGTCACGCCGCCGCCCGGCGCTACCTCATGGAGCAGGTCGGTGACATCGACAAGATGTACAACCGCGAGGAGGCACCCGAGGGCGACATCCGCAAGGAGGGCGCGGCGCTGCTGGCGGAGTACCACGCGCGCAAGAGCGGTCAGGCCGTGAGCGGCGTGTTCACCGGGATCCCCGAGATCGACCGGGCGACCGACGGCTTCGGCAACGGGGAGTTGTCGCTGGTGTGCGCCTACACGGGCGAGGGTAAGATGGCGGCGCTGGACACCCCGGTCCTCACCCCCACGGGTTGGACCACGATGGGAGCGCTCCGGGTCGGGGATGCGATCGTGAACTCCGCTGGAGAGAGGTCTGAGGTCACGGCGCTGTTCCCTCAGGGAGTCAAGCCGCTGTACCGCGTGTCGTTCAGCGACGGCTCGTCCACTGAGTGCGGTTTGGAGCACTTGTGGACGGTGCAGGACAACAATCAGCGCAACAACGTGTGGGCAGGAGGTCGCCGGTACTCCCGTGAGGAGGACCGCTGGGAGGTGGTGGACACCGAGGCAGCGATGAAGCGTCTTGCTGCTGGAGACCGGCTGTACATCCCCATGGTCGCCCCGGTGCAGTTCGAGGCTGCCGAGCCCGAGATCGACGCCTACACCTTCGGGGCGCTGCTGGGGGACGGGTCCTTCGCAGGATCGGTGACGTTCACCAACATGGATGAGGAGATCATCGAGCGGGTCACCGATGGGGCGGGTCTCCTCGGTGCGACCGTTGTGCAGGGTTCCAAGCCCAAGGACCACAGGATCAACGGGCGGGAGATCCGTGACGTGCTGCGCCGCCTCGGGGTATGGGGCGCACGGTCGTGGGAGAAGCACATCCCTGACGGGTTCCTGTACGGGAGCGTCAGCACTCGGCTGGAGGTGCTGCGCGGGCTCATGGACACCGACGGGACCGTGGACGACACCGGACGACGAGTGGAGTTCTGCACCTCCTCAGAGCAGTTGGCAGACGGAGTTCGGCACCTCGTGGAGTCGCTGGGGGGGACGGCGAAGATCAGTCGCCATGTGCACTCCTACGTTCACAAGGGTGTCCGGGTGGAAGCGCGGGATCGCTACCGGGTCCGTCCCAAGTTGCCCGAAGGGATCAACCCGTTCTTCGTCGCCCGCAAGGCTGACCGCTACAGCCGACGGCTTGAGGGTGTCAAGCAGGGAGATCGGCTGCTTCCGTTCCGCCGGATCACGCGGATCGAGTTCTCCCGCGAGGCTGAGGCGCAGTGCTTGATGACATCTGCGCCGGACCGGCTGTACGTCACCGACTCGTTCATCCTCACGCACAACTCCCAACTGGTGACGCAGATCGCGTGGCACGCGGCGGTGCACCAGGGCAAGAACGTGTTCTTCGCGACGTCGGAGACCCTGCGCGCCCAGGTGCGCCGCAGGATGGTGGCCCGCCACTCACGTCTGGAACGCTTCGGGCTGGAGCACGGGCTCAACGCCCGAGGGATCAAGCAGGGGTCGCTGACCGAGACCGAGGAGCAGGCGCTGGGCGCGGTGCTGGATGACCTCGACACCAACCCCGCCTACGGGCGCATGGAGGTCGCGCAGATTCCCAGCGGCGGGACCCTGAGTTACGTGGCTGCGCGCATGGCCCGGGCGCAGCAGCAGTGGAACATCGACCTCGTGGTGATCGACTACCTCGCGCTGCTCAAGAACGAGCGCAACCGGACGTCTGAGCGCGAGGAGTTCAACGAGATCATCCGCTCCGCCAAGACCCTCGCCGCGTCCTTCGACGCCGGGCGCGGAGTGCCGGTCATCAGCCCGTGGCAGATGAAGCAGGCGAAGTACGAGGACGCGCTGCGCACGGGCGAGTACACCCTGGCCAGCCTCAGCGACACCAGCGAGGCGGAGAAGTCCGCCGATCAGATCGTGACGCTGCTGGGTCTGCCCGACACCCCCGAGATGCGCCGCGTGAAGTTCCTCAAGGTGCGCGACGGCGACCTGCCGCCGTCCTTCGACCTCGCGGTGGACTACCGCAACGCCTACATCGGGTCGCGCCGCGCGGGGACCTCCGCAGCGGACGACGTCGAGTCTCTGCTGCACGTGTGATGGCCAAGCGACTCACCGGGCGCGAGAGCCCCTTGGAGTTGATCCAGGCCGCGAACGAGATCGACCTGTACGACGTGCTGGCGGAGTTCTTCGAGGTGCATTTGCCGCGCGAGGGGAAGTCCGGCAAGCAGCCGTGCCCCTTCGGCTTCGAGCACCCCGACGGGGGCATGGACAAGGCGTTCCGCACCTACCCCGACGGCAACCACGCCTATTGCTTCGGAGGCCACGGCTACCTCGACCCCGTGCGGCTCATCCAGATCAAGGACGACATCAGCGCCACGGCAGCCGCCCGGCGGCTGCTGGAGCACTACAACGTGCTCAACCCCATGCCGTACTGGGAGCGCTTCGCTGAGGTCCAGCGTGAGGTCGCCTCGCGCCGCACCGAGGTGGGCGACACCTCCTACGCCGTAGAGGCGCTGAGCGTGGCGCTCAGGGCGCACCCGGCCCACGCCCAGGGCCAGTACTCCTCGCAGTACTCCGAGTCGTTCAGCCGGTGCTTGGAGGTGCTGAACCATCTGTCGAAGGTGCGCCCCGATCAGGCCGACGCGAAGTTGAGCGAGTGGTTCGACCGCTCCAAGGCGCTGATGCTGCGCACGCTGGACGCCTTGCCAGCGAACGAGGAACATGCGACACTTGACAACTCCATACATGAAAGGTAGGCCCCCGAGATGTCCCAGAGTGCAGCCGACACCGCACCGATCCTCAAGGAGTGGATGACCGGATCCGAGGTCGCCGATGCCCTGGGCATCTCGCGCCAGCACGTGAACCGCATGTTCAACCGTGGGGAGTTCACGACCCTGCACCGCCTCGGGGACCGGCCCATTCTCGTGGTCCAGACCACCGAGGTGCAGCAGAAGGCGTCCGCTCGCACCGAGGCGGCGGAGGAGAAGGCGTCTGCTCAGGCCGAAGCACTCACGTAGATGCTGACGATCAACGACGACCCGATCTTCCTCGCGGTGAGCGATGTGTCTCCCCTCGTGGTGAACCTCGATCGTGAGACCGTCGTGATCGCCGAGCCCGCCGGTCGGCTGACCATCGAGTTGAGCAAGGGGCTGGACCAGTGAGGAGCAACCTGCGTGGGCAGCCCGAGAAGTACTACGTGGGCGACACCGTGCGCATCCGCGCCAAGACCACCGACCCCGAGACCTTGGATCCGCTGATCCCCAACACGGGCACGGTGGAGTGGTGGGCTCCCGGTGTGGACCGCACCGACCCTCCTGCGGTCACCTCCAACCTGACGGCCCGTCCCGCGAGCGAGGACATGCTGCTGTACCAGCAGACCGATGGATGGGCACCGGGCCGCTGGACCTACAAGGTCACCGTGGTCGGCACCGAGTTCACCAACAGCGCCGTCGGCGCGATCACCCTGTACCCCTGAGAGGAACACATCCCATGGCTGCCATCCGGCTGTACCACGACAAGCAGAAGTCCCTCGTCCCCGACGAGAGCGGTGACATCGTCGTGCAGACCCCCAACGGGGAGGAGCGCCGCCGCGCGGAGAAGCGCGACCTCGCGGAGTCCTTCACCACGGTGGAGTTGCCCGAGGGCTACGAGGCCACCATGACCTCGCTGAGCCACCTCGTGGAGAGCCTGACCGCCCGGCACTTCGACGCTGACGACGTGTACGCGGTGACCGCCGTGGAGGCTGAGGGGAAGCCGGACGCGGAGACCGTGAAGATCGCCAAGCGCCTCGCTGCGCTGCTGGACGCCGAGTACGCTTCGACGCCGGAGAAGGCGCTCTCGCTGCGCTCGTGAGTCGCCAGCGCCTCGCGTCGATGCAGGGGTAGACCAACGACCCGAGGAGAGATGAGATGGCGCGCACGATCGAGGGCCGCGACTACATGAGCGACCGGCTGTTCGGCAACCCCGCGTCCTCGCCCACCCAGGCGCAGATCATCGCGCTGAGCGAGAACGCCGACGCCATCCTCGCGTCGTGGTCGGGGTTCGGAGCAGCAGGCGATGAGGAACTGTCTGCTGACGGGTTCGCCCGCCAGGTCGGCGTGTACGCCCACACCCAGGGCGAGCAGACCTCCACGCTCCAGCACACCTTCACCCACACGGGACCGTCTGGCGGAGGCACCGCGCGCACCATCCGCAAGGTCGCGGTGGTCGCGCAGCCCAACGGCGGTGCGATCCCCGGTGCGGTGAACTCGGGGATCTACGTGTTCATCATGGACCAGCCCAACCCGCCGACCCTGACCGGCACCGACTCGCTGAACCAGTTGGTCTCGATCGACTTCGGCGCGTAGTCCATGATCCGGGTCACGTCCTCCGAGGTCACGCTCACCTGCGACACCCAGGCGGAGTGGGACGCTTTCACCGCCGCTTCTGCGGAGATGCCGGTGGGTGTGACGGTGCTGGAGTGGAACGCGACGGCGTTCGTTCTGCGGGTGTCGGTCGATCAGGATTTCACCGATCAGTGCATGACCTCGGAGTAGGACCATGCCGCTGACACGGCTCGCCTTGTACCGGCTGTCAGCCGCTGTTCCTGTTGGAGTCACCCGCGCTGGCCAGTACGGAACCCTCGCTCCGTCGGGGTCAGGTCAGTACAACGTGGCGACAGGCTCTGCGGCCACTTTCGTGCTCGGGCCTACCAGCGCTTCTAGTACCAACCCCACCCTCTTTCAAGCACGGGGCTGGGCTCTCCCTCCGGCGGAGATGTCCGTGGACACCCCACCGGGGATTATCGTTCAGCCTGCGTGTTCGCCCGTGATGAGGTTGACGGTCACCTCGACCGCCAGCAATGGGTTGACGCTCGGTACGGGTTCCTGTGCACTGATCGTCAGCCTATGGCGGATCTCTCCGACGGTTGGTGGTGTATCTACCCTCATCGCCAGCGCGTCCGGATCGCCAGTCGCTACCCGAGGCGGCGGTGCAGACACACCGGAGGTCACGTTGTCGGTGCCGCGCACCGAGTTCGCTCCCGACGAGGTGTTGTACTTGCAGGTGGCGGTCAGCCTGACGGCTCCTCAGCCGGTTCTGGGATCCAACACCGAGACCTACACCTTCAACTTCGCAGCCTTGACCACGCAGTTCAGCAGCGTGGCCCCGCTGCGGTACGAGTTCCCTCGGACGGCAGCGGATGCGCCAGAGGTGCCGCATTCCCAGGCGACTCGCCAGCACGCAGCGTTCCGGCGCATCGAGGAGAGCGTCGAGATCGAGGCCGCTCCTTCCCGCATCGCTGACATGTCGCGCCAGGTCGATGACGCCGTCGAGGAGCCGCTGGAGGTGTCGGTGAGGCAGGCCACGTTTCCGCGCACCACGACCCAGGACGGCATGTCGCCCGAGGATCAGGCTGTGCGTCAGGCGATCTTCCGACGGGTGAACGCCGAGGAGTACCCGGTGCAGGAGGAGGTGTCGCGGCGCGTGACCGCTGTGCGCAGGCTTGCCCAGGGCGGCGTGGGCCTCGACGCCACGGCGAACAAGCAGGTGACGTACGGGCGCAGGGCGCTCCAGTTCCTCCAGCCCGGCGAGGACCCGGTGATCGACCCGACCCGTGAGATCCGCGTCGTGGTGCGCAACTCTGACGGCCTCCTGCACGGCCCTGGCGCACTGGTGGTGCTGTTCCGCACCGACACCAACTTCCCGGTGCAGACCGGAGTGTCCGACGGCGCGTCCGAGGTCGTGTTCCCCCGCAACTCCTTCGACTCCGCGTCGTACTTCGTGGCCGCGTGGGACACCGACGGGACTCCCCTGCCCACGCAGGCCGTGAGCGAGCGCGGGCTCATCCCCGAGGCGGTGTAGCCCATGCCGGTAGACCTGTACCTCGCACCGCCCGAGGTGGACCCGGCGCACCTCGTGCTCCGCGAGCGAGCGGTGCTGTTCAACGGGGAGCAGTTCGAGCGCACGGCGACCGCTGACCCGGGGTCCGTGCTGACGGACCCGGTGCGCGTGCTGGACGCGCTCCGATCGACCACGGCTGCTCCCGAGGCCGCAGGGACGGCGCTGCGCACCACCAGCGCCAGCCGGAGGACATCCGACACCGTCATCGCCGCAGGCGATCCCCAGCGTGCGCTCTCGATCGCCAGGTTCACGATCGCGACCCAGGAGATCGACGCCCAGCCCGATCGCCAGCACCAGGCAGCGCGAGTCGCAGGAGAGGAGATCGACACCGAGGCGATCCTGAGCGTGTCTGTTGGATCGAGGCGCGAGGTCCAGAGCACGGTCATGGTGGAGAGCAGTCCTTCGCGCACGCAGGGCGCAGCGCGCGAGGCCCAGGTCTCGACCGTGGTGGACTCCGCCGCGTTGCGCAGCCTCACCGCTTCGCGCAGCGCGTTCGCCGAGCCCGCCGCTGCTTCCCATGCCCAGCGCCGCCATGCAGCACAGCGGGGCGTCGAGGACGCGGTGGAGACCGTGCTGAGCACGGCCAGCCGCCAGAGCACACACCCGCGCGCCGCGATCGCCGTACTCGACGTCACCGCGCTCGTGGAGCGGTCCCAGTCGCTGACCCGTCAGGCAGAGCAGGAGGCCGTCGCGCAAGCCGAGGCCGAGCGCGTGCAGCAGGTGACCCGGCAGGCTGCTCAGCAGAACGCTTCCGACGCCGCCGCACACCGGTTCGTGGTGTTCCCGAGGACGGCATCTCAGGACCCGGTCGCTGTAGCGCTGATCGCCGAGCGGACGCAGCAGGTGACGAGGTTCCCGGTGATGTTCGTGGCGCTGACCTCGCTCGCCGGGCGCACCACGGCGCACACCCGGCAGGGTCTCGATGAGGTCGCGATGCAGGCCGAGGCGATCCGCTCAGCGACCTTCCCCCAGGCGACCATGCAGACGATCGCGTTGATCGGCGCGTTCAGCGCCCGCGTGCACGCTGCTCAGCGATCCGCGTCCCAGGAGACCAGCGCCACGGCAGCGGCCCGCAGGACGCAGCAGACGACGCGCTACGCCCTCCAGAACGCGGTGGTGTACGCCGACCCCGAGCGCGTCACCGCCTACGCCCGCCAGACCCTCGACGCGGCCCTCGCCCCCCAGGGGATCCTGCTCCCCTCCACCGCCTATCGACGCACCACCGCCGACGGGATCCTCCTCCCCCAGGACGCAGCGCAGCGCCGCCACGATGCGTTCCGCGACGCCCAGGGCGTGCTGGAGGTCCCCCAGGTGCTCGCCGCCCGCCCAGGAGTGTCCTACCTCCGTCGGGCGTTCGATGCCGTCGAGGTCGAGGCAGCGACGTTCATCGTCATCTTCTACCAGCCACGGTCCTCGCTGCTCGTGGTGTTCGTGGAGCCGGGTGCCAGGGTCGAGATCGGCTGACGCCGATGCAGGTCCCATGGACCTCCTCGATGACGACGACCGCGCCCTCATTGCCGAGGCGTCTGTGGCGATGGAGATGCGACTCGCCCGGGAGAGCGGGTCCGCCGTCGATCTCCTGACGCTCCGGCTGGGCAAGTTGGAGCGCTCACCCGGCAAGAACGACAACTGGGTGGAGAGCAACGGCGGGCTGCCCCGCTACATCGAGAAGATCGCCGACTCGCTGCACCGCAAGCGGGGGTTCACGATCAGCCGAGCGATCGCTACGGCGGTGAGCATGGTGAAGCGCTGGGCGCGCGGCGGGGAGAACGTCAACCCCGACACCCGCGTGAAGGCCGCAGCGGCGCTCGCCCAGTGGACCGCGCTCAAGGCCAAGGCGAAGGCCAAGCGCGCCGCGAAGTAACGGGCTGGAGGAGGAACCGCATGAAGGTGTCGAAAGGTGCGATGGTCCGCTGGAAGTCCTCCGGCGGATCCGCCCAAGGCAAGGTCATCCAGATCGCCACCACGGGATCGCTCAAGGCTGCGTCCGGGTTCGAGGTCAAGGCGTCGGAGGACAACCCCGCCGTGCGCGTGCAGGTGTACCGGGACGGCAAGCCCACCGATGTGATCGTCGCGCACCGCATGAACGCCCTCATGGCGCTCAGCGCGCCGCCGATGGGTGAGGCGGTGCTGCGCCTCAGCGCGTTGCTGAACGACCCCGAGCGCATCGAGATGGCCACGCGTCGCGTGCGCACGCCCGAGGGCGCTCGCAAGTACGGCAAGCCGATCGGCAGCGTGATCCGTCCCGGCATCGACCTCCCCGTCGGCAAGGGGCGCAAGGGCAGCAGCAATCCCGCCAGCGGGGCCAGCAAGAAGCCCTCGCGCAAGATGCCCCCCGGCACCAAGTTTCCGAGCGCGCAGCGCCAGGCGGCACCGCCTAAGGACGCGCCCGACGCCGACAAGCCGAGCGCGGTGGACAAGGTCAAGAAGGCCGCACGCGCTCCCCGAGCCATGTCTGACGTGGAGTACCAGCGCCGCGCCGACGAGTTGAGCGCCGCGCTCAAGGAGGACTGGGTCAAGAACGGGACCGACAAGAAGTTCTCCCTCGACGGCAAGGGCAAGCGCTGGGAGAAGGAGCGCGCCCGCGTCCACCAGCAGATCGTGAGCGAGATCTACGACAAGGAGTTCGCCGACGTCCCCAGCGACGGCAAGGCGCTGTTCAGCGGCGGTCTCGGGGGCGCGGGCAAGGGCACGCTGCTCAAGTCCGGTCGAGTCGAGGGCGTGGACCTCGACCAGTACGGCACCGTGAACCCCGACGACGTCAAGGAGTACATCGCCGAGAACTTCCCCGACCTCGTCCCCGAGAGCCCCGTGTACGAGTCGCGCATGGAGGCCAGCGCGATGGTGCACGAGGAGTCCTCCCACATCGCTCAGATGATCGCTGAGCGCGCGTACGCCGAGCGCAAGAACATCGTGTGGGACATCACGATGGGGTCGGAGAAGTCGGTGCAGGGTCGGATCAACCGGCTCCGCGACTCCGGCTACGAGCAGATCGACGCGGTGTTCATCGACATCCCCGTGGAGGTGAGCGTGAAGCGCGCGCTCACCCGCCACCGTCGAGGGGCCGAGGAGTTGCGCGCGTTCGAGGCGTCTGGCGTGATGCCGCGTGACCCCAACGGCAAGGAGTACACCCCGCTGGGTGGTCGCTTCGTCCCGCCGAGCGTGATCCGCGCGCAGCAGACCGACGACGGCAGGTCGGAGAACGTCAAGGCGTTCGAGGCGTTGCAGGACCAGTTCGACACGTGGTCGCTGTGGGACAACTCGGTGGACAACCGGGACGCCGAGAAGGTCCGCGAGGGCAAGGGGCGCACCCCGTCCTCCCGCCAGGCACGCGCCCGTCGAGAGCGTCGCCAGGACGCCAGCCGCACGTCGGGTACCGCGCCGAAGTCCGCGAGTCAGCGCCGCAAGTTGGAGGCCGACCGCGCGCGCCTCGCCGAGGAGTTGGGCCAGGCGCTCACCGAGGGTTTCGACCCCGACAACCCCAGCGACAAGATCGCTACGCCCGAGGTGCTGCGCATCCGCAAGGAGTTGGCCAGGATCCGCCGCGAGTTGGGGCTCAGTGGGTCCGTCGATCGCCTCAAGCGCCACTTGTTACACTTGTAAACCAGCGGTACACTGAGGGTGCCAGGGGAGCCCCTGGGAGGACCGAGGAGGTCACCATGCGCAGCAAGATCACCGACATGCTGGAAGCGCTCAAGGCCGGTGACATGACCGTCGAGGAGGTCGCCGACGCCTTCCGCAACGGCGCGATCAAGGACGGGGACCCCCGGCCCGGATCCCTGGAGGAGTCCCTGGCCAACGAGGGCAGCGGCTTCGAGGAGGGGACCTTCGATGAGGTGAGTCGCGCGCTGCACCTCGGGATCATCGACATCGACCAGTACGGCATCCTCGTGGAGGCCGTCGATGGGGGTGGCGAGGACGACGAGGATCCTGCCGAGGAGACCCCCGCTACCGAGGTTGACGCCGCTCCCGCGACCCCGGCCAACCCCGCGACCCCGATGCCGCCCAAGCCCCCGACCGCGCCGTGAGCACGAGCCTGCGGGACGCGCTCCGGCTGTTGTCGGAGGACGACGTCCCGTTCGAGGAACTGGCAGCGGAGGTCGCCCGCACCGATCCCGGCGAGGCGCTGCGCGAGGTCCGCCGCGCTGAGGGGCTGGGCTGGGTGACGCCCGAGGAGGCCAAGACGCTGTTGCGCGCCGCGCGGCAGTAGGTTACACTTGTCTCGTAAGCGGCTCTCCCCCCAGGAAGGTGATGCGAGATGATGGACATGTGGCCCGCCGAAGGCCCCGATCTGGACGCGCTGGCGTTCGACATGATGGCCGACGACCCGTTCGAGTGGCGGCTGGAGATGGGGTTCCTGACCCCGCCGGATGAGGGTCCCGAGGAGGACGAGATCTTCGAGGACGAGGAGCCGGAGTACGACGGCCCGGACTACGACGGTCCCGAGGACGACTTCGACCCCGACGGCTGGATGGCCGCGCAGGACCGGTACGACGCGATGGTCTACGGCCCGTAGGGCGCAACGGCTGACGGCCCCCTCGATCGAGGGGGCCGTTGGCGTATCCTGGGCGCATGACGGCGGCGACCGATACAGAGGCATGAGCGCCATCGAGGAACTGCGGGACCGGCTGGAACTGGGCCGGGTCGTGGTGCCCCCGCACATGAAGGTGCTGGGCGGCAAACTCGTCCGTGTGAAGGGGTACTCCTACACCCGGCGCGGCGGCAAGAAGCGCGTGGTGTTGAGCGACAAGCCCGCTCCCGGGCAAGACGTGTGGGCGCGCAACCCGGCGCGAGCGGTGGACTTCGAGGACCAGCGCTCCAGCCCCGGGGCCAAGGTCGAGATCGACCCTGAGCGTCTGAACGCGGCCATGCTCGCGGCTGGCGTGGTCGGCTCGAAGAACCTCAAGATCAAGTTGCGGATCCGCGACCAGGCCAAGGCCGGGCAGCAGGGGATGGCGCAGAAGATCGGCCCCGAGGAGTACCGCGTCGTGATCAGCGTCGCGCCGAAGGCACGTCTGGAGAACAACCACCTCTACGTGCTGAACAACTCCCTCGTGCACGAGATGCGCCACGTCGCGCAGCATCAGGAGGACCCCGACATGGGGTTCAAGTACGCCCAGGCGCTCAAGAGCGTGGGGTACAGCAAGAACCCCTACGAGGCCGAGGCCCGGGCGTTCGGTCGGCTGGCCGACCACAGCGGCGAGAAGGAGATTCCCGCCGGGCTGGGACCGGCGCTGGGCGAGTCGGTGTGGGGCATCGTCCCGCGCGACACCATCCTCAAGGCCGGGGACTTCGACGCCGAGGAGTTCGAGGCTGCACTGGAGGCTCTGGCCGACCTGAGCGAGGAGCAGTTGGCCCAGGTGATGGAGACCGGCTCGCCCGTCGAGCGCGCCGCCGCCCAGGTGCTGCTGAGTCAGTGATGGTGGACGACCGCGTGACGCTGGATCCGGCACTCGTCGGTGCGCCCCGACTGCGGCACTGGCCGCACCACGCCTACGACCTCGCAATGCGGGGATGGGAGCAGATGGCATGAGCACCACCCTTCGCGACGGCACCACGGTGGAGGACCACCGCCTTGACCGTCTGATCCAGTTCGATGAGCGCAGCCGCGACTACCCGGTCATGGCCACCATCAGCGCCAAGAAGCCGAGGTCGTACCACTGGCGCTGCGAGCAGACTCTCGACCAGGGTCGCGAGGGCGCGTGCGTGGGGTTCGCGTGGACCCACGAACTGGTCGCCAGGCCGCGCGAGATGCGCCTCAGCGACGCCTACGCCATCGAGGTGTACAAGGAGGCCCAGAAGATCGACCAGTGGCCAGGAGAGGACTACAGCGGCACGAGCGTGATCGCGGGCGTCCAGATCCTCCAGCAGCGAGGGCTGATCGGGGAGTACCGCTGGGCGTTCGGCATCCACGACCTCGTGATGGCGGTGGGCTACAAGGGACCGGCGGTGCTGGGGATCCCCTGGCACCAGGGCATGTACCGTCCGAGGCTCGCCGGGAACGGGTCGTACTGGATCGACCTCAGCGGTCCCAAGGTGGGAGGGCACGCGATCGTGGCCCGGGGCTGCAAGATCGTGTGGAAGCGCGGCATGTCGTGGGCGCAGCGCGGCTGGCAGGACCACGGCTGGGACGCGGTGGACATGGAGAAGTCCTTCGTGACCCTGCGGAACTCCTGGGGCATGGGCTGGGGCGATGGCGGCGACGCGCGCATCACGCTCGCGCATCTGGCGCTGCTGCTGGGAGATCGCGGTGAAGCCTGCATCCCCGTCGAGCGACGCTAGGTACCCGTGCCCGCACGCTGACTGCTCGTTCGTCGGCTCCAGCGAGTCGGGCCGCACCCGCCACGTGCAGGCCATGCACCCCGCGCGCCTCAGCGCCCTCCTGCGCAGCGCGAAGCGCCCGACCTACCCGGTGGAGCGCCCGCGCGCGCCGAGGCTGTGCGTGCACCAGTGGAGCGTCGGAGGGGACACCAAGCGCGTGGGCGGCTACGTGCACGTGCAGACCTGCAAGCACTGCGGGGACTCCCGGGTGGTCGAGCAGGTTTGCGTACCCGAGAACTGCATGACCCAACGTCGCATCCTGTTCGGTTCCGGTTACGCAAAGTAGTTCTCCCAGAAGTAGTACGAACGGGGCTCCAGAGGCGTACTACGTCGTGTACGCCGTCGCGGAAGAAGAACCCTGCACCGGATCCGGCCACACCCACGGCCACCGGATGAGGCTTCCACCGAGGCAAGCGAGAGCCTGCCACCAGGCCCCGGA
>Ga0210043_1000808_pt1 | contig 31307 bp, 39 predicted proteins | sample CryGeymet201501t_FD_183990 | JGI IMG/M metagenome (GOLD analysis project Ga0210043, IMG submission 183990) | Groundwater microbial communities from Crystal Geyser aquifers in Utah, USA - Crystal Geyser metaG 2015-01t (SPAdes) (version 2) | ecosystem: Environmental > Aquatic > Deep subsurface >... | reverse complement strand
CCCGGCGTGATCGTCGGCGTGACCAGAAAATCGTCCACGCCGTCGAACTCGAGATAATACTCACCCGTGCCCGCCTGCCGCAGAATGGGGCGAGACGCGACCACCGCCTGCGTGGGGTGCAGCCCGTAGCCTGACGGATCGGTAATGCCCGCCACCGCCTGCCCCACGGTCGCAGGCGTCGTGCGTGCTGTGTCGGTGAAACACGTCTCGGGTGACGGCATCGCGGCCACGAGGGCGGTGCTGCCGGGGAGCAACGCGCTCAGGATGAATGCGTCGGGGTCGTTCAGGGCGTTGAGTTTCGGGCCTACCGTGAGCATCAACTCGCCACAGGAAATAGCCGGAATACTGGCCCCCGAGAGAAGCGGGGTCAGGCGACCTGAAATATCGCCAATCACGGTGTCCCCGCTCCGGGCATCCGCGCCAAAGTAGTAATCGTGAATGGCGGTGAGTTTTGCGGCGACTTGCGCGCCGGTATCCCCCACGGCCCAATCGGTTGTGATCTTGGTCATGCTGGTATCCCCGCGTTGCAGTCGAATGTGGCGTAGAGGCCGGTTCCGGGCGCGCCGGGGGCAGGCCAGTTGCAGTCAAAGACGGTTCCGGCGTGTGCGCCTGCGGCTATGTGCCATGCGGGATCAGCGGGCGTCCCACAGACAAAAAGGGTTCCGTCGAGATAGCCGGGGAACAGCGCGTTGATCGCGCGAATGACGGGCGAGCCCACGCTGCCGCGCTGCCGCCCCATCCCGTGACCGTGACCGTGCCGGGGCATCAGCCGGCAATCCCGATCATGTCGGTCGCCGTGGTGCCGGTCGCCTTCACCTGGATGATCTCGGCGTCGATGTAGCTGCCCGGCTGCATCAGCCAGGACACCTCATCGCCTGCCGCATTGACGCAGACCACTGTGCCGGCAGTGCCGACATAGATCGCCTTGGTCGGGAACGGCAACTCGGCGCTGTTCGACGGCGTGATCGCAAACATCCGCCTGCCGGGACTGATCAGCGTCGGCGAGTGGTTCGGAAGAAGGGGGATAGCGGGCATGGGGGTGTCCTTTCAGGGGTTCATGTTTGAGGGAACTGGAGGCCAGAAACCCACGCGGCGCGCTCTGCGTCATCAGTGGGGATGTCGGCCCGCTCAACGATCAGAAAGGCTTTGCCTTCGGGAACGTCCTTCGCCGCGATCTGCGCAACGGTCAGCCCACACGAGAGCCAAGGCACTACAAACACAGGCTCGGCGCTGTCGTTCAAATAGACGATAATCGGATCAACCATGTCTGCGCCCCTACCTGAAAACCGAACCCGTCACGACGCTGGTGTCGGCAAAGTTGCCTGATGTGTTCCAGCAGCCGACGCGAAAGCTTCCCGCTGCGGTGTCTACGATGACCTGCCCGAACCCCCCGCTGTGCGCCACCACGACACAGTAATCCGCGTCCTGCATTGCAGTGGCAAAGTTGACCGTGTAGTTGCCCCCGCTGTTTCGCACGATGCTCGATACGTTCCCTGCGGCCCGGATGGCGGGGACAGTGGTCGTGCCGTTAAAGTTGACCCACGCGCGGCAACCAAAGAGCGGCGCGGCTCCGCTCGCGTTCAAGACGCCCGGAACCTGCGCCGCAATCGCCTGCTTCGTGCGCAAGGCGTTCATCGGGCTGACCGTATCGGTCCCGGCCTCGGCCACTGCCTGTGACGGGAACGTAAGCGCGATTGTCGGGCTTGCCGCGACGCCATCGCCATTCGTGACAGTGACTTGGTTGGTCGTGCCCGCAATGCTGCGCGCCGCTGCGGCGCCTGCGTCTGTCCGCGCGACCAGCCCGTTGCCCGTGCCATTGATCGCGACCAGCGGCGCGGGAAGGGCAATCGTCAGATCGCCAGTCAGCGCCCCGCCTCCGGTCAGGGGCCCGGTGGTCGAGATCGTGCGCGATTGCGGGACGGGCGCGGCGGCGACGAGGTCCGCCACCTCATCACGCAGGGCGGCGATTTCAACCACCGATGCCGCGGCGGCGGATGCCGAACCCTCCGCGCCCGCAATCTGCGTCGCGCTTGGCCCGGACTGCGGCATCCCGTCGATCAGGATCGGCACGGTGCCATTGGTCCAGACAAAGGGCGGCAATGCCCCCTCGATGCGCAACGCACCGCCGCCCGAAAGGCGCTGTTCCTGCGCGATCAGGATCTGACGGTCGAGCTGCGACCCAAGGCTGTCCTCGCGCGGGCCCAGCACGGCGGCCCAGCCCTGTTCGGCCTGTGTCTGGCGGCCGATCACGATCTGCGCGCCTGCGTGGGTGGCGGCGGCGGGGGCGGTCAGGGTCAGCGTGCCGGTGGTGCCGGTTGCTGCGGGCGACACGCTCCAATCGGCGGGGTCGAGGACGCTGCGCACCGTGCCGTCCGGGGTCGCCGTCTCGATCGCGACGGTGACCGACCCGGCGAGGTACGGGAACGCCACCGCGTAGGGGCCGGTGCCCGCGACGATGTGGCGGCTGATCGGCGTGTTGGCCTCGACGGTCATGGCGTGCTCCTGAAGGCGTTGGAAAGGTCGGGGGCGCGGAAGCTGTCACCGGACCCGCGCGAGGGCACAAAGGGCTGCGTGCCGTAGTCCTTGGCTTGCTGGCGCAACCGGCGGCGCATCAGCACCTCCGCCTCGGGGTCGAGGAACGCCTGCAGCTCGTCCGCCACCAGGCGCGAATAGGCCACGCGCACTGGCCAGCCGGAAGAGGCGAAGGGGGTGTAGCGGCGCACCAGCCCGGCCACGTCGCGGCCGACCAGCGTGTCCTCGCCGCTGATCGCGCGGGTGATGTTGCTGGCGACGGGTTTGATCAGGTCACTGCCAAGGCCCACCACCGGCCCGGCGATGGTTTCGGCGATGCCGCCCCCGACGCGCGAGGTTTCGGCCCAGAAGAAATCGCCAAAGATCCCCAGGCCACCGCCCTGGAACAACGCGGCCATCAAGAACTTGCCATCCGTCATCGGGCGCGGGTCGTTGCCCTTGGCAAGTTCCTTCAACTGGACCGCCATGGCCCCGGTTACGATCAGCAGGGCAGACATTGACGCGGCGTATTTTGCCTTCCCTATCGGCGTGGGGATCGCCATGTAGCGGCGGTACTGGCCCATGGTCAGCGACAGGGCAAAGGATTTGTAGGACATGGCCGATCGCGCCAGCTCGCCCAGGAACGATCCCGGCGGCGCCTCGCCCTGCAGCCGCGCGCGCCCCTCGACCTTGGCGGTGGGCATCGCGTATTCCAGCTGCTCCTCGATCGCCATCTGCAGTCGCATGGCAAGGCCCTCTGCCTCGACCCGCGGCATCGTGGTCTGCGCCTCTAGCCAGTACATCGGCGAAATGAAATCCGCGCCGGTGTCGGCCTTGAAGCGCACGGACGGATCGCGCAGCAGATCCCAGTCGGCGGGGCTGATCCCGCGTTCCTGAAAGATGCGGCGCAGCGGCGCGTCGATCTGGCCAAAGGCGCGGTCGGCGTTGTCGGCCATGAAGCCCGAAAACTCCATCTGGAACGCCATGCGCCGCATGTCAGTCAGGAACGTGAGGCCGGTTGCGCGCAGGGTAAAGGACGCGAGGCGGTCGGGCAGGCCGGTCGCGAATGTCTCGCCGAAATAGCGCGATGCGCCGCCGCCGGCATCGGCCAGCGTGTTGGCGACATAGCCCATGCGCGCCGCCGTCTCGCGCGTGGCCTGGCTAGCCATCAGCTGCACCGACCGGGCGATGACATGGCTGCCCGACATACCCACCGCCTGGGCGGCCATCTGCATCGTCGCAAGGTCGGATGTGGAGGACAGCACGGCCGACCCCAACTGCGCCGATGTCAGCACGGCGCGCGTGCCGGAAAAGAACGCGGCCCAGCCTGCGTGGTCGGGGATGTTGGCCGATCCGTTCAGATGCGACAGCATGGCACCCGCGAGCTTGCCCGTGCGCACCACCCGTTCGGCCAGCTTTGCCGCCGCTTTGGTTTCCTGCGGCGTGCGCGCGGCCAGAACACCCGCCGCCGCGCGTTTCTGCGCCACCTGGATCGCAAAGTTCAGGCCGGTGCGGGGGTTCGGCCCCAACACGCGCATCAGCGCCACATCGCGCGCGAGGCCGTTCAGCCCGCCGATCATCGCGCTGAACGGGTCCGACGATCCGAAGGTCTTGTTGTACTCGATCCAGTCCTGTCCGGTGGCAAAGTGCAGCACCCGGTGATCGGCCCGCTGGTTGTAAATCGCGCGGCCCCCGACCGACATGCTGGGATCCCGGTCATCCCAGCCGCGCGTCACGATCCCGTCGTACACATCGCGCAGAAACCGTTCGGTCACCGCGCGCGGCGGCACGGTGCCGGGGGCGGCGGCAAAGGGCTTGCCGGTGGTCAGGTCGGGGATGCGGTGCCAGGCAAGCCGCCCCTCGATCGCCCTGGCCCAGCCGTCGAAGCCCGCGCGCATGATCCGGCCCGCGTCATGGGCATGTGGCATCCCGTAATCGGCCAGATCGCCGATGTCGCCGCCATGGGCGTTGAACAGGCGGCGCATCCGCTGCTGCGCCTTGCGGATCGCGGCGGCCAGATGCTTGGCCCGCCCGTCGCCGGTGTCGTCGCCATGCAACTCGCGGATCACGTTGCCAAGGCGCGCCTTGTCGCGCGACTGACCGACCACGTTCAGCCCGACATCGTCCAGCACCTCCTTGATGTCCGCGCGGATCGAGGCATTGAACGCACGGGTCAGCGTTTCTACGCTCTCGCCGGTAAAGCCCGACCCCTCGCTGAACTCCAGAAGGTTGCGGATCGCGAGCGCGGGATCGGGCGACGCCTCGATCAGGCCCTGAATGCGGCGCATCGCCTGCAGCTGGTTCAGCACGGCATGGTAGCGCCGGGTCTTGGCGGCCTTCGTCGCCTCCTTCAGGTCTTTCGTCGCGGCGGCCGCGGCCGCGGCGTCCGGCATGGTGGTGCGGTAGCGGTCGTAAAGCTGCTGGTAGACATTGGTCGCGGCCACGCCGCGCGCCCGGTCCACCGCGCCAAAGTCCACCGCGCGGGCAATGCAGTCGGCCATGTTGCTCATGCGGCGGCACCTTTCGGGTTGCAGGCTACGATCACGTCGTCAAGGTCGGTGTCGGCTTTCAGGTCATCGAGGATGTCGCGCGCGGTCACCTTGGTGCCGTCCGGCATCTCGATCTCGGCATCGGCAAAATCGCGGGCGAGCGCATCGAGCTCGCGCAGCTGCGCCGCCTCGGCGCGGCGGGCGTCGAACCGGGCGGCGGCGGCGGCCTCGGCGGCGGTGGTGTCGGGTGTGGTGTCTGCCGCGCGGGCGGCGGCGGGTGGCGGTGCGTCCGCATCCGGGCCGCGCAGATCGGCCTCCAGCGCCGCATCGGCCGCGACGGCCTCGGGGCTGGCCGCGCCGTTGTCGTAGCCGCGCACAACGGCCGGATCGGGCGCGGCGGGGGTGGCGGCGGCGGGGGCGTCGGACGGGGCCTCGGCCTCGGGCCGGGCAAAGCCGCGCACGGCGCCGAAGTGCTCGGGCAGGTCGGCGAACCGATCCGGCGCGATGGTCTGCAGCACCTCGCGCGGGGACGGGCCGGGAAACATGGTGCCGGTCTTTCCGGCAGTGCGCGCCTCGTCGGCGTAGCGGGTCAGGAAGGCCGCGACCTCGTCGGCGGGGGCCGCACGCCCGCCGCGCCACATCACCCCCACCAGGCGCGCGGTCAGGGGCGCCACCGGCCCCTCGATCAGATCGACATCGTCCAGCATCTCGCGCAGCACCTGCGCCATGCCGCCGCCGTTTTCCCGCGCGGCCATGTCGCGCGCGAGTGCAATCATCCGCGCAGCGTCCAGGACGTGGCCGGAAATGTCGAACTCCGGGCGCACCAGCCCGGCGTCGATCTCGGCGCGCAGGGTGGCCATGGCCGGGGCGGCACGGTCGAGCGCGTCCATCAGCCCGCGCAGCTCGCCCGGCTCGGCATCGACGAACCGGCGCAGGATGTCGGGATCGGGCCAGGCGCGGGCGAACAGCGCCTCGCGCACCATCGCACGCCCCGCCGCATTCAGCGCGCCACCGGCGTCGAACATCGCGTTGCGTTCGGTGGCGGGCAGCGCGGCCAGCACACGGGTCAGCCAGGGCTTGTTGGCCGCATCGATGATCGGCTTGCCGGGCACATAGGCGGCCATGACCTCGGGCGTCATCGCACGGCGGTTGATCGCCGCGATCTCCTCGCTTCGCATCCGGGCGACACCGGCATCCTGCGCCAGTGCCGCAAACTCGGCCCGCTGCGCCGGGTCAAGGTCGGTCAGGCGGCGCGCGATCAGCACCGGCTCGGTCACGCCCTCGGGGATGGCAAAGCCCGCGTCCTCGATCGCCTGGCGGTAGGCCGCGGCACGGTCGGGCAGCGTGCGGTAGGCCAGCGCGATCGCCTGGGTGCGCCCGTTGCCGCTGTCGATGACGTTGTCGGCCCCGACGATGGGTGTGCCCTGGGCGGCGTTGGGGGCGGGCATCAGCTGCGCCGGGTCAAGGCCCGCCGCGATTTCGCGCACCTGCACGGCAGAATTGGCAAGGCTGCGGTCGCGCGGCTGGATGTCGCCGGTGGCGCCGCGCAGGGTCGAAAGCTCAACGACCTCATAGGCCACATCGACGCGCAGCTTGTTGCCCGCCATGATCTGCCCGTCGCGGGTAAAGCTGCGGGTCGTGGGCGTAGCGGCCAGCGTGCGGTCGCGAAACACCGCGGGGTCCAGCGTGCCGCGCATTTCCGATAGGGACCAGCGGCGCAACTCGCCCGCCGTCATCGACGCGAGACCGCGCCCCTCGAACCGCACCGCGCCCAGCCGGGTCAGGTCGGCGGGGTCCACGAACTGCACCACGGGGGTGTCCAGAGGCGCGGTCAGCGCCGTGACCGCCGCACGGGTGCCGAACGCATCGGCCAGCAGCAGTTCCGCCGGGCCGGACGCAAGGTTGCGCGCCTCCAGTTCGGCCCGCGCGGCGGCGGCGGTGCGCGCGGCAAGCTCGGCCACAACACGCGGATCTTTTCGCAGATCGAGGAGTTCTGTTGCAGGGCGACCCGCGCGCGCGGGCAACAGGGACTGGATGTCGTCAAGCCAGCGCGTGGCAGGGATAGGCGCCGTGGCGGCCTCGCGCGCCACCAAAAGTGCAGTCAGGGTGCCGGGCTCAACGTCGCCCATCGGGGGCGGAACGGCCAGTTCCTCGTCCACGGTAGCATCGCCGCGCAATCGTGCCTCTTGCGCGGCCACCTCGGCGGCAAAGGTCACGGGGTCGGCGCCATCTGGCAGTGTGGTGTCGAGGCCGAGTTTTTTCAGGCGCATCCGCTGGACGACGCGGGAGGCACCGATGACACCGGCTGACAGCGCACCGCCCAAGGCCGCGCCGGTTGCGATGCGGGCAAGGACATCGGGATTTTCAAGCTCCAGCTCGCGCGCGACCTCGAATTCGCGCGGCAGGATTGCCGCCTCGCCGGCCGCGCCCAAAAGGGCCTCCGACGCAATGATGCGCGCGGCCGATCCGCCAAGGCCAAGGGGCAACATGGCGATGCTGATCGGGTCCGTCATGCCACGCGCGGCCGCCCCGGCAAAGGCTGCAAGGCCGCTGGCGTTTGGCAGGGAAAGGATGCCCTCGGCTTCGTCAAGCTCGGCCTTGCGCCGCTTGTCCACCGCGCCGATCAGGTCGTCGTAGCTGCGCGGTGCGTCGGCCCAGTTGCCCGGATCGGCGTCGGACGCGCGCGCGACCTCCTCGATCACGCGCTGTTCCCAGGCATCCCATTGCGACGATCCTGGTTTCAGCCCCGCCTCGGCGATGCGGGCGCGGGCGTCGTCGGGCAGGCGGGCGTGCAGGTCGAGGGCGATTTCGCGGCGCACCTTGCGCGCATAGCCCCAGGCATCGGTGCGGATCGTCTCTGCGGTCCAGCCCGCGCCGATCACATCCCAGGTGCCGACCGACAGATCGGGCGGCGGGGGCAGGCCAATTTGCGGCGCGGTGGCGATCTCGGTCACGGTGCGCCCCCCGCAACAAGGCGCGACAGGCTGAACCGCCACGCGCGGCCCAGCGGATCGCTCGCCTCTGGGATCGGCAGGCTGCGGCCGTTGATGGTGTAGTGCAGCTCGTATTCGTCGCTTTCCCCGACGCGGTGCGGGGTCAGCACTTTGAACAGCTCGTAGGGCACTGTCCCGAGTTCGGGTGCGGCACTGCGTACCGATGCGGCGGTCAGTCGGCTGACTGCCGCGCCGGCCGCAAGTGCGGACTGTTCGGTGCGGCGCTCGCGCGACGCCGCGCGCAGGCTTGTCTCGATCCCGTCAAAGGTCGCCACCACGCGGTCGCGCGGAAGGCCTGGGGGCAGCAACAGCTTGACCCCGCGCACATCCTGGACGCCGCCGATGGTCAGCGCGCCACTGCGGTCGGCCGATGCGCCAAGGGCGCGCTGCACTGCATCGCCGTAGGCCTTGACGGCGGCAGAGTTGCCCATGAAGGAGGTCGGATTGTCGGGCAGGATGCGTGCTGGTTCGCTGTTGGCATAGATTGCCGTGGCGGCCGCCATGATCCCCGCCGCGCGGGCCGGATCGTCGGCAAAGATGCCGCCCGTGGTCGCGTCGAACAGGCGCACCCCGGCCTCGGCCGTGGGGACGGTCACGGTCTTGAGGGCGATTTTCTGTTGCCCGGTCAGCATTTCGCGCGCAAGTTCGGTGCCGCCGGTGGTGGTGATCGACTGCACCGCGCGGCGGAACACCGGGTCGGCACCCAGATCGGTCAGCGCCTGCTCGGGGCGCAGGCGTGTCCCGCGCACCAGATCGAACGCAAGGCGGGTTTTCACCTCCGGGTCCGCCTCGGGCGCAAGGATTGCCTTGAACGCGGTTTTCTCGGCCGCATCGAAGATGGCCGAGGTGTCGGTGTACCCCTGACCGCGCAGGGCGGCGTCGAAGGCCAGGCGTTCGGACAGGCTGGCGACAAAGGCATCCGGGTTGGCCGGGTCATAGGGCGGAAGCTCGGGCACCGGCATTCCCGCCTCACGCGCCACGTCAAGCGGGGCAGAGTTCCACTTTGCCACCCACTGCCCGCGCCATTCCTCCAGCGCCCCGACACGTTCGGTCTGGAACTTAAAGGACTTCGGCTTGGCCCGTTCCGCCGCGATCTGGGCGTCGATCTCGGCGGGGGTCAGAAGTTTCAGCGTCGGCAATTCGTCGCGCAGGGCCTGTGCGGCGGCGGCGCGCGGATAGGCGGGGTTGGCCATGACGGCGGGATCGGCCAGCAGCGCCTCGTCGGTGACCTTGAACCCGTCGAGCATCAGATCGCCGATCTCGTCCAGGCGACGGCCGATCGCGGCCTCTGCGCGTGTAGCGGCCGCTTCGGCCTCCCGCCGCGCCGCCTCTTCCTGGCGCGCGATCTCGGACCTCGCCGCGACGCGGGTGCGCGCCAGCGTGCCAATGTCAAGATCGTTGTACTTGCCGCCCTCGGCATCGGCGAGGTAGGCCACCGGATCGGCCGCCAGCGCCTCGGTCGCCCGCGCGGTGAAGATTTTCTCGCGCAGTTTTGCGCGCTGGTCGCGGGCCTTGTCCGGGCTGATCGCGCCGGACGCGACCCGCGCCGCCAGCGCCTCATCGGCAATCGACAACACCTTTTGAAGCGTTTCCGGGTCTGCGTTCAGCCCCTCGATCTCGATCTTGGGAACCAGTTCCGCCCAGGTGCTGTCGGCGTTGCGCGCTCCGGCCGCGCGACCGATAGCGGCGCGGCGGGATGCCAGCGCCTCGCCATGCTTGAACACCAGATCATCGGCCCGAATGTCCAGCGGTTCGCGGATGCGGATGTCCAGCGGTTCCAGCACCCGCTTGCGCACATCGGCCACCGCTGCATCCCAGCCGCCGAAATCGCCTGACGCCTCGACCGCCTTGCGCGCCTCGGCCAGCCCTTGGGTGATGTCCAGTTCCGCGCGCATCCCCTGCAGGCGCAGATCCTCGGCGATGCGCTCCTGCCCGACGCGCAGCACCTTTTCGCCAAACTCGGCAATGATCGCGCCGGTGTCGGGCGTGGCCACGCGGATTTCGGCGGCGCGGCCCGCAATCTCGCCCGCGCGGGGGACCGTGAGGCTCATCGCAGCAGCCCCGGCCAGATGTCGGGCGCGGCGGAAATGACCGTCCCCGCCGCCGAAAACCCGCCGCGCAGAAGCGATGACACACCCTGTGCCCGCGCCGCGCGCTCCGATGCCGTCAGTTCGCGCGACCGGGCCGCGCCCGTGCTGCGCACCGCCTGGCTGTCGAATGACATTTCGGCCGCGGCGGTCTGGCCCAGCTGGATCGCGGTCACGCTGTCGAGCGCGATGCCGCGCGCCGCCAGCTCCGCCGTCTGTTTGCGGATGTCCGACATCATCGCGGCGCGGCGGCGCTGGTCTTGCGTGGCGTTGATGGCGCTTTCGGTGGCGCGCTGGTCGGCGATGGCGGCGGCCTGTTCGTTGGCCGCGTTCATCCCCATGATGCCCTGCAACAGGGCACCCGTGACGGAAATCGCCGTGCCGATAGTGGCAAGGCCGGTACCCGCCACTGCCGTGGTGGCGGCGGCGGCGCCTGCCCCAGCGGCGGCAGCGCCACCGCCAAGCCCGAGGGCGCCAATGATCGCAGGAACACACATCAGCGACCAGCCTCCTGAATGTTGGACGTGATCGCGGTCACGGTCAGCGGTGCGCCCCCCACGGGCCGCACTTCCCACGCGACCTCCTCGGCCTGCCCGCCCGCGACCTCGATCCGCGTCACGCCGGTGTAGGCGGTGACCAGCGCCGCCGCGACTGGGGCGGCCACCAGCTGCTGCGCGGTGCTGATCCGGTCGGGCTGGGTGAACGTCCGCTCGACCGCCGCGATGGTCCCCGCCGCTGTGCGGTGCAGACCGACGCCCGACCCCGGTTGCAGTCGCTTGCGTCGCCCCATCGTGTTGCCGTCATTCGCCGCCGCCTGCACGTCGAGCGTGCGGGCGCGGTGCGTCGGATCAAAGAGGCCGATCACGGCCTGCGATACCGGGGCGGGCAGGGTGATCGCGCCGCCTGCGGGAACCTCGATCGGGCCGAAGTCGCCCAGATCCGTCCAGGCGCGCACCGTCGCTCCGGCCAGATGCGGCACGGAAAAGCTTGCGGTCGGCTCGGTCGGCGCAAACGCGGCTGCGCAGTAGTAATGCGCGGCCGTCGCGATGCTCTGCGCGCCGGTCAGCAGGCCGAATGTCGGCGCAAAGGTTTCGACCGTTCGGACCACGGTTTCCCCGATCGCGCGCAGCACCGCGAGATAGACGATGTCATTGGATCCGGTGGCGTCGGGCGACACGGCCAGCGCATCGACGAACCCGCCCGCAACGGTCAGCGTGGCCCAGCCCAGCACCTCCTCGGCAGGTTCGTAGACCAGCGCCGCCATGTCGCCCGTGGCGCGGCGCAGCCAGGCGGTGGCTTGCGGTGCGGACTGCCAGACGATCTGCGCGAACCCCTCCGCGCCCAGATGCTGCGCGGGCAGGGACAGGGCGCGGGCGCGGTTGCTGTCGGTCTGGAAGTCATAGCCGATCTGCATCACGCGGCCATTGTCGCGGGTGATGAAGATCGGATTGCCGTCGATCACGATGGGCACGGCGGTCGATGACCCGAAGCTGCTGTCCAGCCCGAATTGCGTGGTTGTCGGGCCGATGGCCTGACCGCGCGTGTCTGACCGGGTGCTCAGCTCCTCGCCCAGGGCAAAGATGTGCAGACCGGCGCGGCCGCGCGCGAGGTGCAGGATCTGGTTGACCGAGTTTTGCCCGGCAATGGCATAGGCAAAGGCGCTGTCGGCCTCGATCCCCGGCGCGAAGTCGGCGAAATCCCCGATTGCCGAAAACCACACGGTGCGTGGCTCAGACGGGGTGGCGGCGGCGGCAAGGCGCTGATCGACGATCTCGATGGCGGACGGGTAGCCGTGCACATCCGACCATGCGCCCTCGGCCCAGCGGTAGGTCGGCGCTGCGACCACGCCGGGGTGCAGCTGGCGCAGGACGGTCGCGGTGGCGCTTGTCCCCGATGCGACGGCGGTGATCCGCACGATGCCGATACCATCGGTCACGAACCGCCATTTCGTCGGCACATTGTCGGTTCGTTCGGTTCCGTCCGTATGGATCGGGGGCGTGTCACCGGTGTTCGTGCCCGCGACCAGCTCGTAGATGTTGCCGCTGTACTGGCGCAGGTCACCCACCGAAACGGCCGTGGATTGTTCCCAGAGGGCAACGGTGGTGGTGTCGGTCGGGCGCAGTTGCATCAGGCTGCCAACATGGGCGGCGGTGAACAGGGCCGAGGATGCGGTCAGCGTGACCGTGCCGGTGGCGGCGCTGGCCTGGACGGTGTGGCTTTCGGTCAGGTTCTGCACGCGGAACGGGCCGGTATCGAACACCTGCGCGCCGATGGTCCAGTTGTTTAGTGCAAGGCGGGCCAGGCGCTGCATCGGATGTGCGCCGTCCACCATGCGGATCACATCGGCGGACTGGACGAACCGCAGGCGCGGCAGATCGTCGGCGCCGTAGGGGGTCGCAAGCTCATAGGGCACCCCGCCCGACAGGACCAGTGCGCCGTAGCGCCAGACGCGCATGAACCCGGGCGTGAACTCCAGCACCACGGCATCGTTCGGCGAAAACTGGAACGGCACGAACACCGCAAAGGCGTTGTTGCGGGTGGTCCCGCGAAAGATGGTTCCGGGCGCGCGGGTGAACCCGCCCTGCGGCAGGGGCAGAAAGCCGTGACAGGTGGCCAGCCCGGTCTGGAACCGCTGGTAATCGAACCGGCGCGCTAGAACCGGGTCGATCTCGCCCGAAGAAAACGCGACCTGTGGGGGGCTGGTGCGGGTCAATAGCGTGCCTCACAGGCCCAGTCGGGTTGGTCCGCGCGGCCGTCATAGCGCATGTCAGCGGCCTGCCGCGCGTCCTGGCGCATCGCCATGCGCAGCGTGCGCGCGAAATTCTCCTCGATCGTCGCAACCTTGCTGGCGGTGCCCAGCCAGCGCGGCGCCAGCAGGGCCGCGAGGCGCAGCGACACAGCCGTCTGGAACGTCGCGGGCAGGATCGCCTCGTTCTCGATCCGCCCGGTGTAGCGCACCGGCAGGGGGGCGGGCACATCGGCGCGCAGCCCGTCGCGGTCGCGGCGCCAGCGGGTGCCGTGCGGCCCGACCTCGTGCAATCGGATCACGTCGCCGGGGATGGCATAGAGATAGGGCAGGGCGGGGTCGGTCGCGACGCCGGGACCCGGCACGGCGGGCGGCAGTTCGGCATAGACCGAGGCGAAGGACCATTCGACCGCCTCGAGGCAATGCGCGAGGGCAAAGGGATACTGTTCGCGCGCCGAGGAGGCCTGTTCGCTGGCGTCCTCAAAGCTCGAAATCGGGGAAAGCTCCAGAAACCGGAACGCCTGCGCGGCAATCGTCGAGGCGGCGATGGGCGTGGGCGTGGTCATCGGTCACTCCGGGGGAAACGGATGCGCCGGGGCCTTGCGCGGCCCCGGCGATGCTGCAGGCGCCTCAGCGGTAGCGGTAGGCGAACTTGCCCTTCAGGCTGCCCGCGCCGGTCGCGTTGGCGATCGCGTGCGCCCAGAGGCCGATGTTGCCGCCCGGATCAGCTGCAAGGCCCAGCACCTGCCACAGCGGCACGCCGTGCTTGGCGTCGCCGATCGCGACGGGGTTCACCACCGCGGCGGCAGAGGTGACGACCGCGACCAGCGCATCGACATCGGTTTTCGTGCCGATGCGCACGGCGGCAAAGCCCCAGCCGGACACAAGGATCGACGTGCTTTCGTCCAGGATCGCATCGGACGGAAGGTCGGCAAGGTGCCACTTCGACCCGGTGTTGTCGGTCGAGGCGTTGGTGGCGGTGAAGGTTGCAGAGATCGTGCGGCCCCGCGCAACGGCGGGATCGACCGCGGCCTCGCCGATGCGCGGATCGCGGATGAGGGTGGATTTGCCGATCACAACGGCCATGGGGGTGTCTCCTCAGTGGATGGTTGGGGAAAGGTGGGCGGGCCTCAGCCCGCGCACCGCCGTTTTACTCGACGCACTCGATGACGCGGACGCCCTTGTCCTCGATGCGGGTGCAATCGACGTAGGCCGAAACATAGGCATAGGGCTTGTTCTTGGCCGAGGTGTCGTTCCACATGTCGCCCTGCACATCTTGCCAGATGCCGCGCACGATGTTCTTCTTCGACCAGACCGGGATCAGCCAGTGGCCGGCGGCGTTCTTCGGCAGACGGTTGGTCATCACCCAGTTGATGCCCATCAGCATCGTGGGCTTGCCCTTCATCAGTTGCTCGATCCCGAAGGCGTTGAGGGTGGCGCCGGTGGCCGCAACGATGTCGAGAAGGTCATCCTTCTGATGCGGCGTGATCGCGGCATAAAGCGGATCATCATCCTCGATCCCGAAATCGTCGAGGTTGAGCGCCTTGACGGTGTCCTTCAGCTTGGTGAGCGTCAGGCCCGTGCTGCCGTGAGGAACGAACAGGCCGCCCGCCAGCGCGCTTGCCGCACCCGGACGCTTGCCGCTGATGGCAGATCCGAGGATCCCGCCATCCGCGACGACAAATTCACCGTCGATCCGGCGGATGCCCAATGTGCGGTCGGCCTTGCCGCGCAGGACGCGGCGCGTGTGGGTGGTGACTACTGCACTGGTCGGGTCGGTCGCGGTGGCGAACTTGTCCTCGGTGTCGATGTACTGGCCACTTTCGATCACCGGCGGGCGGACCAGCCAGCGACGGGTGCCGGTGACCGGCATTTCCGGGTTGCGGCGGCTGCGATCCTCGCCATAGGCGTATTCGCCGGCATCCATCAGATCGGCGGTCGATTGCGCCTCGCCATTTGCGCTCACATCGGTGACGAGACCGGCAAAGGGATCGCGGGTTTGCTGGGCCACCATCTGCACCGACCCCGCGTAAAGCAGGCGGTGGTGCTGTTCGACGTTCATTGCGTATTCGGGCATAGGCCCCTCCTTTGAAAAAACACGCGAGTGATTGGGTTTTTTCGGAAGGGGTGCCCGGATGCCCGGACCGTTCCTCGCGGTGCGCCCGCGTGGGCGGCCCCATTTGGGGCGGTCAGACGGACCCGGCGCGGCCGGGGTGCCCATCAAGGCAAAGGAAAGACACAGATCGGGCCGCATTTCAAGGGGGTTCACGCGCGAAATCCACCAGATATGCCGCGCAGATCAGCGGCGCGGCATAGCTGTGGGGGTGTCAGTCGATGTCAGCCTTGACCATGAACCCCTCGAAATCACTGCGCAGGTCGATCGGGATGCCCTGAATGGTGAACATGCCATTCTGGTCACGACGCAACGCGCTATTGTGATCGCCCAGCTCGCGCCGGCAATCCGAAAGATAGGCGACGCCAAGTGTGACGGTGACCGGGTGGTAGCCGCGCGCGCGCATCCGGCTGACTGCGTTCAGGATCGTCATGGTGTGCGGGGTCTCCCACTGTCCGTAGCGAGGCTCCGTCATGCCTGCCTCCCGTGCGCGGCGTCCTGTTCCTGCCGCGCGAGGGTCGAGGCGGCGCGGTAGGCCGCCGCCTTGGCGACGGCGGGGGGCAGATGCGCGAGGGCGGCAAGGATCACCGCCTCTGCGCTGACGCCGTGGCGCATGGCCTCTGCGGGCGTCATTTCGTGGCCGCCGCGATTTTGGCCAGCATCACCCGCCGGGCGTTGAGTTCCGCGATCCCCGTGCGGTCCTGCGCCGCCATTGCCTTTTGCATCGGCCCGTCTGCGGCGGTGATCGCCGCCAGTTCGGCACGCGCCTCGGCCGGCGTCGTGGTCAGCTGGCCACCCCGCCCGATCGCCGCGGCGCTGTCCTCGCCGAACGCCTCGGCGGCGGTGGCGAGGAACCGGATCACCCCGGCATCGCCCAGCTTGTCACTCAGCGTCTGGCCGATCGCCGCGATCTGGTCGGTGGTCAGACCCGCCTTTTCGCCGATCGCCTGTGCCGCCTGGCGCGCCTGCGTGATCTTGGCATCGGTCTGGGCCCCATAGTCGCGGCGCAGCTCGGCCATCATTTCCGCCTGCGCGGTGGCCAGCCCCTCGCGCGACGCATATTCCATCGCCTTCATCTTTTCGGCGAAGAGGGCCACATACTGCTTGTGCACCTCGGGGTGCGCCCCGGCCTTGAACGCGATGTCGCGCGCCTTGGCCTCCAGCGCGCTGTCCCAGGGCAAATCCTTCGGCCAGAACTCCGGCGGCTTGACCTCATACCCCTCGGGCTTGTCGGGCAGGCCCAGGGCCGCGGCGTTCGCACGCATCCAGTCGCTGATCGGCTGATCCTTGGCGGGCTTGTCGAGGATCGTATCGACCCCGCGGCCCAGGCGCGCCTCGGCGTTCCGATGTCCGCGCACCAGTTTCGGGACAACCTTGGTCACATCGTCCTCGGTCAGACCCCGCGCGGTCAGCCACTGGCGATCTTCTTCCGTGTAGCCCGCATCGGCATACCAGGGCGACTTGGCGGGCGCGGCATTGGCACCGGCGGGCTGGGCTGCGCCTTCGCCTGCAGCCGGGACACCTTCACCGGCGGGCGGTGTCACGGCGGCCGCACCCGCGCCATCCTCGGGGGCGCGCAGCACGCGCGGCAGCGAAAGCCAATGGGGCTTAAACATCGTTGTCCTCCAACATTTCCTGATAGATTTCGGGGGTGGTATCCATGAGTGCGAGGATCTGCATCGCCAGATCTCGGCGCCCGGCCTCATAGGCCAGACGCATCGCGTCCGGCGTCTCGAACTCGGGGATCCCGCCGTTCACGATCACCGGCTGCAGGGCCAGAAGGCCACCCAGCCGGATCAGATCGGCGCGCAGCTCGGGCGCGCGGGTGGCGGCGGCGCGCCAGCGGGGTGCCACCGCATCCGCCGCCTTGCGGGTCGGGAACAGGCTGCGCAGGATGTCGATCGGGGACCAGATCACAGGCCCGCCTCCTGCGCCGCCATGGTCGCGTCCGCCACGTCGCGCACTGCTCCGGCCCCGGCTTGTGCCATCTGGGCCATCTGCATCGCCTGCTGCGCCTGGGCGCGCTGTTCGGCAATGGCATCGGCCTGTTCGCGCGACCGGAACATCTGCGCCGGGGCGCCGCGCGCATTCATCAGCGTCTCCAGAAGGCCATCCTCGTCGATCCGATCCGCCAGGCGCGGCTTGATCCCGATCAGGGGGCTGATGTCCTGCAGGATGCGCAGGGCCGCGTTGCCCTCTACGCTGCGCTGTGCCGCCGCCGCCGCCGATTGGTAATCGACGCGCAGCTCGACCCCGCGCAATTCCTCAGGCGGGGGCGGCAACTGACCGGCGCGCCACAACAGGGCGAACCGGCGCGCGACCTTGGGCGCAAGGAATTCCTCCTGCACCCGTCCCTGATGCGGCGCCCAGAGGCGCTGCCGCTCTTCCGTGATCGCCATGACCTCGGTCGCCGTCATGCCGGTGCGCCCGGCAAGGTTCATCAGCGAATAGTGGAAGGCGTCCCTGATCTCCTCCATCTTCTGCTGCTTTTCGGCCAGCGTGAGGTTGATCGACCCGGCCATTTCCAGCGGGCGCAGCATCGCATTGCCGCGGGCGTCGAGAGCGCCGTACACCACCGTACCGGGGCGGATGCGCCCGGCCAGCGGCCAGTTTTCCCGATCGCCCGCCAGAAGCGTGGGATCGGCCGCACGCTGCGCCATGCGCAGGGTTGCCTCGTCCATCCGGTTGTGGGCCCGGGCGGATGCGAGGGCGTTGAAGGCAGGCCCGACGCCATAGATTGACCCGCTGTCCACCTCCCACCGCGGGGCAAAAAACGGCATTTCGTCGTAGCCCGACGCCCGCACCAGTGCCCCGTCCACTTCGGTCGTGGTGACGGACGCCCACCGTTTGCCGCGCAGGCCAAGGCGACCGGGCTGGAAATCGTCGTTCGGGTGCACATGCTGGAAGAACACGTGCTGCGTCTGGTCGCCCTTTTCCGCCCATTCGGCGAACTTGTGCGGCAGGGCGCGTGCGCCGAACATCCGAAGCGCGGACGCCGCCTTCAACCGGAACCGCCGCACCACCTCGGACACACGGCCGTAACCGTCGATATCGAACACCACCTCCGCCAGGGACAGTGTCACGTCCAGGATCTTGCGTTCCGCTGTCACCAGCTCGTCGTACTGGGCGGCGTTGCCAAAGGCGGCAAGGTCCGAAAACACCTGTGTCGTGGCGGTGTAGAACGGAGACACGCCGGGCAGGAAGCTCGCCAGCACCCGCTCGGTCACCTTGTCGAGCCAGAGGCGCGCCGAATGGAACTGGTCAAGCTCGGGGTCGTTGGTCTTGAGGCCGAACCACTTGTTTGCCGGGTTGGTCAGGGTGCCATAAAGCCCGGCGGAAAAGTTGGACTGCGCAAGGATCGGCCCAGATGACAGCGGCCGCAGGCGGTCGCGCGTCGTAGGATCGTCGAGGCCGAAGCCCCCGCGCTGGGGCCGCATCAACTGGGCGATCAGCTCCCAGTCGCGCTCGTGGGTGACGCGGTCGGTTTTCAACTCGCCCCATCGGCGGTGCGCCTGGTCGAACGCCGGGTGGCGCGTGGTGACGGCGGTCATGTCGGCCATTACGCACGCCCCCCGAGGGTGGGTGTGGACGGGATACCGGTAGGGCCGGTCAGCACATCTGCGGCGGCACCGGCGCGGCGCTTGCGCAATCGGGCTTCGAGGTCGGCCTGCTGGATGGCCTCGCGGTTGTCGGCCGAGGCGATGCGCAGGGGGGCGGGGCGGGCGGAACTTCCAAAGCACATGGGGATTACTCCTTCGGGTTGATGGGGGGCTGGTCGGGGTGAGGGTCGTCTTGGCCAAGATGGATGGGGAACAGGAAAACGCGGGCAAACTGGGTGAAGGTCAGGCTGCCACCGATCCCGAAACCGGGCAGGTCGGCCTCGCGCCGAAACCCCATGGCGGTCAACAGGCGCGCCCCGGTTGGATGCGCGGACCAGCTGCGGGCCTCGAGGCGGGTCAGGCGGTATTTCTCGGCACGGGCGGGCAGTTCGGCCCGGATCAGGGTGCATAGGGTGGCCAGCGGGCGGCGGAACCGGGCGTGATCGCGCGCCAGCAGGGCAACCGACGCCACCCCGGAATAGCCCGCGTTCGCGAGCGCAAAGACGGCAAAGGGCGTGCCCCCGGTCAGGGCGACATGGCTCTCGTACCGGACCGCCTGCATCGCCCGCCAGTCGGCGAACAGCGCGAGCGGCGCGGTGGGTGCGCCCCGCGACAGATCGACCTCGCGCTGATCGGCGGGATCGAGCCGCGACAGCACCGCATGGGCGGCCAGATCGTCGTAGGGGCGCACCAGGATCATTCCGCGTCCACCTCCAGCAAGCGGCGGCGCGCGGCGGCGGCCCAGGCGTGGATCGCGCCGTAGTTTCCGGCGGTGGAAACGGCGGTGATCCCGCCCATCGTTGCCGCCGTATGCGCCCCACCGTTGATCTCCCGGATGTTCAGGCGGTGATCGGCCTTGAGATCGTGGATCAGGTTGGGCAACAGGTGCCCATGCATCTGCGCGTCGATCACCGCCAGCACCTCGCGCAGCTGGTCGTGAGTGTAGGGCGCGGCCTTGCGACGCGTGGGCTTTGCGGGTGCGGCCTGCGGCGCTGCATCCGCATCCGCGTTCGCGGTTTCGGTCTGTTCATCAGGGATCACTGGTCAGCTCCTTCGTAGGGGTTGAGAACGTCAAAGCCCGTCACAAGGCCGGGCGCGCGATCGGCGGGGTGCCCCAGGGGTGGCCCGCCGTTGTGGCCCATCAGCGCGGCCTTTCCGGCCGGGAAACTGATGGGCGACATGCCGTTGATCCGATGCTCGGACAGGAGCAGGTACTGCGCCGCGTCCACCACGTTCGCCTCGGTCTGTGATTTGTCCGGCACCTTGCGCTTGTCGCCGCTGGCATCGACCTCGGTGCGCCAGATGTACCGCGCCTCAAGACCGCGGATCAGGAACCGGCAGGACGGGTCGATCAGCAGGCCCGGTTGGCCCCCGCTCACGAACTCCATCGCCGCGCGCAGGGCCTCCAGGCGCGGCTGCAGGCGGTTGGTTCCGATCTTCTGGGGCCGCACCGTGAACCCGGCAACCCGCCCGACCAGGCGGTTCCACGTCGCGTTCTCGTCCGCCGCCTGGCTCGCCCCATGTTCGCCCGCCATGTCGCCCCAGGCGGCCTCTATCCGGTGGCCGGGGAACCGCGCCTCGATCAGATCGGCCAGCCGCTGGCCAAAGGTGACGGCCATCAACCGTTCCTTCGGGAAATGCAGCTCCGCTAGGACGCGCCAGTGGAACGGGGGCAGGAACTGCGCCACCACGGCCGCACCCAGAAATCCTTGGTCAAGGCCGATGCGCAACGGAGCGCCCGGCTCCGGCCGGATCGTCGTCTCCGCGACGTGGATGCGGCGGTTGAACTCCCGCGCGAACACCGGATCGCCCGCGCGCAGGTATCCGACCTTGTTCAGCACCAGGCGGTCGATCATGTCGCCCCGCCCGGAAAGGCGCATTGCGGCGATCTGGCGGGGATAATAGGCTGGGCCGAGGTTGTGCAGGTTCTCGCAGCCCGGTTCACCAAAACCCGGCTGGTTGTGGAACGCGATGCGGATGGGGCGCGCGCCGTCCGGCAGGCCCTCGGTCAGCAGGGACGCCATGCGCTCGCGCTCCTGCGCATCGTGGAACACCCGGAAGGTCCAGTTTTCCTCGTCCGGCGCGTTGAAATCGGTCACGACCTGGCCGTATCCGCGCAGCTCGGGCGGATAGCCGTCGAAATGCTTCTGCCCCGGCCAGCGGTCGATGCGGCCCACCCCGGCGGTCATCACCTCCACCGGGTTGGTGTCGCCTTCGTTCAAGAGCATGTCGGTCGTCTGGATCCCGCGCATCGACGCGATCACGTCATCGCCGAACGCCATGAACTCGACGCGGAACTCGATCGGTCCGTTGCCGTCCTCGAACTCGATCACATGCGTGACGGGATCGCCGCGCCCGCCCGACCACGCCCCCATCGCCTTGGGGAAGGTTTCGAGGTAGCTGGGGATCGTGGTGGACCACAGCTGCCGGTAGGTCTCGCGCACCACAAGGAGCTTGTAGCGCCGCCAGCCGTCGATGGTGGACCGGGGCATCATCAGGGCGCGGCGCAGGCGCGAAAGCATTACGGTCGTCGTTTTGCCGCTGCCAACCGGCCCCTGTATGCCGACAACGTCGCTGTCATCCCAGTACATCGCCTCGGCGATCGGGCCGGGAAAGGTCGGGCGCGCGGCGGTCGGCATGTCGGTCACGTCCGCACCCGCGCCAATCGCCTGCACTGCCTCCGCGGCGGTCATGTCCTTCAGCGCATCGGGATCCGGCGCGGCCGCGCCGGGGTGCTCCCCCCGACCCCCGGTCTGTTCGGTCAGCATTCGCTGCCTCCCGCCCCGGCACGGGCCTCGAAAAGGACGCATGGGGTCACACAGAGGGGGAGAGAGTGTGCGCGCCGGTGGCCCCCCCGGGGGTCGCGGGCCGTGATAGGGAGGGTCGGCCTGCTGGCGGGGGGGGTGGCTTTTCCGGCGGCAAGGACGGCGCGACCGGAGAGTGCAGATTGATTTTCGATCAATTGGTGAACACGGTTTTTCCCATGCGATTTCATGCGCTTGCCCCATCGTCGCCGCTGCGTCCGTCCGAACTCGGGACCGGCGATCTGCTAAGTGATTGATTTTCCACGATCTGCCCCGGCATCGGCGGCGGCGCGATCCGGCGCGGCGCAGGCGTCACGTCCCGCGCCTGATCCGGCCCGGTCCGCACCGCCGGGGTGCTGCCCTGCTGGACGATCACCTGCACCGGCGCGGCCGCCGGGGTCTCCGGGCTCAGCTTGGTCAGGCCGTATGGCAACAGCGCCTCGCCCGCGCGCAGCATCGCCGTCATCACGAATTTGAACGTGTCGATCCGCTGCGCCGGTGTCGCCTGCGCCGCGTCCCGGCTCGCCCAGGTCAGCACCTGTTCGGCGCGCAGCATCGCGGCCATGAACGCATCCTCGCCCGTCGAGAGCCCCGCCAGCTCGGCCAGCACGTCCTCGGGCATCCGGTAGCCGCGCGACGCCAGCCAATCGCGCATTTGGCTCGTCGCCTTGCCCGCGCCCCGTCCGCGCCCCGCCGACCCGTCCCGGCTCTCATCCGGCAACGGCAGGGCCAGCTGCTCGCCCGCCGCGCGCGCCGCCTCGATGCGATCCGCCGCCTCACGGGCCTGAACCTCGAACAGGGTGCCGGGCTTAGGCATGGCCAAATCCCCACTTGTTGAAGAATTTCAGCAGGTTGACCAGCCGCGCACAGACCCCACAACGGTCCAGACGCAAACCGTTGTGCCCACCGTTGTGGGCCGTCTTCTTATTTTCTTCTTTCTTTTCAGTGAGATAAAGAAAAGGCACAACGCCACAACGGCACAACGGTGCATATCTCACGTGTTTGATCGCGTGAGTGTGCGCGCACATGTAGGGGATGACGCCCCCACCGTTGTGGCGTTGTGGGTTCGGCCAAGCCCTTGATCGGCCAAGGGAAAAACCCACAACAGTGGGGCACAACGCCCCCACAACGGTCTGAAAACCGTTGTGCCCCCGACCCAAGGGGCAGAAGGGGCGGCCCGCGTTCATCATAGCTGAAACCGGGTCGGGGTGAAAGAGCGCGAATTTCCCAATCCCGTCAGGGCCTTGACCACGGCGGGGCGGACGGGACGCGGGCACGGGCAGACCGGCACGGATCATGCGAACTCCTCCATTTCCGGCGGGGTGCGGGGCGGCGTGGGCGCGGGCGCGTCCCGGTCCATCGGGAACCAGGTGAGGCCGGGGATCGACGCGAACGGGATCATCGTGCCCCGCGTCCGCTGGCCCGCGAGGGTGGCGGGATGCTTGACCGGCGTCGCACCGGGCAGGCGGCGCGTCGCCTGCGCCCAGACACCACCGGCCCACATGCTGCCCTCGAACAGGTCACACAGCCCCGGCAACGGCGATTGCGCAACGAACAACTGCGCCGCCTGTCCCGTGCCGTAGACGCGCAAACCCACCTTCGCGAGCTTGGCGTTGGCCTGCTCTGCCCGCCGCACGGGATCCGTCTCGCCGGTGTCCAGAAGGCCGTGCGGCGCACCTGGCAACCCGGCGGCGCACATGAGCCATTGCGCGATGTTGAACTTCTCACCCCGCCGGTAGACATCGAACTCCTGACCCAACAGCCAGACCAGCATGTCGTCAGCGTTGCTGCCCACCTCCACGCTGTCCTCGGTCGCGGCACGGCCCAGCTTGTGCGCCCATCCACCCATCGCCTCGCGGTCCGGCAGGGCCGGGTGCAGCGCCATGTCGGCCATGGCCAGCACGGTGGCGTAGTTGTCCGCCCCGCGCCCGGTCTGGCCATGCTCCGCCAGTGCGGCACGCCACAGCTCCAGCCGCTCGGCCCAGGTAGGCCAGCCGTCGAGCAACCGGCGGCGCAGCTGCGCCCCGATCCGCCGGCACGCGCGGGCGTCGAGCTTCAGGCGCGGCGCATCCGGGTCGATCCGCTCTAGGTCGAGGAGGATCAGGCGGCTGCGGTCCTGCGCCGGCATCGGCGGGACCAGGATCGAGGAGAACAGGAACGCGCTGGTCGCGTTGGACTGGTGACCTTTTTGGTCGGTCGAACCGCGGAATATCTGGCCCCCCGAGGCCGCGCGGCGCGCAAGCTCGATCACGGCCGCGACCTTGCGCGGGTTGTCCTTGTCCGGCTCCAGCTCGTCGATCGCCACGGGCAGGGACGAATAGCCGACGACGCTGCGGATCCCCGCCTCGGTCGCATCCGCCGCCTGCAGCAGGCCGCCCTCGCCCCCGAGGAGAAGGAGGAGGAACTTCTGCAGCGTCGATTTGCCCGTCGCCGCATCGCCGGTCAGCCACCCGACGGGGCGCCAGTCGAGCGCACCGCACATCATCATCGCACAGGCAAGGCCCAGCATCAGCACCGTGTCGATGTAGCGCCGCCGCCAGTTCCAGGTCTCGATCAGGTCCAGCGCCTCGCGCCCGGGATCGCCCTCACGGGGGCTCGGGGGGGCCGGGCGCGGCACGGGATCGGCGGCGGGATAGACCCGGCCGCCATAGACGCCCGGCGGCTGCCACGCGCCCTCGATCAGCACCTCGTCGCCTGCGTGCAGGATCAGCCCGCCGTCATCGTCCACCCAGGCACCCGGGCCGCGCACCCTGCCCGTGGGCGACCACACGCCCAGCCGGTCACAGGCCGCCATCATCGCGGCCGAAAGGGTCAGCTGGTCAAAGCGGCTCGCCTTCGGCGCGCCGTCCTTGTCGTATTGCGGGTAGTGCATGGCCAGCAGGCGGGTGTTGCCGCCGAACAGGTGCAGCATCGTCTGCAGCTCGTGTTTCTTGACCGCGCGCAGCTGGCCCAGCACGTCGAGGTACCAGGAAAACTCGCCCGACACACCGAGGGGGATCACCGGGCAGCCATCCCAGATTTCCGACCGGCCGCGCCCGCCGCCGATCGGGCTATCGGGATCGCGCGGCGGGGGCAGGTCGTGCGGATCGCCCCGATCGTCGCCTGGGCCGTCATGCGGCGGCGGTTCGGGCGGGCCATCGTCTGCCCGCGCGGCACCTGGACGCGCCACGACAGGCGCGGCCTCCAGCTCGGCCGCAAGCGCGCGGTAGGCCGAAAGGCTGGCAACGGCCGCAGTTTCCTGCCGGGATTGGGGGGGCGTGTGGTCCATCGGTCAGGCGCGCCTGTAACAATTCGTGATGTGCGAGAGGGTTGTGATTAGCGCCATTGGCGCTATATTGAGTGTATCGAAACGGGCAGGCGCCCACAGATTGGAGAGACCGAAATGACGCACTACATCGCATTTGTCGCAGGCACCGCCCACAAGACGCGCGGCACGATCTACGGGATGGGCCGTTCGGCAGACGCCGCGTTGGCTGACGCGCGGTTCTGGTCGGAGAATGACGGCATGTCCGTTGCGCAAGCGACCGACGAATTGATCCGCAAGATCGAAAACAATGGCGGCGATGTTCGGTGGTTTCTGGATGCTGACGGCGTTGCGCAAGCGGACGCCTGATCCATGACCCGCAACACTCCAAATTTTGCTGACTCCGTCGCGAGCTGCGTTGGCACCCGCGACTGGTATACCCGCGCTCGTCCGACCGCACGCGGCAACGCGCGGCATACACTCTACATCCGTCCCGCGATGTGGCAGGCACTGAAACGTGACTTTGTGCGGATGTATGGCGAGGAGGCGATCTGACCCATGACCCCGCAGGAATTCAAAGCGGCTCGGCAGAAGCTCGGCTTGACGCAGGCGGAACTGGGGGCGGTGCTGAACACCGCGCCCCAAACGATCCGCAAATGGGAAATGCCTGATGGCCGATCGACCGCGCGGTCGGTCAATCCCGTGGCGGCCGAGGCGATGCGCTGGTTTCTCGACGGGTTCCGCCCCCCGAACTGGCCGTGATCCTAACATCACGCCCCTCCCTGCATCGCGCGCAGCGCGTCGTTCAGATCCTTGCCGCCGCGCGCGTTGCGCCAGACGCGCACGGTGCGGCCCTGGGCGGCGTGGGCCGCGACCGCACGGTCGAACATCGCGCGCGCCTGCTCGCCCGCGTCGTTGTCCGCGATCAGCGTCACCTCGGTGACCGACGCGGGCAACTCGACCCGCCCGAGGTTGTCGAGGTTGATCGCGGCCAGCACCCGCGCCTCCGGGCAGGCAATGGCCGCGACCAGCGCATCCTCGATCCCCTCGGCGATCATCACGCGGGCACCCGGCGGCGCCTCGGCCAGCGGCCCCGGCTTGCCCCCGCGCGGCCCGATGCCGGACCAGACGCGGATCGCCGCGCCCTGCTGCGGGCCCATAACCTTTTTCGGGTTCGGCAGGTCCGCCTTGGACCAGAGGCCGCTGCGCGGATGGATCCCCAGATAGGTCCGGTGCAGCGCCTGCGTCTTGCCGCGCAGGTTCACCGCACAGGCGACCATCGCGGGCAACCGCCGCTCGATGATCTCGCCCGTCTCCGGGTCGAGAAGCTTGTAGTAACAATCGGGCAGGTAGCGCAGCGCCGTCACCGGGCGCGGCAGGGCCGCAAGGTCGATCCCCCGCGCCGCGAGGTAGGCACCCACCGGCCCGCCCGCGATGTCCGCCTGCGCCGAAAGCCATATCGCGAGGGCCTGCGCGCGCACGCGGTCCAGGTCGGCGGCGCGCCTGGCCTCGGCCTCGGCGCGCGCGACCTTCTGGCGCGCGATTTCGGCCTCGCGCCGCCGGGCGCGCGCCGGGTCATCGTGGCTCAGGCCCAGATAGGCGCGGGCCTCGCGGATCGCGTCGGACTTGCTGCAGTTGAGCGCCAGCGCGATCAGGTCGATCAGATCTCCGCCCTGGCCGGTCGCCATGTCCCGCCAGCGCCCGGCATGGGGGCCGGACAGGTTGATCCAGAACGACCCGACCCGCGTGTCCGGGCGGCCGGGGTTGAGCGTGAAATACTGCTGCCCGTTGGAATAGCTGCCGCGCACCTCGGGCGCGTAGTGGCGCGCCACGTCATCGGCCCGCGCGGTCAGCATGTCATTGATCTCGGGCAGGGTGTAGGCGTGGCGCCGGGGCGCGTCCGATGCGGCGGCGGCTGGCATCACCCCACCTCGGGCGGGTTGAGGTAATCGCGCAGCCAGCCGAGCACCAGGCGACGCGGGATCGTGCCGCCCATCAGCAACACCTTGCGGCGGACAAGCTGCGCGCGCGCATCACGGTCGATGATGGCCGCGATCTCCTCGGGCGGCCAGCGCTGCTCCTCGAGGTCGAGCTGGGTCAGATCGTCGCGCGACGCCTCCACCTGGTCAAAGAACAGCCGCCGCTGCGACGGGATGCGGGGATCGGCGGGGCCGTCATCGGGACTGACCGCCGCCGGGGGCACGGTCACGGCAACCGGCGGCGCAACGGGCGGGGGCACTGGTGCAACGGACGGCGCAGGCGGCGCAACGGGCACGGCGTCGACCATGTCCGGCACCACTGACGCGACTACCTCCAAGGCAGGCGGGGGGGCGGGCGGAACCTGCGCGGGCGGCGGGGCCGCTGCCACCTCCGGCTCGACCAGCTCGAACGCCTGATCCTCGCCCAGCTCGACCCCGATGCGCGCCTGCCCCGCGGCGATCTCCATCCGAACCGTTGCTCCCGGCGGCATCCGTGCGGCCAGCCGCACCGCGGTTTCCAGCAACGCCTCGACCAGGCGCAGCTCGTCGAGGCTCAGCGCGCAAAGGTCGATCGCCTGGATCGCGCGGACGGTCATTGCGCCGCCTCGCTGTCAAGCGCGCGGTGGATCATGTCCAGCCGCCCCTCGGCAAAATCTGCGACCATGCCCGCCGCGGCGAGCATCGCGAACACGAACACATGCGGGGGCTGGTCACGCTTGGCCACCAGATCCCGCGCGGACCGGGCCAGATCGCCCATGGCATCGTCACGCGCCGGACAGGCGGGCAGATGTCGCGTGATTACATCGAGCATTTCGGCGCGGCGGACATGATCGCCCATCCGCTCGTTGCAGATGACGATCATCGCATTGACCACGGCCTGTTCGGGCAGCGTCAGGCGCCCTGGCGCGGGCGCGAGGGATGCCCGCTCAGCCATGCAGGTCCACCCGATCCGTGCCGGGCACCTTTGGCACCGTCTCGCGCTCGACCGCCGCCAGCAACAACGCCCCGATCAGGGCCAGCGCATCCGGGTCGCGGCGCACCGCCTCCCACTGGGTCGCGAACCAGAACACATCGCGGCGCAGAGGATCGTCACGGTCCAGGAGCTCTTCCGCGCGCACGCGCATTTCGTCCACCGCCTGTTGCGTTAGTCCACCGGAGCGGGCGCACATCGCGACCGAGGCCGCGGCCATGAGAACAGGGACGCGGCCGTTCATGGGACCACCGGGAAAAAACGCGCGGCCGGGCCGAGGGGGGAGGAGGTTGCCACCCGGCCGCGCTGGTACGACGCGGGCCTGCACGCCCGGCCGCGTTGGGAATGAAAAGGACCGGGTGACGCAACGGCCACCCGGTCAGGCGCGCCGCCCGGCCGCTCTGGCGCAGGCTGCCAGACGGGCTTGGCGACGGGGAGTGACAACAACGGCGCGGCGAACGGGGCGGTCATTCTGCCGCCTCCAGCCCCTGCCGCGCGGCAAGGATCGCGTCGATCTGAGCCGCATCGGCGCCCCGGATCAGGTGATCGGCGGTCAGTCCGAGAGCCCGCGCGTCGGAATGGGCAAGGAAGGCACGCATCAGGCGAACGGACGGAATGTCCCCCGCATCGCGCGTGTCGCCCCCCTTGGCCCAGACATACGGGGCCTTTTCCGAATAGCCGACAATGGCCGCCAGAACCGGGTAGCCCCCGATCAGGCGCTCGCATACTTGGAGTGGTGTCAGGTCGTTACGCATGACGCTAGATGTAGACGCACACTTTGACTTCGTGCAAGGCAAATTTATCATAACGGCATTTTAATTTGCGGTAACGGGTCACTACCTGTCACCTCATGGCCGCGCGCGCCCGCAAACAGATTGCACGTGGAACCGAGAACGGATGAACGGATGACCAGACTTTTCGCTATCGGTTACATTCTTGGCCAGATCGCGACGATGGTCTACCTGATCGCGACGATGGTCTACCTGACCTTCCTTGATGGCTATGCCTACACCTGGTGGAACTGGATCATCGCCCTGCCGGTGAACCTGTTTCTCAGCACGATCTGGCCGCTCTATTGGGCGGTGCTGCACTGGATCGCATAAGGGTGTGAAGCGAAATTTGCCAAATCGGCACAATTTGCATTGACAGTCACGGGTCACAACTCCTAACTTCTGTGCACACCCCTTGCACAGGAGCCTGCCATGCCCTTCCCGACTGTCCCGAATGCCCGGCCCATGCCGATCGACGACAATGTGCTGGCGCAGTTGCGCCGCGTGGCGCATGACGCCTGGCACGGCAACACCACCCCGGCCGAGGGCGAATGGCTCCTCTCCGCCTGCGAGCCCCTTCTGAACGAACTCGCCGCCCGCCGCCACGCCATGGCCGCGATGGCCGGGGGCGACGGCCCGGCCTTCGGCACCATTCACCCGCTCAGCGTGGCGCGCTGACCATGGGCCACGCCTTTGTCATGCACATCGAGGAGGTGCGGTTCCGCACGATCCGCGTCTTTGCCGCATCGGCCGAGGCCGCGCGCGACGCCACCGCCGCCACTCTGCGCAGCGGCGAGACGATCATGCGCGTCGAACCGCTCGGGATGCCACGGCACGGCAAGGCGGCGCTGTTCCTGCGCCACATCACCCGGCAGGAGTATTTGACCGCGACGGAACGCCCGCCACCATCGCCGACTGGCTCGATGCCGGTGTCGCCGCATCGACCCTCGCGGACCGCGCCGGGATCAACGCCCGCCTCGCCCTCGCGGGCCTGCGCGTTAACGGCACCGAAACGCGGTCCGAGATCGTGATCGGCTTTGCGGAAGGTGCGATATGACCGGCCTCCTCCTCCCCATCGACGACATGACGCCGGACGAACGGCGCGGGTTTCGCATGGCGCTTGGCTGCCTTGCCACCTGGGGCCACCAGATCGAACGCGAAAGCGTACGCCTCGGCGGCACACCGCACCCCGTCGATCCCGTCCACCTGATGCAGGTCAAGGGCCAGTTCCTGCGCCACTGCGCAGAGGCGCTCGACCTCACCCTCGGGCGCGCGCCCCGCGCTGCGCCATCCGTTTCCCTTGCCGCACCGCCGCCCCGGCGACTGCGCGCCTGACGTTGCTGGCGGGGGCCGCCCCCGGTCGTCTGCTCGACCGGCCCCGATCCGAAACCCTCCCCGTGGCAGGCGGCGCACGGGGAAACGAAAGCGACCGCGATGCACGCCACACGCCCCGCCCGGCAGGGCAGACCAGACGCCGACCCGCGCCCGTTTTTCATCCGCACGGATGAGGTCGCGGCGATGCTCGACATGACCGCGCAACATTTCCTCGCCCGCCGCGCGCGGCTCGAGGCGGACGCGATGTTCCCCCTGCCCATGCCGCACGTCCAGCGCCCCCTGCGCTGGCGCCGCGACATGGTCGAGGCATGGATCGAGGAACAGGGCCGCCCCCGCGCACCGGCCCCTGTCCTGCCCCCGCAGGGTGGCAACGTGGTCCTCCTGGAACGGGCGCGCCGGCTGTGACCCGCGCCGCCCGCCCGCCCATTGGGGACGCCCCCCGTGGCCTGCGCCAGCGCCTGCGCAGCGATGGCACCTGGCGGGTGTGGTGGGAACCGCGCGCGCAGGATCGGCTGCACGGCTTTGCAGCGGTCGAGCTGTCGGCCGATCGCGCCGCCTGGTCGGTGGCCGAGGCGCGGCGCCTGAACAAGGCCGCCGATACGGCGATCGCCACCGGCACCCGGCCCGACGCCCCTGCGCGCGCCGGGAACCGGATCACCGACCTGATCGCGGCCTATCGCCAGTCGCCCGATTTCCGCACCGGCCTTGCCCCAAAAACACAGGCCAGCTACCGCGCCCTTCTGAACCAGATCGAGGAGAAGTGGGGCACCGCCCGCGTGGCCGAGTTCGACAAGGCAACGATGAAGGCATGGTATGAAACGCTCTACACCCACAAGGGCGCGACCATTGCGCAACGCCTGCTGCGCATGATGTCGATCCTGTTCACCCAGGCCGAGGCGCGCGGGATGCGGCCCGACAACTCGAACCCTTGCTTCCGTCTCCGCCTCCACACGCCCGCCCCGCGCGCCCGCGTCGCCACCTGGGCCGAGGTGGACGCCATGATCTCGGCGGCCGAGGGCGCGGGCCAGCACGCCATGGCACTCGCGATCCGGCTGGGCGTGTTCCAGGGCCAGCGGCAGACCGAGGTGCGCGAGGCGACGCGCGGCGCGTTCCGCCTGATCCCGGTCGCGGGCGGTGCGATGGGTGACGATGGCGCACCGCGCCCCGAATGGGTCTGGTTCTTCCGCCGGTCCAAGCGCGGCAACGATGGCGTGATGCCGCTCCACGCGGAGGTTGTGCCGCATCTGCGCCGCGCCCTGGCGGACACCGGCACGCCTGCCGCACCGCGCAGGGCCGATGCCGCCCTGCTGGTGGACGAGGCATTGGGCCGCGCCTATGACGAGGATCTGTTTCAGGCCCGCTGGCGCGCCCTGCGCACGCGCGCGGCCGCAACCGTGCCCTCTGTCGCCGACCTCCAGTTCCGCGACCTGCGCCGCACGTTCGGCGTGCTGGCCCGCGCGGGCGGATCATCGAAGAACGACATAGGCGACGTGCTGGGCAACTCCGCAGCGACAAACCCGCTCCTCGGGGAAACCTACATGCCCCCCAGCTTCGCCACCACCCGCCGCACGATCGGCGCAATCCAGCGCCCGGTGACTGGTGAGGGAAAATCAGAGAGGGACAAGGGATGAACCGCAGATTGCTTCTTGCCCTGATGGGCGGTGCAG
>Ga0210043_1000806_pt1 | contig 31314 bp, 26 predicted proteins | sample CryGeymet201501t_FD_183990 | JGI IMG/M metagenome (GOLD analysis project Ga0210043, IMG submission 183990) | Groundwater microbial communities from Crystal Geyser aquifers in Utah, USA - Crystal Geyser metaG 2015-01t (SPAdes) (version 2) | ecosystem: Environmental > Aquatic > Deep subsurface >... | reverse complement strand
TAAAATTGTTAATTAATTAATATAAAAAAGTAAAAGTCATGCCAAATAAACATAATCAAGCCCAAGTGGCCCTGATTCAAGACAAGCTCAGCAAAGCTAAATCTGCTGTTGTTGTTGACTATTCAGGTACATCTGGCAGTGACCAGGTTGCTCTTCGTTCTAGTATCAGAGATGCTGGTGGAGAAATCTTAGTCACTAAAAATACTTTAATTGATATTGCTGTTGGTAAAGGCAAAGTTTCAGAATCCCTCAAGGGTATGAATGCTATTGTCTTCTCAAACAATGATGCAGTCGCAGCGGTTAAAGCACTTTTCAACTTCCACAAGGATAATGAGAAGTTAGAAATCAAACAAGGAGTCATGGATGACAAAGTTCTCTCTGTCTCAGAAGTTGAAGCATTAAGCAAACTTCCAAGCAAAGATCAACTTATCGTTACCCTTATCTCTAGAATTCAAGGACCTGCTTACGGAATGGTTAACGTTCTTAGCGCAACTACAAGAAGTCTCGTTTACGCATTAAAAGCTATTAGTGATAAAAAATAATTATAAAATCTGAAAGGAAAAAAATATGTCTGAAGACAAGAAACTCGCAGATAATCTGCAAAAACTCGTTGACGAAATCAAGAAACTTTCTTTAATGGAAGTTGCTGACTTAGTCAAAGCATTAGAAGATGAATTCGGTGTCAGCGCCGCTGCTCCAGTAGCTATGGCTGCTGCTCCAGCTGGTGAAGCTGCTGCTGTTGAAGAACAGTCAGAATTCGACGTTATCTTAAAAGATGGCGGGACTAACAAAATCGCAGCTATTAAAGCTGTTAGAAAACTTAAACCAGAATTAGGACTTGGTGAAGCTAAAGCATTCGTCGAATCTGCTCCTAAAACTGTTCTTGAAGGTGCTGAAAAAGCCGCTGCTGAAGAAGCAAAGAAAGAACTTGAAGAAGCTGGTTGTACAGTTGAACTTAAATAATTTATTATTTAATTCTGTAAAAAGAAATAAAAACCACCTGGAAACGGGTGGTTTTTTTATTAACTCAACACTGAGTAGTTCTCCCCACTAATCCACAAGTTTTTAACATAAAAATAATATGGGATGTGCTTAAAAATACTATCGGATAGCAATGTGCAAAACATTTAACAATGTCCGTTCTCAGTCAATCTCTTGACTAAAACTCCTCCTTGACCCAGTTACACCTACTCTGCTACTTTAAGTACAGATAGAAATAAGTTTGTTCTATTTTCTCACCAGATATATTATCAATTATTGAGGGAAATTTCGTCTCATGACAGACATAAACAACAACGAAGACAAGAAAACCGGTCGAGTTGACGATGCTAGTAAGCTAGACATTAAAAATCTTCCAGACTTACTCACCGTCAGAGAAGTTGCTGATTTACTTAGAGTCTCTCCCCTAACTATCAAAAGATGGGGCAAAAGAGGGAAACTTCCAGCAATCAGAATTAATTCTCGAGGAGATAGACGCTACAAAAAAGAAGCAGTTCTCTGGTTGCTCGGTATGAATCCAGAAACAGAAACCGAGTAGTCACTACTATAGATAAAAAGAATGACAAGCTATTGCTTGTCATTTTTGGTTTTATTAACCAATCTACAAATTAACTGATTAAATATCATTTTAACTTTATCTATCTACATTGCTTGCCACTTCTCTTCTATCACTAAACCCAAAAAACTAATCAATTTTAGCTGCCGCTTAAATCTCCATGGTTGGGTAACTAACCTGAACAACCATTCAAAGCCCATTTTACTGACCCAGGAAGGTGGACTCGGGACAAATCCTAGCAAATAATCAAAGGTTCCTCCAACAACCATTCCCAATCTTACATTATTCTGAGAAAGAAAATCCTTATGTTTAACTAACCATTTCTCTTGCATCGGAGCACCAAAGGCAACAAAAATAATATCAGGTTTTTCTTGCTCAATTCTTTTTTGCAAAGCAACCTCTTCACCTTCTGTTGGATTAAAAGCATCTAGGTATCCAGAATCCCAACTCATCTCAAAATTATTAATACTAACAGAACCAGTATGAGAGTAGTCACGACCACCAATGATCAATATCTTGTAGTGATCTTCTTTAGATATTTTAATAAGGTCTTCAACTAAGAGCCTTCCCGGGATTCTCTCAATTTGTTGTTCATTTTTATCTTCCCCTAATAACTGAGCAGCAATAGTTAAACCAACCCCATCAGGAACTAAAACATCAGCCTCAAGTAAGAATTTGTTAAACTCTTGATCAGACTCGGCGAGCATAATCTGTTCGGGATTTGGCGTAAAGACTAAAAGTGTATCATTTTCGTTATTTAGCCTAGAAAGTGAATTTTTAAGATTTTTTAGCAACTCGACCCTACCTCTGCTAAAAAAGGTTTTGCCACGAAATTGAAATGATTTGTCAGTCTTTATTGACATTAAAGATATTTATTAAATTTTACTACTAGGCGAAGCTCACCCCAACCATCTTTAGTTAATCTTACACTTTTTCATCATAAATTGCCAATTTCCGTAAAATGACAAACCCAAAACAATAACAGGTCAATTTTGATTCGCTCTTTATTCGGTTTTTCAATTTTTACAAATTAAAAAAGCAAAAAACACCCGAAGGATAAAAAGATCGCTCTACTTCATTTAAACCAAACTCTAAATAGAATTTGTCCTTTTTAGATATTTAGAACAAAATATGTCTTGATTTAAGTAATAAATATATTCAATTTTATTTTTTAAACAACACTCCTCTATTATATTGTCTATAATAAGAGATATGAAGATTGATGAATTAAGAAAAAAGCATCAAAAGCTGATCTACAAAAATTTTAAAATAGATCATCATGATGAAGACGTTATAATCACTAGCAACTTTGTCCTCTACCCTAACATTGAGTTTAATCCAAAAGTTACAATTCACGGAGTTGGCCCAGAACAGTTAGCATACATTCCCCACGAAGAACTTAATCAATATGCCTTCAATATTGGCATGGCAGAAATTTTCAGTTACTGGAAAGCTGCGGCTCCTCAAGAAATCATTATTGAAGCAGGCTCACTCTCCCAAGAACAGATTGATTTTTGGCATGACCTCTTGATACAAGGCATGGGTGAATATTTTTATGTAAACAAGATTGATTTTACTCCCCAAGATTTTGTTAGATTCAGTTCACCAAGAGAAATAACTCAAGTAAAACAGGATCAACATCAGATTAGAGAGAATAATCTGAGTGGGGTTTTACTTCCATTAGGAGGAGGCAAGGACTCGCTGGTCTCTCTCGATTTACTAAAAGAAAACTATCAAGAAGGGATCAGTTTATTTGCCCTCAATCCGATTGAAGCTGTTAGAGAAGCTGTTAAGCTAAATCCTGAGCTTCCCTTTATCACTGCAACTAGAGTAATTGATCCCATGCTTCTTGAGCTAAATAAGAAAGGATACCTCAATGGCCACACCCCCTTTTCTTCCTATATAGCATTTTTGAGTGTATTTATTGCCCGATTATTCAGAATCAAATACGTTGCTATATCAAATGAAAGAAGTTCAAACGAAGAAAGTGTCATTTATAAAGATCATCCTGTAAACCATCAGTACTCAAAAAGCTATCAGCTTGAGGAGAACTTCCAAGATTATTTTAATAAACTTCCATTAGATGAGAAACCATTTTACTTCTCATTGTTAAGACCTCTTTATGAGCTACAAATTGCTAAACTATTCTCACAAAAAGACACCTATTTATCAATATTTATAAGCTGCAACAAAGGACAAAAGAGTAACTCATGGTGCTGTAACTGTTCTAAATGTTTATTTGCATATATTATCCTCTATCCATTCCTAGAAGAAGACGTAGTAAATGATATTTTTGGTATCAATCTATTAGACAATCTATCTTTATGGAGCACAGCAAAAGAGCTACTCGGCTACTCACATCAAAAACCCCTCGACTGCGTAGGCACCCATGAAGAGAGTCTAATTGCTCTCTATCTATGCTATCAAAAGCAATCAAAAGGTAAAGAAAGATTAAGTAAGATAACAGCACTATTTGAAAAAGAGATCCTCCCTCACGAAAAAAATTTAAAAGTAAGATCAAAAAAAATTTTACAAAGTTGGAATGCTCACCACTCGCTACCAGCTGAATTTGATAGAATATTAAAGTATGTTTACAAAAATAATTTCGAAACTCAGTCATAAATCTATTCTGGTCATCGGCATGGCCCGAGAAGGGCTAAGCACTGTAGAGTTCCTCCTCAAACATCTTGATGACGTTAAGATCTCTGTTACAGATACAAAAAACCTCGATCAGCTAGACCCTAACTGGACTTCTCTAATTGCTAATAATGATGATTTATCATATTTAAAGACTGATCAAGTAAAAGGCCAATCGTTTGACTATATTTTTAAGTCGCCTGGCTTCCCCCAGAGGATACTTGAAGACAAGTATCAACTCAATCTTGAACAAACTACAATAACTTCAAATACTCAATTATTTTTTGACATTATTAAGTCATTTGCTGAACCTCCCACTACCATTGGTATTACTGGGACTAAGGGTAAAACCACTACTACCTCACAGATTTTCCATATTCTAAAGCAAGCTCAATTACCTGTCGTATTAGGGGGAAATATTGGCGTCCCACCACTCAAGATGCTTGAAAATAACTCAGATATTCATCACTCTATTTATGTCATCGAACTATCTTGCCACCAATTAGCAGAACTGACCGTCAGCCCAAAAATAGCTATTATTCAAGATGTCTCTCCAGATCATCTAGATTATTATCCTGACTTTGAAACATACTTCAAAGCAAAAACTGCTATTTGTAAATTCCAAAGTGAAGAAGATACAGTAATTTATAACGCTGACTCAAAGACAGCCACCAAGATGGCAGAATTAAGCAAAGGCAAAAAAATACCATTTAGTCTAAATGATAAAGATCTAACCAAGTTTATTAAAGGGAGTCATTCTCCTCTAGTGGGAAGCCATAATCTTTACAACACAATTCCAGCGGTTATTGTTGGTCGAAACCTAGGTCTGACAGACGAACAGATAAGCAAAGGGATTGAGACATTTGTTCCAGTCTCTCATCGCATAGAATTAGTTAAAACAGTCTCTGGAGTGAAGTTCTACAATGATAGTGCAGCAAGTGCTCCTGAAGCCACCGTTGCAGCGATTAAAGCCTTTGAGAAAAATCCTCTGATCCTCATTGTTGGTGGATCTGAAAAAGGAGTTGATTTTAATCACTTAGCTGAAGTCATCATTGACCATAATGTTAAATACCTAGTCCTCTTCCCTACTACTGGAGAAAAAGTAGTGAATTCAATCAGAAAAATTGATAATAAGCATCCTTTGCTAGAAAATAAAAAATTAGCAAATAACATGTCAGAAGCTGTAAAAATTAGTAAAGAAAGTGCTATTGATGGAGATGTTGTTTTATTAAGTCCAGCTAGCGCTAGCTTTAATATGTTTAAAAACTATGAGGATCGTGGGAACCAATTTAAAAGATTAGTAAATAATCTCTAAACGTCTAATCTTTATTTATATCTGCTGAGATCGCTTTATGATCACTGATTCCAGTGTGAATGTTTACATTTGAAACTAATATTCCTTCTTCACTAAACAAGCCATCTACCATCAGATTAATCTCATTCTTTGCTTTGTGCAAATCATTATCAATAGAACTAACCAAATCTTGAGGAATATTATCCTTATACCTCTTTGAGAGTAAACTAAAAATTTTCCTTCCACGAGGAGCATTGAAATCCCCAGTAAAAACATCAATAGGAAGTTTATTCATTATTTTTTCCATTTCTTGGTAAGCTTCTTCTTGCAAAGGGGTAGTCTCTCCTTCCTTTGACCACATAAAGTGAGTGGTAGCAAAAACAATATTCTCTTGCCCATCTTTAACCTTAATCCAAGCAATCCCTCGGTTCATTTGGCCTGGATTTTTAGTCGAAATAAAAAATGGCAATTTATCTTTACCCTGATACTTAAAATACATCTCAAATCCAGAATTAATGATAGGTAACCTAGATAAAACTAATAAACCCCAGACATCATCACCTTCTGGAAGATAAGTATTTTCTTGAGCAATGTGTGCCATCGGCACAAACAAGCCATCCATGCCGGTAAATTCTTTAATCATCTTTACATCTGCTCTAAAAACTTCTTGGAGAGTAATCACATCTGGATTTTGTTTTTTAATAAAAGGTAAAACTCTTTCTTCAAGATGTTTGTTTCCCTCGATATTGATCGAAACAAGCCTAACTGACATAACCAAGACTTTCTTTATACAATTGTAAATTGTCCAATACCTGACTAATTCCGTTAATAACTGTCAATTCAGGGTCATCAACTGATGCGACTGGAATCTTTAATTCTTTGATCAGATACTCCTCTAGACCAGTCATTTTTGAATATGCGCCAGATATCAACAAACCTTTATCAATAACATCAGTGGTTAACTCTGGAGGAATTTTAGACATGATTTGGTTTAATAGATATAAATATTTCTCAATCACCTGTTGAGTAATTGCACTAACAAAGTCATTCTCAATCTCTATTTCTTTAGGGACCCTTTTTCTTAAATCCTGCCCCGATACTTTTATGGTTTTATTATCCTTTACTCCAAGCTGGATAAATTCCTTAATCCTCTCGATCTCATGTTGAGGTAATTCAACCAAAGTATCCTTCTTTATTTCCCAAGCAATCTTTTCTGAAAGAAACTTACCTGCTTGCAGAGAGAAATCTGTTACAACTACCCTTCCCATCGAAATAATCGCACCTTCAGTTACTCCTTTACCCATTTGCAAAATAAAGCACCCAGAAGCATCAGCAACTGGGACCCCTGAACCAATCGCAGCAGCTAAGCTCTGACTAATTGTATAAACTTCACTCATTCCTAGGTCATAAAATATCTCAGAAAAAAGATCTTTCTTAGTTTGAGGGGTATTTGACGGAACACTAATCATCCCCACCGGACGAATCAAAATAAATTCTCCAAATACTTTTCTAAAGAGGAGTTTGAAATATGCTTTAGTCAAATCTGCATCACTAATCTGACCTTCTTGAACAATCCAAGTAATCTGAATATCATCTCCAGCCCTACCTTCCATTTCAAAAGCTTCTGTACCTATTGCCAGAACTTGTCCTGTTTTCTTACTAACAGCAATACAAGAGGGCTCATTAAAACAAATACCTTTACCTTTGGACCAAACTCTGATTTTACTTGTCCCAAGATCAATGCCAATTAGCCTATCTAGTCTAGAAAGAAGCTTCAGATTCATAAAAAGATTATTTTTCAGTTGATTTAGTATATAATAACGTCATGAAGTTTAAATTCAATACTGGAGTAGTTTATACATTTTTTTCTGCCTTGATTATTCTTACAGGAACAGCCTTAGCTATTCAATATGCCCAAGGGAAATATAGATTCACCCAGGATGGCCTTTCAAAAGAGACAGGTCTACTGAGTGCAAACTCATTCCCTACTGGAGCACAAATTTATATCAATGACAGACTAGTCTCCGCTACTGATGATACTCTATACCTCAGGCCAGGTGAATACCAAGTTAAAATTCAAAAAGAGGGTTATCACACCTGGAATAAAACACTATCAGTCGAAGGTGCACTTGTTACCCAGACTAATGCCCAACTCTTCCCTATTGTGCCTGGACTAACACCACTTACATTCAGTGGTGTTAAAAATATCTCTCCATCTCCTGATGGCCAAAAGTTGATTTTTTATACTGATACAGCTACAAACCAAACAAAGAACGGTCTCTACGTGCTAGATCTCTCCAACTCTCTAATGATCTTCCAAAGAGATGCTATCCAAGTTTCAGAAGACTCTGCCCTACTTGATTTGGCAAATGCCAGTTTCATCTGGTCTCCAGACAGTAGTGAAATTATGCTAATCACAGATAATAAAGAGATGCTGTTAAGTACAAATAAAAAAAATGATCTTAAACTCTTAACAGATGTTAGCTTTAAAAAAAGTCAAATCCTGTCTACATGGGAAGAAGAAATTTATCTCAGAGAAAGGCAATTCCTTAGCAAATTTCCAGAAGAAATAATCCAGATTGCTACTCAATCAGCTCACAATGTTTATCTTTCACCAGACAAGGACAGAGTTATCTATACTGCTAATGAGAACTTAACTATCCCAAAAGATCTTATCCCTCCAGTATTAGCTACAAGTACTCAACCTGAGTCAAGAGATATTGAAGCAAATAAGATTTATATCTATGACAGAGAAGAAGATAAAAACTTCTATGTTGGAGATGAAGCGACAGAATCTGGAGTAATTAAAATACTTCTGGCAAATGACCTCTACAATAGGTCTCCTCTTAGCCTTGAGTCATCCCCAAGTGCTTTCCTTAACTTACAAGCTACTTCATCGGCGCAAACAGCTGAATCATTTGATCATTACTACACATCATTGTATTCTCCTACATACCAATGGATGCCTGACTCTAAGCACATCTTAATGGGACAAGGTAACCAGATCAATATTAAGACATACGATAATACTAATAACACTACGGTCTATTCTGGACCATTCGCTGATGGTTTCGTCTACCCATGGCCTGATGGAAGCAAACTGTTAATTCTTGCTTCATTTAGCCCAGACACTCCTGTAAACCTCTACGCAGTAGATTTGAAATAATCAGCACCACATATTTATGACTAGTCTTACTTCACCCTGCCCTGAGAAAGTGAAGAAATATTTTAGTCCCTATAGTTAAACGGATAGAACAAGCGCCTCCTAAGCGCTAGATCCTGGTTCGATTCCAGGTGGGGACACAATCTTATAATAATTGTTTTTTTAGTAATATATTGATACAATCCCACGAACTAAACTATAAAAGGTTTTTATGAATAGAATATTAATTGAAAGAGGTGCACACATATTTAATCCAGAAGAAGACCTTTACAAAGGTGCTCTTAAATTGTTCAAAGAAAAAAGTTTTGATTCTATTCTACAAGAAGAAGACTTTATCAATATATACCTAGAATATAGAGATATTACTGATATCAATATCCTAAAAAATAAACTCGAAGAAGCAATTAGAAAGCATCAAGAAGCTACTAAAAATTTATCTCCATTTTTACAGAGCATTACCCTACCTAGGACATCTGACGAATCAAATCATTTTGTTGATGATATCTTTTTTAGTATGATAATTAATCAAGTTGAAGCTTCAGCATCAATAGAGATTATCACTTACTTAATTAAAGCTAATGCAAATAGGAAAGACATTGTCCTTGATGATAATTTCTGGCCTACTCAAGAAAAAAGTCCTAAGCTTGAAATTGTTTAATTAAACAATATCTTCAATATAATTTCTAATACTAAGCTGATTGTTTTCAATAGGATTACCACTTAAATTAGTAACTCTTCCTCCATTTGATTCTGCAAATAATTTCAAATCATCAATATTATTCTCAAGCCAATTTGAATCCCAAAATCTTGAATGTAATAATATTATTCTGCCACCCTCTGGATGATTAGTAACTGCTTCAAAATAACCAACAGAGTTAGTATTAACATTTGGAACAAAGTTCCACCTTACATTGGATAATCTTTCTTGTCTAATAAATTGCATCCATGTATTGTTCCAATTACCATAAGGAGGACGTGCAAACTTAATTGAAAAAGATTCATCATCAAGCAATACCCTTATATGTTCTTCAAATCCTCTAAGATCTTGAGCTAATTGCTCACTAGTGAAATCAGCCACATTATGATCTTGCGTATGATAACCAATCTCAAATCCATCTTGATACATTTCTCTATATAGACCAACTGTCTCAGGATTATCTAAAGGAAGATAGTCCGTGTTTGGAAAAAAAGTTGCTTTTAAACCTCTAGTCCTTAGAATATTAAACATTGTCCTAGTAGATTCTAAATCTACACAGTCATCTATCGTTAGTAGGACATCATTACCCCAAAAAGACTCATTTCCATGAATGTCTTCAGGATAAGTAAAACCTTCTTTTTCTCTATCCGTAACATTAGTTAATGTTCCTCTTAATCTATTATCTTGATCTGCTAAGACCGGAACACCTGCCATAGATAATCCAAAGAATATAGCTGCCCCTCCAAATAGTTGTAAAAACTCTAATCTAGATATTTGATTATCTGATCTACTTCCAATACCTTGCTCTGTAGGATATCTCTGATCAAGGGCAAAGAGTCGTTTGATTCTTTGTAAAAGACTACGATTATCAGGACTACTCACTTCATCTCTAATAATTTCACCATAACTCTTATTTCTTTCAAACATAGTTAGATTATATCCTCAAATCTATTCTTGATCAAAATCATCACTCCTAGCTGCTAATAATTTTTCTGTAGCTGTAAAGCCACAACCTTGACTCTCAGCAACCATTAGAGATTGAAAAATAGCAGATAAAATAACTGATTTATCTCCACTACTAACTTCCACTAACTCAAGTCTTCTATCTGTAATACTTAAGTACAACACCATTTCATTTAATTTAAAATAGATATCATTACCTCTCTCTATAAGGTTACGGAGAACATGATAATAATCACCACTCTTTACAATTGGATTATCAATTGAAGAACCTAACTCAGATATCGATGCCATAAATCTCTTCCTTAAGCTATATTCCTATATAATGTTAACTAAATCATATAGTAAAAATTATAAATATCTACAACTAATTGAAAACAAAAAGGCCCCTATAAAAGGAGCCTTAATTTTTAAAAAATATTCTTAAATCTATTTTCTCTCGTAATCTGCATAGATTAGCTCTTGAATAGTTCTCTTGTATTCAAAAAGCTCATCCTTATCAAAAACTATATCAATTTCTCTGACTCCATCTTCAGGGACTGCTGAAGCATGAATAAGATTGAATTGTTGGCTCATACCGAAGTCTCCTCTGATAGAACCAGCTTCTGCTTCTCTACCAAGAGTAGTACCAACTAATTTTCTAACAACAGGGATAGCATCAATACCTTCCCATGCCATAGCGATAATAGGCATTTGACCCATAAAACTCTTGAGATCATCAAAGAAACTCTTTTCTTTGTGTTCTGCATACCAATCTGAAAGCATTTCGTCTGTCATGTGGACCATCTTTAGTCCAACAAGTTTAAGACCTTTTCTTTCAAATCTAGAAATAATTTCTCCAATTAAACCTCTTTGCATACCATCTGGTTTAACTAGGACAGCTGTTCGTTGCATTGACATATCAACTTCCTTTCTTTTTAATTCCCTGGGGATATATACCCTATGGGAGTATATTAATATTTACTAATAATCTCTTTAACCTTATCTTTATTATAATCTCCAATCAGACCAAATCTTAACTGACCTGGTTGAATAAGTTTTTTAGCTAACTCTTGGACTTCACTGAGAGATACTTTCCTCATCTTTTCAATCACTTCGTCAGGAGCTTCAACTTTGCCATGTAGCAGTTGTTTCAAACCATAGTATTGAGCAACACTTTCTGAGTCCTCAAGACCTAGGGTCATTTTACCAGTTACATATTCCTTAGCTCTTTCAAGCTCTTTTGCTGTCACTGGTTTGTCTCCATCGGCTAATTCATGAAACTCATTTAAACTAACTTTTATCGCCTCTTCTACCCTCTGTGGATCAACTCCAGCAGAACCGCCTAAAAGACCGCCTTCGTGGAACTGAGAGACCTCAGAACGAACGTAATAGCAAAGGCCTCGCTTCTCTCTCACTTCACTAAATAGCCTCGAACTCATATTGCCACCGATGATGGCACTAAGCAGTCCAAGAGCATATTTGTCATTACTCTTTCTCTCAATCCCTGGCCAACCAAAAGTGAAATGAGATTGCTCAGTCTTTTTATGAACCAAAACATCTTTTTCTTCAGAAAAAATACTATCTAGTCGAGAGTGACTTGGTGAACACTTTTTCTCCCCAGCCTTGGCAAACATTTCTTCAACTTTTTTTATTGTCTTAGGGTTATCAACAATGCTTTTATCTCCAGCAATCATTACAACTAAATTATCTAATCCATACCAAGTCCCAAGAAAATCCTCAAAATCTTTAGTGGTAATTCCCATGACCGTATCTTTTGTCCCCACAATCTTATGACTCAAGCCATTGCCATTAAATGCCATCTCTTCAAATTTGTCCCCAATATCTGATGCGGGCATATCAGCGTACATATTCATCTCTTCGATGATGACACCTTTCTCCCTATCAATATCCTCTTGTCTTAGTCTAGGGGTAAGGAGCATGTCAGAAACTACATCAAGTGCTAACTCAAAATGTCTGGAAGCAACTTGGACATAATAACCGGTGTACTCTTTGCCGGTAAAGGCATTAAAGTTTGCACCAACACTATCTACTGCTTCGGCTAGATCTTGAGCATGTGGATATTTATCTGTTCCCTTAAAAACAATATGTTCAAAAAAATGGGCAATCCCATACTGACTTTCTTTCTCATAGCGAGAACCTGTGTTACTTAGTGCCATAACAGTTAAGCTAGCTGCTTCCATTGGCACGGTAATAACTTTAAGTCCTGATTTAAGAGTGTGAAGTTTGTGGTTTAACATAGGTTGCTATTCTACTTTGACTACATCTTGGAAACAACCTCTATTCCGAGTAAAGCTAGTCCTTTTTTAATAATCATGCTGGTAGCCAATACTATGGCTGCTCTAAATTGTTCAGCTTCTTCCCCATCACCACTATCCATCACCTTGTGTGCGCCATAGAACTTGTTAAAGACCTGAGCAAGGTTAAATAAGTAAGTAGTTAAATGATGTGGAGCAAATTCAGATGCCGACTTAATAACTACCTCAGAATATATATAAAGGTTTCGCAAGACTTCTCTCTCTATCTCACTTAGTGAATATGATTTAAGGTTACTTAATATATCAAAATACTGATTAATACTAACCTCACTATCAGCATTTAGTTTGTCTAAAATAGCTTTACACCTCACATAGGTGTACTGCAGGTATGGACCCGAGTTACCCTGCATAGTCATGATCTCATCCCAGTCAAAAGTAACATCTAAGTGTGAACTTCTCTTGAGGTCAGACCATTTCAAGGCCCCAAAAGCGATCTTTTCTAATGATTCAGCAGAGATTGATCTCCCCTCGCCTGCTAAATTTGTTGCTTTTGCAACTGCTTCATCCAAAACATCTTCTAACCAAATAACGTTACCTTTTCGCGTAGACATTTTTCCATCTTTGAAACGATACATACCATGTCCGATGTGAACTCTTTGTCCTGGCTTTACCCATCCGAGTGCTTCTTCGATAGTAAATAGCTGTCTAAAATATAAACTTTGTTCTGCTCCGACTTCATTGATAATCATCGTATCTTGACCATAATGACTTAGTCTCCACTTGTCTGTCGCTAAGTCTCTGGTGGCATAAAGAGTCGCTCCATCTGACTTGAGAATCATTGCTGGAGGCAACTTACTTCCATCTAGGAAGGAGACTAACATTGCGCCTTTCTCACCTTGTTCATAGCTAATTAAACCAGTCTGATTAGCTTTTTCTTCTAGCTCCTGGATAACTACCCCCATCTTGTCTTCAAAGTCTGATTCTCCATATCCTCGACCATTATTTTCGCTAAACTTAACACCTAACTTGTTATATATTCGGTCAAATTCAACAAAGGACCAATCAATACATTTCTGCCATAGCTCTCTCGCCTCAGAGTCTCCATCCTCAAGGGATTTAAAAATTGCTCTGGCCTCATCTTCCATCTCTGAATTTTCTTCAGCTTGCTTATGAAAATCAACGTATAACTTGACTAATTCTTTGACTGGATTCTCAGAATTTGAGATTTTCTCAATATTTTTATCCAACGATCCTTCCCCAAGATACCTGAGAGCATAGATCTGCTTACCAAACTGAGTCCCCCAATCTCCCAGGTGATTATCTCTAAAGACTTGGTAGCCTGTTTCTTCAAGCAGGTTAGCAACAGAGTCTCCGATGATTGTTGACCTAAGATGACCTATTGTAAAAGGCTTAGCTATATTTGGCGAAGAATACTCCACAAGCACTTTTTTGCCCTTATTTTCTTTTTCACTAAGCTCTGCCTGATTTTCAATTAAAGATGCCATTTCTTCTATTAAGAACTGCTCAGAGAGGGTGAAGTTTATAAAGCCAGGACCAGCAATTTCAACTTTTTCAAGAAGATTGTTATTGTCTTCAATATTGTCCATTATTGCTTGGGCTAATGCTCTGGGATTAGAAAATTTGTCCTGTTTCTTGAAAAGCATCATTGCGATATTTGAAGCATAATCTCCGTGAGATAAATCAGTTGGATGTTCTAAATGGACATCAGTCTCAGTTTTTAAATCTAATCTTTCTAAAGATTTTGTTATTAGTTGTTGAATATATTTTGTTATTTTCATATCAGTACTCTTATCATAAATTGTAATTTGGTTAACTTAAAGACAAAAAACCCCTCAAACCTCCAATAACTTGGAAGCTTAAGGGGCTCTTTGATAAAAGCGGTACCACCCTATTTGTATCTCTATCCAGCTATTACGGGCTTACCCGCCTTAGATTTCCCTAAGATTCGCTCCTTTTTTGCAAAGGATAAAGGATCGCGACTCCTCTAATAACGATTTTAATTTATTATCTAAAAAGTATTATAGCAGAAAAATTACGAATTAAAGGCGAATAAAAAAGAGTACATTTATTATTCTTTAGCCATTTAGCTTATACAATTAATAGCAAGAATACTCGGCTAATAATTTGTATTCAATTTACTTAATTTTATTTTTGTGAATTTGGGTTATCTTCGCTTATGGAAACTTTAATATCAAAGCTACTCAAATAGCATCACTATGCTATTAATAGTTAAATACGCTTCTTTTACGAAAAAAAGGCGAAAGAAAAAAATTTATAAAAACTATATGTTAGTTCTTTGACCCACAATCTAATCGATCCAATAAGACACCCCATCAGACACAACAACCACGTCGCCCAACTGGTCTGTTCTTAGTATTTTTGAGCCAAAACCCTCTAACTTGGCTAACACTTGAGGGTCTGGGTGCTTATAACTATTACTCTTTCCCACACTTATTACGGAAACTTCGGGTAGCGAGGCATCCAGTAGCTGTTGTGAAGTACTGCTTTTAGACCCATGATGCCCAACTTTTAATACATCTATGTCCGTTATCAACCCCCTGTTAACCAATGCTTGCTCACCACTTTCTTCAAGGTCTCCTGTGAATAAAAATGAGGTTTTACCAAAGTTTAAAATTGTAACGATAGACATGGCATTATAGTCAAGATTTTGGCTATTAAGCCACTCGTCTTGGAGCTCAATTTGATCCCATAATTGTGTTTCGGTATTTTCACTATTATAGAGACCTTTTGGAGCATCACCTACTCGAGTAATCAGATTATTTATTACAAAATTATCTGCAACGATAATACTTTGGTTATCAGTAAGTAAACTAAGCTTCATTCCTGATTCTTGTTCTCTCAAGAGGAGCTCTCTCAGTGTTAAAAAAACGTCAGTTTTTTTGCCAAACTCACTGATTATCATTTCACCCACAAAAAACTCATTTAGTATGTTCTCAAATCCACCAATATGATCTTTATCTGCATGTGTGGCTATAGCAATCTCAATATCCCTATCCCAAAATGGCAAATGTCTTTCTAGACATGAAGAAATGGAGTTATTTGGCCCTGAATCAATTAAAATTTGTTTAAAATCTTTTGTAATAAGGATCGCATCACCTTGACCTACATCACAAAAAATCACTCTTAGCTTCCCATCAGGCCAATCAATTACTATCAGAAAGACTAAGATCAGACTCGAGAGAATAAAGGCAAGAAGCTGCTTTTTTATTTTTTTCATAATTTTTTCTTAACTTGTAGTATAAGCTAGCGATAATGAACAGATACAGCACAAGATGAACTTGATTGAAATTAATTCCTTGAAAAAATAAGAATTCAAGTTTACTCAATAATCCAACTGACTTAATAAATATTTCCGTCATCAACCAAAGATATAAAGAGATGAAGCTCAGAATAGTGCCCATTGGAATCAGTGCTGAAAACATAGCTAAGAAATATATTAAGATTCCACCATAAGTAATCATTGGCGTTAACCATAAGAGCAGCACATTAGAGATTAAAGATATTAAGCTAAGCTCAGAAAAATGATAAAGAATGATAGGTATAGTTAGTAACTGTGCCGCCACGGTTGTGGAAAAACTTTCTGTTAATAAATTGCCAACTGAGGCTGTTGATGCATTTTCAATAGCGGGATTATCTATCCCAATTAATGGCATAAAAATAATAATACCCAAAGTTGCCATTACCGATAACTGAAATGAAACTTTTCCTATTATTTGGAAATCAAATAATAAAAGCGCTAAAGAGGCCATTGCTAAGGCATACAAATTATGATAATTTCTCATCCCTAGATCATTCCCTACTTTCTTGATAAACATCATCAAGAAGGCTCTAATTATCGAAATGGACAGATCCGTCATTAACACATATCCTCCGAGGAAAGCGAACCAGATTAAGAATGATTTAAACCTACTAAAATGACGAGAGAATAAATTACTGATGATAGTTACTAAGCTAATGTTAAAACCTGAAGCTGCAACAACATGCAACATCCCTGTAACTTTTAGTTTATGATAGAAGTCATTGTCTAACTTATACACTTGTCCAAAAAGCATGTCTGTTACCAGTATTTGATGAGAATGAGGAATGTATCCTATAACTGACTCGGCAAGAGCATTTTTCCTACCATTTATTAAGTTTCTCCCACTGTTTATTAGCATGGTCAAATGATCATTCCAAGATATTACCGAAATGGCACCATGCTCAAAAAGAACATTTGTCGCTGTATTCAATCCTTTTATTTTTGCAATAAGGCTATCAGAGTATGTGTCAACTCTGCCAATACCAGTAGCCCCTGATGTAGTTTGAAATGTTAAGGTCAAATTAGCCATTTTCTCATAATTTGTTTCTAAACTATCTAATATCACTCCCTTATCAAGTAACAAACCCACTTCACTAGAATAATCCATATTATCTAACTTAACCCAAATATTATATATCCTGTTTTTTTGCGTTAATAGAAACATAACAAAAGAGATCAAAACAAATACTTTTAAACCGTTTTTAGACATATTTAAATTAATTTCACATAAGCCAAATATTATCCGAATAATACTGATGTGTACCCAAAGCAACTTTTGCAAGCATATTTGTACTTATCTCATACTCAAAAATGCTTTTATTTAACTTCTTTAAAAGTCCAATAACAAGATCCTTATAACATTAACATGTTCTCATTCTTCTCATAGACACTTTGACTTAAGACTTCTTTTGTTAATAATTCATCAATTGATGAATAAGGTCTTTGTAATATTATTTCTAAGGCTCTCTTCTCACCCACCCCTTCTAAACTTTCCAGTTGTGATTGTGTAGCTGAATTAATTGAAATTTGTCCAGAGAAATCTGTTGTAGATTCTCCTTCACTTCTAAATGAAACATAAACTTTCTCAGAGTCAGTTAGTTTTTTAGCTAAATTTAATGACTTTGCCATCTCTTCAATATTTGCGTCTTCTGAAATCCCTCCTGATTTTTTTATCAAATCACTTACTCGATCTCCTAAAGAAAGTGAATATACCCCTGGTCTTTTCACAGCGCCAGCCACCTCAACAATGATTTTCTCTTGAGTAATACTGTTAGATTCAATCAAAACAGGCTCCTCTTCCCCACTCTGACTCTGAGTAAGGCTAACTATCCCTATCACGATGCAGAATATACCAGCTAAGATAATAACTAGAACAATGATAGACTTCCTTGATGAAATTAATGATAAATATTTATTATCTTGATTAAACATAAGCACATTAAACAGTCTTTTCCTTACATTAACCTTAAATTTAATTATCCACATTCGGGTTTCGGGTTACTCTGCATGAAAATATTTAATACACCTAACAACGTAAATAGATAGAGAATATAAAAAGACAGCCATCAAGGCTGCCTTTTATTAAAAACTAACTAATTGCTTTAAGTTACTACCAAATTAACAATCTTCCCTGGTACATAGATCTTCTTTCTCACTTCCTTACCATCTATCCACTTCTTCAGTCTATCTAGCTCTGCTAGCTTCTCGAAAATATCTTCTTTTGATAAGCTTTCTAATTCTTCACTACTTATGACTAGTTCAGCCCTTACTTTTCCATTAACTTGAACCGGCAATATAACTTCCTGATCCTTAGCAAGACTTTCATCATATTCTGGCCAGTTAGAGGTATGGATAGTTTCTTTGTTCACTTTGCACCACATTTCCTCTGTAAAAAATGGGGCGAATGGGGCGAGGAGTTGAATAAATTTAAGCTTCTCTTCTCTATTTAACCCACCCTTGTGTGATTCCCAAACGTTTATAAATTCCATCATAGCAGCAATAGCTGTATTGAACTTTAAATCAGGGATATCCTGAGTTACTTTTTTAATTGTCTTATGAAGTTTTGCAACAACTTCTGAGCTACTTCCTTCATTGCTCTCATCTATAACCATGTCATAGATTCTTCTCAAGAAACGATGTACGCCAACTACAGACCTTTCATCCCAAGGTTTATCTGTTTCTATAGGACCCATGAACATCTCATATACACGGAGAGTATCTGCGCCAAACTTATCAACCACATCATCAGGATTAATGACATTGCCCTTACTCTTACTCATCTTCTTACCATCTGGACCTAAAATCATCCCTTGATGTCTCATTTTCATAAATGGTTCACTAAAGTTTAAATGACCCTCGTCTCTAAGAAACTTAGTAAAAAATCTTGAGTACAATAAATGTAAAACAATATGCTCAGGGCCAATCATATAAAAATCGACTGGCATCCACTTGGACATTTGTTCTTTACTTGCAAAAATTTCTTGATTTTTTGTGTCTGTATATCTTAAGTAGTACCAACTTGAGTCAACAAAAGTATCCATGGTGTCATACTCTGGAGTCCAGCCTTGACCATACAAATCCTCTACCCTCTTCTTAAACTCTACGGAAGATTTAAGTGGAGACTCACCAGTTGGTTTAAAATCTACATCAGTTGGTAACTTCCAAGGTAGATGCTCTTGCTTAACTGGATGTGGCTTCCCTTCTGGATCATAAACAATTGGAATTGGTGCTCCCCAGTATCTCTGACGAGAAATTAACCAATCTCTTAATCGATAGTTCTTTGTTTTAACCATCTGGCCTGAAAATTCATTAGGGATCTTCTCCATGGCTTCTTTTGAGCTTAGACCATCATATTTACCAGAATTAATTAGCGTTCCGTAAGCAGTTTCTTCATCAGCATCAATAACTTGAGTAATTTCAAAACCAAACTTCTCAGCAAAGGCTCTATCACGCTTATCATGAGCAGGCACTCCCATTACAGCTCCTGTCCCATAACCAGCTAAGACATAGTCAGCTACCCAAATAGGAATTTCTTCTTTTGTAACAGGATTAATTGCCTTAAGGCCAGTATCGACTCCAGTCTTATTCTTCTCACCGATCTTTCTTTCTTCTTCTGTCCTCTTCATTGATGCCGTTACATATTGACTGGTCTGAACTCTAAATTCGTCACTTTGATTTTTTTCCAACCCCAATTGAGTAAATTTTTCTGGAGAAAGAACAATGAAGCTCACGCCACTTATAGTGTCTACTCTAGTTGTAAAACAAGTAATCTTCTGCTCGGTATCTTTAATTGAAAAGTCTATTTCGACACCTTCACTACGGCCAATCCAATTTATCTGCTGTTGCTTAGTTGGTTCTGGCCAATCGACATCATTTAATCCATCAATCAACTCATCTTTATACTCAGTAATCTTGAAGTACCACTGTTTCATATCCTTTTGGACTACCTCATGATCGCATCGCTCACAATGACCATCGATCACCTGTTCATTTGCCAAGACCGTCTGACAACTTGGACACCAGTTAACTTTACCGGTCGCTTGATATGCTAAACCTTTGTTAAATAATTGTAAGAAAATCCATTGAGTCCACTTATAGTAAGTTGGCTCACAAGTAGCGATTTCATTCTCCCAATCATATGAGATACCGATTCTACGCAACTGTCTACCAAAAGTAGCCATTGCTTCTTTAGTTGTTTCCTCTGGAGGAGTACCTGTTTTAATCGCATAGTTCTCTGCTGGAAGACCAAAAGCATCCCAGCCAACTGGGAAGAAAACATCTTTGCCATTCATCCTGTTATATCTAGCTAAAATATCTAAGGCTGTTTTACTCTCTACATGACCGACATGTAAACCACTCCCAGAAGGATAAGCAAAAGCAAACAAAAGATATAATTTATCTTTGATATCTCCATGAGATGTATCTTGGAAAAGCTTACCTTCTTCCCAGACTTTAGCCCATTTTTCTTCAATTGCTTGGTGGTTATATATTGACTTTGACATATGTTTTTCTATGAATCTAACTTGTTCATTATAGTTTATTTTTCTTGATTATTAATATAAAAAATCTCCCTCTTGGGGAGATTACTCATCACTAACATCTCCCACAAGTTATTGCTTAAGGAGGAGAAGTAGATTAGTAATTATTATCTGTTTCATATCTGGGGATAGTATAACACATCAATAATGGCTAAAAAATATTTCTATCTCTAATTTTTATTATCTACACTACTAGCCACCACTCCCCATTAATCATATACTTATTATATGTCTGCCCATATTCAGACTCTCCTGCTAGCCATTACCCTTGGCTTTGTTTATTGGTGGTTACAAATACCAGCCTTATCTTTTTATTCACTTCAGGCATTTGCCGTCTCAGTAGTTCTCTACTTCGTTGCTAAAAGAGCTTCAAAAGCAAAGATCTGGCACATTGCTCCTGCGGCTCAATCTTTTGAGATGGTCCTAGCTACTTTTGCCTTTATGATCCTGATTGGCTTCACTGGCAACTTTGAGTCAGTCCTCTTCCCTCTTACCTACGTCCACTTATTCTTTTTAGTCTTTTCTACTCATATTACTACCAGCATTGTAACCGCCTTACTATTAATCACTTTCCATTATGCCCTAGGCGGTGGGGCTGTCTCTGTGGCTATATCTGAAACAATCGCTATCCCTGTCATGCTTATCTTCTTCCTTTTTACCAAACATCAATATAACGAGGTTGCAAGAGAGAAAAAAATAATTGAAGGAGAAGAAAAAGCTTTGTCTAATAGCCTGGAAAGACAAACCCAAATTACAAATCTTATTACAAAATTTATTCAGCCAAAATTAGCTCAAATTAAAGATCTCAGTGTTCATGCTGATCAGAATAGAGATGCAATTATTGGTCAAATTTTTATTATGCAAATGGAGATTAGTAAATTCTTAGAAAAAAATAAGGATGACTAATGAATAATAAAGCAAAGAAAATCATTGGTTTATATTCTGCTCTGGTTTTCATCTTTTTAGCAAGCTATCCAGTTTGGGCAGATCGTTTAGAATCGGACTCATATGTCGTTACTTTCGGAAACTTTAATGTAACTTCGGGGGAAAAAAGTAGTGCTAGCTACAACGTTACCGATACTGTCGGACAAGTTGCTAATGGACCCTATGGTGCATATGGTAGCTCTACTTACTTTGTGGGAGGTGGATTCCAATACATTTATCAGATAGACAGCTTTGCTTTTACCATATCAGACGTCAGTGTTGAATTAGGGGAAATTATTCCAAATACTCATAGTTCTGCTAGTCATGATCTTACTATTACGTCTAGAGGAGCTGGCGGTTATATCATCTATGCCTACGAAGATCATCCATTAAGACATACCAATAATTCTACTGATATTCCAGATACAGCTTGTGATGCTGCTAGTTGTACCATTTCTAACGCTGAAGTTTGGACAAACACAAGTATCCCTGGATTTGGTTTTAATATGACTGGCAATGATGTTCCATCAGACTTCACTGATTCCACCTATTTCAGACCATTTGCCGATGACGAATCTGGCGATCCAATGCAAATAGTCATGAGCTCATCAAATATTGCCAATGCAAGGACATCCACTGTTACATATAAAGCAGGTGTAGATGTTACCCAATCCTCTGGTAACTATCAAACAAATATTAGTTATGTAGCAGTCCCAGGCTATTAATGCTGAAATGAAAAATAAGATACTAAAAACATCAGCTATAACTGTTTTTATAATATTATTATCATTTGTTATATATGTAAATAAGGTTAATGCCCAAGCTTCTCGCATAAATTTATCAATCTCTCCTCCTGTTACCTACATGTCCATTAAACCTGGGGAAGAACAAACATATCAGATAAGGGTAGAAAACTTAGGAGACTCTACCTTAGAAATCACCCCTAGTTTACTTGACTTTGATGCTGATAATAAAACTGGGCAGCCAATTGTGAAACAAACTGGGACATTTAAATATATCCGAATCAATGATGGCTTATCTTCATTTGGAGAAAGTTTTTATCTTGAGCCAAAACAAAAAAAAGCTATTCCCATCACCGTTGACATCCCTAGAAGTGAACAAGAAGAAGAATATGCTATGACAGTTTTCTTTACTTTTAAAAACAAGACAGATGAAAAACAAAAAGATAGCCAGGCAAAAGTTGCCGGTACCGTCGGATCAAATCTTATCTTGCTTGTAACAAGAAATAATCTTGATAGAGGGAATATTATTGTAAAAAATATTACCTCTATGCCAACCATTGATAGTTTCATGCCTATCAGATTTACTGCCCTTGCCGAGAATATCGGGAAGAATGCTACTCCAGCTAGTGGGAGCGCCAAGATTTCAAATTGGCAAAATAGAGAAATTGCTGAATTTGAAATTCATCCAGACATGATCCTGGCTAATAGCTCAAGAGAATTAAGAGAAAAGGACTTTCTATCAAATGAATTTAGATTTAAAAAACCATTTTTATTAGGCATTTATCGTATTTCCATTGAGCTAAACAAAAACTCCTCTCCAAACTCAGACGTATTTGTACTAAATAAAACTATTGTGGCCCTACCATTCTCGATTATCTTATTGCCACTAAGTGGAATAATATTGTATTCTGGATATAGAGTTATTTTAAAAAAAACAAATCCTAGAAAAAAAGAAGTTAATGAAACTGATCAAATTAAATAAAAGATCCATATCTATATTAATGATACCCATAATTTTCATGGGTGTTAGTTTTTTTAATGGAGCTAAGTCTGCAAGTTTAACTAGTGTGTCAGTTACTTTATCAAACCCTAGACTTTCCTTTAGAGGTTCACTCGATGGTAATAATGTCGTTGGCACTTCTCAAGTCTCGATCAACACTAGCTCAGGTCATCCTTCCCTATCAACTGCACAGCTACAGGGCGGTGACTCAATTGCCATCGGTGAAGGAAATAGTTTAGGAACTTATACTGTGAGCACAACCAACCCAAACAGTGAGTTTACCCTAGCAAGTACACTTGCCGCTGGAGATGCAGATCTTAATGATGATGTTATCTCTACCCAATCAGCAGCTCTTACCGTTAGATTTACAACTGCTACTGCGATTAACAATGGTAGATTTAGAATTTTAGTCCCTGCCTTAGCTTCAAACACAGATTCTGCAGACGGAATACCAGATAGTGATCTATATGACTTTGGGAGTAGTGCTCCAACCGTTACCTGCCCAACTGACATTTCTGGCTATGACTTTGTAGCCGGTACCGCAACGGCCTCTGCGATTACTATTAGTAGTGTCGATTATCACTCCTATGAGTGTGCTTATTCTGGCACAGGTGGGGTTGGATCAGCTTTTGATGGGACTACTAATGCCTACATTACTATTTCTAATGTGATTAATCCTGCTCCAGAGTCAGGACATACAACTGGTACCGCTGATACTCAGAATATTATTATCCAACATTTAGATAGTAGCTTTAATGTAGATGACTCAACAGCAGTAGCCGTCGGGGTGATTGAAGCAGTTAAAGTTTCCGCTAGTGTTCCAGCTTCAATCTCATTCTCTATTGCTGGGGTTGCTGCTTCAACAAGTACCTGTGGGATTACTACTGATGTAACGACTACCGCGGCGGCTGTTCCCTTTGGAGAAGTTTCTCTTTCATCATTTAATAATGCTGCTCAGACCCTAACTGTTACAACCAATGCCGTAAACGGTTATGCTGTTACTGCTATCGAGAATGATCAGCTTGGTCTTGATGGAGCAACTTGTAGTGGAGATAATACTGGAAATTCTTGTATTAGAGACTCTGCCGGAGATGACACATTGATGAGTCATACTACTATTGATAACTGGGATGATACTGCAAACAAAGGATTTGCTTACTCTATCCATAATGTAGATGCTGCGTTAGTTCCATTTCAATACAACACAGTTTCAGGGAACTGTGTCGGAGGATCATTCTGTGCAAAACAATTTGCAGATGCAGAAGACTCCCAGGTTGCCCAAGAAATCTTTAGTAGTACAACAGTTGCAGACTCTCAAAACATTAACGTCTGTTATAGAGTAATTCCTGATGTGGTAACTGCTGCTGGAGATTATGAAAATTATGTAACATATACAGCGACAGCTACGTTCTAAAAATAAAACAATGAAAAAAAAACTACTGGTTCTTGGTTTAATAATAATTGCCGGATTATCTACTCCAGCTCTCACAAAAGCCGAGACTGCCCAACCAGACAATAGCATAAGTGATTCTATCACTTTAACTGCTATGCCTCCTCGTTTAGGAGATGATAATGATCTCTCGGCTGCCCCAGGAGAAAAAATTCAAGCAACTATAAAAGTTCGTAATATTTCAGATAAAACCTTAAACATTAACACAGCAGTTGATGACTTTATTATTGGAGAAGATGGTGAAACTCCAATCGCAATAACTGAAGATGTAGATTATAGGTGGAGTCTTAAAAATTGGATTATTCTTACTCCTGAGTTCCAAATATTAGAACCAAAACAGACAGGGATAATTAATGTCATCATTGATATCCCAGATGATGCCCTTCCTGGAGGACATTACGCCATGGTTACTCATAAACCTGTTGAACTAAATGGAGAAAAAATTCAAAATGAATCTGCCTCAAAGATTAGTCAAAGAGTTGGTACTCTAATGTATCTTGTTGTTGAAGGACCAATTAATGAGGAAGCATTTGTTAGAGACTTCTCTATGCCAAGTTTCTCAGAATATGGACCTGTCCCCTTCTCTTTTATTGTCGATAACCAGTCAGATATACATATTAAACCTGATATTAGTATCGAAATTTATAACCTTCTTGGCATCAAAGTTGATACTATAGTTGTTGAGTCAAAGAATGTCTTCCCAATGGTTGGCCGAAGCTTTAATGGAGAGTGGGACCAAGTCTGGGGAACAGGTTTTTATAAAGCTAAATTGATCATGTCATATGGTAGCGAAGGATCAATCACTATTTCTAATACAAGCTTCTGGTTATTACCGATCACAATTATCATTGCTTTTCTAATCGTCATCCTTACTTTGATAGTAATATTCATCGCAACTAGGCGACATCTTCTCCACAGAAATAATGCCGAAAAACAACGCATGGAAATGCTTGAAGAAAAGATCTCTCAGCTAGAAGCAGAAAGATTAGAGAAATTTGATAACTAAATATGTGCCAAACAGGAGACTACTTCCTACTATTTATAGAGTAAAAAAAATACTCTTTCTATTGTTTCTATCAAGTGTTTTTGTATTCAATCCAGTTAGTACTCTTGCTGATATTATTACAAATGAAGGTCCAGGTCCAAGCTATTCACAAACCCCTAAAGTAAGTCTAACAATAGTTGATATTACTAACCCAACTACCCCGATCTTAATTAGCCCGACAAATAATCAAATTATTACAACGGGAACACCGACATTTACTTGGGAAGAATCAACTGATGACCGTGGAATCAACAAATATCAATGGTATCTTAATGGAAGCCTAGTCTATGACAACCTACCTACAGGAAACCAAGAGAATAGTAACTATATCTATACACATGACACAATTAACGGAGAATATGATCTAAAAATAAAAAATGCCCTCAGCGATGGCACATATACTTGGAAAGTTCGGGTTTATGACATTAATGGGAACTATACAGACTCTGCTACTTGGACATTTAGGATAGATACCTTTTCTCCAAATTTTGTTGTCACTAATATTGGTGAGATTCCTACCAGTATCTCTGCCAAAGATCCTGGAACTATCCCCCTTAGTCCAATAGAGCTTGATAATAATGAGCCCCTGATCGTTGCTACAGGAGAAGCTAATAGTACTGTACAAGCAACAATTACCATACCTGGTGATCCAACCCAAACATACACTACTACCATTAATTCAGGAGGTAATTGGACATTACAACTTGGGGTTTTTGAACGAGGAGATATAATAAACATAGACTTCATTATTACTGACCAGGCAGGACTAGTCAGTGTCCTTAATGGAGTTGAGTTTTTGATTAAAGAGATCATTATTGTCATCCCTCCGACATCTTCTCCATCAGCTTCACCAGCTATTAGTCCAAGCCCAAGCGTTTCTCCGAGCATATCTCCAAGCCCATCACCTAGTCCACTTCCTAGCCCAGGAATAGTGATTGCCCCAATCCTAATCTCCATATCTAATAATGCTACTATCAACGAAAATCTCCCTACTTTTATCTGGAGACAACCTCCAACAAATAGCCCAGTAACAAAATATCAATTCTATCTTAATGATGAATTATTCTTTGATAATATCCCAAATTCAGACTCAAACACCGACAACTACGCTATTTTCTACGATCCTCTAACTGACGAATTTAATCTTGATATACTTAACCCCTTAGAGGATGGGACATATACTTGGAAGATAAAAGTATTTGATGAAAATGGCACTAGTTCAGAATCTGTCAGCTGGACATTTACCATTACTCCTTTTGTCTCCCCCAGCCCACCTCCCCTTATCCCACCTATAGAAATAAAGGTTACACCACCACGTGAGGCAATTATTAATTTTACCCAAGAAATTTTTGAAAGAATCCCTCAGCCAATTAAAGCACTTATCAAACTAATTCCAGAGGAAGTAGTGAAAACCGTTGAAGAACTAGCTCCTGTATCCGCAGCTGTGGTTGCCACTGCCCTACCAGCTGCAAGTGCCTTTGCTATTGCTAGTCAATTTGGGGGGAATATGTCTTTCCAACTTTTCATTAGATTACTACAATCTCTTGGACTGTTACCTGTCGGAAAACCTCAGGGGATCGTCTTTAACTCTAAAACACACGAGCCAGTCCCATTCGCATTACTGACAATTCAGTCTGATAGATCTAACAGTGTGCAAACTACTGAAACAGTAGTTACTGATGTACATGGGGTCTACCGCGGGATAAAACTTTCTCCTGGCTTGTATTTCATCAATGTATCTCATCAAGACTATATCTTCCCTACTAAAACTCAGAGGCCTCCATATATACAGTTTAAAGATTACTATATGGGTGAAGTATTTAAGGTGGAGTCAGAAAAACAGAAACAATTATTTTTAATTCCAGTTGATCCAAAAATAGAAACAGAAGATAAGAAATCATTTAAAACCAAGAGTAGGATCTTTTTATCAAGAATCGGACGTATAACCCAACACTTAACAGTTCCACTTTTCTTTATCTCTGGATTCTTAGCCCTCGTCTTCCCATCGCTGTGGAATAATGTCATTTTTGGACTATATGCCTTAATGATGTTACAAAAATTAGCAATATCATTCAAAAGGCCTATTATCACTGGTGTTGTTGTTGATGAAAGTAAAAATCCTTTAGAAAATGCTGTTATTAGAGTGATTGAGCCAGAAACAAATGAACTAATATCGGTTATAAATACTAATAAGACAGGCAAATTTAAGATCTATGCTCCAAAGAGCATCTATCATATCGAAGTAAACTTACCTGGTTATATATGGCAAGAAGTAGCTGGTAGCATGAGCTTCTACCAAGTAGATGCCTCTACTAAGACTCAACATATTCCAATTGTGATGCAATCAGCTGAGACAATATATAAAGACCTCTTTGAATGATCTAAGTAGACTAATACTTAATATTATTAAAGTCTTAACCACTCCATTTTAAGCTTAAAATATATCTTCACCATAAGAAGCATATTTATTTAAAACAAGGCCCCAATCTGCCCATTTAAACATAATTCTCATATAATAATTAATACTTTTATAGTTCCATGCTATTCCCGAATAACTGATAGCTAAAAACTAGGATAATACTCATAACAATCAATCTATTTAAGCCTTAACAGACAATTGGCAGTACATTACTAATAATTGCTAATAATCTGCGAGTTTAGTCAAGTTGCAACAAATACGAACTAATAGCGAAACAGGTCAAATAATCAATCTTCACAAATGGGGTCAAATATATGCTGAGCATAAACAGATGTTCATAAATAATGACAAGCATATAGATCCAGATAGAAGATAATTCCTCTGGTGGAAATAAACATGAACTAACTAGGATCTTATAGTAATTGTACCCTCCTCTAAAGATTGCTATTAATAACAAGAATTAATTTCCAGAATTAATTTCAAAGACTTTTTATCTAAAAAATGACACGAAACCAACTTTATATAGGATTTTCGCATGATATTCGCACGTTTTTTATAAAATTATTTTACCGCAAGTGCTGAATAATTATTCTTGCATTATTACAGATTAATTAACGCATCATCTAGTAGGATTATACTTGCATAGATATCAGTTGCCTTACAAATATAATTAAATATATCAAATCATGCGTGCCGTATGTAATAAAATATAAACCCGAATATCCAAGAAATTAGAGGAAAAGGGCTTTTTAAGGCACACATAACAATGGCAAAGACATCCACTTGACTAAGAGAAAAGATAAATAACCGAAACAGTAAGGTCAAATTATACCCTGAAGCTGAGAAAGTAGCTCTTTTCCAGATCTGACATCTGGGTAATAGTGCTGAAACAAACCCAAATCTTCGCTCAGTAAAATAGCCAATCTATCAAATACCAAACAGATATCTTGTTTATCCCCCTCATCAGATCTTTTTTGATTGTTTTTTTGCTTTAGCAGTAGATATATTTCTTTGCTAATGCCAGATAGGCCACTTTTTATATCAGCTAAACTGAATGTTTCAATAATTATGCTTCTCTCATCGCCAAACAGCCAACCCTTCACACCCGTAACCAGGACAGAGTTGACATACATGCTTAACAACAGTTTATGAAGTTCAACTGGTAAACTACCTGGATAAAGATAAACTCCCCGTGATAGCTGACCACAATGATTATCTACCAGGTACTTCCTTAGAAATCTAAACTGTTTATCAGACTTTGGAGCGTTTAAAAAAACGATCATACTCCACTCTCCCTTCCAATCACTCATTGAAGTAGAAAAAAGGGGAAATTCAGCCTCTAATGAAGTCTTTCCATATGAAGTTAATCTAAACTCTTTCTCTGATTCACTTTTCTCCTGAGATATCAGGTGCTGCTTTTTCAATAAATTAAGCAATGATCTAAAGCCACTATTCTTCAGCTCTGGCAAAATCAAGCGTAACTCATCAACATTTACCACTCTTTGACTGCCTTTCTCAGTTGGATACAACCACAGTAATATTTTTTTTGTTGTCTGTTTCATATGATCGAAACTCCCCATAGTTTATTGACTAATGCTACCCGAACACCTCACCCAGTCCGGTTATTATTAATACCAGCAAACAAATATGCACAAATATTTATCCACATAATTGCTACCCAAACATCAGCAAATGCAATTATTTTTTAATTTTTTTGTGAATAAATCATCCGCCTACACCTGGTAAGAAGTATATTAAACAAGACTATATTTATTTTCTCTTCACAAAATACCACTTTTTTAAACAAGTAAACAGTACTAAGCAATGTGAATTACTTTATTTTTTTAATTTCTTTTTTAACTCTTGCTAAAAAAGATATGGCTAAATTGAGATATAGATCAATGTTTTTTATACCCTAACTTTTTAATACAATTTCAAAAGAATTTTTGCTGTGTTAATAACTAGATATTTGTCATTATTTATCAACAATTTTCATCCCTGCAATACAGGGATAACAGCTTGACCAGCTACCTCAAGAAAAGCTAGTATGAATACATAGTTAAAAATATGTCTAATAAATCTGGTTAGACACACACCAAAATGAAGAAAACTGACAAACAAATTAACGCACGAAAAATGACAGTTTTTTTCACACAATGATGACTGCCCACAGCTCACATAATACTATCGCTCACGAAGACTTCTCCTCTGCTCAAATAGAGGCAGCTCTATTTAACTACCTTGAAGATCTTTCAAATCAAAACTGTTCTAGTGCAACCATCAGAAACTACCGCAGTGATATTAAACAGTTTTATAAACATTCTCAGTTAAAAGAACTTAACGAAATTTTCTCTAGATCAGTTCTTAAAAAATTTTTAACTTATCAAAAGCAAAAGGGACTTAAAGATTCTAGTGTTACCAGAAAGAAAGCTAGTATCAATCAGTTTGCCCTCTGGGCTAAGCAGCAAGGTCTTATTTCTAATGATGTCAGTTGGATGACTGAAGCTACCATTGAGTCTATTCTTAATTCCAATCATATTCATATCCCTATCACTCCAGCTCTCAATAAACCAGATTTCCATAAAACAGAAAATAATCAAGCAAAGATTGAAAAAAGCCCTGCTTTCCTCAGGATATTTAATAGAAATAAAACACGAACAGAAGCTCTAGAAATACCTATAATAGAAGAAAAAGCAAATAATAAAAATGTTATTAGTAATTTTTTTACCGTAAAAAATAAGAATAAAAAGAATTTATCCCAGGCAGCAAGCAACTTTATTCTTCCTTACCTAAACCTAGGACTAATAGTACTATTCTTTATTGGTCTTGGTTTTCTTGGCTATAACCAACTTGTAACAGAAACTCCTACTTCTCTTGCATACCCAAGCTCTCCAGTTTCTGCTTCAAGAGTATTGTCATTCCAAGGACGTTTGACAGATACTGCTCAAAATCCTATTTCTTCTGCTACTAATATGGAGTTCAAAATTTGGAGTCTTCTTTCAGGTGGTACTGAAGGAACTTGTGATGGCACTAATGATTGTGAGTACAAAACTACAACTTGTAGTGTTACCCCCGATCAAGATGGGATCTTTAATGTAGGCATTGGAGATGACTGTGGTAGCGAAATTAATGAAGCCGTATTCACAGAAAATTCTGCTTTATGGTTAGAAGTAATTATTGCTTCAGAAACTTTAACCCCAAGACAACCGATTAGAACCGTTCCTTTTGCCATTAATTCTGAAACTATACAGGGTTACCCTATCTCAGCTAGTGGATCAGCGACTACAAATA
>Ga0210043_1000805_pt1 | contig 31321 bp, 26 predicted proteins | sample CryGeymet201501t_FD_183990 | JGI IMG/M metagenome (GOLD analysis project Ga0210043, IMG submission 183990) | Groundwater microbial communities from Crystal Geyser aquifers in Utah, USA - Crystal Geyser metaG 2015-01t (SPAdes) (version 2) | ecosystem: Environmental > Aquatic > Deep subsurface >... | reverse complement strand
TGATTCGTAGGCCATCGGGCTCTCCTTTTGGTTAGTTTGGTCACTTACCATTTGAGCCTGATCGGCCTGCTTTTTTCAACCTAATTTACAGAAAGAATTGTACACCAACACGATTGATGTCTCTGAATCGAATGCGTAGTTGTCTATTTTATCGCCATACCATTCCAAATCTTGGTCATCATTGGTTTGCCGACCTTTACGAAATCCAATCAATCCCCGATATCCCAACTCCTCTGAAACGATTTCTACGTCAAAATCCAATTCCATATACTGGTTTGCCAATTCTTCTATGAGTGGCTCAGGGTTAATACTGTAGGAAGTCCATTGCCAGAGAAGTTCATTCTTTCGAACCTTTGAGGCGCTCTCTAAGGCTCCTTTAAAACGAGTTTCATCATTTTTTAAATCCATCAATCTACCTTGATCTCCTGTTACCTTTACAAATGCATTAATCATCCATCCCATATACAACTCCTTAAAACGTTTCCCATAACTATGCTTTTAGAAGAGCGAATTTCTGGACAAACTCAAATTTTCCTCTATAAGCACTGTTTTTTTGATTTCATTTAGTTAGACGCTCACCGAAGGATCCAAAATGGTAAAAAACTGGACTTTTGCTCCTAAATCACTATGATTAGTTCTATGAAAGAGATGCATAAAATAGTTTCGAGAAAAGACGGTGAGGATAGTGTATACAATTCATGGGGCATAACCCATCTCAGTTATACCGCCTATGATTCAGAGATGTTTTGGGAAACAGTCGGTATCATGAAGCTTGGACTTCCTGTTCCTCCCAGATTCGATTCAAACTATGCCAGAGCTATCGCTATTGCAGCAATCCAGGAAATGAATAAGAAATTTTCAGAAGATGAAACAGCCTATTTCGGTTTTCAGCAGGATTTATTAAATAGAGTTGTTCAAGATATTTCAAAATATTATGAAGAACATCCAAATGCTTTTTTTGCAATCGTTAAGAATAAGCCAATGACAAAAGCCGAAAAAATCCGACAGCATAGTGCAATTAGAGGATTAGCAAAAGAGCGAATAAAGTCAAAATTACGACCAGTCACTGGTCAGATGAAACGAGATATGAGATATCGAAAATTTCTTTATGATGATACTGCAGATCAAGATGAAAGTATGACACAGGAGGAAAAAATCGAATTTGGATATGCTCAGCACTATGCCATCAAGACAGAGGATATGACTCAGTTTGATGAACACATCATCTCTGCACAATTAGATCAGGCGACAATAACCTCCGAGTCGACAGACATCATTTCCCAGTTCTTCTTGAAGAACCAGGACCAGATCAAATCCCTAATTCCATATTTCCAAAATAAGGTTTTATTGGGACTTAACCCGAAGGATTTATGGAAGGTAAAAGTCTTTGTCTGGAAGGCTTCAGAGGTATATGAATTCCTTGAGAAAATTGATGTTGGAGCTTCTCTCGACCCGAATGAAAAGGGATATCTCTATATGTTTTACCTCATGGTTTGTATTGCTGCACTTCATCAAAAGTGTCAGTCTTTTGTACAAGCGGCTGGGCCAGTATCAATGTTGATAGGAAGACGTCATATTCCGACTCTTACAGAATTGGTGATCAAGACATTTCTTCATTTCACCAAAGATTTGGAAAAAAATGTTTTCTCTAAATTCAAGTTTCCACCTCCGGTCATTCCAAGTGATATAACTTCCTTTGGGAATGTAATCAAAGACAAACCCCGGAATCTATTAAAAACAATGAAGCTTGCCAAACCTTGTACTCAGCAACCAGATATAGCAGCATTGACATCAAAGCTCATGCAATTCAAGGATTCAGAAGGTCTCCCAGTGGAATTTAATATTCAAGATGAGTTTGAATCTTATGAAGTCTTCGCCAGCTTGACTCAGAATATTATGGATTCTTTCATCGAAGGTAAAATCAAAAGTGGGTCTGATGAATTTGCACAACCAGCCATGCTTGTCAGATTGACCAAGCTCTCTTCTGATACATCAGATAAGGAAGTCCTGGAAGCAGTAAAAGGACCATGGAAAGCATCGAAGGAAAATCTTGAAAAGATTGAATACATAATCCCTGTGGTCTCGGGCATAGCACAGGATATCTGTAAACTGGAGAAAATTGAACCAGATTCTTCAGGTAGATGGTCTTGTTCTTGTAAATTAGCGGATTCAGAATTGAGAGCAGAAGTTAAGGGAACAGATTTTAGTCATTTAATCCCCAAAGGCTCATCTAATCCTGTCAAATATTTAAATATTGATTAGTCCTTGTTAGAGGATTGTCCAGAATTCATCCCTTTTAAAAAGGGATATGTAGATACTCCTTTTCCTGGAAACTGAATTCTGGGTGAACCTCGTCAATCTGGGATGGAATCTGTAAGACTCACAGGATGTAAGGCTGTAATACCTTCTCAATTTAGTCATACCGGTATTACCAGTTTAATTGGAGAGTGATTTCGCCAGGTCTTTCTTCTCATTCAGAGATATGAGCAGATTGTTCAGGTATTCATGTTTGTTCTTTTCTTCTTCATAGATGAAGAATCGTTCAGATTCTGTGTCGAACTGTAATGTTGTAAAATACTTATCATGCCGGTAGATATTTAGATCAAAAACGGTCTGCATATATGCCCGGTGATTACGATGTGTTGGGATTACGATCTTCATCCCTGTTTTATATTTGACGGTTAACTTATCATCTTCACTGAAGGCTTTAATCATCGAAAAGTAGGCATTCCTTCTCTGTTCTGAATTACCCAGAATAAATCTCTCAATCGCATTTTCTGAATAGTTATCAAGCAGTATATCCAGTTCCTGTTCTTTAGATAGGACTTGGGTCTGGAGTTCTTTGAATCTATCCTCCAGTTCCGATTTTTCTCTTTCAAGGTTCTGGATACGAGGAATGATTTTATCAAAATCAAGACCTCTCTCAATTCCTTCATAGAGGTTTGCTATTCTTGTTGAGAGAGTCTTAATCAATTCCAGGATTCTGTCAGTCTCCTTTAGATTCCCGGAGTTTACTTGCTTGAATTCATACTCAATAAGACTCAGGTATTGTTCAACATCCTCCATCCAGAGAAACGACATGAAGTACAGGTTCTGGAAAAGGGGCTCGATGATTCGGACAGCATAGGCTTTCCTTTTTCGAGGACATTCATTGTCACAGTGCGTTGCCGAATAGTACTCATAAACAGTTTCTCTGGCTTTAGTAAATGTGTGGACGTAGGTAGAATTACAGTGGGAGCAGCGGATAATCGAAGAGAGTTCATAATGGGAGTATCGATATTCAAACTGTTTCTGATGGTATCTTTTAATTTTTCGAAAAGAGTTATAGCACTCCCACCACAGCTCCTCGCTGACTATTGGAGCATAGAACTTACTTTTAACCAGGTTGGATTTCTCAACATTGAACTTGCTTCCACCTGAACCTGCGCTCTTATCAGTCGTAGTAATTTTATAGTACCCCATATAGAGAGGATTCAGAATAATCCCCCTGACTGTGGATGCAATCCATTTGGCATTGGATTTTGTTCTGTATCCCTGCTTATTTAAGTCTTTTGCGACTCTGATAAGCGAGATCCCTTTGCTATATTCCTGGAAAATAATGCGAATGATATGTGCTTCATCTTCATTGATTTTAACCAATGGTTTACGTTTTGTTCCGAGTAGATGATATCCATGTGTTCTGGAAGAGAAGATCCATTCTCCACTTTCCTTTACAGATTCCATACCAATCTTGGATTTTAGATTCTGGTTTTCTCTCTGGTAGGTGGAAACCGCACTCTCGATGGTCAGCATCAACTTGTCGTTGGGATTCCCTATATCAATGATTTTCCCATTAACCTGAAGTTTTGCTCCTTTGGTATTTACATCATTGACGATCTTCAGGTTTTCCTCGGTGTTTCGACCCAACCTTGAATTGTCATAGACGCCAAGAATATCTCCCTCCTGGAGCTGTTCTATTATGCTCATAAGAATAGGTCTGTTGCGGTCCTTTCCTGAAAGTTTTTCCTTATACCCTGTAAATTGCAGGCTGAGTTTCTTCGCCTGTATATTCAGATATTTTATCTGGTTATCAAGACTGTGCTCTGATTGCTCAGCTGTGGATATTCTGGCATATCCAATATATTTTCCCATTCATGCACCTCTGCGATTTACAACTAACTATGCTTTTAGAAGTGCCAAATTCTTTTACTTAACAAAAAAAGTGTGCAGCCCAAAATTGTTAAGTAAAACTGATCTGGTGTGCAGATCCCTTATGAGTGAGAGTCTCCGTAGGAGGGCTTTTACTGTGTTACATAAGAAAATGTTCGGCATGGGGATCAATAAGAGTAATATTCGATTTGTTTTGCACGGTGATTTGCCTAAAAGCATGGAAGGGTACTATCAAGAGACCGGGCGGGCGGGTCGCGATGGACTCGATGCGACCTGCGTGTTGTACTACAGCCCCGGGGACATCGCCCGGCAGCAGTATTTTATCGAGCAAATACCCGAGGCCAAAGAGCAGGAGCGCAGCCGAAAGAACCTGGCAGCCCTGGTCCACTTCGCCACAACCCACCGCTGCCGGCGGCAACAGATTCTGGCTTACTTCGACGAAACCTTCGAGGGCAACTGCGGCACCTGCGATGTATGCACCGCCCGACCCGAAGACCTGACCACCGTCGATGGCCTCATCGATGCCCAGAAAATCCTCTCGGCCTTGGCCCGGACTAACGAGAGCTTCGGAGCCACCCATATAATCGACATCGTGTGGGGGGCAGATACCGAGAAGATCCGGACCCACGGCCACAAGAGTCTAAAAACCTACGGGGTAGGTCGGGACAAGGACCGGCAGTGGTGGCGCCTGGTGGTCCAGGAGCTTTTGAGCCAAAGGGCTATTTTCCAGGACCACGAACACTACAATGTGCTCAAAATGACCGACCTGGGCCGTCAAATCCTCTACGGAAAGGCTCCCTTTTCTATGACCCGTTTTACCCCCACCAACAGCGAAGGGGCCCGGCGTAAAAAAATCACCCTAGAAAACGGGGCAAACCCTGCCTTGGTCGAGGTACTCAAAAAGACCCGACGCCGACTGGCGGCCGAACATGGGGTTCCACCCTACATTGTGTTTTCCGACAAGACCCTGCAGGATATGGCCCTGCTACAACCCCAAACCGAAGAAGAATTTTTGCTGGTGTCGGGGGTAGGGGAGCGAAAGTTAGAGGTCTACGGGGCGGAGTTTTTACGGGCGATTCGGGAGTGGGAAAGGTCGAAAAGCTGAACTTGAACGATCCATGATTTTGATATATACTATTGATATATATCAAGGAGGTTTCCGATGAACCATGTAGCGAAAGTTTTCATGACGGGTCGAAGCCAGGCGGTGCGTCTTCCGGCTGCCTTCCGCTTCCAGTCTTCGGAAGTATCTATCCGGAGAGATCCCATCACAGGAGATGTGATCTTGTCGGAAAAGCAAGGTGGCTGGGGTGACTTCTTTCAATTACTGCAAACCAACCCCGATGATATTGATTTTCTCAACTCCACAGAACGCCTCAATCAGACTCCAATCCGAGACCCGTTCAATGGATGGAAGGAATGAGTAAGGCAACCTATCTGCTTGACACCAATATAGTAAGCCAACTGTTTCGAAAGAATCCCTACGTAATTCAGGCAGTCAAACAGTGTAACCCTAAGCAGCTAGCGATTTCGGCAGTGACTATGGGTGAATTGCTTTTTGGGCTGGCCAAGCGGCCGGAAGCCCACCAGCTCCATCATCTGGTAAGGGAATTTCTCAAGCGAGTTGAGGTACTCGTCGTTGATCCACCGCTTACGGAAACCTACGGCCCCCTTCGGGCCCAACTGGAAAAATCAGGTTCTATCCTTTCTCCTCTTGACTTGTTGATTGCCTGTCATGCCCTTCATCTTCGAATGACCCTGATCACCAATGACGGGGCCTTTGCCCAGGTTCCAGGTCTCCAGATCGATGACTGGAGCAAGGCGGGATAAGGACCGGCCGTGGTGGTGGCTGTTGCAACCCCAAACCGAGGAAGAGTTTTTACGGGCGATTCGGGACTTTGTCTAGGCTCGGGACATGAAAGCGCAGAAGCTGGGCGACCTTACCCAAGGTCTTGTCAGTCGTCAGGAATTCCCATTCCGATGGATCATCTTCTTCAGAAAGAGTCTCCAAGGTTGCCAAATGGATGGCGTCGAGGGTCTTTAGCGGGAGGGGGTACTGACGTGAAGCCCGGCGAATGATCGACGATCCTATTGGAACCAATACGACCCCATCAAGGAAAACATTCAACCATGATAAACCCTTCTGGTAATCCTCGTTGGTTATTTCGTTTTGAAAGCGGACTCTTTCTAAGACCCGGTGACACTCGACATACAGCAGTTCGCTGGCTCCTACCCAAGTCCAGGATTCAGCGACCTGGAGTATCGGGTCTTGGTTCAAAAGAAACCCTAGGACTGCCGAAGAATCGAGAATTCCTTTCACCGATCGCCCCGCTCCTGGGCAAGAAGTTCGTTGACGTCGGAATTTACCCTCAAGACAGGAGCTTCGGGAATTGTGAACTTCTTTCGAGCTTGTAGTTCGGTGGGACGAGGCCGATCCGCCACAGGACTCACCTCGGCAATGGCCGTCTGCCTGTCCAGGATGAGGATGTGCTGGCCTGAGCGAACAGCCCGTAGATTCTCGGAAATATGGGCTTTGAACTCACTTATCGTAGCGGTCTTCACGAGACCATAATAGGTCTTGTATTGGCTACCGTCAAGAAGTCAGAGCCCAAAACCCAAAGGAAAGAGAATCTCAGCTTCGTCTAACTCGTAGAACTTCATAGACCGGGGCCAGGTGAAGGACAGCCGACCCGTAGGTTCATAGACCCCAAAGAGAATTTCGGCTACTCCATCACCCTCGGTTCCTGGAAGCCACGCGGCAACTAACCCATCCCAATGTTCAATCTCTTCGGTAATAATGAGGGGTCGACCACTGATGATAACTGTGGCAATTGGTTTGTTCGATTCTCGGGCAATTCGATGAAATTCTACATCATCGGTCTTTAGCCGAGGCTCATCGGTATCACCTTCAAATTCAGCATAGGGTAGTTCTCCTACCACCAATAGGACCAGGTCGGTGTTCTCGGGTATGGTTCTTCCAGAACTTAGGGTTATTCCTCGATCGGTTGCTAGGGATTGCATTCCTTCCAGAATCGTTGTACCGGCGGTAATTGTTCCCCTTCTACCCTGCCAGGTAATGGTCCACCCCCCGGATTGCACCCCAATATCATTGGCCTTGGTGCCAATTACATGGATATGCTGTACCGAGTCACCAATTGGTAACACCCCATTGTTCTTGAGTACCACTAGGGATTCCCTCACCGCCTGTCGGGCTACTGCCCGATGGTCTGGGGACCCGATTGTTTCGGCTTGGCTGCGGTCGACCATGGGGGATTCGAACAAGCCCAATGCAAATTTGAGTCGGAGAATCCAGAATACCGCATCATCGATTCTCTCCATGGGTACCCTACCCTGGTTCACGAGATCGATGAGGGATCGGGTAAAACCCCGAAAATCGTCGGGTACCATGACCATATCGATGCCAGCCAAAATTGCTTTTTCAATTTGATCCTTTTCATTCCCGGGAAGTTGTTTGACCGCACCCCAGTCCGACAGAATTAACCCATCGAACCCAAGTTCACCCCGGAGCAGGTCGGTTATGAGCTCTCGACTGCCATGGAGTTTTATCCCATTCCAGCTATTGAAACTTACCATGATGGTTTTAACCCCAGCTTCGATAGCGTCGATATAGGGTCTGGCATGAAGAGTCCGGAGGGTCTCAAAGCTGACCTGGGTGTCTCCCTGATCAATTCCCTCGGTAGTACCCCCATCACCTAGGAAGTGTTTAGCCGTTGCAATAAGTCGGTCTGGTGCCGAGATGTCCTGACCCTGGTACCCCCTGACTGCAGCAGCACCCAGGAGAGCTGTGAGTTCAGGATCTTCGGAGTATCCTTCGTAGGTTCGGCCCCACCGAATATTTTGGGGAACCGAGATACTGGGAGCAAAGGTCCAGTGGATACCTGTGGCGGTGGCTTCGATTGCGGTAATTCTCGCAATTTCTTCCACCAATTGGGGGTTGCCAGTAGCGCCTAGGCCAATGTTGTGAGGGAAGATGGTTGCTCCCATCAAGTTATTGTGGCCATGAACCGCATCGGTGCCGTAGAGTAGAGGGATCCTGAGTCGGGTACTCAGGGCTTGGTCTTGGTATTCATCGATCATGTCTGCCCAACCAGCCGGTGTATTCGGATTAGGTGTAGAACCTCCTCCGCTCAATACAGAACCCAGGTGGAACTGAGCGATGGGGCTCCCATCTTGGAGATATACCCGTTCGATCTGGGTCATTTGCCCGATCTTTTCTTCCAGGGTCATGATCGACAGTAGGGCTCGGGCTCGTTCAGTTGGGCTTAAGGATGGATCGGGATAGGGTATGATTTCTGGTCCAGAGGTTCCGGGAGAGTTTTGGATTCCACCCTGGCACCCCAGGGTAAGGGTAAGTACTAGGGTCAAAAATAGGGTGCGGATAAGGAGTAAACTTCGGGTTAGGTTGGTCATGGAGGATCCTTTTCTTCCTGGTAGCTTGCAGGCCTGGAAGTTGGTTTCTTTGATCAACTAAGTCTAACCCGAGAATGAGCCCCGGTCAAATCTTAAAGGAGTCAACGTGGGCAGGGTCGAGTCGGCACTCTGGGATCCGAGGCTCCTCGCGCAATATCCGTCTACGCCACCCAACGTTGACAAACCCTAGCCCCAGGCTTACTACTTAGGGTATGGTAGCCCAATGAAAAAGTACGACCGCACCGTCCACATACTACAACTGCTCAAAGATCATCCCCAGGGACTGCGTCAGGCCGACCTTGCCCGGCGGCTAAACACCCCGGCCTCCACTATTAGCCGTACAATCCGGGACATGTCCGAGGAGTACCCAATTTTTGACCAACCCGACGGCCGGCTGTGTTTAGATACGACCCGGTACCTAACCCACGTCTGGCTGACCATGTACGAACTGGAGGCCCTACATATATCGGCCCGGCTATTTTCGAAGGTTATGCGATTTCCCTTTCCCCACGCTGCCACCGCCCTGCGAAAGCTGGCCGATGCCCAGGGCAAGGTGAGTCCTCCCCTGGCCCAACGAATCCGCGAAACCGCCGAGGATATTGAACAGGTGGTGGCCATGAAGGAAGGCCGAGCAACGGAGATTCAGAAGGTCATCGAGACTTTGGGCCGGGCCATAACCGAAGGCAAACTGGTCGAGGTCGTACATTTTTCTCGAAACGACCAGGTGGACAAAAAATACACCCTCTTTCCCGTGACCCTTGAACCCCACTTTGAGGGCCGGTCCATTCACCTCTTCGCCTGGGATGTAGGAACTGGCAATTGGCGAACTCTTAAAACCGAACGGATGAGCGACCTGCGAATTCTTGACCCGCCATTCCAAGGGCAACATCAAATACCTCTGGCAGATCTGCGGCCCCGGTTGACCCAGGCTTGGAGCATTTGGACCAGCTCGGAACCGGCCCAGGTAGTGGGTCTTCGGTTTTCGAACCAGGTGCGGGCCCGGGTAGAAGAAACCCTGTGGCACCCCAGTCAGAGCACGAAGGAATCCGCCGATGGAGGCATTGTTCTGACCCTGGCGGTAGCGGCTCCCCAAGAAATGTACCCCTGGATCCGGGGTTGGGGTCCGGATGTAGAGGTGTTAGAGCCGTCTTGGTTGCGGGACAAACATAAGGAGGATTTCCGGCTTGGTTTGCAGATGTATGAAAATTCTTCTCCCCCCTTGCATTAGGTGGAACAAGGCGATGGTACCTTCGCCTTATGAAAAGAATAATCCATGCCAACCTGTATCTGTTTCTGGTCAGCCTCGGAGTTGGGTATCTGCTCCGCCATAATCCTGGCTACCTATCGGCCCTTCACGAGCTCAACCACCTCGTCGCGGCTCTGCTTTCGGGCAATGTTCCTATCGGAATGAGCCTGGATCTGCGCCTGTCCTACTATCTACCGATTACCGCCCACTTTATTCCGAGTGTTCGCGATTTTGTAAGCATTTCGGGATCGGGACTCGCCTATGCCGCTCCCGCAATTGTCTACATCGTCGGTCTCAAAATGAAGGTCCCCGGGTTAGCGGGTTTTTGGATTCCTGGAGCCGCTGGGGTCCTCAACACTTGGGGGAGGGGGCCGGATTTTGCTGGTGTTGATCCTCTTCCCTGGGTGATTTTTATGGGGCTGTTCACCCTCGGGACCTACCTGTTTGCCCTATCGATTACGGTAGAAAACTGGGAGCGGTCCAGAGAAGAAAATCGAACCAAAGGAGCGAATGAAATTCGATTTCCCCAGCGCCTGGAGAACCCAGGGCTGAATGGAAAGGTAGGGGCTTGAGTCTTCTCAGGCCAGCATGAGTCCGTCGATCTCCTGGAAGTGTTTATCCATCGTAAGTAAGGCGGCACCATGCTCCATGCAGCAGGACGCGATCCAGATATCGTTCATAGGAATAGGGGTTCCCTTTTTCTTCAGTTGCTGTTTGATATGGGCAAACCATTCCGCAGTATCGGGGGTGACAGATATAGTAATAGTCCGGGGTTTTTCCCTGAATCGATGAAGGATTTCTCGGTTTTGTTCATTTCTGGTGCCACCAAGAAATCCGTCAAGTAGTTCCCCGACCACAATGGAAGGAAAAATTACTACTTCGGCCTTGTTCAGTTTTTCGGCAATCGGCTGGCTACCTGACATGAGGGCAGTGTAGGCGTTTGTATCCAGAATTATTCGTCTCACGCTTCCCAATCCCGGAGGTCGATGGCGGAGTTTTCTTTTTGGGTAGAGGCAAATTTTTCTGCCTCTTTGGAACTCCATAGACCACAGAACTCGCTGTAGTCGGGGGCAAATTGCCCGTCGGAGGCTAGGCCAAGGCCTTGGGCCAAGAGATTTTTGACAAGTTGGTTCTTGCTCTGCCCTTTCTTCTTGGCTTCCCTACTAAGGCGAGTATCTATTTCGGGATCGAGAGCGTGAATCGTAAAAGAACCCATGGTTCGCTCCTATGGTTCATAGTATAAAGCCAATATGGTTCGGCTGCAAGTGAAAAAAGGGAACAAACTTTCCTAGCCGTGCATTAGGTGCAACACCGGTGCCTTAAAGTCGGAACTATGAAACAGCTCAAGCTCTTTTTGTTCAGTGTCGGCGCTGGTTACTTGGCCCTCCAGTTCTGGGACAAGTACCCCACCTTTCTGCACGAAGTGAATCACCTGTTCGCTGCCCTATTATCGGGGAACATTCCACTGGGATTCTCTTTGACCAATAAAGTCGTGCATCAAGGGTATGAAGTGGGAGGTTTGGCCTACTATCTTTCGATTACCGGATGGATTCCGGTAGTGAATGACTTTATTGGTGTATCTGGGGCGGGCCTGGCGGTGGGGGCTCCGGGAATTGTCTGGATTCTGGGGCAGAAACTTCATCTGTCGTGGATTTCGGGCTTTTGGATTGCGGGTATTCCCGATGTGCTGTCGGGCTGGGGCGGAACCCAACGATATCGGGGCACCGATTTTTATGGAGTCAACGCCTATTCGTGGATTCCCGCCGTGGTCCTGGTTACCCTTTTTATTTATGTCGTTGCCCTCTGGCGGACCGCGGTCCACTATGAACAAAAACTAAGAGCCGAAGCTGAAGCCGGAAGGCAAAGGCCCCCAGTTCGTCGAGGGCCAGTTCGGGTCCCGGTTCCGACCGGTGGTTTGCGTTTGGCGAAGTAGGACTGGCAGCACACATACGGAGGATCACACCCATGTCGTTAGCAAAATCACTTAAAATAGGTTTGTATAGAATTCTGTCGCCGTATCCGACTCTTTTAGTTACAAAGGTAGGACCGGACGCCGATAAGGCTGGATTCCGACGGGGTCAGCGATGGCGACGGGCGCCCGGGGGGTTCTGGTTTGGTCCGGGTGGAGAGGGACCCCGAAAATGGCCACTGAACGTCGGGGGTAGTTCGATAGTCCTAGGAACTAAAGAAACTGAACTGGGAATCCAGGAATATTACGCGGGGCGGGGCAAGGTTTGGCCAGGGTAGGTGTTTGTGGCGGGGTGTGGGCCGAATCCAAAAGAAAGACGCGAAAAATCTAAAGAAATCGTTGCCATGATGCATTAGGTGGAACATGCTCGGTGTATAATGAAGCCGTAATATCAAGAAAATAAATTAGTTCGAAATAAAGAGAGGGAAATTTGGCTACTCCGATACTTGTTGCCCACGTTCGAAAAGATGAAGATGGAAAATGGGATGCTCCTCAATTGCTTAAAGACCACTTGGTAGGGACTGCAGAACTGGCCAGAAAATTTGCCGGACCTTTCGATTCGGAGATATGGGCTTGAGGGATAGAAGAGCGAGTTCGTATGCAGTTACGGTAAGGAAGAGTTCATTACGAAATCGGATTATTATAAATTTCTAAGAATCTAAACCATTTAGGTAAAGTAAGGGATAGGAGGTCTATTACGAGTAACTCGTATTATCAATATTGGGGCAAAGCCGGAAATAGACAAACCTACACCGACGGATATCATCTGTTAGTCTATCATTCACTAGATGTCGCAGCGGTAACTTGGAAACTACTGGATCCAAGTAATCAGAGGTGCAAGGACTTCTCTATTCGAACCGGGTTGTCCCAAGAATTTATACGCTATTTGCTAGTATTCTCTATGATGATACATGATATTGGAAAGTTCTCAAAAACATTCCAGGCACTAGTACCGCACCTATTTAAGCAAATATTTCCCGAATCTACATCTCGACCCTACTCAATACGCCACGATACCCTCGGATATATCCTTTGGCGGAACGAACGAGCAAGGGATGAACATAGTATAGAAAACTTGGTCTCGGGCATCAGTGTGACACTCGCTGAACTACTAGATTTTTTTGTCAAGGCAACCTTCGGTCATCACGGCGTACCTCCCTATGAAAGCCCACCGACAAACAACATTCCATACAGAAGAACAGCATTTTTTGATGAAGTTGACATAGACGTTGCGAAGCGTTTTTGCCTTGAATGCTATTCCATACTTGGTGACTCCCCAAACATACCGGACCAATCAAGGAAGTTCAAAAAAGTTCTGAAGGAGGCTTCTTGGAGTTTCGCCGGTATAGCAGTTATATCCGACTGGCTCGGTTCAAATGTAGAATTTTTTCCATATCATTCTTTAGCCATGCCATTGGTAGAGTATTGGAGTTCGTTCGCGATTCCTCAAGCCGAAAAAGCATTGCTTCAGACGGGATGGAGATCACACACCATTCGAAGTTTTTCTGGCATTGCCTCAATGCAGTCGTTGTTTCCTTTTATCGAAGATCCGACTCCACTTCAAGCCCTAACCATTGATGTTCCCTTGTTTGGCGGGCCGAAAATGTTCATTATTGAAGACACGACAGGGGCGGGGAAGACCGAAGCAGCAACGGTTTTGTCCGCAAGAATAATGAGTACTGGAGAAGCAGATGGCATCTATGTAGGCCTTCCTACCATGGCTACAGCAAATGCAATGTACGAACGAATGCAAGCGGCGTATCTCAAGTTATATGCCGACGGTGAGCATCCATCGTTGGTTTTATCCCATGGCTCAAGACACCTTTCGCCGGATTTTAGCAAGACAGTTGTGGTAGCGGAACAGATTCAGGACCGATTTTACGGCACGGAAGAAACGGCTTCAGCTATGTGCAATGTTTGGTACGCTGATAATCGAAAAAAGGCACTTTTAGCAGATATCGGTATAGGGACAATCGATCAGGCGCTGTTGGCAATTCTACCTGCCAAACACCAATCCTTACGCCTTCTTGGCTTGCACCGGAAAATTCTTATTGTGGATGAGGTACACGCGTACGACTCCTATATGGAGCATCTTATAGAGGTTCTATTAGAAGCCCATGCCCGGGGAGGGGGCTCTGTAATTTTATTATCTGCAACAATTCCCTTGGCTACAAAGCACAAATTGATTCAAGCCTTCCGAAACGGGCTTATGGGGGCTACCCAGCAAAATAGTGTCGAGAACCAAAATGCTTTTCCGTTGCTTACTCAGGTAGCGGCTACCAAAACAGAATCGTACGTTTTTGGCACCAGAAAAGAGATGAAACGTAGAGTCCGATTAGATTTTTTCTATTCCTATCTCGATGTATTACGTTTTATAGAAGAAAGCGCCGAAGCCGGCAAATGTGTCTGCTGGATTCGAAATACCGTAGCTGATGCAAGAAAAGCGTTTAACGATTTACGGGTGAGTGGGAAGGTAGCAAAAGAACGACTGGTACAATTTCACAGCCGATTTGCCATGATCGATAGGGTCAGAATAGAGAAAAAAATCTTGAGCACTTTCGGTAGGAATTCGAGCGCTGAATCGAGAAAAGGGCGTGTAACTATCGCGACTCAGGTTGTGGAACAATCGCTGGATCTTGATTTCGATGTAATGGTTGTAGACCTTTCTCCAATTGACTTGATCATCCAACGGGCCGGTAGATTGCATCGACATGTGCGGGATGAGATTGGCAATATTGTAAATAGTAACAATGTTGAAGATGGCCGCGGCGAACCTGTGCTTCACATTTATGCGCCAAATTTCCGAGAAGACGCGGACAGTCAGTGGCTTCAAGGGGATTTTGCAGGAACTGCCGCTGTCTATAGAAACCCGGGAGTTTTATGGAAAACACAAAAGAAGTTACTGGAAAAGGGAGAATGGCGAATGCCGGAGGACGCACGTACTCTAATTGAAGAAGTCTATGGGGAAGAACAATCTATTAAGATCCCCGATGGTCTGGACTTCAATGTAACGAAAGCAATTGGGGTTGATGCCTCAAGAAAAGGTATGGCAGATCTAAATGCATTGGATCTTGAAGTGGGGTATAGGCGTGATCCTTCGAAACCCAATCTATGGAACGAAGACGAAAAAATTGCTACCAGACTTAGCGATGAGAGTACCGAGGTTGTGCTCTGTGTTTTGGAGAACGAGAAACTTATGCCTTATGCGGAAATCGAAAATCACCCTTGGGACTGGAGTTGTTTATCAGTCTCCAAGGCAGATTGGGTCAGAACCGGGTATTCCATACCGGAACATTACTCCTCACAGGTCGAAATACTAAAAGCCGATAATTCGCGCTTGAGGTACACGGAAGTAGTCATAGTTTCTCAACGATCAATAGATGCAATCCAATCAGAGAAACCAATATCGAATATTTACGATCCTCATTTAGGATGGGGAATGTCTTTTCATAGAGGAGGGATGAGTGAATCTGATACAAGATAAATGGATACCGGTTAAGCGTGCAGACGGTACGTCATGCAAAATTGCCCCCTGGGAAATTGGATTAGATAACAATCCGGTGTCGGAGATTCGTACACTTAGGCCGGATTTTAGAGGAGGAATTTACCAGTTCCTAATCGGTTTAGTGCAAACGGCTTACATGCCGGAGGACAACAAGGAATGGGCAGAGATCTATGAGACGCCACCTTCCTACGAAGAGCTAAGAAGTGCTTTCGAAACTTACAAAAAAGCGTTCGAATTGGTAAACACGAACGGCCCTGCGTTTATGCAAGACTTTGATTTACTTGAAGAGGCTGAAGAAACAGAAGTTCGAGGCCTACTTATCGATTCTCCTGGAGAAAATACAATCAAAAAAAATCTAGATCATTTTATAAAACGCCATTCGGTGGCTGGTTTATGCGATACATGTACTGCAGTCGCGCTATTTACCCTCCAAACGAACGCACCGGCTGGAGGTCAAGGTAACAGAACAGGTTTAAGGGGAGGCGGACCCCTAACGACCCTCATTATTGGCAGTACTGGTACTTCAGTCTGGAAAAACGTCTGGCTGAATATTTTGCCTAAAGAAATCTATTTTAAGAATACACCCAATAATACTATAGCCGACATTTTCCCTTGGATGGGAAACACCAAGGAAAGTATTAATGATAATGAAACCCATCCACATCAGGTGAATCAGCTTCAATTATATTGGGGAATGCCCAGAAGAATTCGACTTCGACAAGAAACCGACCGAGGGCTATGTAGTATATGTGGAGCAGAAGGAGAGGTTCGGAAAAGTTATCGAGCCAAGAACTACGGGACAAAATACTCCAGTCTATGGTTGCATACGCTTAGCCCTTACCGTAAACAAGAAGAAAAAGATGGTAGTGTCAGTCTGATAGCCATAAAAGGTAAGCAAGGCGGTTTCTCTTACCCTGACTGGCTCAATTTAACCTTAGCAAATGGAAACAACAACTGCGAAGCGGCAACTGTTATTAGGTCGTTCTTCGTCGAAAAGAAGCCTTTTCTATTAGATAGCGAATATACCGTTTGGTGTACAGGCTATGACATGGACAATATGAAAGCCCGATGCTGGTACGATCAGACTATGCCAATTCTCTACTTGCCGGAAGCTGAGCGGGAGTTGTTCATCGAGAAAGTACAGTTATTGGTGAACTCAGCGAATGCGGTAGCTAAGATTCTCCGGGACAAAATCAAGGAAGCTTGGTTCGAGCGTCCCAACGAAGCGAAAGGTGACACTTCCAATATAACTACGTCATTTATGGAAGAAACCGAGAAACAATTCTATTCAACTTTAGACAATATTCGGAAAGCGATAATGACGGGCTCGGACCTTGCAATAGTTATGGCTGAATGGAGAACGACAGTAATTCAATCGGCGGAACGACTTTTTGATCGCTTTGCGGTACAGGATTCAGACGAAATTAAGAATATGAAACGTATTGCAGAGGCGGCAAAAGGTTTGAGAAACATACTACATAGTCCCAAAACAAAGTCTATCCAAATATTGAAGGAGGAAGCATGAATAATTATGTGGTTCTTAGGAATGAACAAGACCAACAAAAGCTCCTATCCTGGTGGCGGTCGCTGAACGGACACAGCGAAGACGGCAACGAAGGGAGTGGTCACCGGGCGTGGAGAGCCGAACTCAGACGAGCCGAGAACCCCGAGGATGTTCTTTTGTCCAAAGCTTTTAGGTCTCTTTATTTAGAAATGGTAGACACCTCATGGGCCAAAAATGAATATTTGTTGGCACTATCGGCTGTGGCGGGGATTCTATCACATATTAGCGAACATAAACCTACGCAATCCTTTGCTGAAACGTGTGCGCGACCATTGGAAGGTAAACAGAAATCGCCTGTGAGCGAGCTTCGTTTTTCTCAGTTGCAAAAGAGTAAAACTCTTGACGAGCTTTTTCAAAGAATGAGGCGCGTTCTACAGCTCATAGATCGAAAAGCAAATGTGCTTTCCGTAGCCGATAGCATATTACATTGGTACAAGGAAATGGTAAACGGAAAACCAGAAGCAGAGCCGCGAAATAGGATTCGGGTTCATTGGGGTCTGGAATATTTTCAGAATATGCAGGGCAATCAAGTTCAAGAAAAAGCAAAGAAATAAGGGGTTATAGAATGGGAAATTTTATTCAAGTACACATGTTGACATCGTATCCACCGGCTAATCTTAATCGAGATGATATGGGTAGGCCTAAAACCGCAAAGATGGGAGGTGTTGACCGATTACGGGTGTCTTCGCAAAGTCTGAAACGATCATGGAGAACTTCCGAGCTCTTCCAAGCGACTATGGCGAGTCATATAGGTACTCGAACAAAAGAATTGGGCCACGGTGTCTACAAAAAGTTGATTACAGGCGGAATATCAGAGCGAAACGCGAAAGATTGGGCTCAAGCAATCGCAGGTTCTTTTGGAAAGCTGAAGGCTGCAAATTCCAAGAAACCTGAAGCACTTGAGGAGCTCGAAATAGAACAATTAGCCCACATTTCCCCGGAAGAACTTATTTCCGTTGATGCATTGGTTGAGAAACTCATAAAAGACAAGAAAGAGCCGGTAAAAGAGGATCTTGAGCTTTTACGACATCCAGAAAAGGCGGTCGACATTGCTTTGTTCGGCCGAATGCTAGCATCGAGTCCTCTCTATAATGTAGAGGCAGCTTGTCAAGTTGCCCATGCAATTAGCGTTCACCCGGTGGTCATTGAAGACGACTATTTTACTGCTGTTGACGACCTAAACAATGGTGATAACGACCGAGGGGCCGCCCATATTGGGGAAACAGGATTTGCTTCTGCATTGTTTTATACCTATGTATGTATCGATAAAGACTTACTTATAGAAAATCTCGGAGGAGACAGAGAGCTAGCAAAACAAGCTATTTCGGCCTTACTTGAAACTTCTATTAAAGTTGCACCTGAAGGAAAACAAAATAGTTATGCCAGTCGTGCCTACGCCTCTTATGTTCTTGTAGAAAGGGGGAATATGCAACCTCGCTCACTCTCGGTAGCCTTTTTGAAGCCGATAAAAGGGGACGACTTTGGACAAGATGCCTTTGTTGCCTTACTAAAAACCTGTGAGAATATGGATAAGGTATATGAAATCACCGGGGTTGAAAGGAAATCTCTCAATGCTTTCTCTGGTGAAGGGAAAATCTCAGAACTACTCGAATTTGCTCGGGGGTAAAACATGGAAGATTTTCTTGTTTTTCGAATATATGGTTCAATGGTTTCGTGGGGAGAAATCGCGGTAGGTGAAGTTCGTCCTACGTCGGACCATACCGGCCGCTCCACGATTCTTGGGTTGTTATCCGCGGCGCTTGGAATTAAACGTACCGAAAACGATAGGTTAAAGGAAATATTTAATGGTTACAATGTGGGGTTGAAAGTCTTGAGCTCTGGTACTTTATTGAAGGACTACCACACCGTTCAAGCACCGGATAGTTCCGGAAAGACGACGTATGCAACTCGCCGTGAGGAAGTAACACTGGGAAAAAATCGATTAGGTACGATGTTAACAAGTCGTGAGTATCGTTGTGATGCGTTGAGCATCGTATCTTTACAAAGCCGGGAAGATTCTCCGTATTCTTTGGCCGACCTAAAAGAGGCTCTTCTTAGACCAAAATATACTTTGTACCTCGGCAGGAAGTCATGTCCTCTTTCACTTCCCCTTTCCCCTCAGATTGTAGAAGCGAAAAATTGCTTGGAAGCACTCGATAAAGTTCTGTTTCCACCTATTCTGGTCTCTAATGCCTCCGGTGATGACATCACACAATGGTATATAAAGATTTCCGACGCAAGATATTATTGGGAAGGAGCAATAGAGGGCGTAATTCCGCAGCAATCGATCGAACGTTATGATAATCCTGGGAACAGAGTCCGATGGCAGTTTGCTCCTCGGCTTGAGCATAGCTTGTCGAGTAAAGGGAGGTTATAATGTTCTTTTCCCGGGTAAGATTCGAGATAGACTTACTAGAAACGTCTGGTTTGTTTCACATATTGCGGGGTGACATATATTCGGCCCACCAGTTGATTTGGAAATTGTTTCCAGATGATCAAAAGGCGAATCGGGATTTCTTATACCGGCAAGAGTTTGAAAGAGAGCAGTTGCCCTCAACGAATTCCATGCGGGGTTTGCCAGTTTTTTATGTCGTTTCAAGAAGGAAGCCGGTAGCTATTGAAAGTCTTGTTACCATTGAAACTAAACCCTATGAACCAATATTATCTATGGGAATGAAACTCGCCTTCGATACTAGAGTGAATCCTGTCGTAAGGGAGAAAGTTGAACGAAAGAACCTGAAAGAGTGGGGCGATAATAGACAAGCACGAGGTCTACCCCTAAAGGGTGCCACAAAATTGCGTAAGTATCACGACGTTATAATGAATGCGAAGAAAGCGGCTTCTAAAGAAGGTATAACGGACAAGACACTACAAGATAGAAAGGCCGAAGAAGCAGTTGTTGAATGGTTTGAGGACATCGGAAAAACTAAGGGTTTTGTTCTTACAGAACAATCATCGCTTGAAACTTCGGGATATCGTCAGGAATCACTTAGGAAAGTTCGCAACAAAACAATCAAATTTAGTAGTGTTGATTTGTCCGGTACAATCATAGTCACCGATCCAAAGTTGTTTCTAGAATTATTGTATTCCGGTTTGGGACACGCACGTTCGTTTGGTTGTGGAATGATGATGGTTCGGAGGCTTTGATGTGAGAATTCCATCTAGCCCGATTGCCATTAAGGAACGGAATTCCATGCTCTTTCTTCAGTATGGTAGGTTGGATGTTCAAGATGGAGCATTCGTACTTGTTGATGATAAAGGAGTAAGAGTTCATATACCTGTAGGAGGTGTCGCTTGCTTATTTTTGGAGCCCGGAACAACTATAACCCATGCGGCAGTGGGTCTTGCGGCAGACGTGGGTACGCTTCTGGTGTGGGTAGGTGAGAGTGGTGTGCGGTTGTATTCTGCCGGGCAGCCAGGAGGAGCCAGGGCTGATCGTCTGCTTTATCAGGCCAGATTGGCCTTGGAAGACGCGCTTCGCTTAAAAGTTGTTCGAGCAATGTATAAATTCCGATTTGGTGAAGAACCCCCACAGAGAAGAAGTATTGAGCAATTGCGAGGAATTGAAGGGGTCCGGGTGCGTACACTTTACGAAATGTTTGCCAAGAAATACGGAGTCACTTGGAAAAAAAGACAGTATGATCCAAAAAACTGGGATAAGGCTGATCCAATTAACAAGACTTTGAGCGCAGCAAATCATGCACTCTACGGAATTTGTGAGGCTTCTATCCTTGCAGCGGGTTACGCCCCGGCGATTGGTTTCATCCATACAGGGAAACCTCAGTCGTTTGTTTACGATATTGGTGATCTTTTCAAGTTCGAGACGGTTGTTCCAATGGCTTTTCAAGTAATTGGGGGTAAAAGCCAAGATCCTGTTCGCGAAGTTAGATTACGATGCCGAAATATGTTTCGAGAATCGAAACTCCTTAAGAAAATAATTCCCACTATTGAAGAAGTCCTGGACGCCGGAGAAATCTCTCCGCCAGCCAGAAATGTCGAATCCGTACCGGTTGCGATTCCGATCGACGAAGGTATAGGCGATGTTGGTCATCGTAACTGAAGCCATTCCGGAAAGATTGCGGGGCTACCTCAGCCGTTGGCTATTGGAAGTTCGGGCAGGAGTGTTTATTGGCGAATACTCCGTGAAGGTTCGAGAAATGCTAACCAAAACTATCCGGGAAAATATAGAGTCCGGTAACGTTGTTGTTGCGTGGACTACAAACAACGAGAGTGGTTTCGATTTCGACACTGTAGGAATGAATCGTAGAATACCAACCGAGCTTGATGGCATGAAACTAGTTGCTTTCTTGCCAGAGGAAAGTTCTTTGACAATGGAAGAGAAGGAAAATAAACTACCAAATAAATCGGTAGAAACTATCGACTTATCTAACTCTTTTTAAGATATGAAGATGTAGTGATGTCTGTTCCCCACGCCAGTGGGGATGAACCGATTTACTTAATGTAGTGGCCGACAAGATGTTGCTGTTCCCCACGCCAGTGGGGATGAACCGCTGAGGCTCTTGCGAAGGGAGAAGAGAGCAAGCTGTTCCCCACGCCAGTGGGGATGAACCGTCGATGGAATAACCATACCTATCAACCTCACTCTGTTCCCCACGCCAGTGGGGATGAACCGCTCTTGCCCGATACGATAGGCAACCTTCAAGACTGTTCCCCACGCCAGTGGGGATGAACCGAGATTATCGACGAAGAAACCAAAGAGCGAGAACTGTTCCCCACGCCAGTGGGGATGAACCGTGGATTCGTAATACATTGGCTCGATGTTGGCTCTGTTCCCCACGCCAGTGGGGATGAACCGCTTTTTGAACCATCATGTATTGCTCGCAACAACTGTTCCCCACGCCAGTGGGGATGAACCGGGGTTCGGATGTGAGCTAAACCCTAAGTATTTCTGTTCCCCACGCCAGTGGGGATGAACCGCCTTGCGGCCGGTTCCCCAACTACCACAAAAGCTGTTCCCCACGCCAGTGGGGATGAACCATAAACAAACCGATTAATCCCATGATAACAGGCCTGTTCCCCACGCCAGTGGGGATGAACCGTTATGAAAACAAGGCTCCGCAGTTTGCGGTAGCTGTTCCCCACGCCAGTGGGGATGAACCGTCGACGCATCGGCTGGGGAGATATCTACGAGGCTGTTCCCCACGCCAGTGGGGATGAACCGGCATTTTGTGACCTCAGCCGATACCGAGGAATCTGTTCCCCACGCCAGTGGGGATGAACCGCAAACCAGGAACCATGATCCTTACAAAGTTGTCTGTTCCCCACGCCAGTGGGGATGAACCGCTGGGAATACGCTGGTATTCTATCCGGCATTGCTGTTCCCCACGCCAGTGGGGATGAACCGCTGTCTACATTTCCTCAGAGGCTCACGAGGCCCTGTTCCCCACGCCAGTGGGGATGAACCGACCGGGGGGAATTCGTGAATCCAAGAATCGAACTGTTCCCCACGCCAGTGGGGATGAACCGCCACCGTCTTCGAGGTAGATAGTATATATCTGCTGTTCCCCACGCCAGTGGGGATGAACCGCCTTAGCCGAATCGGTAGCTCATTTCGGGTACCTGTTCCCCACGCCAGTGGGGATGAACCGGCGTTTTGTTTGCTTGTTTATTATTCCCCCTCCTGTTCCCCACGCCAGTGGGGATGAACCGACGGCCGATTAACGTAACACTACATAGATCCTCTGTTCCCCACGCCAGTGGGGATGAACCGTCTGTGGGTATTCCGGTGTGCCCCATAAGCCGCTGTTCCCCACGCCAGTGGGGATGAACCGATGGTAAATTGGAAGGGGTAATTACGCCTTTTCTGTTCCCCACGCCAGTGGGGATGAACCGGTAACCGTCAAACGGCGTATCGAGTAGAAAACCTGTTCCCCACGCCAGTGGGGATGAACCGCCCAGAGAGACGCCGATGAAGCAGCCCTAAAGCTGTTCCCCACGCCAGTGGGGATGAACCGGGGACTTACGAACAGCACCACTTGGCAAATATCTGTTCCCCACGCCAGTGGGGATGAACCGTTGACAATTTCCTCGCCATATAGATACGTCTCCTGTTCCCCACGCCAGTGGGGATGAACCGGATCCCAAACCGACGAGGAGAAGGAGGAAATTCTGTTCCCCACGCCAGTGGGGATGAACCGTTTACGACCACGCTTCAAGATTCGCTATATAACTGTTCCCCACGCCAGTGGGGATGAACCGCCTACGTCCGGGGCTATGTCGATTTTGGATTTCTGTTCCCCACGCCAGTGGGGATGAACCGGAGGATATATGAGAGAAATAGCAGGCCCAGGACTGTTCCCCACGCCAGTGGGGATGAACCGGGAATGCGATATTTACCAGACAGTGCAATAGCCTGTTCCCCACGCCAGTGGGGATGAACCGCGACGTAGTCGTATTCGTGGAGGCGTAAGAAACTGTTCCCCACGCCAGTGGGGATGAACCGTTTTCGAGACACAGCCTTTTCCGTGATTTTTTCTGTTCCCCACGCCAGTGGGGATGAACCGTCGACATACCCTACATCGACGGTCGTCCGTATCTGTTCCCCACGCCAGTGGGGATGAACCGCTCGTAAGGCTCACAATGGTGATAAACAACTCCTGTTCCCCACGCCAGTGGGGATGAACCGCTTTCTTTTTTATCTCTTATTGTAGGCGTATTCTGTTCCCCACGCCAGTGGGGATGAACCGGGGTACAATTCAAATATGTCGCAACGGCTACCCCTGTTCCCCACGCCAGTGGGGATGAACCGCTGATCGCTCAGATCTACCAGGTACCTTTGTTCTGTTCCCCACGCCAGTGGGGATGAACCGGCTACCGAATGGGTCGACAAACTCAATGAGGGCTGTTCCCCACGCCAGTGGGGATGAACCGCCGTTTGAACTTGTTTTCCAGGGCCTTGGGACCTGTTCCCCACGCCAGTGGGGATGAACCGGCGGCAGATCGAGCGCAGCCAGCGCAGAAACCCTGTTCCCCACGCCAGTGGGGATGAACCGTAATTGGTGCCGACCACTATGCCGTAACGAGTCTGTTCCCCACGCCAGTGGGGATGAACCGGCTCTTAGTTAAGCTGGCCGCCATATCATAAACTGTTCCCCACGCCAGTGGGGATGAACCGGCAACAATCGAAACCCTTATGACTGTAAGGGGCTGTTCCCCACGCCAGTGGGGATGAACCGTTACTAACCGTCCACAAGATCGGCGAAAGGCTCTGTTCCCCACGCCAGTGGGGATGAACCGGTTCTCTACATCCAATTTTGCCCGGAGTTCGTCTGTTCCCCACGCCAGTGGGGATGAACCGGCCCTGGGGATTATCGAGGTATGGATCCGCGCCTGTTCCCCACGCCAGTGGGGATGAACCGCCCTCAGAATGCTACCAGAAGATGAAAAGGGTCTGTTCCCCACGCCAGTGGGGATGAACCGGACGGTGCCCGTACCACCTGCACCGGTTGAGACTGTTCCCCACGCCAGTGGGGATGAACCGGTAATAACCCCTGATTGACGGATTGAGTCTGCCTGTTCCCCACGCCAGTGGGGATGAACCGCCGGGCGATTGCGTGGGAAGTATTCCAAGCATCTGTTCCCCACGCCAGTGGGGATGAACCGAGTAGAAACCGGACCTTTACACAGAACAGTATCTGTTCCCCACGCCAGTGGGGATGAACCGCATACAAGGAAGATTTGTATGACCAGATCGCTCTGTTCCCCACGCCAGTGGGGATGAACCGAGCAAATAGACAGGATAGAGAGAGGTGAACATCTGTTCCCCACGCCAGTGGGGATGAACCGTTTAGACGGGATAGAAAACTACGGCGAAATATCTGTTCCCCACGCCAGTGGGGATGAACCGTCCTCAAGTCGTTTCTTCGTCACTGAAATGATCTGTTCCCCACGCCAGTGGGGATGAACCGGCCCCCAGGAACTGGGAATCCTTGCCAATCTGCTGTTCCCCACGCCAGTGGGGATGAACCGTTGAGGATCGATTTCATACTGTCCTAAGAGGTCTGTTCCCCACGCCAGTGGGGATGAACCGCATCGATCTACCAGGTCGTGAACCTCTTTGGACTGTTCCCCACGCCAGTGGGGATGAACCGGCTATGATGGACTTATACTGAAACATGACCAACTGTTCCCCACGCCAGTGGGGATGAACCGGGATGCGCGGGTTTGTCAAGGAGTTTCTGGACCTGTTCCCCACGCCAGTGGGGATGAACCGCGAATTTCTCGTGCTTAGGGAACCGATCAATACTGTTCCCCACGCCAGTGGGGATGAACCGGTATCCTATAGCCTTAAATTTCAATCGGCCTACTGTTCCCCACGCCAGTGGGGATGAACCGGTTGCCACTACCGACTCAAGAAGACAATAAATCTGTTCCCCACGCCAGTGGGGATGAACCGATTCTTATTAGGATTGTCTTCATTATTACTTCCTGTTCCCCACGCCAGTGGGGATGAACCGGTACCACGGATATAAAAAACTGTACAGTACTTCTGTTCCCCACGCCAGTGGGGATGAACCGGCAAGACCCTTGGTTATGGTATGCGATTGAAGCTGTTCCCCACGCCAGTGGGGATGAACCGTTTAACAGTGATCTATGGAAAGATCGCAAACTCTGTTCCCCACGCCAGTGGGGATGAACCGTATCTTTGTATTCATAGGATTGTCTAGCGTATCTGTTCCCCACGCCAGTGGGGATGAACCGACGATGTAGCCTGATCAACTCCACTCTTTGTACTGTTCCCCACGCCAGTGGGGATGAACCGAGTTCAAACCCTTTCATTCTTCTTTCACCGTACTGTTCCCCACGCCAGTGGGGATGAACCGGGTTCAAAGATACCTTTTTCGCAAAACACACCCTGTTCCCCACGCCAGTGGGGATGAACCGCTCTCCAAGGTCGTCAACCTCTCGCCTAATGTCTGTTCCCCACGCCAGTGGGGATGAACCGTTGATAGGTATTACACTTTTTCATAGGAGGAACTGTTCCCCACGCCAGTGGGGATGAACCGCACTTTCGGAGACCGCAAAACAATCAATCACTCTGTTCCCCACGCCAGTGGGGATGAACCGGGTCGAGCCGGATCGGCCTGTGCGCTCACCGACTGTTCCCCACGCCAGTGGGGATGAACCGCCGGTGGCGACCACGTTGTCGACCAGCCTTCCCTGTTCCCCACGCCAGTGGGGATGAACCGGTACCCGTAGATTTCCGCTTTCAGCTGGCCGGCTGTTCCCCACGCCAGTGGGGATGAACCGTTTTTGAGCGTGCAGGGCTCGATCAACTTATTCTGTTCCCCACGCCAGTGGGGATGAACCGACTCCGTAGTGGTCCCCTACTTCACGGCCCCACTGTTCCCCACGCCAGTGGGGATGAACCGGTATGGCGGGATCTCTTCGTTTTCCTCGGGAACTGTTCCCCACGCCAGTGGGGATGAACCGGTCTGCGGCCACGAACAGCCGCTGGAGTTTAACTGTTCCCCACGCCAGTGGGGATGAACCGTCCTGTTTTAGCCGCGGGTTCTGCGGCTCAAACTGTTCCCCACGCCAGTGGGGATGAACCGCTGAGGCGGAAAAGGCCGAAGCAGAAGAGGCGCTGTTCCCCACGCCAGTGGGGATGAACCGTATCCTTAGAAAATAAGGAGAAAAAAGAAATGCTGTTCCCCACGCCAGTGGGGATGAACCGCCCGTTGATAATTTCTGAGGTTTTACAAACCACTGTTCCCCACGCCAGTGGGGATGAACCGTTGAGTATACTATGCGTGCTAAAATGGCTCAACTGTTCCCCACGCCAGTGGGGATGAACCGCTTTTTAACTGTGATATGGGACAACTTATTCCCTGTTCCCCACGCCAGTGGGGATGAACCGCTTTTTAACTGTGATATGGGACAACTTATTCCCTGTTCCCCACGCCAGTGGGGATGAACCGGTTTTGATAGTGCTCTGGCCGCTGCCGCTTTACTGTTCCCCACGCCAGTGGGGATGAACCGGCGTGATTTAGCTTATGAAGGTCGTAGGGTTACTGTTCCCCACGCCAGTGGGGATGAACCGGTCATGGTAGACCCTGGTGATTATCAGCTTTTCTGTTCCCCACGCCAGTGGGGATGAACCGTTGTTTAACTGTGATATGGGACAACTTATTCCCTGTTCCCCACGCCAGTGGGGATGAACCGCGTCTTTACGATTTTCCCAAAGGCACGGAGCCCTGTTCCCCACGCCAGTGGGGATGAACCGTATACTTCTATGGTTGAAGGTTTTAGAATGGTCTGTTCCCCACGCCAGTGGGGATGAACCGGTGTCTGGATCTGGTCGGGTGAAATGAACTGACTGTTCCCCACGCCAGTGGGGATGAACCGCGAGCCCGGGTTCCGATCGTTTCACCTGTCGACTGTTCCCCACGCCAGTGGGGATGAACCGAATAAACAAAACCTGACCCTGATTTCTCATCACTGTTCCCCACGCCAGTGGGGATGAACCGGTTTGAAACACAATCGGAGAGTTCTTTTTCTCCTGTTCCCCACGCCAGTGGGGATGAACCGGTTTGAAACACAATCGGAGAGTTCTTTTTCTCCTGTTCCCCACGCCAGTGGGGATGAACCGACCGGTGACTCCATCACGCAAAAAGACTTCATCTGTTCCCCACGCCAGTGGGGATGAACCGTTTTTGAGCGTGCAGGGCTCGATCAACTTATTCTGTTCCCCACGCCAGTGGGGATGAACCGCCAAGGACGTAGGCTGTGTTTCACGAAACCGACTGTTCCCCACGCCAGTGGGGATGAACCGGCACTTTCCTGGGTAAATAAGTGCCTCGACACCTGTTCCCCACGCCAGTGGGGATGAACCGTTTCCATTGGGATCCGAATACACTTCCGCACACTGTTCCCCACGCCAGTGGAGATGAACCGGTTATAGAATCTTTGCTTAGGATGGCCGAACTCTGTTCCCCACGCCAGTGGGGATGAACCGTGTTTCCCTGGATCATATTCAAAATGATACGTCTGTTCCCCACGCCAGTGGGGATGAACCGTTCTAAAGACTGAGGCAAGCGCTCTTTCTATCCTGTTCCCCACGCCAGTGGGGATGAACCGGGTACCCCCCTCTTCGTCTATCATTTCATCTTCTGTTCCCCACGCCAGTGGGGATGAACCGATTGATTCGCAATATGAACCAATGAAGATATTCTGTTCCCCACGCCAGTGGGGATGAACCGGAATTGTAGGTCATCGGCAAGAGCTGGAAAGGCTGTTCCCCACGCCAGTGGGGATGAACCGGACCGCATAAATGAAAAGATACATCATACAAACTGTTCCCCACGCCAGTGGGGATGAACCGCTAAATACTCGGGCTGTCGTACTCGACCCTGCCTGTTCCCCACGCCAGTGGGGATGAACCGGGAATGGTTCTAGGTATGTCTAACACGGCTAGCTGTTCCCCACGCCAGTGGGGATGAACCGGGATCGGCCTAATAAAGAAAAGGGGAGGGCTGCTGTTCCCCACGCCAGTGGGGATGAACCGAGGTTGGATTGATTATCTAACAAGACCAAAGCCTGTTCCCCACGCCAGTGGGGATGAACCGCGATCCAGGCGGAGTACCTATTGTGGGGGTACCTGTTCCCCACGCCAGTGGGGATGAACCGCTCCCTGGAGGTGATGAAATACCCCCCGGACTCTGTTCCCCACGCCAGTGGGGATGAACCGACCAGGGGGTAAATCGCGGAGAAGCAAACGACCTGTTCCCCACGCCAGTGGGGATGAACCGCCTAAGAAGAATACACCCAAGTATAAAATCCTCTGTTCCCCACGCCAGTGGGGATGAACCGACTATCTTTTACCTCATCGGCTGTTGGGATGTCTGTTCCCCACGCCAGTGGGGATGAACCGTGGTGGAGGTTAATATGATCCTACAGACCAACCTGTTCCCCACGCCAGTGGGGATGAACCGTCATTTGTTACCCACGGAGAGCTTGACCAGGCCTGTTCCCCACGCCAGTGGGGATGAACCGTACCCCTGGTGAGTTGCCGCACGTGCTTACACCTGTTCCCCACGCCAGTGGGGATGAACCGGTACCGGTTTATACGTTCCAGGTGCGAGAGAACTGTTCCCCACGCCAGTGGGGATGAACCGATGATTTCCCGCTTCTCCTCGTCCCACGCTATCTGTTCCCCACGCCAGTGGGGATGAACCGGCCGTGGTGGAAACCGAAGACTGGGACGACCTCTGTTCCCCACGCCAGTGGGGATGAACCGTATTAGGCTGGGTAAATAGCTCGATGAATGGACTGTTCCCCACGCCAGTGGGGATGAACCGTAGTCTATGGCCTTGGCCTGACCCTCGGGGATCTGTTCCCCACGCCAGTGGGGATGAACCATAATCTCGCAATCGAGGCAGGAGAAGTAAGGCCTGTTCCCCACGCCAGTGGGGATGAACCGCAGGGGCAATCGCACAAGCGGCAATCAATACCCTGTTCCCCACGCCAGTGGGGATGAACCGCCGCTGGAGGTCATCGAGGGCGAGCTGATCGACTGTTCCCCACGCCAGTGGGGATGAACCGGACTGTGACATGGATCTAATCACCAGAGTACTCTGTTCCCCACGCCAGTGGGGATGAACCGTTCACCATGAGTCACGAACGATTTTGAGTTCCCTGTTCCCCACGCCAGTGGGGATGAACCGGGTTTTTGTGCCTTTTTTGATTGTTATGGTTACTGTTCCCCACGCCAGTGGGGATGAACCGGCATGGCAACCAACCCGACCGAATCCAAACTACTGTTCCCCACGCCAGTGGGGATGAACCGCCTTGGCAGAATCGGTCGCCCATTTCGGATACCTGTTCCCCACGCCAGTGGGGATGAACCGTTTGTTGGTTATGGCTATTTCCGCTCTGGTTTCTGTTCCCCACGCCAGTGGGGATGAACCGGTCAGAGTATGACCCATCTCCTAAAGCCTTAACTGTTCCCCACGCCAGTGGGGATGAACCGGACTTCCACCGGTTACCAAAATCAATTGCGTACTGTTCCCCACGCCAGTGGGGATGAACCGCTAAATTGGCCACGGTATACAATCTTCGCAGTCTGTTCCCCACGCCAGTGGGGATGAACCGTTCCTGTATCCTTGTCTGCTGCTGGGTCAAAACTGTTCCCCACGCCAGTGGGGATGAACCGTTACCGTGTAGTTGTAACCAAAATGAGCTGCCCTGTTCCCCACGCCAGTGGGGATGAACCGGTATCGTTTTTGCGTGGTATCAGGTGGCATTCCTGTTCCCCACGCCAGTGGGGATGAACCGTAGCTACGATAAATTTAGGCGGGTACAGGATCCTGTTCCCCACGCCAGTGGGGATGAACCGTTGCCAATGGTAACCCCTGCGGCCGCAAACTCCTGTTCCCCACGCCAGTGGGGATGAACCGGTGTCATCGTAGCCACGATAGACAAGGGGCAACTGTTCCCCACGCCAGTGGGGATGAACCAATTTTGGAAAGAGGAATACTTCAAAAGAGGGCCTGTTCCCCACGCCAGTGGGGATGAACCGGCTCGAGTGAAGGTCGAGGCGAAAGAAAACAACTGTTCCCCACGCCAGTGGGGATGAACCGGAAACGTAACTTGCTACTTGGTTTGAAAAACCCTGTTCCCCACGCCAGTGGGGATGAACCGATCGTTTTCTCTCCCGGTTGCAATCTGGATTCCTGTTCCCCACGCCAGTGGGGATGAACCGCCCTTCCAGGACCATTGGTTCGGGGTACTACTCTGTTCCCCACGCCAGTGGGGATGAACCGGGGCTGCACGGTCTAGAGAAAGCCACCTCAGACTGTTCCCCACGCCAGTGGGGATGAACCGACCCTACGGAAGAAGAACACCGCCGTAATACTCTGTTCCCCACGCCAGTGGGGATGAACCGTCTGCTGCCGTTGCTGCCGCTGTAACCTGCACCTGTTCCCCACGCCAGTGGGGATGAACCGTAATGTTCGCATGAATATTTCCAGGTACTAATCTGTTCCCCACGCCAGTGGGGATGAACCGGACTTTTTGGATCAAATGCGACAACAAGGAGGCTGTTCCCCACGCCAGTGGGGATGAACCGTACACCGGGAAGGATTACGCAACCCCTTTTCTGTAAATTTGTTTAAAAGCAGGCTGGTCAGAAGACTCGGGTAAGTACCTTTTTTCATTCCGCCATTGATCGTTTTGCTCGATCAGCATGGTGGCTACCAGGCGAGTGAGGCTGTCGGCATTCGGAAACACCCCCACCACTTTTGTGCGCCTTTTAATTTCCTTCATTTGGCGTTCGGCCAAATTTGACGTTCTCAATTTCCTCCTGTGGTTTTCGGGAATTTGAAATACACTCAGTCCTTCCCGTAGATTCTGATCCGCCCATTGGGCCAGACGAGGCTGGGATGTTTGATATTTCTCTACCAGGTTCGTTAGATACCTTTGGGCATTTTCCTGGTC